>Ga0209257_1000179_pt1 | contig 158484 bp, 130 predicted proteins | sample AraplaCvi_mCL_r2_FD_184277 | JGI IMG/M metagenome (GOLD analysis project Ga0209257, IMG submission 184277) | Arabidopsis root microbial communities from North Carolina, USA - plate scrape MF_Cvi_mCL_r2 (SPAdes) (version 2) | ecosystem: Host-associated > Plants > Roots > Endosphere | place... | reverse complement strand
GGCGTAGAGGTCGGCGGTATCGACGAAGTTGCCGCCGGCTTGGATGTAGGCGTCGAACACCGCCCGCGAGGCGGCATCGCCCGAGCCCCAGCGCTGCGCGCCGAAGGTCATGGTGCCCAGGGCCAGCGGGCTCACCAGCAGGCCGGAGCGGCCCAGGCTGCGGTGATGCGTCAGATCCATGCGATGTCTCCTCTTGCGGGCCGCCGTTGCGGCGTTTGCGTACAGGCTAGGCGGGAGCGCGCGGCTTGATTAGCCATTGCCGGGCGCATGGGCTTGTGAGCACACTGCAGTAATGGAGCGCCGCGAACTCAACGATCTGCTTGCCTTCGCCACCGTCGCCCGCGAGCGCAGCTTCACCCGCGCCGCCGGCACGCTGGGCATGTCCGCCTCCGCGCTGAGCCATGCCATGCGCGGGTTGGAACAACGCCTGGGCGTGCGGCTGCTGGCGCGCACCACCCGCAGCGTGGCGCCGACCGATGCCGGCGAGCGTCTGCTGCAGTCGCTGGCCCCGGCGCTGGCGCAGATCGAGGACGGCCTCAACGCCCTGGATCACTGGCGCCAGTCCACCACCGGCAGCGTGCGCATCACCACCTTCGCCTACGCCGCACAGATGGTGCTGGAGCCCAGGCTGCCAGGCTTCCTGCGCGCCCATCCGGATGTCACGGTGGAAGTGTCCATCGACAATGGCCTGACCGACCTGGTGGCCGAGGGTTTCGATGCCGGGATCCGGTTCGGCGAGCACGTGGACAAGGACATGATCGCCGTGCGCGTGGGGCCGGACCTGCGCACGATCGTGGTCGGCACGCCGGAATACTTCAGCCGCCATCGGCCGCCGCAGACCCCGGCCGAGCTGGAGCGCCATGCCTGCATCGGCTACCGGCTCAAGAGCACCGGCGGCCTGCTGCCTTGGGAGTTCGAGCAGGACGGCCGGCCGCTCAACGTGCGCACGCGCGGCCCGCTGATCGCCGACGAAATGCCCCTGGCCCTGGCGGCCATCCGCGCCGGCGTTGGCCTGGGCTATGCGATGGAACACGAAGTCGCCGAGGACCTGGCCGCCGGCACGCTGGTGCAGGTGCTGGATGCGTGGTGCCCGCGCTTCCCCGGGTATCACCTTTACCATCCGAGCCGGCGGCAGACGCCGCCGGCGCTGCGGGCCTTGATCGACTGGTTGAAGGTCGATGCGCAGCCTTCGGATTGATGACCCTAGTCCCCCACAGCCGCTCCCACAGCAGGAGCTCGACATTGTGTGAGGTGCTCTAATGTCGCCCTCACCTGGTCACTCTGTCGTCGTCATGCGTACGCTGCTGCTCTCCATCGCGCTGCTGTTCACCGCTGCCCTGCCTGCCCAGGCTGCCTCACCGAAGGTGCGGGATGGCGATCTGGTTTTCGTCACCGCCGTCGGCACGGGACTGAGCGGGGCCATCCAGGACGCCACGGGCAAGGTGGGCGAGCTGAACTACGACCACGTGGGGCTGGTGGCCATCGACGGCGCAGCCCGCATCGTGCTGCATGCCGATGACGAAGGCTCGCGCCAGCAGACCCTGGCCGACTTCCTGGCCGAGGCCAAGGCCAAGCAGCGCACCGTGGTGCTGTACCGGCTCAAGCCCGGCGCGCGCCGGGCCATCCCCGCGGCGATCGCGCAGGCCCGCGGCATGCTCGGCAAGCCCTACAACTTCACCTACGTGCAGGCCGAGGACAGCTATTACTGCTCGGACTTCATCGAACGCGCCTTCCGCGCCGATCACGTCTTCGCGCTGCAGCCGATGAACTTCAAGAATCCGCAGACCGGGCAGATCTCGCAGTACTGGATCGACTTTTACCGCAGCAAGGGCATGCAGGTGCCACAGGACCAACCCGGCACCAATCCCAACGACATGGCGCGCGCCGATGTCCTCGACAAGATCGGCACCTTGGACTGACAGGCTGGCGCGCGCCCTATGGCGGGCGTTGACCTAGCGAACATCGCCCTAGCGACAGCTGCCGCGTTCCAGCACGAAGCAGGACGCGCAGACGATCCGTGGGAGCGGCTTCAGCCGCGAAGGGGCTATACCGGGAAAGCCCCTTCGCGGCTGAAGCCGCTCCCACAGGATGCTTGCGGGGTTCAATCGAGGTCTCTTCAACAGCCTGGCAACGCGCGCTCAGGTGAGCTCGGTCATGACGCCGCGCTGATAGGCCGGCCGCGCGCGCAGGCGCCGATACCAGGCCAGCAGGTGCGGCTGGGCGGGGCGCTCGATCGGCATTTCGAACCACGCATAGGCAAAACTGCCCAATGCGATATCGCCCACGCTGGGCGCGTGGCCCGCCAGGTAAGGCGCGTCGGCCAGCGCCGCATCCACCAGCGCCAGCTGCTGGGCGCAGGCCACGCGCGCCGCTTCGATCCGCGACGCGTCGCGCTGCGCCTGCGGCGTGCGCAGCACGCCCCAGAACAGATCGCGGAACACCGGGGCGAAGGTGGAAGTGGTCCAGTCCATCCATTGCTCGGCACGTGCACGACACTGCAGATCGCGCGGCATCCAGTTGCCATCGCCGCCGTGCCGCGCGGCCAGGTAGCGCACGATGGCATTGGACTCCCACAGCACGAAGCCATCGTCGTCGATGACCGGCACGCGCCCGTTGGGATTCATCGCGCGATAGCCCGGGGTGTCGACCACGCCGAAGGCACCGCCGGCGTCGATCCGCGTGTAGTGCAGGCCCAGCTCCTCGGCGCACCACAGGACCTTGCGCACATTGCTGGAATTGGCTCGTCCCCAGATCCGTAGCACCCATCTTCTCCGCTGCCCGCATGGCGTGATGCCGCGACGCGATGCGAAGTATCGCCCAGCCTTGCGGTGCGGGCGGACCAGCTTCGATCTCATCACGCCGCGTCGCTCCCACCGGATGGGACACGTGGCCCCGACCCGGCCTGGACGGACAACGCCCTCGGGTTGATTGCCGAACGGCAAGCAACGAAGTCACGTCTTGCTAACCGCGATCCAAGCAAGCTCCAGGCATTCGAACAAAGGGAGTCAGTGATGGGTCTTCTACGTATGATCACCCTGGGCGCCGCCGCCGCCGTTGCCTGGAAGCTGTGGAAGGACAAGCAGGCCGGTCCGGCGCCGATGCCCCGCGCCACGCAGGACACGCGCGACCTTACGCCACCGCATGGCGATGCGCTCACGGACATGTCCAGCTATGGCGCGGAGGCTTCCGTGCCGGCGTCGCAGTCCAGCCGCGGCTTCGGCGAAGTCTGACGGCACTGCAGACTGTCGAAGAACAACGATCGTTTAGGCATCGCGGTGCGCCCAGCGGCTTCGTTTCGAGCCGCTGGCGCCCCAATCAAACGACGGTGATTTGCCCTGCAGCGCGCCACCGCACGACGGACACAAGTGAAACCATTTCCACGCGCCTAGAATGTGCGGCTTCGTCCGCTCGTTCTGTCTTGCCATGTCTTTCACCACTCCCCAGCTCCGCGGCAGCATCGTCGCGCTCGTTACGCCCATGCACGAGGATGGCAGCGTCGATTACGCCGCCTTGCGCAACCTGGTGGACTGGCATGTCGCCGAGGGCACCGATTGCATCGGCGTGGTCGGCACCACCGGCGAATCGCCGACGGTGGATGTAGAGGAACACTGCGAGATCATCCGCATCGCGGTCGAGCAGGCCGCCGGGCGCGTGCCGGTGATGGCCGGCTGCGGCGGCAACTCCACCGCCGAGGCCATCGCGTTGGCGCAGTACGCGCGCAAGGTCGGCGCCGACTGCCAGCTGCAGGTCGTGCCCTACTACAACAAGCCTGGCCAGGAAGGGCAGTACCGCCACTTCGCCGCGATCGCCGAGGCCTCCGGCGATCTGCCGATCATGCTGTACAACGTGCCCGGCCGCACCGTGGCCGACCTGCAGCACGCCACCGTGCTGCGCCTGGCGCAGCTGCCCGGCATCTTCGGCATCAAGGAAGCCACCGGCAATCTCGAGCGCGCCCAGTGGCTGATCCGCGAGGTACCCGAGGGGTTTGGCGTGTACTCCGGCGATGACGCCACCGCCGTGGCGCTGATGCTGCTGGGCGGGCACGGCAATGTCAGCGTCACCGCCAACCTTGCCCCCCGCCTGATGCACGCGCTGTGCATGGCGGCGCTGGCCGGCGACGTAGCCCAAGCCCGACGCCTGCAGCAGCAGCTGTTGCCACTGCATCGCCAGCTGTTCGTGGAAGCCAACCCCATCCCGGTGAAGTGGGCGGTCCAGCGCCTGGGGCGATGCGGCGGCACCTTGCGCCTGCCGATGACCGAGCTGGAGCCTGGCAACCAGGCGCTGGTGGAGGCTGCGATGCACCAGGCGGGCTTGCTCTGACCTGAGGGTTCGCAAGCGCGGGCAGGGCTCGTCGCCCACAACATCTATTGCGCCGGCGGCGCCAGCCAGGACGCCGCGGAATGGCCCCGCCGCCTCAGCGCACAGGGGCCTGCGACGGGGACGCGGGCGCCCGCGCGCCTTCGTCGTAGGCACGCACGGCGTTGTGCTGGTCGACCTGGTAGAGACTCTCGCGCATGTCCGGCGCTGGTGCCGTCGCATCCACGCGTGCGCGGAACCCCGGCGTGGTGCCGGCCACGAAGATCTGGTCATCGCGCAGGGTGACGGTGCCCACCTGATCGGCACGCTGAATGCCCGCCTGCTTGGCCGCAGCCATGACCTCAGCCACCTTGGTATCGGACACCGAGGCCGGCAGCTGACCACGCAGCGCATTGAAATAGGCACGGTCTGGGTGCGGCCCCGGAAACCGGTCCCGCGCCTGGTCCATCAGACGCACGGCGTCGCGGTTGATGTGATCCACGTCGGCGGCCGTGACCAGCTCGCGCTGGGGATCGCCTTGGGGGCGCGCCAGGCGAGGGTCGTCAGGAAAGAGCTGGCGCAGTCGCGGGTCGCCCAAGCCGCTGACCAGTTCACCATTGCGCAGGGCGGCATACACGTTGCGGGCGAGTGTCTGCGGGTCGGCGGCGGCATCGCCCAGGCGCCGACCGGCCTCGTTGTTCCACAGGTCCATGCGGTGCTCGTACGGATCGTTCGGATGCGCCGGCCCGATCTCGGCGTCGTTCCCGAACTTGCGCGCGATCCATTGCTGATCCCACGCCACCTGGGTCACGCGTCCGCTGACATAGGCATGGCGGAACGCGTCGAGTTCATCGTTGTGGCCTTGCGAGCGGAAGCTCCCGTCCTCGCGCCTGGCAAGGACTTGTCCGCTGAGTCGCTCGTAGGCCTGGTACGCCTCCTGCTCGATCTGGCGCTTGGCCGCCTTGGGATCGGTGATGTCCACCATGTCGCAGCCTCCCTACCCGGCCTTCTGGAACTCGATGGGTCCTTGGTACCCCGGATACTTCTTCTTGATCAGGATGAGGTCTCCGGGCGCAAGGCAAACCTCCTCCAGGGAGTTGGCCACATGGCCCTCATCGACGAAGAATTCCTCGTAGGGAAGTTCCAGCACCTGGCGCGCGCCATCGCCTTCAAACCTGAGCAGCAGCCGCTCGTCACGTTCGAAGCACAGCCGCGTCCAGGGGAAGGACGTCAGCTTCGAAGCCTCGACGACGACCACGTCCTTTCCGGACAGCAGCGAATCGACTTGCGTGGCGAACTGTTCTTTGGTCAGCGTCGGGTCTGTCATTGCGCATCCTGCAAGGAAGGCAGTGGCCGAGAACACCATTGCCAGAAGAGACGGAAGAAGGCGAGCGGGTGGCATGGACGCGGCTCCTTCATGCGATCGGCAGTGGTTTTACCTCAGGCGGCGTGAGAATCCAATCCGGGGCGTGCGCGGCGCACAGGGACCGTCCACTTCGGAGCAAGCCTGTGTGGGCAGTCCAGGGCCATGGCCTTCGGTCCATGCCTGGGCGCCGCAGCGCGTACACTCTCCGCCCCCGACGCCGAGTGTGCCGATGTCTACCCCGATCCGTCTGGACAAATGCGTGGCTTCGGTCGCGAACTGTTCGCGCAAGGATGCGCAGCAGTACATCGAAGGCGGCTGGGTGCGCGTGGATGGCGTGGTGGTCGAGGAGCCGCAGGCGCTTGCCACGCCGGAGCAGGTAACGCTGGACGCCGACGCGCAGCTCGGACCAATCCAGCCCACGACGCTGCTGCTGCACAAGCCTGCCGGCCTGAGCACGGACCAGGCCCTGGCGCTGGTCGCGCCTGCGACGATGAGCGAGCTGGACGCCGAGGGCCCCCTGCTCAAGCACCACCTGCGGCGCTTGAATCCGCTGATGCCGCTGGAGGAAGCCGCCAGCGGCCTGCTGGTGCTGAGCCAGGATGGCCGCGTGATCCGCCGCCTGACCGAGGACGCCGATAGCATCGAGCAGGAGTTCGTGGTCGAGGTGAGCGGCGAGCTCAAGCCCTACGGCCTGAACCGCCTGGCCGATGGCATGAAGTACCAGCAGCGCATGCTGCCACCGTGCAAGGTCAGCTGGCAGAGCGAGGACCGCCTGCGCTTTGCGATCAAGCAGGTGCGGCCCGGGCAGCTGCAGGCCATGTGCGCCGAGGTCGGCCTGCAGGTGCAAGGCATCCGTCGCCTGCGCATCGGTAGCATTCCGCTGGGGAAGATGGCGGTCGGCCAGTGGCGGCGGCTGCCGGCCGGGCTGCGATTCTGAAGGGGCTGGCGCGGCGGCCAGGGGGCAGGCGGCACACCGCCTGCGGCGAAGAAGGGGCGCGCCGGGTGACCAGCGCGGCCGACACGGATCACGGTGATTGTCGTATTGTCTGACTTATCAGACCGGGACCCTCGCCGAGGAAAGGAAGTCCATGCGTATCTTGATGGCGCTGATACTGGCGGCAACCCCCATGCTCCCCGCTGCTGCGCAGTGGCCCGCGCCGGACCCCCGCCCCAGCTTCCACTTCGCGCCCGAGCGCAACTGGATGAACGATCCGAACGGCCTGGTGTTCTTCGAGGGCGAGTACCACCTGTTCTATCAGTACAACCCGCACGGCGACCGCTGGGGCCACATGAGCTGGGGCCATGCGGTCAGCCGCGACCTGCTCAGCTGGGAACATCTACCCATCGCCATTCCCGAAACCGAGGTGATGGCCTTCTCCGGCAGCGCGGTGATCGACTGGAAGAACACCTCCGGCTTCGGCCGCAATGGCAAGCCCCCCATGGTGGCGATCTATACCGGCTTCGATCCCGTGACCAAGAACCAGTCGCAGTTCGTCGCCTACAGCACCGACCGCGGCCGCACCTTCAGCCGTCACGGCAAGGTGCTCGATATCGGCTCGGCCGAATTTCGCGACCCCAAGGTGTTCTGGCACGCGCCGACGCAGCGCTGGGTGATGGTGGTGGTCAAGGCCAGCGAGAAGAAGGCTGCCTTCTATTCCTCGCGCGATCTCAAGCAGTGGCAGCACGAGAGCGACTTCGGCCCGACCGCTTCAAGCACCAGCGTCAACTGGGAGTGTCCGGATCTGTTCGAACTGCCCGTCGCCAATGGCAAGCCGGGCGAGAAGCGTTGGGTGCTGGCGGTCAGCCAGGGCGACAAGGGGCCCGATAACGGCTCGGGCGGGCAGTACTTCGTCGGCGCGTTCGACGGCAAGGCCTTCACCCTGGAACCGGGCTGGGAGGATACGCCGCACTGGCAGGACCTGGGCGCGGACTTCTACGCGTCGCAGTCCTGGAGCGAGGTGCCCGACGGCCGCCGTATCTGGATCGGCTGGGCCACGGACCTGCGCTATGCCCACGCCATCCCCACCACACCAGCGCGCGGCCTGATGACCCTCCCACGCACGCTCACGCTGCGCAGGGAAGGCGCGGACTGGCGCCTGGCCCAAGCGCCCGTGCGCGAGCTGGAATCACGTCGCGGCGCGCTCACCCAGCTCGAGGACCTCACGCTGGGTGAGACGCCGGTCCCGCTGAAGCTGGGCGAGAGCCTGGACATGCAGCTGGCCATCGACCCGCAACAGGCCTCGCAGGTCGCACTGTCGCTGACCGACGCGCAGGGCTACACGCTGCTGATCGGCTACACCCCCGCCACGCGCGAGGTCTTCATCGACCGTACCCGTGCCGGCCCGCACGTCCACGACACCTTCCCCGACCGCAACATCGCCACCCTGCCCCCCGGTGATGGCCGCATCGACTTGCGCCTGGTGGTGGATCGCTCCATCGTCGAGCTGTTCGCCGCCGACGGCACCCGGGTCATCACCGACCGCTTCTTCCGTGGCGGCGGCGCCCTCAGCTGGAGCGCCCACGCACTGGGAGGCCGCGCGCGGATCCAGTCGCTGCGGGCCTGGCCGATCGAGCCAGCGGTCCTACCCGGCCGGTGATCGCATCGACCGCGCACGGATCGCTCGGCGCTGCCGCACCTCACTGCGGCATCTGCCGCGCCAGCATGCGGGCCTGGCTGCGGCGCGGGGTCAAGCGGCCGATCGCGGCCATCAGGCGGTTGAGGCGGCCGGAGATCACGCTGGAGCGGTGCTTGAAGAGGGCGTCCAGGGCGATTTCGGCGGCCTGTTCGGGCGTGATCACCGTGGCCCTGGCCCAGCCGGGGGCTTCGTAGCCGCCGGCGGCCGCGTTGAAGCCGGTGTCCATCAGGCCAGGCAGGAAGGTGGTCACGGTGATCCGCGGCGCGAGTTCGGCATGCAGGGCCTCGCCGAAGGAGCGCACGAAGGCCTTGGAAGCGCCATAGGCCGCCAGCCCCGGCGTGGGCCCCAGGGCGGCCATGCTGGCGACCTGCAGGATGTAGCCCTCGCTGCGCGTGGACATGGCTCGGGCCGCGAGCAGGCTCAGCTTCACCAACGACTGCACGTTGAGCTCGATCATCGCCCGCAGCGTTGCCGCATCCTGGCCGATCAGCGGGCCCATCAGTCCGCGCCCGGCATTGTTGACCAGCACCGTCGGCACGATCTGCATGCCGGCCAGCGCCGTCATCAGCTCGGCGGCCGCATCGGGCCGGCCCAGATCCTTGGGATGCACGTGCACCTGCAGGTGCGGATACTCGACCAGGATCTGCTGCGCCAGCGCCCGCAGTTTGGCTTCACTGCGCGCGATGAGCACCAGCGAGTAACCCCGGCGCGCCAGCGACCAGGCGAAGGCCAGCCCAAGCCCGCCGGAGGCGCCGGTCACGATGGCCCAGCGCGTTGGTACGTCCTGACGGAACGACATCCGCAACTCCCTGCAAGAGACCCGTCGACGCGGGCGATGGCTCATCTGGCCATGCGCGTTTTAAGAATTCTTGAAGGACCGAGTCGAGAGGCGCAGCAGGCCTGACGTCAGCGCGATCCCGCAGCCCTTACGCGCAGGACGCCGAAGCCGGAAAGGGCGGCGACTTCACGGGCTGGCCTCCGTGCCACGCACTGCCTTCACGCCTTCCAGGATGTTCTCGACGACGAAGGCGGGATCTTCATGCGGAAGCCCATGCCCGGCCTTGGCCGCGATGTGCTGCGTGGCGTTGGAGGACAAGGACAGGAACTGCTGCTGCATGCGCTGCGTGGCCTCCTCCAGCGTAATGGCAAGCGGCTCGGCAAGACCCGGCACCATGCGATAGCTGCTGCTGTGCGTGGCGACGATGACCGGCTTGTCGCCCAGCGTCGTCAGCTGCCGGGCCTGCGCGGCGGAAGCGCTGATGTCCAGGTGTTCCTCGTTCTTCATCGGGTCTTCCAACATGCCGGTCAGGAAGCTGCGCGCCTCGGTGATGGCCTGCGCTTCACCGGGTGCGCGAGCGGGCAGCAACGACAGCCAGGTCGTCATCTGATCCGGATGCGTCGAAGACACCAGGACCAGCCCGGCGACATCGTCCGGGTACTGGCTCGCGAACACCTGGGCATGCAGCCCGCCGACGGAGTGACCAACGAGCAGATAGGGCCCAGGCACGCCGGCTTGCTTCAAGGCGGCATGGAGCTCGGCGGCGGCATCGCCACTGGTCCGCGGCGACTTGCGCGATGGCGGGCTGTCGCCGAGGCCGGCGCGGTCGGCCAGACAGACGCGGGTGACAGGTGCGATCTTCGCCGCGATGCCCTGCCAGCCAGGATCTTCCACCGGTGCGGTCCCCATGCCGGCATCGACCACGACGGCGGGGCGCCCGGTACCCGTGCAGACCATCCGGATCGGCTGTCCGTTGGCATCGAAGCGACCATCGATGCGTGCCTGCGCGCTTGCGGGATGCGCCGCGAACATCGCCACCGAAGCGGCGATGACAGCTAGATGGCTTGCGTGCATATGTCCTCCCGGTGTCGGGCTGATTCCGCGCGCTCCGGCTGGGCGCGGCCACTGCAGGAAGTCATGGGGGGCGTGGTCAGGAACGAGTGGAGAGGAACGAGGAACGAGTGGGTCGACGGGGCGGGGCGGGCTTCGTGAGACGCTCCATGCTCCGGCAATGTTGCCGGGTTCGAATGGCTTGACCGCCTATCGACATTGCGAGTGTGTTTGCCATGAAACGTCACAGCAAGACCATGCGCTATCCCCTGCCCTTGCTCGCCCTGGCTGCGATCTCAGCGGCCGGCATGGCCTTTTCCGCCTCGGCCATCGACTGGGGGCGCGAGGCCCACCGAGAGGACAGCGAGACCTGCCGCCGCATGGGCGCCGAACATGGCGAGCGCTACACCGACTGCATGCTGCAGCAACAGCGCCGCCGCGACGATGCCTTGCTGGATGCCTCGCGACAGCAGCGCAACAACGCCGAGGCCGCGCGCGACAATGTCGAGACCGTGCGACGCATGCGCTGCAATCGCGAAGCCGAACGCGCACGCGAGCACGGGGATCGCCCGCCGCGCTGCACCTGATGTGCCGCGCCGCTCGCGCAACCGGAAGTTCAAAGCTGATCGCCAGCGGCGTCACGCTGCTGTCAGGATTCGTGTTGGAGCCGCTTCATCGGCGAAGAAGCTCTACCGGTAAACCCCTTCGCGGCTGATGGCCCGAGGCCACCTAGAACCGCTCCCACAGTTGCCACGCAGAGTCCAGATTGCGGGCAAACTTCCGCCTGCAGCATCCCGATTTTGTGGGAGCCGATTCATCGGCGAAGAGGCTTTCCCGGTAAAGCCACTTCGCGGCTGATGGCCCGAGGTCACCTAGAGCCACTCCTACACTGCGCAGCGAGCGGGGTTGCGAGCGGACTTTCGCCTGCAGCACCCCGCTCCTGTGGGAGCCGATTCATCGGCGAAGGGGCTCGACCGGTAAAGTCTCATCGCAGCGGATCTCTCTCCTATGACCGCCCGGCACTAACGCGGCCGCACCAATCGCTTGGGCGCTTCACCGAACATGCGCTTGAACGCGTGACCGAACGCGCTGGCGGAGCGATAGCCGACCTGTTCGGCGACCCGGACCAGTCCCAGGTCGCTTTCGGCAAGCAGCCGATGCGCCAGCAGCATCCGCCACTGCGTCAGATGCTGCAGCGGCGCCTGCCCGACCGTCTCGGAGAAGCGCGAGGAGAAGGCCGAGCGCGACATCCCCACGCGTGAGGCCAGCTCGGCCACCGTCCAGGCGTGGGACACATCGCGATGCATGAGCGTGAGCGCTGCACCGATGTGGTGATCGCCCAGTGCGCCGATCCAGCCAGTGGGTGCAGATGCCTGCGTCTGCATGTAGGCGCGCAGGGCCTCGACCACCAGCACCTCGGACAGACAGGCCGCCACGCGGGCGCTGCCCATGCGTTGCCTCCCTGTCTCTGCGTCCAGCAATTCCAGGATCCGACGCACCGCGACGGCCGATGGCGAGGCGCTGTGGATCGCCATGAACCGCGGCAGCGCATCCAGCAGAAACCGCCCATCCTCGTCGCCGAAGACAATACCCGCCCCGATGAAAACCGCCTCCTCGCCATCCTTGGCGCCGTCGCGCTCGCCAAGGCACACGCTGTCCTGACCGGCATAGGGGGAGACGCCATCCACCGGCGTGGCGTGCGGATCGCTGGCAATCACATACGGCGTGCTGCCGATCAGCAGCACTTGCCCTTCCACCACGCGTTCTGCGGCGCGACGCGGCAGGCGGATCCAGGCCTGCCCCCGGATCACCGCCACCAGCTTGAGACGATGCTTCTCGGGAAAGGACAGCGCCCATTCGCCACGCGCCTGCAGCCGGGTCACGCCCGTACTTTGAGCGCCAAGCGCGGTCAGCACCCGCGACAAGGGGTCATCATTGGACGATTGCGATGGAATCATGGCCTGTGGAGCATAGATCATCCAGGCAGGGTCGTTAACGTGGGTGCCCTGATCAACACCCCGGAGAAATCGCATGACCCTTCACAACAAGGTCGTCATCATCACCGGCGCCGGCAGCGGCATGGGCCGCGCCACCGCACTGCACCTGGCCGCGCTGGGTGCCAAGGTGGTGCTGGGCGCGCGCCGCGCGCCGCGCATCGCCGCTGTCGCCGAACAGGTCGCCAGCGCTGGTGGCCAGGCGGTCTATCGGCAAACCGACGTGACCCGGCTCGAGGACGTCCAGGCATTGGTGGAGCTGGCCTGCGCCCAGTACGGCCGCCTGGATGTGATCGTCAACAACGCCGGCATCAGCCCCCTTTCGCGCTTCGACGCGCTACAGGTCGAGCAATGGAACGCCATGATCGATGTGAACCTGCGCGGCGTGCTGCACGGCATCGCCGCGGCGCTGCCGGTGTTCGGCCGCCAGCGCGGCGGCCATGTCATCAACGTGGTGTCCACGGCGGGCTTGCGCATCGTGCCGACCATGGGTGTCTATGCGGCAACCAAGAATGCGGTCAGGACCATCAGCGAGGCGCTGCGCCAGGAATCGGGCCCCCACATCCGCGTCACCGAGGTCTCCCCCGGCATGGTGCAGTCGGAACTGCTGGATGGCATCAGCGACCCGGCGATCCGTCAGGAGCTGCAGGCGCAGTCCGAGGCCACCGGCATTCCACCTGAAGCCATCGCCCGCGCCATCGCATTCGCGATCGACCAGCCCGAGGACGTGGAAGTAGGCAGTCTGGTGGTTCGTCCGACCTCGCAGGCCTGAGCACCCTTGCGGTCTTCGCGCGAGGTGCCATCGGCGGCGAGCACCAGGCGCCGTCGATGGCATGCGCCGCTGTGGCGTGCACAGCGATGCGCCGGACCTGGACGAACCGCTGGTCACGACGTCGCCGACCCACCCGGCCGCCAGGCGACAGGGTGGGCGGCGCGGGCACGCAATCCGCCCGCGCGCATTGCGCGTCGCTCGGCCCAGTGATCAAGCGAAGCTGGCGACTTACTTGAAGCCGCCGCCGGCCTTGATCTGCTCGCCGGTCACCCAGCGCGCATCGTCCGAGGCCAGGAACACCGCGATCGCGGCGATATCGTCCGGTGCGGCGATGCGGCCCAGTGGTGTGCGCGCCACCAGCTGGGTCTGGAAGTCCGAGCCGACGAAGCCGGCGGTCTGCGCGCCTTCGGTGTCGACCATGCCCGGATTGATGCTGTTGACGCGGATCCCACGCGGACCCAGCTCGGCCGACAGCACGCCGGTGACCGCATCCAACGCACCCTTGGTGGCCGAATAGACCGCCATGCCCGGCGGCGTCAGCACGCTCACCAGCGAGCCGATGTTGATCACGCTGCCGCCGGTGCCCAGGTGCTTGGAGGCCGCCTGGGTGACCTGTAGCGGGCCCAGCACGTTGATGTCCATCTGCCGGTGGAAGTGCGCGGGGGTGATCTCCTCCAGCGGCGCGACTTCGTAGACGCCGGAGTTGTTGACCACGATGTCCAGCCGACCGAAGCGCTCCACCGCCGCGGCGACCAGCGCCTGCGCCTGCTCGGCCTGGGCCACGTCGGCCTGCACCGCCAGCGCCTGGCCGCCGGCCTGGGTGATGCGCTCGACGACCGCGTCGGCGCCACTGCGGCTGGAGGCGTAATTCACCACCACCGATGCGCCTTCGGCCGCCAGCGCCAATGCGATTCCAGCGCCAATGCCTTTGGATGCGCCAGTGACCACGGCGACCTTACCTGCGAGCTTGCTCATGTTGATGCGTCCTGAAAAAGAGGGAAGACCGCGCCGCGGCCCGATGCCGGCGGCGTGTGCGGCAAAGAATGGGGCGCGTAAGGCGGCCGGATAAGCCGGTCATACAGGGAGAGTGCATCCCGTCTGCGGGACAAGCCTTGGCGCCCCTGGCGGCGGACGCTGCGATCCGCACGCGGCCCGTGTCTTTGTCTGCGCTGCGTGCTTGAAGGCCCACACGCGCCGGCATTCGGCGACCCCGTCACAGCTGCCGCACAACGGGCGCGTGCCTGGGCGCGGCAGGCAGTATGCTGCTCGCCATCTTTTCGGCGCCGAAGGCCCACCCGCATGGATCCGGCGCACCCCTCCAGCTCCAAAGCCGACGCAACACCCTGTGCCAACTGTGGAACGGGCCAGCCGCTGGATTTCTCGATCAGGATGGCGTTTCAGCCCATCGTCGATGCACAGACGCGTTCCATCTACGGCTACGAAGCGCTGGTGCGCACGGCCGATGGCGGCGGCGCCCGCGAGGTCCTGGACCGCGTCACCCCCGAGCAGCTGTACCGCTTCGACCAGACCTGCCGGGTCAAGGCCATCGAGACCGCCGCGCGCCTGGGGCTGCAGGGCTATCTGTCGATCAATTTCCTGCCCAATGCGGTGTACGAGCCAGCCAACTGCATTCAGCTGACGCTGCAGGCCGCACGCCGTCACGGCTTTCCCAGCGAGCGGCTGATCTTCGAAACCGCCGAATCCGAGCAGGTGCTCGATGTGTCGCACCTGACCCGCATCTTCCAGGACTACCGCGAGCGCGGCTTCCTCACCGCGGTGGACGACTTCGGCGCCGGCTATGCCGGCCTGAAGCTGCTGGCCGATTTCCAACCCGACCTGATCAAGTTGGATATCGCCCTGGTGCGCGACGTGCACCGCAACCCGGGGCGGCAGGCCATCGTGCGCGGCGTGGTCGGCATCGCTACCGAGCTGGGCTGCCGCACGCTGGCCGAAGGCGTGGAGACCGTGGAGGAGTTCCGCTACCTGCACGGCCTGGGCATCACCCTGTTCCAGGGCTACCTGTTCGGCCGCCCGCTGCTGGAGCAGCTGGGCCAGGTGGACCCGGCCCTGTGGGAGCAATGCTTCCCCGCCTGAGCAAAACCGGGGTCAGAGTGCAGTTTTCCTACTGCACATCGCGCCGTTAGTGGGTGCCTGGCAAGCAACGCGGGTGAGAAGCTGACGGCACCTGGATGCGAAGGATCGCCCATGCCCCGACAGCCCCGGCTGGACCTCCCCGGCGTGCCACAGCATCTCGTGCAGCGTGGCAACGACCGGCAGCGCTGCTTCTTTGCCGAGATCGACCGCATCCGCTACCTGCAAGACCTGCGTGAGCTGTCTCGGAAGCTGGACATTGCGGTCCATGCGTACGTCCTGATGAGCAATCACGTGCACCTGCTGGTCACCAGCCAGCGCACGGGCGCGATCTCGACACTGATGCAGTCCATGGGCAGGCGCTACGTGCGTTACATCAACGACCGCTACGCCCGCACCGGGACGCTCTGGGAAGGCCGCTATAAATCCTGCCCTTTACAGGATGAGACTTATCTTCTGCGCTGCTATCGCTACATCGAGCTCAACCCAGTGCGCGCGGGCATGGTGGCCGATCCCGCGGACTACCGCTGGTCGAGCCATGCCGGCAACGCGCTGGGCATGGCCGATGCGCTCATCCAGCCGCATCCACGCTATACCGCCATCGCCACGAGCGAAGCGCGGGCAGCGATTTACCGTCGTTTCGTGCTCGACGCCATCGAGCCGTCGGAAACTGAATCGATCCGCCTCACCTTGCAGCGCCAACACGCGCTGGGAGACAACCACTTCCGCGACGCGATCGCGCGTCAACTCGGACGCCGCGCAGGACCTGCCGAGCGCGTGGGCAGGCCGCTCAAGGCCAGTGGCACGTCGAGGAAAACTGCACTCTGACCCCGGTTTACACACCATGCGAGTGGCTCCTAGAACCGGGGTCAGAGTGCAGTTTCGCGGCACTTGCTCTCCTGGGTTCCAGCCCGTTTATCGAGGCGATGGGTGATCGATATCCCACCTGCAAGTCAGCGCTCATGCCGGAGTTGCTGCTCCGCATCTTCGTCTGCGATGCCAGCTCACACAGCAGACCTTAGGCGGCGCGTGAACTTGAGCAGCAGCTGAGTCGCCCGCGCATATTTTTGCGCCCACAGTTTCGTGATGCGAGTCAGTGGCTCGACCGGGCATGGCGGGAAACGTCTTGCAGCAGGTCCGCGAAGCCGCATGAGGCAAGCACTCCGTCGTATGGCTGATCGACACCAGGCCGTGACGTCTGCAGAGCGGCGGCGGCTTGCGGAAAGGCATCGGGGCGCAGAACGGCACTCCGACCCCGGTTTTCTAGCGCGCCGCGGACGAGCAGGAAAGTGGCCGAGGTGGATGCATCGCAGGTCGAAACTGCACTCTGACCCTGGTTTTGTCGGCGACGGGGAGAGGCGCCGGCACGACGAAAGCAGCACATAGCCATGGGCGCGTTGTCTCGTATCCTTGCCCCTCCGCAAGGCTGTCCCGCAACGAGCCCTAATGAACCAGACCACTTCGATACAAGTGCACGTGCCGATGCAGCGCATGAACGCACACGTCCGTACGGTCGCGCGCCTGTGACGCTCGATGGCTGGTCGCAGACGCTGGGTGCAGGCGCGTTGCTTGGCATCGCGGCAGGCGCGGTGGCGCTGCTGCTGATCCTGGTCATGGCGCTGCGCGTGCATGCGTTTCTGGCGCTGATCGTGGTGTCCCTGCTCACGGCTCTGGCCACCGGGCTGCCACTGGGCGCGATCGTGCCGCAGGTGCTGGTGGCCAACTTCGGCAACACGCTCGGTTCGGTCGCCCTGCTGATCGGGCTGGGCGCCATTCTTGGGCGCCTGATCGAATCCAGCGGTGGTGCCAGGGCCGCGGCCGACCTGATGGTGCGGCTGTTCGGGGAGAAGCGTGCGGCCTTCGCGCTGGGCTTGACCTCGCTGCTGCTGGGCTTTCCGATCTTCTTCGATGCCGGGCTGATCATCATGCTGCCCATCATCTTCGCGGTGGCGCGCAGGATCGGCGGGCAGAACCTGTTGCTGTTCGGCTTCAGCGGCATCGCGGCGTTCTCGGTGATGCATGTGTTCCTGCCGCCGCATCCGGGCCCGGTGGCGGCTACGGAGTTCTTCGGCGCCAACCTGGGCGTGGTGCTGTTGGTCGGCCTGGTGATCGCCTTCCCCACCTGGTACATCTCCGGCTACCTGTGGGCGCGCTTCATCAACAAGCGTTTCCCCATGATCGTGCCGGAGCTCTTCGGCGCGCTGGATGAGGACCAGCCGAAGAACCCCGCCAAGGCCGGCACGGTGATCGCCGTGCTGCTGCTGCCGCTGGTGCTGATCTTCCTCAACACCGGCCTGGTCTCGCTGGCCTCGGTAGGCATCGTCGATGGCAAGGCCACCTGGGTGCAGGCGCTGGCGCTGATCGGCACCTCGCCGGTGGCCCTGCTGCTGACGGTCCTGGTGGCGATGGTGGTCCTGGGCGCGGCCCGCGGCGAGACCGGCAGTGCGCTGGAAAAAGTGGTCGAGCGCACGCTGGGGCCGGTGGCCTCGGTCATCCTCATCACCGGTGCCGGCGGCATGTTCGGCGGCGTGCTGCGCTCATCGGGCATCGGCGATGCGCTGGCGGGCGTGCTGTCCAATCTGGGGCTGCCTGTGATCCTGGCGGCCTACCTGATCGCAGTGATGCTGCGCGTGGCCCAGGGCTCGGCCACGGTCGCCCTGGTCACCACCGCCGGGCTGATCGCCCCGGCCGTGATTGGCGGCGGCTTCAACACCATCCAGACCGCCGCCATCACCCTGGCCGCGGCCGCCGGCTCGGTGTGCGCCAGCCACGTGAACGACTCGGGTTTCTGGCTGGTCGGCCGCCTGGTGGGCATGGACGTCAAGACCACGCTGAAGACCTGGACCGTTCAACAGACCATCGAGTCGGTGGTCGGGTTCACCCTGGTGCTGGCGATCTACCTGATCTTCTGAGCACGCACCGGGCACGACCTGCTGGCACGATGGCCCGGCACGAAATGAGCGCACACGCATGAGCACGAACGCACCGCGCGCCGATGTCGTCATCGGCGTGGACATGGGCACCACCTCGACCAAGGCCGTCGCCTTCACCGCCGATGGCACACTGGTGGCCTTCGCCTCGGCCGGCTACCCGCTGGATGAGCCCCAGCCCGGCCATGTCGAACAGGACCCGCAGCTGATCCTCGCCGCGGTCCACCAGACCATCCGCAGCGTCGTGGACGAGCTGGGCGCGCACCGCATCGCCGGCCTGTCCTTCTCCTCGGCCATGCACTCGCTGATGGCGCTGGACCAGGCACACGCGCCGCTGACGGCGGCGATCACCTGGGCCGACACGCGCGCCTCGGCCCAGGCCGAGCGCCTGCGGGCCTCGCCCGCCGGCCTGGCCCTGCACCGACGCACGGGCACGCCCATCCACCCGATGTCGCCCCTGCTCAAGCTGATGTGGTTCGCCGAGCAAGCCCCGCCGCTGTGCCAGCAGGCGCGGACCTGGGCCGGCATCAAGGACTGGGTGCTGTGGCGGCTGTGCGGCGAGCTGGTGATCGATCTCTCCCTGGCGTCCTGTTCTGGCCTGCTGGATATCCACACCCGCCAATGGGACCCCGAGGCGCTGGCCCTGGCCGGCATCACCCCAGCCCAGCTGCCGCGCCTGGTCTCTACCACGCACGTGCTGCCGGCCCTGACCGAAGCGGCCGCCGCCGCCACCGGCCTGCCGCGCCACACCGCCGTGGTGGTGGGCGCAGGCGACGGCCCGCTGGCCAATCTCGGCGTCGGCGCCGTGCGGCCGGGCGTGGCGGCGTGCTCCATCGGCACCAGCGGCGCCCTGCGCGTCACCGTGGACAGGCCCGCCGTGGATCCGCGTGGCGGCGTGTTCTGCTACGCGCTGACCGACGAGCGCTGGGTCATCGGCGGGGCCATCAACAACGGCGGCGTCACCCTGGACTGGGTGCGGGCGGAAATCGCCGGTGGGCAGGCCGTGACCACGCAGGCGCTGCTGGACCAGGCCGCCACCGTGCCTGCCGGTTCCGGTGGGCTGATCATGCTGCCGTACCTGCTCAGCGAGCGCGCCCCGCACTGGAGCAGCCTGGCCCGCGGCGCCTACGTCGGCCTGACGCGCGCCCACGGCACCGCCCACCTGACACGCGCCGCGGTCGAAGGCGTCTGCCTGCAGCTGGCGCTGGTGCTGCAATCCATGCAGGCCGCCGGCCTGGATATCCACGAGATCCGCGCCACCGGCGGCACCACCCGCCACGCGCTGTGGCAGCAGATCCTGGCCGACACCTCCGGCCTGCCCATCGGCCTGCCCGAAGGCCAGGAAGGCTCCGGCTACGGCGCCGCCCTGCTGGGCATGCAGGCGCTGGGGCTGATCGAATCAATCGATGTCGCCGCCGAGCACATTCGCGTGGACGCCACCGTGCAGCCGCAGCCGGAGCACGCGGCGACCCATCGCGCCCTGCGTGAGGTTTACGAGGGGCTGTACGACGCGCTGGTGCCCACGTTCGAGCGCCTGCGCGAGTTGGCGCCCTCGTTGCCGCTGGCTGCGTCGTAGCGCGAAAACCGGGGTCAGAGTGCACTTTTGGCGGGCACGCCTTGCTACTTACCCCCTTCCGAAACGCATGGAAGGCCAAAGGTTTAGCGCCGAAAACTGCACTCTGACCCCGATTTCGAAAGTATTACGGAACTGCGCCGGCCAGTTGCTCAAGCTGTCTGATGCGCTCGCGCGTCACATTAGCTCGGCAGTCCGCGACCAACGGCGCCTGCTCGGTTCGGGCCATGCCCTGAACCATGGGCTCGGCTTGGCAGTAGGCTTCGCGATAAGTACGCCACGCGCTGGAGGCAGAGACGAATGCCCTCTCCAGGTCTTCCTGATAATCAGGATCGTCCTTGACGTAGCTTGCATAGCGCGAACGTGACTTGCTGACGATGTCCTTCTCCAACCTGGTCAGCCTGTCTTCGAGCGCGTGCGCATTACGCAACGAAAGGCACGCCGTGCCGACCTGCCTGCACGCGTCGTCTGGTAATGCGAGCAGGCACGCCTCCTTGTCTCGCGCCCCACCAATGCGGGAGCAATCGGACTCTGCTGCAATCGTTGCAAAGGTACCCACACGCTCGGTTGAAGCTGTGGCGCTTATTGGCAAGCACGCAATCACTGAAAGGAGTAGCACCATTACCGCCGTCCACTGCACGTCCCGATGCAGCCGGGCTACATCCGCACCGTTAGCGCGCGTCCTTCTGATGTCCACCGGAACTCCTAGGTGCCTTGAGCATAACCAAGCTAACAAAGGCGCTCGGGCCGACTCAAGCAATGGGGCAGCGGGAGCTAAGCCATACCCAGCTTTTCGTCAGCTTGCGCTTTGGACTAGTAGGATTCGCCCCCCACCCTTGGCTAGACTGCCAACCGCTCAACACCAGGAAGGAGAATCACGTGGCATTTCGATTATCCGCGAAGGGCACACAAGCAAGCCTTCTGATCACCTTGTGCGCCGGCGCATGTGCTTGCACGACCAGCTCGTCGGCGCAAACCAAGAAACCCAACTTTGAGGGTGCCTGGTCGGTCGAATGGTGCGACAAATCGAGACCTCATACGGACTGCGGGGGATTCAATCTGGATCTCGTCCAAAGCGGAAGCGCACTTTGCGGAAGCTATGACAGTGCCCGGGTTGGACTGTCGCAGATCGATGAAGGAGGAAGAGTATCGGGCACCGCCAATGGCGGTAGCGCAGTACTCACTGTGGAAAGCGAGCGCAGCGGCGGTAAGTACGCTGTACAGGCTGTTCTCATAGGCAATCAACTTCACTGGAAGCTCGGACAGACCATCCGACCCGCCGACCGGGACATCGACATCATCGCGATCGATGAAAAGCTTTCCCGTAGACAGCTCGATGGCGAGCTTGGCGCGCGACACGCGGAGACCGCATCGGACTGCCGAGCACAAGGGACTAGGCCTAGTTTTCCCGATTCGCACACCGACTACCAAGTCGCCGACATCAGGTGATGTGCGCACTTGACCCTGTTTTCCGTCTCAACGGAAGGCCACTCCTGCACACCGAGCAGCCACTGTAGCCGTTAGAGCATCACGCAAGCGACTGCGTCTGACTCCTGGAGAGTTCTCGCTGCTGCGTCATTTCTTGCTCTTGCGTTATCGCCCGGTTTGCCGCCATCACTTTGGCATCGGACTGCTCAACAGGAGTTTGCATTCCCTGCTGCACGGGGACATGCGCGCGCAGGTGGGCAGGATCGGTCAGCTCCCCTTGAACCGCGAACAGGCGCTCGGGCCCAGCCACAACATGGTCTACGCGCGTCAACGCATTCTCTGACAGCGAAATGCCTGAGGCATTAGGGTATTGGTCCCGGTTGTCCTTGCAGGCGGCGAGAAGACTCCTGCATAGACGCTCGCTGCTGTCGTCGAATGGCACGCCAGTCCGCCTCCCGAGCTCCCGCACGCCCTCCCTGATCTGCAAGAGCATTGCGTGATCGGGGTGTGCGGGATTGTCTGGGGTCGCAGCGTCAGCGCGTTGCGTTGGCGGCCGGAGCTCAGGCGCTTGGGGATCGACGTGTAAAAGCCGCTGCGTTTGCCCCTCATGCCGCAAGTTCAGATCGGTGGTGCCATCGGCGTTCCGCGCGCGTGTCAAATCATCGCGCGCAATGGAGCGCCATTCGCCGTCCAAGAAAGCGTGGCCCTCCCCATGCCTGTTCCAATTGACCAGGTCGTTACCAGCCGCATAGAACCCCGGCCCGGTGAAGCGCTCTGGGTGTGCACGGTCCGTCGGGCCGTACTGGTGCGTCGCGCCTCTATCCAATGCACCGATGAAAGCCCCCGCACGATCGTCATGGAGAAACAAGTTCTTGATGACGGGGTACTCGTGCTGCAAGTTCGGGCGCGCTTGGTCAGCTCTGAGGCTAGACGGATTGACAAGTGGATCAGCCAGAACGCTGGCCCACGCCGTGGACAGTGGACTCTCCCTATCCGCGTTGCGGAGCGCATTGACGACTGTGGCGCCCCTTAGTGCGTCGGCCCTGCCGGTCTCAAAATAGTCGGTTCGACCCGAACGCTTTGGGAGAAACCCGTCTATTGCGGCACTCACGTCCTGCACCGAGTGATATTCACCGCCTTCAAGCCGACGGATCATCGGAGCAGCTCGCATTTCATTTTGGTTGTAAGCCTTACCCACCATCGCCGCCAGCCTAACCTGATCATCGAGTGACGCGTTCTGATACAAGTCGCTTCGCTGAAGCGGCGCAATGGCCCGATCCATCAACTTCTCAATCTGGGCGACGTCGCGGTTGTGTACCCAGCTGACGCCAGCATCCGCGGAAAGAAATGCGTCCAAGCGCGATTTGACATCAGCATCGAGCGGACGGCCGCCGTCGCCTCTAATAGCGTCTCCATCCCGACCAAGATCCGCAATCGCTCTTTCCGCCTGATCTTCGGTCAGTACCAGTTGCGGCACCTGCTGCGCTCTCGCCCAGCCTTGATATGCATTGACCAGCTCCCTTGGAACGTTTTCGCCGTTGGGATCATTGGGTTGATAATGCTGCCCAAGATCCGTCTGGATAGTGCCGATCGAGTAGCCACTTCTGTCCGCCGGCTCAAGCAGCGGCGTTGAAGCCTTGTCACCAGCGACGACCAGCCGATACGCTTCGTACCGGCTCTCTGAGGTGACACCCACAGCAAAGTAAAGCGTTGCACGCAACTCCTGATCCGTCAGGGCACTCATCACTCGTCCTCAGGCTCGTTACAATCCTTGTCATACGGCACTTCACTCCCCTTTACTTCCCGGTTAAGCGCGACGCCCCGGCGGTAATCTGAACCGTACTTTTGGTAACGGACCAGTTGGCCACCTTCTAGCCGGAACTGGTCATCTGGCCCTGAAAACGCAGGGCATGCAGCGTAACCTTTTCCGCCGTCGTCACTACAGTAACGGACGTACAGTACGTTTTCACGCACCTGGCCTTGCAGCTGACCATCGTTGCCGCGGGCGTTGGTTGCTTCGCTCCAGTCTCCCGTGACTCGGTCGCCATGCTGTTGCAGATGGAGGCTGAGATAGTGGCCCAGGTCGCATTTTTTTGCGTACGCCCACTCCCCAGAGAAGGGCGCGGATCGGCTGGCAAAAGCTGAACTAGCACACGATGAGATCAAACCCATCGTCACAGCCAGTGCGTACACCGGGAATCCTCGTCTGCAATGCGTGTGCTCCGCCATGGATCGCTCCTTGAATGTGGTCTGCAGCTCGTAGACCCAAACGATAGCAATCGCAACAGACGGGTTCCATGGGGCTTGCGTGAAAATCGTGGATACGCCGCAGCTGAGACATTCGGGCCTTCCGCCAACTCGGCTCTCGGCTGTGCCGTATCCATGACGCAGGCCGTGTGCTGGCCTGCATCGCATGGCAAACGCCAAACTCTCTCGCGTTCAGTGCAGCAGCGTCATATCCGTGCACGCATACGACAGCTGTGGCGGATGGCGAAATGTTGCCACGAAGTCGGCCTCCGGATCTACGCAAAGCGCAGGCTGTACGCAGTAGGCCGGCGGCGTCTCCCTCACGGAGTGCGGCGGCTCGTCCTGCTCCAGCGTCTGCGTATAGATCTCTGACACCAGCGCATCCAGCTCGACCGCGCGGTCGAAGATCGTGTGGCCCAGGATCGAGAGCGTGCCGCGAGCAAAGTCTGCTGAGCCGCTGGCGGATACGGCGTCGCCGTAGGCCTTGAGGCGTTCGGCGAGCCGGTTGAGTTGGTCGATCTGCTCCACGGTGACCCCGCAGGTGAACTCATCCTCGCGAGACAGGGCCCAGCCGGCGCCGGCCGGCTCTGAGGCCTCCAGCTCAACCTCAGCCGCGTGGGGCTGCTCATCGTTCGCCCGGCGGCTGGTGCGTGCATTGCCCCGCTCCACGACCGCCGCTTCGCGCTGGGCAGGGTGCGAGAGTGCCTCCAGCACCAGCTCCAACTGCTCGGCCAGAGGTCCAAGGCAGGACAAGAGCTCACGCATGTGCTGGCCTGGCTCACTAGCCAGCCTGCCATCTGTAAAGCCCAGCCGTGCCAGTTCCGCGAGGGCTTGGATGCGCTGCTTGATCTGCGTCAGCAGTCGCTGACTATCCGCGGGCAGCAAGTAGCCCGTCATGTCCTTATCGTCGAACGCATGCTCTGACATCGTCGCCTCTCCTTCTCACCTTGAAGTGACCGCCCGCCATAAGAGGCGGACGGGAAGTCGGGAGGTTCGAAACCGCTAGTAGCCGGCGGGCATATTCCCCTTGCGGGTGTTGTATTAGCCGCCCTCCCGACGCAGGCAACGCGTCGGCTGTGCCTCGCAGAATGCGAGGCACAAAAAACCCACCGGTTTGTCGGAGGTGGGTACCGCTACTAGAGGAGTTTCGACGCTCCGTGAGTGAGACTGCTCTTGGAATGGGACGCTGTCAACCGCCCCGGCCTCCCGCGCGAGCGCGCTGCCCCTGCGCCACCTATAGCCGCGCTTGGACGTAGCCGGAGAGCGTGTGCATCAGCTCTACCATGAGTATTGCTTCAGGCTCGCCCAGCACTGCGCGGTCAGTCTGAGGACTCGACATGTTGGCCAATGCGTCGATTGCGGCAACCGCAAGCGAGAGCGAACCCAGCATGAGATCTACCTGAGGCGCGTCATTAGCGAGGCTGGCAAGCGCCGGATGCGCACTCCTAATGACGTTGAACAGCATGCCACTAGAAGCATCGGGCGGCATCGCCAGGCCTGCGTTCCCAGCTGCTTTACGCAGGTCGCGTTGTAGCGCTTCCCGGGCAACGTCCAAGGAGCTCGCGGCGACAGGCGCATCCGACGTGTGCACGAGCTCACCCAGCGTAGCGCCCGTGACTTGATCGGCGGACGGCCGTGCCGGTTCCGGTGACACACCGTGCTGGCCAAGCCCCAACTCCCTCGCTGCGTTCGGCGCATGCTGCAGCAGCCAGTCGCCGAGCGCCGGACGCATTGCAAGCGCGTGCAGGGCGGCGCGATATTCGCTCTCCAGCAGGGTGACAAGCTGCGCAACCTGATAGCCAAAGTCGTCATCACCGTGATGCAGCGCCGTCTGGAAGCCCGACTCGGCATCGCCAAGCGCGGGAATGTCAAGTTCGATCCCGAGCGCGGCCCAGGCAGCAGCATCAAAGCGCGCTTCCAGCGCCTCGGTGATCGCAAGCAGCGTGGTCTTGGACAGCGGAGGATGCGAGTGCGATGCAGGGCTGTTCATGGCGGCAACGGTAAGCGGAAGCGGCCCCTCCTGCCAACAACGCTTCGCCAGCATCAGGCCCGCACACCGACCCCGCGAATCATCAACCTCAAGCGGTAGGTGAACCTGACCCCGTTTTGCTCCTTGGCTTACTTCTACACGCCCAGAGCGATGCTACGCTAGGCCAACCAAGGAGGGGCAGTTCGATGGCTACGCTAATTCCCAGTCGCGCAAGTAGTGCCGGCCGGATGACGCCCGGCGAGCGGAGATTCTCTCAGCGCCTGGAAGAGAAGCTCGATGACGAGTACCTGTGTTGGTACGACGTACCGATCGGCCCGCGGCATCGCTACCCCGACTTCATCGTGCTGCACCCGTACCGGGGGATTCTGGTGCTTGAGGTCAAGGACTGGAAGCTCGACACCATTGCCAAGCTCGATCCCGACACTGCTGTGCTGCATACCGAGCGCGGCCGAGAAGTCACCTCCAACCCGCTACGCCAGGCGCGCGCTATCTGCATCGAAGTTGGCAAGCTGATGCAGAAGGATGCGGCGCTGCGTTTCCCCGAAGACCATAAGTACGCAGGCAAGCTCATCATGCCGTGGGGCTTTGGCGTGGTACTAAGCAACATCACCCGCAACCAATTTGACGAAGCTGAGCTAGGCCATGCCATCCCCGGACAGAGCGTCATCTGCCGCGATGAGATGACTGAGTCCGCTGATATCGAAGCATTCCAGAAGCAACTGTGGGGCATGTTTCCTGCCCCATTCAGCTGCCAACTGAGCCTGCCGCAGATCGAGCGCGTGCGCTGGCACCTATTCCCGCAGCTACGCATCGCCCCACCCGAGCAGGTGCAGTTGTTCGCAGCCCAACCAGATGCGCCCATCGCTATCCCGAACCTGATCAAGGTAATGGACCTGCAGCAGGAGCAACTTGCCCGCTCGCTGGGTGATGGTCATCGAGTCATCCATGGCGTGGCTGGCTCGGGAAAGACCATGATTCTTGGCTACCGCTGCGTGGAGATGGCCAAGCGACAGGGCAAGCCGGTACTGGTGCTCTGCTACAACAAGACGCTCGCCGGACGGCTGGAGCACATCATCCACGCCCATGACGTGCAGGACCGCGTCAGCGTGCGGCACTTCCATGGCTGGTGCTTCGAGCAGTTAAAGGCTTACGGAATCAAGCCACCAGCCCGGAAGTCAACCCAGCAGGAGTATTTGGAAGCGCTGGTCGGCCAGGTCATCGCTGCGGTCGAGGCGCAGCAGATCCCGCGCGCACAGTACGCCGCGGTGATGATCGATGAGGGGCATGACTTTGCCCCCGAATGGCTGCGGCTGGTCACACAGATGGTAGACCCGGAAACGAATTCGTTGCTCTTGCTCTACGACGACGCACAAACTATCTACAGCACAGGCGGGCGCAGGAAGTTCAGCTTTGCCGGCGTGGGCATCCAGGCCAAAGGCCGCACCACGATCTTGCGCCTGAACTACCGCAACACGCTGGAGATCCTGGCCACGGCCAAAGCGTTCGCGCAGGAGCTACTGGCCGGGGAGGACGCTGACGAGGACCACGTGCCAGTGATCGCCCCGGAGAGCGCGGGCCGCCGAGGTGCCGTGCCCGAACTGATCCATGCGGGCAACATCTGGGATGAGGCGCGGGTCATCGCGCAACGTATCCACAAAGCAATCAAGGGTGGCGCGAACGCGAATGACTTTGCCGTGCTCTGCCGCAGCACAGCACTCGCTAACCATATCGCTTCGCGGCTGGCTGCCGCAGGCCTATCCGTCGTGCTGGCAGATGACGCGAACAAGCGAAGCCTGTTCAACGGCGAGCCGTCGGTGAAGGTGCTGACGATGCACTCGAGCAAAGGCCTGGAGTTCGAGTCGGTGTTCATCCCTGGCATCTGCGAGATCGGACGGCGCATCCAAGACGACGGCGAAGAAATGAAACAGGAGGCCAAGTTGCTGTATGTCGCGATGACCAGAGCGCTTGGGTCACTAACGATGCTGCATCACGCCAGCACGCCGATTACACAGCGGATTGGGCAGGCAGTAGACCAGATACGAGCTCGACTGGCAGCCTGAAGATAACCACAAGGACTGCTCGAGTGCCGCGCCGAGCATCACACCATCCTATGTTGCTGGGCGAGCACCTGCTCAGGTTGCGCAACCTGAGGCGTCTGTTGCAGGCGCTGGCTGTCGTTCAAGGTCTGCAACTGCGCAAGTGACTGCTCCACGGGCCTGGCCAGCGCCTCGTCTGTGCGCATGTGCGCGCGAAGATGCGCAGGGTTGTTCAACTCACCCTGCACGACGAAGAGATTCTCGCCCTGGCGGACATGGCCTGCGTCACGACTGAGCACGACGTGGTCAATCCGGGTGAGGCCATTCTCTTTCGCGAGGAGTGCCGCGCTTGCAGCCAGGCGCTCGCTATTACTGTCGTAGTCGCGCCCCAGACCTTGCTCCAGGCGCCTGACCGCGTCTTCAGCTTGAGAAAGCAGCGGGTCTCCCCGGCTGGCCATCTGCCCTTCCCTACCCGGCTTGGCAGCAAGCTCGCCGCTCTGATGCCGGGTGGCATCACCCTGATCCTGCTCGGTGAGCAGCCACTGCATAACTGAGCGCTTCGGCATCTTGTTTTGATGCTCGGAGTTGAGCGGACTACCCTCGATGGGTGCCTTGATGCTCTTGATGTCCTGGATGTTCTCAAGTGGCTTGAGCTCGCCGTCGAAACGCTTGTCGCCGATTCCAAGAAGCGTCTTGCGGTGAAGTCCGGCGTGATTCAGCGCGCCCCAGGTGAAGTCGATGCAGCTGTTGGACAAGCCACCGTATTCCATGTCGAACTTGTACTTGGCTGGGTTGTCACCGAACTGCTGCAGCTTGTCATATTGCGCCTTGGTGATCTCCATGGTGCGCGCGTAGTAAGGATCTTTGTAATCCTTGAGGTCGGTGTCGTAGACCTTGCCTGGGCCGCTGGATTCACCATGCTCCTTGGGCGCGAAACCGTAGCTCTGCTCCCGCTTGCCGTCGGAAATGACGTAGTACATATGGCCCGCAGCCGAGGTCCCGCCCGAAAGCGCCAAAGGCGTGCCGGGTGCGGCCACATAAACGGTTACGGTGTAATGGGGGTCCTGCTTGTCCATAAGCGACTCCTGTTACTTTGCCTTGCGGGTGTAAGCCACCAGAAGCTCGGCGTGGGCATCTGTCAGCGCATTGCGGTTCTCGCTAATCACGAGGACCAGGCGGTAGCGACCGGCCGGCAGGTTGGGAACCAGGGCGAAGGCCAGCTCGCGGTAGCTTTCCTCCCCGAGCAAGCCCGCGGTCTGCATCGTGCTGAAGTCCGAATCGAACGGCATCAAGCCAGGTACAAAACCGTCAGCGGGAAGCGTAATGAGCTCCGTGCCGCTCCCGGGTGTCATATCGCTGCGCAGCAAGGTGACCTGCTTTTGTCCTGCCTGATCAAGGTAGAACAACTGCACGCGGGCAGAGACACCTGCATCAACTAGCCGCCGTGCCACTTCGGCCGTTGCTGAAGGATCATTGCCAGCGATCCGCACGCCAATGAACAGCGGCGGACTATCGTCATCTGGCAACGCGGGCACATCGAAGTCGAGTTCGAGGGGGCCGGCGTCAGCTGGATCAAGACGACGCACCAAGGGGGCAGCAGTCCGCATGTCGCTGGGCTCCGTTGCAGTGGATTTGCTTGCTGGCTGAGGAGGCTGTGGCTGCCCATTGCAGGACACCAGCAACATCACCACTGCCATGGGCGCAATCCGTTTCCCGACCTTGGCCAACAACATGCTGATCCTCCCTGGGCCCGTGGCGCATACGGCGCACGCCGCTCGTCATCGACGCAAGTTTCCTGCTTCCTTCAGACAAAAAAAAGGGGCGACCGATGGTCACCCCCTTCTCTGATCAAACCGTCGGTGCATCAAGCCCCATCAGGATTCATCTTCTCCACATCAATCTTGTACTGCTTGATCGCCCGGGCCACATCCTTACCCGTCATCTTGCCTTCCTTCGCCAACGCGGCGATGGCGGCATGCGCGATGTAGTACCGATCCACCTCAAAGAAGCGACGCAGGTTGGCGCGCGTATCCGAGCGGCCGAAGCCGTCGGTGCCCAGCACGGTGTAGTTGGTGGTGGGCAGGAAGGCGCGGATCTGGTCGCTGTAGGCGCGCACGTAGTCGGTGGCGGCGATGACCGGGCCTTGGCGGCCTTCCAGCAGCTGGGTGACGTAGGGCTTGCGCTGCTCGCCTTCCGGGTGCAGGCGGTTCCAGCGCTCGCAGTCGAAGCCGTCGCGGCGCAGCTCGTTGAAGCTGGGGCAGGACCAGATGTCGGCGGTCACGCCGAAATCCTTGTCCAGCAGCTCGGCCGCGGCGATGGCCTCGCGCAGGATGGTGCCGCTGCCCAGCAGCTGCACGCGCAGCTCGCCCTTCTTGGGCTTGCCGGCGTCGGTCAGCAGGTACATGCCCTTGATGATGCCGTCCTCTGCACCGGCCGGCATTTCCGGGTGGGTGTAGTTTTCGTTCATCAGCGTCAGGTAGTAGTACTCGTCCTTCTGCTCTTCCATCATCGCCTTCATGCCGTGCTGCAGGACCACGGTGACCTCGTAACCGAAGGTCGGGTCGTAGCTGCGCACGTTGGGGATGGAGCCGGCAATGACCAGGCTGAAGCCGTCCTCGTGCTGCAGGCCTTCACCGTTGAGCGTGGTGCGCCCAGCGGTGCCGCCCAGCAGGAAGCCGCGGGTGCGCATGTCGGCGGCCTGCCAGGCGATATCGCCCACGCGCTGGAAGCCGAACATGGAGTAGTAGATGTAGAACGGCAGCATCGGCACGTTGGACACCGAGTAGCTGGTGCCGGCGGCCAGCCACGAGGAGATCGCGCCCGGCTCGCTGATGCCCTGCTGCAGCACCTGGCCGGACTGGTCCTCGCGGTAGTACATCAGCTGGTCGGCATCGACCGGCTTGTACTTCTGGCCGTGCGGGGCATAGATGCCGATCTGGCGGAACAGGCCTTCCATGCCGAAGGTGCGGGCCTCGTCGGCCACGATCGGCACGATGCGCGGGCCCAGCTCCTTGTCGCGCAGGGCGATGTTGAGCGTCTGCACGAAGGACATGGTGGTGGAGTACTTGCGCTCGCCGCTGTCCTTGAGCAGGCGCTCGTACTTGTCCAGGCCGGGCACGGTGAAGGACTTGTCGGCCTTGCGGCGACGCTGCGGGAGGAAGCCGCCCAGCGCGTTGCGGCGCTCGAGCATGTACTGCACTTCCGGCGAGTCCTTGCCCGGGTTGTAGAACGGCACCTGCCCATCGGCCAGCTGCGCGTCGGTCACCGGGATGTCGAAGCGGTCGCGGAAATGGCGGACGGCGTCGTCGTCCAGCTTCTTGGTCTGGTGGGTGGGGTTGAGCGCCTCACCGGCGCTGCCCATGCCGTAGCCCTTGACCGTCTTGGCCAGGATCACGGTGGGCATGCCCTTGGTGTTCACGGCCTGGTGGTAGGCAGCGTAGACCTTATGCGGGTCGTGGCCACCGCGGTTGAGGCGCCAGATGTCGTCGTCGGACAGGTTGGAGACCATGGCCGCGGTCTCCGGGTACTTGCCGAAGAAGTTGGCGCGCGTGTAGGCGCCACCGAAGGCCTTGCAGTTCTGGTACTCGCCGTCGACGGTTTCCATCATCAGCTTGCGCAGCACGCCGTCCTTGTCCTGGGCCAGAAGCGGATCCCAGTAGCCGCCCCACAGCAGCTTGATGACGTTCCAGCCGCCGCCGCGGAACACGCCTTCCAGCTCCTGGATGATCTTGCCGTTGCCGCGCACCGGGCCGTCCAGGCGCTGCAGATTGCAGTTGACCACGAAGATCAGGTTGTCCAGGCCTTCGCGGCCGGCCAGGGCGATGGCACCCAGGGTCTCCGGCTCGTCGGACTCGCCGTCGCCGATGAAGCACCACACCTTGCGGTCGGACTTCTCGATCAGGCCGCGGTGCTCCAGGTACTTCATGAACTGCGCCTGGTAGATGGCGCTCAGCGGCCCTAAGCCCATGGACACGGTGGGGGTCTGCCAGAAGTCCGGCATCAGCCACGGGTGCGGGTAGGAGGAAATGCCGCGGCCGTCCACTTCCATGCGGAAGTTGTCCAGCTGCGACTCGCTGATGCGGCCTTCCAGGAAGGCGCGCGAGTAGATGCCCGGGGCGCTGTGGCCCTGGATGTACAGCAGGTCGCCGGGGTGGCTTTCGCTGGGGGCGCGCCAGAAGTGGTTGAAGCCCACGTCGTACAGGGTGGCGGCCGAGGCGAAGGAGGCGATGTGGCCACCCAGGTCGCCGGGCTTGCGGTTGGCGCGCACGACCGTGGCCATGGCGTTCCAGCGCACCAGCGAGCGGATCTTCCACTCCATGGCCGAGTCGCCCGGGCTCTTGGCCTCGTGGGCGGGCGAGATGGTGTTGACGTACTCGGTGGTGGGCGAGAACGGCAGGTAGGCGCCATTACGCCGGGTCAGTTCCACCATGTCCTCGAGCAGCTGGTGGGCGCGCTGCGGGCCGTCGGCGTTGATGACGGCCTTGAGCGACTCCATCCACTCCTGGGTCTCGACCGGATCCGGGTCGCTCTGCAAAATGTCGTTCAACCAATTCATCGCCACTCCCGTCAGCAGCCATGCCATGCATGACTTGATGTGTGTTTTATCGAACGCTCGATTCTAGCGCAGCGGTTTCAGCGCTTATGCCGCAGCGCGGGGGGAGCCCCATTCCAATTGCGACGCATCACTATGATGGGCGGGCATAGAGGCAGCTAAGTCATGGAACGGACTACACCTTTGCCCGCGCCGGCAGCCCGTTTGACCTGGCGCAACAGCCTGCGCACCCGCCTACTACTTTGGTCGGGGTTGTCGCAGATGGCGCTGTGCGCGCTGCTGCTGGGGCTGTTCTACCTGGCCGCACGCGCGGCGATCCTGGCCAATGCGCAGACCGAGGCCGAGAGCCTGGCCTTGCAGGCCTCGCGCAGCCTCAACGAGACCCTGGGCTCGGTGCAGGTCAGCGCGCGCGTGCTGGAGCTGTCCGGCGCGGCCATCGGCCGGCAGCCGTTCAACCTGCGCTCGCTGCTGCGGGCCACGGTGCTGGGCGATGACAACATCGACGGAGCCATGCTGGTGCTGGCCCACGACGCGCTGGGCCCGGGCACGCCGGGCTTCACCTGGTACCTGCGCCGCGATGGCGGCCAGCGCCTGCGCGAGATGTCCGAGGCCGACCTGCGCTACGACCCGGAGCAGCAGTGGTGGTATGAGCGCACGGTCACCGGCGGTGCGGCCTGGTGGTCCGAGCCGTACCGCAACACCAACACCGCCGCCGAGGACTTCGTCACCTACAACGTGCCGCTGCGCCGGCCCGGGGACAGCCCGCGCGCGCGGCCGATCGGCATGGTCAGCGCCGACCTGCCGGTGGCGCGTCTGCGGCGCATGCTGGCCACCCTGCCGCACGATGCCGGGGTGGAGGCGCTGCTGCTGTCGCCGCAGTCGCGCGTGGTGGTGTCCACCCGCGATGCCGCGCTGGAAGGCCACACGCTGGAGCAGCTGGTGGGCGATCAGCGCGCGGACCTGGCGCCGCTGCGCACCGCCCTGCGCGGGCTGGGGCAGAACGACAAGCCGCTGGTGTTCCGCCACCGCGCGCGCGAGCAGAGCCTGTACACGGTGGCGGTGCCGGTGGAGGACAGCGGCTGGCACATCGCGCTGTCGGTCTCGCGCGATTACGTGCTGGCGCGGCTGAACCGGGTGGCGGTGTGGCTGGCGCTGGGCGCGCTGCTGGGCACGGCGCTGGCGTGGTGGATTGGCCGGCGCATCAGCCGCAATGTCGCCGGCCCCATTGAGGACCTGTCCGGCAGCGCGCAGGGCTTCAAGCAGGGCCAGTTCCAGCAGCCGCTGCCGCATACCGAGCGCGACGACGAGGTGGGCGTGCTGGCGCGGGCGCTGGATTCGGCGCGGCACTCCATCCGCGACCAGATGATGGAGATCGAGACCCTGGCCACCGAGCGCCAGCGGCTGGAAAGCGAGCTGAGCATCGCCCGCGACATCCAGACGGCGATGCTGCCGGTGGGGCGCATCATCGAAGGCCACCGCGCGATCGTGGAAGTCGGCGCGCGGCTGCAGCCGGCGCAGCTGGTGGGCGGGGATTTCTATCAGTTCTCCGAGGTGCAGCCGGGCATGCTGTGGTTCGCGGTGGGCGATGTCAGCGACAAGGGTCTGCCGGCGGCGCTGTTCATGGCGCGGGCGACCAGCGTGCTGGAGATCTCCGCGCGCGCGGCGCGCCCGGTGGACGAGGTACTGCGCGCCGCCGCCCGCCGCCTGGCCGAGAACAACGACACCTGCATGTTCACCAGCGTGTTGTGCGGGCGGGTGGACGTGGAAACCGGCGAGTTCTGGATGGCCAGCGCCGGCCACGAGCCGCCGCTGCGCCTGTGCGCCAACGGCCACGTGGAGACCGTGGCGATGGAGACCGGCTCGGTGCTGGGCATCGAGGCGGATTTGCGCTTCCCGGTGCTGCACGGCACCCTGTCGCGCGGCGAGACCCTGGTGTTGTTCACCGATGGCGTCAGCGAGGCCTTCGATGGCGACAACCATGCCTTCGGCCGCAGCGGCCTGCGCCAGGCCTTGCAGGCAGGCCTGAGCGCGCAGGCGCAGTGCGACCACGTGCTGGAACAGGTGCACCTGCACGCCGGCGATGCCGCGCAGTCCGACGACATCACCCTGCTCGCCATCCGCCTGCCCGAAGACCACACCCCGTCCGTTGTCGAAATTCCCGAAATGACCGTCGAACCCGCCGTTGCCGTCGCCGCCTTCCGCACCCGCCTGCGCATGCCGCTGCGCCACGACTCGCTAGGCACGCTGACCGATGCGGTGGACGCACGCCTGGCCGGCTGGGGCCTGGACAGCGAGGCGATCAACGACGCGCGCCTGGTCACCGAGGAGCTGGGGGTGAACCTGATCGAGTACGGCCGCGCCCCCGGCCACGAGGCGCCGCCGATGGAGCTGTCGATGTCGCTGCAGGATGGCAGCCTGCAGATGCAGTTCCGCGACCAGGGCGTGGCCTTCGACCCGTGGGCCCAGCCTGAGCCGGACCTGGACGAGGACCTGCTGGAGCGCCCGGTGGGCGGCCTGGGCCTGCACCTGGTGCGCAACATCGCCACCTCGGTCAGCTACCGTCGTGAAGGAAATGCCAACGTGGTCGGTGTCATCCTTTCCGCTTCCCCCACCGCCCCCGACGGGGCCGAGACACCATGAGCACGCTGAGCATCGAAATCGACCCGCCGGACAGCAAGCGCCAGCGCGTGGCGCTGACCGGACGCCTGGATACGCACACCTACGCCGCACTGGACGATGCGCTGGCCCCCCTACTGGGCGCCGGGCCCTCCACCCTGGTACTGGACCTGTCCGGGCTGGAGTACATCAGCAGCGCCGGCATCCGCTCGATCTTCAAGGCGCGCAAGGTGCTGGCCGCGCGCCAGGGCAAGGTGCTGATCGCCAATCCGCAGGCGCAGATCCAGAAGGTCTTCGACCTGGTCAAGGCGGTGCCGATGAACGAGATCTTCGCCAGCACCGCCGAGGCCGATGCCTACCTGGACGCGATGCAGCGCAAGGTGATCGATACGGCTGAGGGCGTGTAGGGCCTGGCTGCCTGGCTCGATGGGATTTGACGACGCCGGCCTTGTGCCGGCGTTGTTGGTTTGGCGGTGAGCGATTTGGCAATGGAGGTCGCCCGCCCGTGCTCACGCACAGCGCTGGGCCGATCAGGTGTTCTCTGTGAGGGCGCCGCGACTCCTATGGGAGCGGTCTGTGGGCTTCAGCCGCGAGGAGGCTTTTCCGGTAAGGACCCTTCGCGGCTGATGGCCCTAGGCCACCCCGAGCTGCTCCCACAGAAGCAAACTGCCAGCGCTTATTGCCTGAGGCCGGGTTGCCCAGTTCTGACCCGGCCGGTCGCTGAATGATGCGATGTTCCAGGCAGGCGGGTTATCGACCGCCGCGCTATTTCGATATATCTTTTCTTCAGATTCGATATGTCGAAACTTATGAGCCCGCGACCCCTTCCCCCGCAAATCCCCGAAGGCCGCCGCGGCGGTGGTCGCCGCCGATTGGCGCACGGCGACCTGCCACTGCTACTGCTGAGCCTGATCGCCGGCCAGCCCCGCCATGGCTATGAGCTGATCCAGCTGATCGCCGACACCTTCCATGGGCACTACACGCCCAGCGCGGGCACGGTGTATCCGGCGCTGGCGCAGCTGGTGGAAGCCGGGCACATCAGCGCCACCGAGGACGGCAGCCGCAAGCGCTATGCCCTGACCGAAGCCGGGCGCGCGTTCATGCGCGCGCAGGCCGAGCTGATGCAGCAGATGCAGGCGCGCACCACCCACAGTGCGCGGATGGTGCTCAAGGCCTCCGTGCCGCCGGCGGTGCGCGATGGCATGGAGCAGATCAAGCAGGCGCTGGGCACGCGCCTGGGGCGCTGGGACCAGGCCAGCATCGCCCATGCCGTGCAGGCGCTGCAGCGTGCGGCGCGTGAGATCGATGCCGGGCCTGCGCAGCCACACGACAGCCTCGACTGACCCCTTATCCATGCTGCCGCGCCCCCGCAGCGGCGCCCTGCCAGCCAGTCGCGCCTGGTGCCGACCCGCCCGCTTCCGCTTTCTCCTTCAGGAGTGTTTTGAATGTCTCTTCATGAAAGCCGCGTTGTGCGGCACCCCGTGGTCTTCCGCCGTGTCCAGGTGATCAGCACGCAGGTGCTGAGCCCGAGCATGCGTCGCATCGTGGTCGGTGGCGAGGAGCTGGCCGGCTTCACCAGCGGCGCGCCGGGCGACCACGTCAAGCTGTTCTTCCCCAATGCCGAGGGCGAGTTCGTGACCCCGACGATGACTCCGCAGGGGCCGGTGTACCCGGAAGGCAAGGCGCACTCGCCGATGCGCGACTACACGCCGCGCCATTACGACGTGGAAGCCAACACGCTGACGCTGGACTTCGTGCGCCACGGCGATGGCCCGGCCGTGCGCTGGGCCGAGCACGCCCAGCCTGGCGATGCGTTGGCGCTGGGCGGCCCGCGTGGCTCGTTCGTGGCGGCCGACGACTTCGACCATTACGTACTGCTGGGCGATGAGACCGCCCTGCCCGCCATCGGCCGCTGGCTGGAGGAAATGCCAGACGATGGCCGCCAGGTGCAGGTGTTCATCGAGATCCCCGACGAGGAGGACCGCCAGGACCTGCAGTGCCAGGCCGACGCGCAGGTGAGCTGGCTGGAGCGCAACGGCGTGCCGGCCGCGACCAGCACCCTGCTGGAAGACACGCTGCGCGATTTCGACCCGCCCGAGGGCGATACCTTCTACTGGATCGCCTGCGAATCGCGCCGCGCGCGGATGATGCGCAAGTTCCTGGAAGGCCACCTGCAGGTGCCCAAGGACTGGATCCGCGCGACCGGCTACTGGAAGCACGATGCCAATGGCGAGGATGAAGACTGAAGCCGTGCCGCGCCGCAACCGCGCGGGCGCGTCAGCTGACCGTCTTGCTGACCTGCATGACCTCCGGCGCGTTGCAGTCCTGCACGATGGCGAACTGCTTGGTGGTGGCGACCCAGGCGTTGTCCTGGAAGGTGTAGGTCACCTCCAGCCGCGAGTGGCGCGTATCGCCGGTGTCCTGCGCGCAGCTCAGCACGGTGGCGGTATTGCCCTCGGAAGCGGGCAGCTGCAGCGCCTGCGGCGATGGCCGGGCGCTGCCGTCGCTGGTCGCGTGCAGCTCGACCAGCAGGTGGGAGTAGCGCTTGGCGCGCAGGCGCTGGATCTGGCGCTGGCCGATGTCGACACCGCCGGCCGCTTCGGCAGCCGAACGCGTCGCATCACGCTCGAGCAGGCCGAGAAAGGTCGGCCGCCAGCGCTCGGCATCAGCCTGGGTGTACTGCGTGACCGAGGTCTGGGTGATGCGGGCCGCGGCGTCGGTGGCGAAGACTGAGAGCAAGGCCACGACGGTGGCGAGGAATGCGTGACTGGTGCGCATGGCGGAAACTCCTTTTCGCTGGGAAAAAAAACGATGATCGGTCGGGGTTAAAACTGGGCGGTTGCCTGCCCACCGCGATCGGGACGGATCGTGCATGGAAGGCGCCTCCCGAGTCGCGAAAAGGCTCTTTGGGAAGGCCCTTTGCGGCTGATGGCCCTAGGCCACCTCGAGCCGCTCCCACAGAAACTCCAGGTCTCCCTGCGCGCATTTCTCACTCCTCACTCCTCTGCGCTCACTCCTTGCCTCTAGCGCCCGGTCATCACGGAACGGCAGGCGCCGCGGTCGCCCGACAAGGCGCGGCAACTTTCCCCTTCGCGCCCGTCAGCGCATTGAACGCCACCTGCCCCATCGCCGCGTAACCGCGATCATTCGGGTGCACGCCTTCATCGACCACGCACACCGTGGCGATGCCCTGCGGCACCGGCGCGCCTGCGGGCGGCTGGCGGGTGTCGTAGGGGCCTTCGACCGCGTCGGCAAAATCGATCACGCCGTCGAATACCTCGGCCTTGGACAGCCAGGCATTGACCGTGCGGCGGGTGGCGTCGCGCTGGGGCGAGTACCAGTTGTCATCCTCGGAGAACGGCAGCACCGTGCCAGCCCAGATGCGCAGGCCGTGCTGGTGGGCCACGTCGGCCAGCAGCCGATAGCTGGCGATCAGCTCACGCGCATGGGCGCCGGTGGGCGAGAGTGCGGTGTCCGGGCCACGGTTGATGTCGTTGGCGCCGAACAGCACCACCACATCGGTGACGCCGGCACGGTCGATGACATCGCGGTAGTAGCGCTTCAACCCGGCGATGCCGGCACCGGGTTGCTCCAGCTGGTCGGCCGCCATCTCATCGGCGCTGATGCCGGCATTGCCCACCGCCAGCCCGGGCGCGCCGGCGGCATTGCTCAAGGTGGCCAGCACGGACGGCCAGGATTGCCAGGGCGTGCTGGCGCCGTGGCCATCGGTAATGGAATCGCCGAAGGCGATCACGCCGCGCGTGCCCGGCCTGGCGCCCACCTCCACCGAGGTCAGGGCGTAGACGTGCTCGCCGTTGTCGGCCGACAGCCCGGTCACGGGCGTGCGGCCTTCCAGGGTCTTGGCGGCCACCGCATTGCCCGACACCGCCCAGCGCACGCGCCCGTGCTGCAGCGGGTGCATGTCCGCCAGCTCGGCCTTGCCCGGCAGGTACAGGCTGATGCTCAGGATCGACAGCGCCGGTGCATCGAAGGTGAGCGGATCGCTGAGCAGCTCCTCGCCCGCGGGCACCTGTGCCTGGCTGCGCCCGTCGAAGGTGATGGGCACGGAGGTGCCGGGGCGAATGGCCGAATCCTGCGCGGCCAGGGCCAGCTGCGCCGCGCCGATGGCCAGGGGCTGGCGGCCGAACACGTTGGACACGCGGATCCGCAGTTGCGAGCCACCCAGGCTCAGGCGCACCCGCTGGCGCAGGGTGATGTCCTGCACGACCGGCCGCTGCTGGACGGGGTCGCCGCCGGCATCGCGCAGCAGCTTGCCGTCCGGCCCGCGCTGGTTGCTGACCTGCGCGGTCATCGGCTGCATCCAGCTGGTGACCCAGTGCGTGGCCTCGCCGGCGTGGGCCAGCCCTGCGCTGCACAGCAGGCCCAGTGCCAAGGCCACGTTTCGTAGGGCAGCCGTCATGCGCATGTCTCCTCAGGTGGCCGCGGGCACGCGCGGAAAGGCGGTGATGCGCAGCTTGGCCGCACCGTAAGGGATCAAGGTCAGCGGCACGGCCGGCTCGTCCTTGGCGGGTTCCGGCTTTTGCGGTACCGGGTCGGCCGCGCCTTCCTCGGCCTTCCATGCCGGCACCGGGCGCCCCTGCACCTGCAGGGTCACCGCCGGATGCTTGCCGGCGAAAGGCACCGGGCCGACCGGATGCTCCTGCACGCTGGCCGGCGCATCGACGATGCCGTAGTTCCAGCGCGTGGTCGGGTACACCATCCAGTCGGTGGTCAGCCCGCGCTTGCGCCAGGGCACCCAGGCCTCGCCCACCGGCAGCGAATACACCAGCGCGCCGCGCGTATAGGTCACCGCGTCGTGGTGGCCGCGTTCGACCCGTACCTGCGCGTCGAACTCCAGCTCGATCACATCGCCTGGCGACCAGCGCCGCATCAGCTGAGTAAAGCCGGCAGCTGCTTTCTGCGCCTGCCCGTTGACGCGCAGCACAGTAGCGCGCGACCACGCCGGGATGCGCAGGTGGATGGGGAATTCCAGCGCCTGCTGCGGCCGCACGGTGATGCGCACGCTCTGGCGGAAGGGATAATCGGTGCTCTGCTCGATCTCCACCGGCGTGCCGCGCACCTGGGTGGCGATGCGGCAGGGCGCGTAGACCATGGCCGCCAAGCCGTCATCGCGCGAGGCCATCCACAGGCTGGTGGTCAGCTTGGGCCAGCCCTGGTGGAAGTTGGCGGTGCAGCAGCCGAAGTTCGGCTCCAGCCCGTAGAGATTGGCCTCCGGTCCGTTGGTGGTCCACGGCTTGCGGTGCAGGCTGCACTCGACCTGGTTGGGCTGCTGGTCGTACTGGTGCCCCCACATGTCGTCGGTGAAGGTGGCCGGCAAGGCGTTGAAGGCGATGCGCTCCAGGCGATCGCCCAACGGCGCATCGCCGGTCACGGCCAGGGCCAGTTCCAGCGAGTACATCACCTCCACCACCGCGCACAGCTCCACGCCCTGCGAGGGGCTCAGGCCGGCCAGATGCTCATCGGCCGCATACATGCCGTTGGGCATGCCGTGGTAGCGGTCAAGCATGGCCAGCTGGTGGTGGATGGCCTTGCGGTCGGCCTCTTGCTTGGACACCAGGTACCACATGGGCGAGGCCTTGATGCCTTGGGCGTGGTTGACGCCGTGCACTTCCTGCCCGCGGTCCTGCATGAACACCGCATCGCCCACGCCGGCCTGCAGCACCTTGGCGTCCACCTTCTCCTTGAACGGGAAATCGGCAAAGCGCCCCTGCCAGTCGTAACCCTGCTGCTTGAGCAGCGCGGCCAGCTCCAGCAGCTTGGCGTCCTGGGTGCGCGTGTACAGCCACACCACGCTGATGATTTCATCGGCCCAGCGCATGCGGCCCCAGTCGCGCAGCGGGCGCGCCGGCATGGCCTGCAGCTGATGGTGGAAGTAGCGGGTCATGAAGGGGATCACCCGCGCATCGCCGGTGAGCTCGTGGTACTGGGTCAGCACCTTGAGCATCACCATGCGCGGCCACCAGTCATCGTTCTGGCGCGGGCCGAACATGCCGTTGTCCCACGGGTGCTCCAGGGTCCAGTCGATGAAGCGCTGGGCCTTGGCCTTTAGCCCCGGATCCTCCAGCTGCCAGGCCAGCGGCAGCAGGCCATCGATGAAGTACGGGCCGCGTTCCCACGACTCGCCCTTGCCGCCCAGCCAGCCGCTGTCCGGGCCGACATCGGGCCAGGTCTCATCCAGCCGCCCGCCCAGGCCCGCGGCCTGGATCTCCAGCTGGCGCCGCAACCAGCCGGTGGGCTTGATCGCCCCGACCGGCAGCAGCTGATACGGCTGCTGCGCCATCGGTGCCGGCGGAAACAGCACCGCATCGTGGCGCGGTGCGCCGCTGCCAGATGGCGCTGGCGCGCTTGCCTGCTCGGCGGTGGCGCTAGCGCTGGTGCTGGCGAACAAACCGCCAACCCCGGCAGCGGCGGCCGCCTGCAGCAGCGCGCGACGGTCCTGCGAGATCGTGTCCTGCTTCATCGCTCCCTCCTCCCGGCATGCCTTGCACATGCCCCTGGCGGCCAAGTGTGCAACAGCACGCACAGATTTGTCCTACAAAAAAGCGCCGGGCGATCAAGCCCGACGCTTGGCGGCGTTCAGATGTTGCGGCGCATTACAGGTCCACCTGGAATTCCAGCGTGCCCGAACGCCCGAACACGTTGTAGTTGCCGGTGTCGTAGAACGGCCAGCCGCCATTGGTGCGATCGCGCGGCGGCATCTGGTTGGTGATGTTGTTCATGGTGAACAACACGCCCATCTTCTCGTTGAAGCGGTAGCTGAAGCTGCCGTTGAACGTGGTCCATGGACCGATGTCGCGGTGCTCGCCATCCTGACGCCAGGTCGGGGCGTTGTTGATGCCCCACAGGGTGGCGCCCATCGGACCCTTGCTCCAGCTCAGGCTGGCGGTGGTGCGGTAATGCAGCTCGTTGGAGTTGTTGCAGCACAGCTGGTCGTAGGTGGGATCGCCTTCCTGGTACTTGGTCTCGTGCTTGAGCACGCGGTAGTGGCCGATGGAGGTGCTGAAGTCGCCCCAGTTGCCGCCGTTCCAGCGGTAGTCGACCTGCGCCTGCAGGCCGTTCTGGCGCTGCTTGGACAGGTTGATCGGATAGGTCGCCACTTCGGTGATGCCATTGGGCGTGACCGGGTCGTTCGGGCCCAGACGCGTGACCTGGGCCAGCACGTCGCGGCAGGTCGGCGAGTTGATGTCGAAGGGCGTGCCGCTCTCGGAGGCGCCCAGGCGGCAGTTGGCCTCGGTTTCCAGGATGTCGCCGGAACCCAGTACCGCCACCTCGTTTTCGATGAACACCGAGTTGAAGTCCAGCGAGGCGGTCAGCGCGTTGTCCGGGGTGGACCACACCACGCCATAGGTGAAGGTGTTGGCGGTGATGTCGCGCAGGTCGGTGTTGCCGGTGGACACCGCGCGGATTGATTGCCCGCCCTGCGCGCAGTCGTCGAAGTTCTCCGAGGTGAAGCCAGCCTGGCGGCACAGGTACTGGTCGGTGGCCGTGGAGAAGCCGCTGGACTGGCGCGAGTACAGATAGAACAGGTCCGGCGAGCGGAACGCGGTGGCATAGCTGCCGCGCAGCAGCAGGGTGTCGGTGGGCCGGAACTCCAGGCCGGTCTTCCAGGTCAGCTTGCCGTTGCCGCCACCGCCTTCCAGGCTGTACTTGTCATAGCGCGCGGACACATTGGCGTTGAAGCTTTCCAGGATCGGCACCTGGAACTCCACGCCGGCCGCGGCCAGGTCGCGCGAGCCGGCCGCGGTGGTGCTGCCGCCGTTGCCGCGGAACAGGTTCTCCGAGCCGGGCATGGTGGACTGGTTGCTGAACTTCTCCTGCTGGCCCTGGACGATGGCGGCAAAGCCCACCGCACCTGCAGGCAGCTCGAACAGCGAGGTGTTGGTGACCAGGGCGGTGATGTTCTGCGTCTGGCTTTCCGACTCGGCCCGGTTGGTGGCGCTGAACTGATCGTACAGCTCGCGCGAGAGCGGCTGGTACAGCCGGGCCAGGTTGGGCGAAAACACTGGATAGCCACCGTTGGTGCCCAGGCGTGGCCCCAGGTAGTAGTCATCCACGCCGTTGGCGGCCAGGAAGTCGGTGGACTTGCGGATGGCGTTGGACCAGGAGCGGTTGAGGTAGACGTTGTAGTCGAAGCCGGTGTCGCCCAGCGGCCCGCGCACGCCGGTGGCGATGTTGTACGAGCGCGTGTACACGCGCTGGTCCTTGGAATGCAGGCCGACCTCCTCTGGCGAGAAGATGCGCTGCCACAGCTCGAAGCGGCCGGCATCCTGGTTGTAGAAGGTCTGGTTCCAGGACGGCAGGCCGCCGGTGTAGGTGGGCTTGCTGTAACTCACCAGCAGGTCGGTGTAGAACTCGGTCTCCGGGGTGATGTCATAGCGCAGGAACACGCTGCCGTTGACCGCCTCGCTCTCGCTCATCAGCGAGGCCGCGCCCACGTTGCGCGGGCTGCCGCAGTAGTAACCGCCGCCGGACACATCGCGCAGGCTGTAGCGGTTGCTGCCGCCGAACATGTAGTTGAGCGGGTCGCAGGTGGCCTGGCCCGGGTCCACGTAGGCGGTGGCGCCGGTATTGGTCACCTGGCGCAGGAAGCTGCGCGAGGGGTAGATGCCCTGGCCGGTGGGATTGTCCTCCACGCTGTCCACCTCATCGCGCTGATAGGCGTAGATCGGCTTCTGCTTGGACAGCTCCAGCGCGTAGCTGAGATTGAGGTTGCCGAAGGCCGTGCCACCGCTGAACTGGAAGCGCTGGCTGGCGCCGCCGCCGTCCTCGTAGCCTCCCACGCGATAACGCAGGTGCATGCCTTCCACATGATCCTTGAGGATGATGTTGACCACGCCAGCGATCGCCGCCGACCCGTACACCGAGGACTGGCCGCCGGTGAGTACGTCGATGCGCTCGATCATGCCCATCGGGATGTTGGCGATATCCACGATGCTGGTGCTGCCGTTGTAGGCCAGCGGGTAGCTGCTCATCGGCCGCCCGTTGAGCAGGGTCAGCGTATAGCTGGGGTCCAGGCCGAACAGGCTCACCGTCTTGGCGCCGGGCGTGTAGCCGCCGGTGAACTGCGAGTCCTGCACCGAGCCATTGGACTGCGGCAGCGAGCGCAATGCGTCGAACACATTGGTGAAGCCCTGCTTCTCCATGTCCTCGGCGGTGATGGAGGTGATCGGCGAGGGGCCTTCCACCTGCGCGCGTGGGATCAGCGAACCGGTGACCTGCACCGTGTCCATCTGCCTGGGGGTGGGCGCGGCGGTGTCCTCGCGCTGGTCCTGCGCCAGCGCCGCAGACGGCAGCAGGGCGGCGGATATCATCAACGGCAACAGTCGTGGCTTCATCGGGTCTCTCTTCCTGCAACGGGCATGAGGCGGCGCAAAGGGGCGCCGAAAGTCTGGGCACTGCGGAATGCGGAACGGTCGGGGCGGCAGCCACTGCGTCAGCCGGGGCACCTCGCTTTCTGACGTGTGCGCGAGCGGGGCGCGCGGGCCGAAAGGTGCTGCGTCGCAGCAGCAGGCTGCGCGGAACGTGCGCCGTCAGGCGGGGGGATCACGTTGCGCAGAGGTCTTGGGGAATCGGGCCAGCCCCTTACGGGCAGGAACAGACCGCGCAGCAGGCAAAGGGCGGGAAATGCCCGGTCCGACAGGATCGGGGCGGTGTTCCACACTGCGGTCTGGACCCCCTCACACATGCATAAACATCCGTGTGCTTCCGGCTGGCTGCTTAAATCGTTTTAACCCGGTTTGTCAGACAAATGCAATGTGCCGGACGGGTGCGTGTCATTTGATGCGCTGCGGAAGAATTCGTACCCATCCGATGCCTGCTCGGCTTCGGTTTTGGACGCCAACACGGAAGTTGTTGCCACCGCGCGATATTTTCTGCACGATCAAGTCCCGCCTTGAATCGTTTCAGCGCGCATGACGGAATCAGATCATCGTCGTCGCCGTATCACACTGGCCGATATCGCCAGCGCCTGCGGCGTGTCCTCGGCGACGGTGTCGCTGGTCCTGAGCGGGAGCCCCGCGGTCGCGGCCTCGACCCGCAAACGTGTGGAGGCGGAGATCGTCCGCCAAGGCTACGTCTATAACCGCAGCGCCGCCAATCTTCGCCGCAAGATTTCCAGCAGCGTGGCGGTGGTGATCAACGACCTGTCCAACCCGTTCGTGGCCGAGTTCGCCGCGGGCGTGGACGAGGCGCTGGCCGAAGCCGGCTGCGTGATGCTGCTGGGCAGCAGCGGCGAGTCGGTGGAACGCCAGCGCGCGGTGCTGCAGTCGCTGATCGAACACGGCCCTGCCGGGGTGATCCTCACCCCCGCCGAAGGCAGCAAGGTCTCGGACCTGCAGCCGGTGGTGGGCCTGCACACGCCGCTGCTGCTGTTCAACCGCGAAGTGCCCGAGGCCAAGTGGGATTACCTGGGCGCGGACAACGTGGCTGGCGCGCGCATGGCCACCGAGCACTTGCTCGCGCAGGGCCATACCCGCATCGCCTTCTTCGGTGGTCATCGCGATTCCAGCTCGTGCAGGCAGCGCGTGGAAGGCTATCTGTCGGCGCTGGCCGAGGCCGGCATCTCGCCCGAGCCGCGCTGGATGGTCGAGTGCGCGCCCACGCGCATGCAGGCGGCCACCGCCACCGCGGCGTTGTTCGCCCGCGACCCGGCGCCAACCGCGGCGGTCACCTACAACGATGGCGTGGCGCTGGGCCTGATGATGGGCCTGCGCGCGCGCAACATCACCCCGGGGCGCGATTTCGCCATTACCGGCTTCGATGACATCCCCGAAGCCCACGCCCAGGTGCCGGCGCTGACCACGCTGGCCACCGGCCCGCGTGCGCTCGGCCGCCAGGCCGTGGGCCTGGTGCTGGGGCGCGGCAACAAGCCGGACCTGCCGGCGCGGCGCACCATTTCCCCCGTGTCGCTGGTCACCCGCGACAGCTCCCTCACCTACGCCCATCCCCTCGAAGCGCCTGCCGGCAAGGCCGCCAAGCGCAAGAGTCGCCGTACTGGAGAACCTGCCTGATGAATTCCCCGCTTCTGTCCCGCGTCAAGCGGGACATGTTGTCCGTTGCCGTGCTCGTCGTTCTGGCAACGCCGGCCGTGGCGCAAACGCGCGGCTTCGCCTCGTCCTTCGAACAAGGCCAGCCCAAGCTGGCGCAGGCCACCGCCACGGGCGTGAGCGTGCAGGTCGGCAGCGGCCCCGCGCAGCCCTACGCGGCCAAGGAAGGCGCCGGCTACAGCGGCAAGCAGGCGCTGGAATATCAGGGCACCGGTGGCAGCGTGCGGCTGTTCGAGGTGGATGCGGTGATCGGGCCGGACACCACGCTGTCCTGGCTGGTGCTGCCGGAGATCGTCGGCAAGGACACGGTGGCCTCCACCTATGTCTCCCTCGATGCGGTGCTGGACGATGGCACGCGCCTGTCGGCCTTGAATGCGCGCGACCACCATGGCTTCGCGCTCGGTGCCCAGGCGCAGGGCGATTCCAAATCGCTGTATCCGCAGCAGTGGGCGCGCAAGGCCGTGCGCCTGGGCGAGATGGCCGCCCTGCGCGGCAAGCGCGTCAAGGCCATCGAGCTGCAGCTGGCCCCACCGGCCGGTGCCACGGCCAAGGGCTGGATCGACGATGTGGCCCTGGCCGAGCTGTCGGTGGCCGATCGCACCGCGCCCAGCGACTGGGTGCTGACCACGCGCGGCTCGCAGGCCAACAGCGCGTTCTCGCGCGGCAACAACTTCCCGGCCACGGCGGTGCCGCACGGCTTCAACTTCTGGACCCCGGCCACCGATGCCAGCTCGCTGTCCTGGCTGTACAGCTGGAACGAGAAGAACGACGCCAGCAACCAGCCGCGCCTGCAGGCGTTCTCGCTCAGCCACGAGCCCAGCCCGTGGATGGGCGACCGCCAGACCTTCCAGGTGATGCCCTCCACCGACAGCGGCGTGCCCGAGGCCGACCGCGCCAAGCGCGCGCTGGCCTTCAGCCACGACAACGAAACCGCGCGTCCGCACCGCTATGGCGTGCGCTTCGACAACGGCCTGGCCGTGGCGCTGGCGCCGACCGACCACGCCGCGGTGTTCGAGTTCGCCTTCCCCGACAAGGGCGATGCCAACCTGCTGTTCGACAATGTCGATGACCGCGCCGGGCTGACCCTGGATGCCGGCACCCAGACCCTGTCCGGCTACACCGATGTGCGCAGCGGCCTGTCCACCGGCGCCACGCGCATGTACGTCTATGCCACCTTCGATGCGCCCTGGCAGCGCAGCGGCATGATCCAGACCGGGCGCCCGACGGGTTACGTGAAGTTCGCCGACGGCACGCGCAAGGTCGGCATGCGCATCGCCACCTCGCTGATCTCGCTGGAGCAGGCCAAGCACAACCTGGCACTGGAGGTGCAGCGCGGCGATACCGTTGACAGCGTGGCCGCCCGCGCGCAGTCGCAGTGGGACGCGCTGCTGGGCCGGGTGGCCGTGGAAGGCGCCAGCGAGGACCAGCGCACCACGCTGTACTCCAACCTCTATCGCCTGTTCCTGTATCCCAACTCGGGCTCGGAGAACGTGGGCACTGCGGCCGCGCCGGACTGGCGCTACGCCAGCCAGAACAGCTGGTCCGACGACAACACCGATGGCAGCCCCACGCGCAGCTTCGCGCCGATCCGCGATGGCCAGGTCTACGTCAACAACGGGCTGTGGGACACCTTCCGCACCGCCTGGCCGGCCTACACCCTGCTCAGCCCGGACAACGCCGGTGGCCTGATCGATGGCTTCCTGGAGCAGTACCGCGCCGGTGGCTGGGTGGCGCGCTGGTCCTCGCCGGGCTATGCCGACCTGATGGTGGGCACCAGCTCGGACGTGGCCTTCACCGATGCCTGGCTCAAGGGCATCGACGGCTTCGACGTGCCGCTGGCCTACGAGGCCGCGCTGAAGAACGCCACCGTGGTGCCGCCGGACCGCCACGTCGGCCGCAAGGGCATGGCCACCTCGATGTATCGCGGCTATGCCGACATCGACACGCACGAGGGCATGTCCTGGACCCTGGAAGGCGCGCTCAACGATTTCGGCATCGCCGAGATGGCCAAGCGCCTGGCCAAGCAGGGCGGCGACGCCAAGACGCGCCAGCGCTATGCCGAGGAAGCCGAGTACTTCAGCCACCGCGCCGCCGACTACGCCAACCTGTTCGACCGCGATGTCGGTTTCTTCCAGGGCAAGAAGGCCGATGGCCAGTGGCGCGTGCCCAAGGGCGAGTACGACGCACGCGTGTGGGGCCATGACTACACCGAGTCCAACGGCTGGACCTTCGCCTTCACCGCCGCGCACGACGGCAACGGCCTGGCCGCGCTGTACGGCGGCCGCCAGGCGCTGGCGGACAAGCTGGACACCTTCTTCGCCACCCAGGAAACCGCCGACCCGGCGTTCGCCGGCTCCTACGGCGGCACCATCCACGAGATGATCGAGGCCCGCGACGTGCGCATGGGCATGTACGCGCACAGCAACCAGCCCTCGCACCACATCGCCTGGATGTACCTCTACGCCGGGCAGCCGTGGAAGACCCAGCAGCGCACCCGCGAGATCCTCTCGCGGCTGTACCTGGGCAGCGAGATCGGCCAGGGCTATCCGGGCGATGAGGACAACGGCGAGATGTCGGCGTGGTACGTGCTGGCCTCGATGGGCCTGTACCCGCTGCGCATGGGCTCGCCGGACTGGGTGATCGGCTCGCCGCTGTTCAAGCAGTCCTCGCTCACCCTGCCCGGCGGCAAGCAGGTCACCGTGCGCGCGCAGAACAACTCGGCCGAGAACATCTACGTGCAGTCGCTCAAGGTCAACGGCAAGGCGTGGACCAAGACCTGGATCCCGCATGCGGTGCTGGCCCAGGGCGCCACGCTGGACTTCGTGATGGGGCCCAAGCCGTCCAAGTGGGGCAGCGGCCCGCAGGACGCGCCGCCCTCGCTGACCCCGGCCGGCCAGGCACCGCAGCCCTTCGCCGACCTGATCGACACCCAGGCCAAGGTGGCGCTGCACGATGGCCGCGATGCCACTGCCCTGCGCGACGACGATGGCCGCACCACCCTGGGGCTGATGGGCAAGTCCGCCGGCGTGGACATCACCCTGGCCTCGGCGCAGCAGCCCACCTTCTACACGCTGACCAACGGCGAGCGGCCGATGAAGGGCGCGGCCTGGACGCTGGAGGCCCGCAGCGGCAACGGCGGCTGGCAGACGCTGGATACGCGCAGCGGTGAGGCCTTCGCGTGGAGCCTGCAGCTGCGCCCGTTCCGCATCGCCAAGCCCGGCCGCTACGACCAGTACCGCCTGCGCTTCACTGCCCCGGGCCGCATGCAGCTGGCCGAGGTCGAACTGCTGGCGCCCAGCACCCCGGTCCCGGTGAAGGAGTCCTGATGCCCGCCCGTTCCCTGCTGTCCGCCGCCCTGCTGTCCTGCGCGCTGCTCGCGGGCAGCGCGTGCGCCACCGAAGTCACGCGCGAACAGAACGGCATGCGCGTGACCTACCGCGATGCCAGCGATGCGCTGGACGCGGCCATGCGCGAGCGCATCCTGGAGACCTTCTTCCACGCCTATGTGGCCGAACGTCGCGACTTCAATCCGGCCGCGCCGACCCAGGCCATCATCACCATCGATCCGGCCTACGACGGCATCGCCTACGTGAGCAGCGACGACTGGGCCAAGATGACCATCAACCCCGGGTGGCTGGTCAAGCACCCGGCCGATACCGACCTGGTCACGCACGAGGCCATGCATATCGTTCAGGGCTACCCGGACTACGGCAACGACAAGGCGCCGACCTGGCTGGTGGAAGGCATCGCCGACTACGCCCGCGACAAGTACGGCATGAACAACGCCGCCGGCGACTGGAAGCTGCCGACCGAGGTCAAGGACAAGCAGAACTACGACACCGGCTATCGCGTCAGCGGCGCCTTCCTGAAGTGGGTGGAAAGCCAGCATGCGGGCCTGATCAAGCAGCTCGACGGCGCCTTGCGCAGCGGCCGCTACAGCAACACCTTGTGGACGCGCACCACCGGGCGGGATCTGCCGGCGCTGTGGAAAGCGTACGTGGCCGCGCGCGGCGGCTCCAAGCCGGCAGCCTAGGGTGCGACATGCGGCCGCGCCGCAGCGGACCCCATGGTGGACAAGCTCCGCGTTGTCCACCCACGTAGGGTGGATGACGCTTTTTCATCCACCATCGCGGCAGAACAGACAAAGCGGGAATGACGGCACATCAGGCGAACCCACGGCGGACGCCTTGGTGGACGAGCTTCGCGTTGTCCACCCGACGTAGGGCGGATGACGCTTTCTCATCCACCACCGCGGCAGAACAGACAAAGCGGAAATGACGGCACATCAGGCCAAGCCGCGGCGGTCGCCTTGGTGGACAAGCTTCGCGTTGTCCACCCTACGTAGGGTGGATGACGCTTTTTCATCCACCATCGCGGCAGAACAGACGAAGCGGGAATGACGGCACATCAGGCCAAGCCGCGCCGGTCGCCTTGGTGGACAAGCTTCGCGGTGTCCACCCTACGTAGGGTGGATGACGCTTTTTCATCCACCATCGCGGCGTAACAGACACCGCGGACGTGACGGCACATCAGGCGAACCCGCGGCGGTCGCCTTGGTGGACAAGCTTCGCGTTGTCCACCCCAGGTAGGGTCGATGACGCTCTTTCATCCACCATCGCAGCGGAACAGAACAGGCCCGCCTGTCGGCACCAGCGCCGCATCCAACGCGCGCATGAGGTGCGTCGCATCGACTGCCGGCCCTGCCCACTTCCTCACTCCCCCTGCAGCTGCGCCAGCCGCTGGCGCAAGCGCCTGGACTCGGGCTTGAGCGCGATCATCTTCTGCACCTGCGCGATCGCCGCCTGGCGATTGCCGGTCTCGCGGTAGGCATCGGCCAGGCTGTCCAGCGCATCGAGCGAGCCGGGATGGATGCGCGCGTTGAACTCCAGCACCGCCAGCGCCTTGTCCCCCGCCTTGCGCCTGAGCAGATCGCCAGCGACCTGCTCCAGCGGCTGGCCCGGAAAGTCGTAGCGTCGCGGCACCTGCGCCCACTGCTGGTCCAGCCAGCCCGTGAGCTGCGCCGCATCCATCCCTTCGGCCTGCGCGTACAGCGCCCAGTGGACCGAGGTCAGCAACACCGGGCGCGGCTTGCCCGCCAGGATCGCCTCCACCGCATCGCGCGCGGCCTCCACGCTGTCGTCCTGGGCGTTGTTGGTCAGCAGCACGATCTGGACGCCTTGCTCGGGCAGCAGGGTCAAATCTGATTTGAAGCCGCGCCAATCGCCGCCATGCGTGATCATGGGCTTGCCAAGCGCCGAGTCCACCAGCTTGAAGCCCAGGCCATACGGCACCTTGCTGCCATCGGACAGCGTGGCCGGCGTGGTGGCCAACGCCCAGTTGGCCTTTGACATCGCCCTGCCCTGCTGCAACGCATCGGCCCACCGCTGCAGGTCCTGCGCCGTGGAGTAGATGCCGCCAGGACCGACCGGATAGAAGTTGGGGATCTGGTCGAAGGCCTTGCGGCTGCCGTCCGGACGAACGCTGAAGCCCCAGGCGCGCGGCTGGATCAGCGCATCGTTGTCCGGCAGGCGCACGCGCGTGTGGCTCATGCCCAGTGGCGCGAAAAACTCGCGCTGCAGATAGTCGGCGTAATCCATCCCCGACACGCGTCCGACGATCTGCGCGAGCAGGACGTAGCCGGTGTTGCTGTACTCGAACGCCGAACCCGGCGCGAACGACGGCGGTGCCTTGTGCTCGGCCAGCAGCGCCACCGCCTCATCGCCACGCATGGGCGTGACCACCTCGCCGCGCTTGAGCAGCTGGGTGTAGCGCGGGAAGACGTCAGGCACGCCCGAGGTGTGGGTCAGCAGCTGGCGCAAGGTGATGTCCGGGTACGGCAGCTGCGGCAGATATCTGGCGGCCGGGTCATCCAGCGACAGCTGCCCGCGCTCGGCCAGCCGCAGCACCGCCGCGGCCGCGAACTGCTTGCTGACCGAGCCGATGTCGAAGGCATGTTCGACCGTCAGATTGGCCTGCGCCTGGGCATCGGCCCATCCCAGCGCGTCCTGGTAGACGACCTTGCCGTGCTGGGTCACCAGGAAGCTGCCGTTGCAGACCCTGACGGCGTGGCAGTTCTCGAAATAGCGCGCGAGCTCGGCGGTGCGCGCGGGCGCAACCTCCGCCGCGCGGGCCAGCACCGGCAGGGCCATGCAGGTCAGCGCCAGGACGGCCAGGCGCGAGGGGCGAGGGACAGACTTGCGTGAGATTTCCATGGAACGCTCCTTCATTGGCTGTACTGCATCAAGTAGTACAGTCGGTTTAAAAAAAGACGCCTGCCAAGGCGGGCGTCATCGGCGCGGCGTCCCACTGGACGGCCGTCGGCGCCGACTGTACTATTTGTATTAGTACACATCAACAGGAGCCACGGCATGGCCCGCACCGCAGCGCTGATGATCCAGATCGCCACCGGCGACCCCCGCCCCATCGTCCGGCAGATCACCGATGCGGTGCGCATGCGGATCGCGACCGGTGAGCTGGCCCACGGCCAGCAGCTGCCCAGCGTGCGCGGGCTGGCGCAGCAGCTGACGATCAACCCCAACACCGTGGCCAAGGCCTACGCGGAACTGGTGTCCGAAGGCTGGCTGGACGCGCGCCAGGGCATGGGCTTTTACGTGGCGCCTCCACGGCAGCGCCTTTCCGAAGCCGAGCGCGAACGCCGGCTGGACGAAGCGGTGGCCCAGTTCGTCAACGACGTCGTTCCCCTTGGGCTGCCGGTGGCCACGGTGCGGCAACGCATCGATGAGGCCTTCGCGCAGACGCTCGTTCGCAAACGCGCCTGATGGACACGCACACTTCGGGCGATGCCATGGACCACGCGCCGGCATGGGCGATCCAGACCACGCAGTTGAGCAAGCGCTACGGCGATCGCTTTGCCCTGGATGGCCTGGACCTGCGCATCCAGCGCGGGCAGATCCACGCCATGGTCGGGGCCAACGGCGCGGGCAAGTCCACGCTGTTCCGCATCCTGCTGGGCTTTCTCTCGCCCAGCGGCGGGCAGGCGCGCATCCTGGGGCGCGACAGCCAACGGCTGACGCCCGCAGACCGCGCGCGCATCGGCTTCGTCAACGAGGAGCACACCCTGCCGGGCTGGATGCGCGTCAGCGAGATCACCGCGATGCAGCGCCGCCAGTATCCGCAGTGGAGCCAGCCCATCTTCGATGAGGTCATCGGCCATTACCGCCTGCGCCCGGCGCAGAGGGTCGCGCAGCTCTCGCGCGGCGAGCGTGCCGGTTTCAACCTGGCCCTGAGCCTGGCGCAGCGACCAGAGCTGCTGATCCTGGACGAGCCCACGCTGGGCCTGGACGTGGTCGCCAAGCGCGCGTTCCTGGAATCGCTGCTGCACACCGAGGCCACGCAGGACCGCACGGTGATCTATTGCTCGCACCAGATGGAAGAGATCGAGCGGATCGCCGACAACCTGGTGCTGCTCGAGGACGGCAAGCTGCGGCACATGTCCGCGCCGGAGGGCTTCTGCGAGCGCGTGACCTACTGGGTCGCCGACATCCCGTTCAAAGGACCTGCGCTTGAGACCATCCCCGGCCTGATGGAGGCGCGCAGGCTCGATGGCCTGCATCACTACCTGGTGCTGGACCAGGGCGAAGGATTCTCCGGCTTCCTGCGCGCGGCGGGCGCGCGCTCGATCAACGCCATGCCGGTCAGCCTGGACCGCGCGGTCAACGCCTTCCTCTCGATGCGTCACGCCGCGCCGCCGGCGCACTGACGCACTTCTCGGAGACACCTCATGTGGAGCCTGTTCAAGGTCGAATGTCTGCGCTTTCGCACCCTGGCGCTGATCGCCGCGGGCGTGCACGTCTGCGCCCTCGGTTTTGGTACGCGGCTGGTCGATCTTGCCCAGCTGAGCCTGCTGAGCGACCGCGCCCTGGGTGGCGTCTACGCGCTGGCCGGCATGCTGCTGGGCCTGTACCAGATGGGCGGCTACCGCCGGGGCAGCCAGTGGATCACCTTGCTGCATCGGCCCGTCGCGCCGGCCCGCATCGCCTTGACCCTGTGCGCGGCCGCGGGCGTGGTGCTGCTGGTCGCGGTGCTGCTGCCCGCCGTCCTGCTCGCCACCTGGCAGCAGGGCACCACCGCGCGCGTGGTCGACCTGCGTCATTGGCTGCTGCCTGGTTCGGCATGGCTGATCGCGATGGCCGGCTACCTGGCTGGCGCATTCTGGGCGCTGCGCGGTCTGCGGACGGCACTGGCCGCCGTGGCGCTGCTGGCTTGGCTCGCCTGGGCCGATGCGACCGGCCCTGCGATGCTGGCCATCGAGCTGGTGGTCGTGGGGTGGTTGCTGGCGCTGGTGCTGGGCGCCTTCAAGCCCGATGTTGAGGCCACGCCGCGCGGCCCCCTGGCCAGCGCATTGCTCGCCCTGCCCTTGAGCGCTGGCGCCTATCTGATCTTGATGCTGATGCTGTTCGGGATCGAGTTCCTGTGGATCGCGCAAGGCTCGCACCCGCTCAACAGCACCGTGCCGCCGCCTGGTGGCCATACCGAGGTGGAGCGGATCGACGCGCGTGCGCGCATGCGCCTGGCGCTACGCGAGGCAACACCGCCGGATCTGGAGCGGCTGGAAGCGGCTGTCACGGCCAGCAAGCCGCAGGGCCTTGCGGTTCGCCTGAGGGAGTGGCCTCAGCGCAACGCCATGGCCAATGCCGCACCGCTGCAGTTCGAAGACGCCGAGCGCCGGATTGGCTGGACCTTCAGTCATGACAGCATGCGGCTGCAGGGCGAGCAGCTGCTCGACGGGCGCGCGGCCGGCACGCTGGGCGTCTGGCCGCGCGGCCAGCCGTTCCCCGCCGTGGCCCTGCCGATTGGCCAGCTGCCCGGTCTGCCCGGTGAAGACACCGTACTGCTGGCCGGCGACACGCTGTATCGCTACGACAGCGCGCGCGAGCGCGTCGTTCCGCTGGTGCGCGTGCGAGCAGGCGAATCGATCACGGGCGCGGGCCGCGTCGGTGAGCGCTGGGTGCTGCTGAGCGATCAGGCGCTGTCTGTCTTCCGCGCCAGTCCGGCCGCAGGTGACGGCACCTTGGTCGCGCCACCAGCGCGCGTCGCGTTGCTGGATTCCACCCGTCGATTGAGTGGCCTGGACATGGTGGCCTTGGATGACGGCATGCTGGTCAGCCTGGTGTACTCCGAGCTTGCCCACACCGAAGACGGCGTGCAGCCCCGCCATGTCCTGCTGCGGGTCTTCGACGATGGACGCCCCGCGGTGATTCACGCCAAGGCGCTGTCCTTCGACTACCCGGCCCTGCACCGTTACCGGAGCTGGTGGCCATCGCCGGTGCTGCATGCCGCACTCGAGCGCGCACAGCGCCTGCTCGCGCCGACATCGCAGCAGCCCGCCCCTAGGCCCGCGCCCATCCCGGCCCCCATGATGGCGCTGGCTGGCTGCCTTATGCTGGCTTCGGCCGTGTTGGCGACCTATCGAACGCTGCGCGTTGGCATGGGTAGGCTGGAGCGACTTGGGTGGATCGCATTCTGCGCCGTATTCGGTCTACCCGGATTGGCCGCAGTGGTGTTGATGAAGCCACGCGCTTAGCGTGGCACCCGGTCACCGAGCGGCGGATCGAGCCTTGGAGTTATGCACCGATCCGTTGTCACGTTGGCGCAGCGAATTCCGCTTTGGCGATATCGCCAACTGTCATCGTCGACAAGCGCCCCGGCAGTGCCGGGGCGCTTGCATGGGTCAGGCCTCCAGGCCCCACTTGTCCGCATCGGCGGGCTTCTGCTTGTAGATCGTGCCGGCGAAATCGACGTGCAGCTCGGTCCACTCGCCCTCGCCCTGATAGGCCAGCACCTCGAAGTGCTTGGGCTTGCGCTCGGGCTTGCCGTGCACGGTCCAACCCGCCTGCTTGACGGCGGTCAGTGCCGCGCGTGGATCGGCGGGCAGATCGGGATGATGGTGCTTGGGACCGTGGTGCGGCTTCTTGTGCTCCACCTCGACAAAGCGTCCGCCCTTCTTGCTGATGCGGGTGACCTTGATCTCCGAAGGCCGGCGCTCGCCCTCAAGCTTGACCGACAACCCCTGCTGCAGCGGAAAGGCTGCGGCGCCCTTCGGCCCCAGGTCGGCCAGGTGAACCTCATCGCCCGAGGCCAGCGTGAAGCGATGCGCGAAGACGTGTTCGATCACGCCAGTCAACGCGACTTTTTCATGGTGCGGCATGCATTTCTCCTAAGAGCGCCCAACCGCGGGCGCGCTGAGGAAATGAAGTCAGGCTCGCATTGATTCAAGCGTTCGGTCGATCACCGTTGGCCGAGGTGCAGCTTTGTTTGCACACCACAACAGCTGCGCGGAGCGAACATGCCCGGCATGCGCCGGGCTTGTTCGCGAACCTCACCATCGAGTCAGGATCAGCTGCGCCCGTTCTTCTCCGCCTCGCGCTGCTGGCGGATCTGTGCATCGACCGCGGCGATAGCGGTCATGTTGAGCACGCGGCGCGGGGTGGCACTGGTGGTGAGGATGTGCACCGGCTTGGAGATGCCCATCAGAATCGGGCCGATGGCCACGCCCTCGGTGAACACGCGCACCAGGTTGTAGGCGATGTTGGCCGCTTCCAGGTTGGGCAGCACGAACAGGTTGGCGCGGCCCTTGAGCGTGCTGTTGGGCATCAGCTGCTTGCGCAGGGCCTCGTCCCAGGCGGTGTCGCCCTGCATCTCGCCGTCGACATTGAGCTCGGGCTTGCGCTCCAGCAGCAGCTCGCGCACGCGGCGCATCTTCAGTGCGTCCTTGGAGTCGTGGCTGCCGAAGTTGGAGTGCGACAGCAGCGCGATCTTCGGCTCGATGCCGAACAGCTTCAGGCGATAGGCCGCCTGCAGCGTCGCCTCGACCAGCTGCTCGGCGGTGGGATCGTCCTGCACATGCGTGTCGACGAAGAAGAACGCGCCGAGCTGGTTGATCACGCCGGTCATGGCCGAGGTGGAGGTGACGCCCTTTTCCAGCGGGATCACGCTGCGCGCATAGCCGAGTTTCTTGTGGAAGCGCCCGACGATGCCCGACACCATCGCATCAGCCTCACCGCGCGCCACCATCACCGCCGCGATCAGCGTCGGACGCGAGCGCATCAGGTTCTTGGCGGCCGAGACGGTCACGCCCTTGCGCTCGGTCAGGGAGTGATAGGTCTGCCAGTAGTCGTTGAAGCGTGGATCGTCGTTGATGTTGGTGACTTCGAAATCCACGCCGGCGGTCAGGCGCAGGCCCATGCGGGCGATGCGCTGGTCGATGATGTCCGGGCGGCCGATCAGGATCGGGAACGCCACGCGCTCGTCGATCACCGTCTGCACCGCACGCAGCACCACTTCTTCCTCGCCTTCGGCATAGACCACGCGCTTGAGGTCGCTGCGCGCCTGGTCGTAGACCGGCTTCATCATCAGGTTGGTGCGGTAGACGAACTGGCTGAGCTTGTCGCGATAGGCGTCCATGTCCTCGATCGGACGCTCGGCGATGCCCGAGTCCATCGCCGCCTGCGCTACTGCGGCGGACAGCTCCACCAGCAGGCGCGGATCCAGCGGGCGCGGGATCAGGTAGTCCGGGCCGAAGCTCGGCGTTTCCCCGCCGTAGGCCGCGCCCAGGTCCGAGGCCTCGCGCCGGGCCAGGCCGGCGATGGCCTTGACGCAGGCGATCTTCATCTCCTCGTTGATGCCGGTGGCGCCGCAATCCAGGGCGCCGCGGAACAAGTAGGGGAAGCAGAGGACGTTGTTGATCTGGTTGGGGTAGTCGGAGCGACCGGTGCCGATGATCGCGTCCGGACGCGCCTCGCGGGCCAGCTCCGGCATGATCTCCGGGGTGGGGTTGGCCAGGGCGAAGATGATGGGCTGCGGCGCCATGGACTTGACCATCTCCGGCGTCAGCAGGCCCGGGGCCGACAGGCCCAGGAAGATGTCCGCGCCCTCGACGATCTCGGCCAGCGTGCGCTTGTCGGTGTCGCGCGCGTAGCGCTGCTTGTCCGGGTCCAGGTCGGTACGGCCGGTGTGGATGACGCCATCGCGGTCCAGGGCCAGGATGTTCTCAGGCTTCAGGCCCAGCGAGACCAGCATGTTGACGCAGGAGATGCCCGCCGCGCCCATGCCGGTGGTGGCCAGCTTGACGTCCTCGAGCTTCTTGCCGGTGACGATCATGGCGTTGAGCACCGCCGCGCCGACGATGATCGCCGTGCCGTGCTGGTCGTCATGGAACACCGGGATGTTCATCTTCTCGCGCAAGGTGCGCTCGACCTTGAAGCACTCCGGCGCCTTGATGTCTTCCAGGTTGATGCCGCCGAAGGACGGCTCCAGCGAGGCGATGATCTCGATGAGCTTGTCCGGGTCCTTCTCGTTGATCTCGATGTCGAACACATCGATGCCGGCGAACTTCTTGAACAGCACGCCCTTGCCTTCCATCACCGGCTTGGCCGCCAGCGGGCCGATGTCGCCCAGGCCCAGCACCGCGGTGCCGTTGGAGATCACCGCCACCAGGTTGCCGCGCGCGGTGTACTTGCTGGCCAGCTTGGGATCGGCGGCGATTTCCTCGCAGGCGAAGGCCACGCCAGGCGAATAGGCCAGCGCCAGGTCGCGCTGGGTCAGCATCGGCTTGGTGGCCGTGACCGTGATCTTTCCCGGGGGGTTCTGGCTGTGATAGTCCAGGGCGGCCTGTTTGAACTCTTCTTTGGACATCGGGCGTCGGGGGCCTTATGGCGAGGGATTGGATTCTAGCGTCGGCCCTGCAACCGGGCCTGTCGGAGCAGCACGCGCTGGCGGCAATGTTCCGCAGGCCGGGAAAAGCGGCAGGACCGGCGGTGGAACGCGAACGGCCCCGTGAGGGGCCGTTCGGTCGGGGATGGCAGTCAGGCCTGTTCGGCGGGGCTGCCGGCGGTCAGCGGCAGGTCGTCCGGATCGACGGCCTTGCCGTCCAGCGCGCGGTTGAGCGCGGTGTAGTCCAGGGCGTTCTCCCAGCGCGAGACGACCACGGTGGCCACGGCATTGCCGATGAAGTTGGTCAGCGAGCGGCACTCGGACATGAAGCGGTCCACGCCCAGGATCAGCGCCATGCCGGCCACCGGCACGTCCGGCACCACGGCCAGAGTGGCCGCCAGGGTGATGAAGCCGGCGCCGGTCACGCCGGCCGCGCCCTTGGAGCTCAGCATCGCCACCAGCAGCAGGGTGATCTGCTGGCCCAGGCTCAGCTCGACGTTGGTGGCCTGGGCGATGAACAGCGCCGCCAGCGTCATGTAGATGTTGGTGCCGTCCAGGTTGAAGGAATAACCGGTGGGCACCACCAGGCCGACGACGGTCTTCTTGCAGCCGGCGTTCTCCATCTTCTCCATCAGCGAGGGCAGCGCCGACTCGGAGGAGGAAGTGCCCAGCACCAGCAGCAGCTCGGCCTTGAGGTAGCGGATCAGCTTGAGCACCGAGAAGCCGCACAGCCGCGCCACCAGGCCCAGCACCACCAGCACGAACAGCAGCGAGGTGATGTAGAAGCTGCCGACCAGCCAGGCCAGGTTGACCAGCACTTCCAGGCCGTACTTGCCGATGGTGAAGGCGATGGCGCCGAAGGCGCCGATCGGCGCGGCCTTCATCAGGATGTGCACCAGGCGGAACACCGGGGCGGTCAGGGCCTCGAAGAAGGCCAGCACCGGCTTGCCGCGCTCACCCACCAGCGCCAGGGCGATGCCGAACAGCACCGCCACGAACAGCGTCTGCAGGATGTTGCCGTCCACGAAGGCGCTGAGCAGCGTCTTGGGGATGATGTCCATCAGGAAGCCGGTGATGGTGAGGTCGTGCGTCTTTTGCACGTACTCGTTCACTGCGCCCTGGTCCAGGTCGGCGATGTTGACGTTCATGCCGGCGCCGGGCTGCACCACGTGCGCCACCACCATGCCGATCACCAGCGCCAGCGTGGAGAAGAACAGGAAGTAGGCCATCGCCTTGCCGAACACCCGGCCCACCGCCTTGAGGTGGGTCATGCTGGCGATGCCGGTGACGATGGTCAGGAAGATCACCGGGGTGATGATCATCTTGACCAGCTTGATGAAGGCATCGCCCAGCGGCTTGAGCGAGGTGGCGAATGCCGGCTCGAAGTGCCCCAGCAGGGCGCCCAGCACGATCGCCACCACCACCTGGAAGTACAGCTGGCGGTAGAGCGGGAGTTTCACTGGCACAGCAGGTGTCGGAGATGAACTGGGCAACATTGCGGGAACTCCACGCGGGATGCGGACTGAGGCGCACGTTGTACAGCGCGGGGCAGAAGCCACCGATAGCCTATTGGTACTAATAATTCATTGGTCGAAGGCGCCCTCGCCAACCTTACAGAATCGTTAGAATCCGCCGATATCGGGGGGACGCCCGATGCCGGACGCCGACGCAGATCGACGTCTCGCCGCAGCAATGCACCACGTTGAACGTTCCGGACGCGTGTTCAACAGCGCCGCACCCATTCCAATTGACGTTGCACCGCCTCCTTTTCATTTCCGACAGGAATCGTCTATGCGTAACCTCCGCGCCTGCCTGCAGCTTGGCGTGCTGCCCCTGGCCCTCATGTCCGGCCACGCCATGGCCGCCAACGGCAGCTTCGACAACTGGCCGACCAAGAGCATGCTGACCGACAGCATTGAGGGCGCCATCACCGGCAACATGGCCTGGGATAGCGACCGCTTCAGCGGCGACGACCGCCTGGCCGACGAGAGCGGCTGGCGTCGCAACGAGTTCGGCGCCACGCTGAAGAAGAAGGGCGTGTGGGATGCCATGGTGTATTACGACTTCCAGTCCGACCTGTGGCTGGACGTCTTCGTCCGCTTCGAGACCAAGGCCTGGTTCGGCCGCGACCTGGGCAAGATCCGCGTCGGCTACATCAAGACCCCGCTGGGGCTGGATGGCCTGACCGCCTCGCGCGCCGGCAGCTTCATGGAGCTGGGCCTGCCGACGCAGGTGGTCTTCGAGGGGCGCCGCACCGGCGTGGAGTGGTCCTACGAGCAGCCCAGGTTCCTGCTGACCGCCGGCGCCTACGGCGGCAAGGACCTGCAGGGCGACAACCCCGGCCAGACCTTCGCCGCGCGCGGCGTGTGGACGCCGATCAAGGCCGAGGGCAACGTGCTGCACCTGGGCATCGCCGGCTCGCGCGAGAACCCGGAAGGCTTCACCGACGGCCGCGGCGTCTATCGCCCGCCGAGCACGCGCCTGCGCGCACGCCCGGAAGCGGGCCTGACCGATGTGCGCCTGGTCGACAGCGGCACCCTCACCTACGTGGACCACATCAACCGCACCGGCCTGGAAGGCCTGTGGATCCATGGCCCGGTCTCGGTGCAGGCCGAAGCCTTGCGTGCCAACGTCACGCGCAATGCCGGCCTGCCCGAGTTCACCGCGCAGGGCGAATACGCCTATGTCAGCTGGCTGCTGACCGGCGAGTCGCGGCCCTACGCGGGCGGCGTGGCCGCCAACCCCAAGCCCAGCCACGACTTCGGCGCGGTGGAGCTGGTGGCGCGCTGGAGCCACCTGGACCTGGACGACGGCCCGATCTACGGCGGTCGCGAACATGACCTGACCGTCGGCGCCAACTGGTATCTGACCCAGCATTTCAAGTTCCAGGCCAACTACGTGCACGCCGATGCCTCCCGCAACCACGTGCATACCACGCCGGACGCGGTGGAAGTGCGCGCGCAGGTCATGTTCTAAGCGCTAGGAACGAGAAAGGAGGAACGAGGAACGAGTTAGGGCGGATCGGCGCGCCGGGTCTGCCACTCGTTTCTCGTTCCTCTCCACTCGTTCCTCGCCGTTACACTGGCGGCGATGCGAACCCCTCGCCGCCTGCGCCCGCTGGGCATCACACTGCTGGTGACCCTGGGCGGTCTGGCCCTGGTGGTGGTGCTGGCCTATGGCTGGGGCCAGCGCCGCGAGTTGCAGGCGCAGAGCCAGCAGGCCAGTCAGCAGCTGGACCTCTACGCGCAGGCGCTGACCCAGCGCATCGACCGCTACCGCGCCCTGCCTGAAGTACTGGCGCTGGATCCGGAGCTGCGCCAGGCGGTGGCGGCACCGATGGACGCGGCCACCCGCGAACGCATCAACCGCCGGCTCGAAGACGCCAACCGCACCACCCGCAGCGCGACCCTGACCCTGATCGATCGCAACGGCATGGCCGTGGCGGCCAGCAACTGGCGCCTGCCCACCAGCAACGTGGGGCAGCGCTACGACTTCCGGCCCTACGTCATCCAGGCCATGCGCGAAGGCCATGGCCGCTTCTACGGCATCGGCGTGACCACCGGCGTGGCCGGCTATTTCCTGTCCGAGGCCGTGCGCGATGCGGATGGTCGCGTGCTGGGCGTGATTGCGATCAAGATCGAGCTGTCGGTGCTGGAACAGGAATGGCTGCGCGCGCCGGACACGGTGCTGGTCAGCGACGATCACGGCATCGTGTTCCTCTCCAGTGCGCCGGAGTGGCGCTACCGCCTGCTGCGGCCACTGGATCCGCTGGCGCAGCAGCAGCTGCGCGACACCCGCCAGTACGAGGGCCAGGGGCTGCGACCGTTCGAGTACGAACGCGTGCGCGTCCTGGACGATGGCGGCGAGGTGGACCGCATCCGCGAACCGCGCCTGAGCGGACTGTGGCTGTGGCAGCGCGAGGCCCTGCCGGACAGCGGCTGGACGCTGCACCTGTTGCACGACGCCAGTGGGGTCAAGACCGCCGGCCAGCAGAGCGCCATCGCCGCCGGACTGCTGTGGCTGACGCTGGTGTTCGTGTCGCTGTTCATGGAGCAGCGCCGCCGCCTGACCGCGCTGCGCCTGCGCAGCCGCCAGGAACTGGAGAACCTGGTCAAGCGGCATGCCGAAGAACTGCGTACCCAGCAGGACACCCTGGTCGCCGTCGCCCAGCAGGCCGATACCGGCCTGAGCCGACGCCTGGAACACCTGCCGCAGGGCGTGGTGATCATCGATGCCGAGCTGCGCCTGGTGGCCTGGAACTCGCGCTACATCGATCTGTTCCGCTTCCCCAGCGGCCTGGCGCAGGTGGGCCGGCCGATCGAGGACATCTTCCGCTACAACGCCCGCCGCGGCCTGCTGGGCCCTGGCCCGATCGAGGACGCCATCGCCCGGCGCCTGGAGCACCTGCGCAGCGGCAAGCCGCACATGCGCGAGAGCGAGAAGGAGGACGGCACGGTGCTGGAGATCCGCGGCAACCCACTGCCCGACGGCGGCTTCGTCACCAGCTACGCCGACATCACCAGCTACAAGAACACCGCGCGCGACCTGCGCTCGCTGGCCGACGCGCTGGAGCAGCGCATCGTCGAGCGCACCGCCGACCTGGAGCAGGCGCGACAGGAGGCCGAACAGGCCAATCGCTACAAGACCCGCTTCGTCGCCTCGGCCGTGCACGACCTGCTGCAGCCGCTAAACGCCGCGCGCATGTTCGTCTCGGCCCTGCGCGGACGGCTGCAGGATGCCGAGGCGCGCGATGTCGCCGACCGGGTGGAGGGCGCGCTGGCCGCGCAGGACGCCATCCTGGCCAGCCTGCTGGACATCTCGCGCCTGGAATCGGGCACATTGCAGACGCGCGTGCACGACTTCGCCCTGCATCCGCTGCTGGATGCGCTGGCGCGCGAGATGGGCATGCTGGCGCAGGCGCGCGGGCTGCGCCTGGACTACGTGCCCACCCACGCGGTGGTGCGCAGCGATCCGATGCTGTTGCGCCGGATCGTGCAGAACTTCCTGTCCAACGCCGTGCGCTACACCGCACGCGGACGCATCGTGCTGGGCTGCCGCCGCGAGGGCGAGGCGATCCGGATCGAGGTGCATGACACCGGGCCCGGCATTCCCAGCCATCGCCAGCGCGAGATCTTCGAGGAGTTCCGCCGCCTGGACGATGCGGTGGCGGCCGAGCGCGGTGCCGGGCTGGGCCTGGCCATCGTCGAGCGCATCGGGCGACTGCTGCAGCACCGCGTCAGCCTGCGCTCCACGCTGGGCCGTGGCAGCGTGTTCGCCATTACCTTGCCGCAGGGCGATGCCGCGCGGATCCCGGCCGCGCCGGCGGATGCGCCAGTGCAGGACGACTCCCTGCTGCGGGGCTGCGTGGTCTGGTGCGTGGACGACGACCCGCGCGTGTGCGAGGCCACCCGCACGCTGCTGGAGCGCTGGGGCTGCCGAGTGCCGGTGGCAGCCGGCCCGGACGAGGCCCTGGCGATGGCGGCGCCGGCGACGGCGCCGCAGCTGGTGCTGCTGGACCTGCGCATGGGCGAGCTGCGCGGCCCGGACGTGCATGCCGCGCTGGTGCAGCGCTGGGGTCGGTCGCCGCAGGTCATCCTGATCACCGCCGAGCAGGACGCGGACACGCGGGCGCTGGCGCGCGAGAACGACTGGGGCTTCCTGGCCAAGCCGGTCAAGCCACCGGCGCTGCGCGCGCTGATGACGCAGCTGCTTTTGAGGCGAGGAGTGAGCGGAGAGGAGTGAGGAGTGAGGAAAGGCGGGCGTATGCGCCGCTACTTCCTAGCGCGTGACGGCTGCCTTTCCCTGTGGGAGCGGCTTTAGCCGCGAAGAGGTACTACCGGTAAAGCCTCTTCGCGGCTAAAGCCGCTCCCACAGGGTTTACAGCTCCCACAGGGTTTGCAGCTGAACTTCGCAGAATGCGCAGGCTTCCAGCTCCCACCGCTCACTCCTCACTCCTCTGCGCTCACTCCTGCCCTCACTCCTGCCCTCACTCCTGCCCTCACACCTCGCCTTCCGGCTCCAGCGCCTTCACCAGTACCGCGGCCTGAGTGCGGCTGTGGCAATCCAGCTTCTTCAGGATGGCGGTGACATGCACCTTGACCGTGTTCTCCGCCAGGCCCAGTTCGTGGGCGATCTGCTTGTTGAGCAGGCCGTCGGCCAGGCACAGCAGCACGCGGAACTGCTGCGGGGTCAGCTGCGCCAGGCGGGCGGCCAGCTGGGCGTCGGACTCGGAGCGCTCGGCCGTCATCGGCGGGAACCAGGTTCCGCCTTCCAGGACGTCACTGACCGCCTTGCCGATGACTTCCGCGGTGGACGACTTGGGGATGAAGCCGGCCGCGCCGAACTGCTGCGAACGGCGGATGGTGCGCGGGTGATCGTTGGAGGAGATCACCACCACCGGGATGTCCGGCCGCTCGCCGCGCAGGTACACCAGCGAGGACAGGCCGCGCGCGCCCGGCATGGTCAGGTCCAGCAGCACCAGCTCGATGTCCGGATGCGCGGCCAGGGCCGGCCCTAGTGCCGAGGCGCTCGCGGCCTCGACCACATCCACCTCGCCCAGCGCCTCGCGCAGCGCATGCAGCACGGCCGCACGGAACAGGGGGTGGTCGTCGGCGATCAGGATGCGGGGCGCGGTCATTTTCCTAGTGTCCAACACTGCACGTGCGGAGTACACCTGTGGGCCGGCCGGGTCCACGCGTGCGCCGGTCCCGCGACACCACGAGCCGAGGCCCCTGCGCGGATCCGTCTGCGCTGACGCGCGGGCCACCGCGCTTGCGACCAAAGTCCAAGGGTTCCAACGCCGGGAACACGCGGTGGCACATGTCTGCCAAGCGCTCACGTCGCGGTGCTTCCGTTCCTGCGCATCGACGCTTACGCCTCGCGGCTCACGGCTCACGGCTCACGGCTCACGGCTCACGGCTCACGGCTCACGGCTCACGGCGAGTCGAAGCGTAAAACTTGCATTAAGACGTGCGCATCGAGCTGGACAAAATTTCACCGTACCGACATCGCATTGTCATCGTTTGTTCATCGAAGTCAGCTACCGCCAACAATTCGTGGGCTAGTCTCGGGTCTCGTTCGATTTGCAGGAGGCGCTCGCATGCACGCACTCGTCCTTGTCGCCTCGATTTGCGTGATGGCGTGGATGGTGCTGCGCTTTCCCAAGTTCGGCGTCGGCAAGGCCGCGCTGTTGTCGCTGCTGTTGATGCTGCTCACCGCATGGTGGTTCATCGATCGCCTCAGCGGCGATGGGCTGAATGGAGCCACGCTCTACCACCTCACCGCGGGGATGGAGGGCGCCGGCGTTTCGGATTTCCACAAGGACATCGCGTTGTGCGCGGTGCTGCTGGTGGCTTCGCTGTCGCCGTTCGCGCTGCTGCGCGTGCGTCGCTTCAACAGGCAGAGCCGTCGGCGCGGCATGGGCTTGTTCGTCACTGCCCTGCTGGTGGCGTTGGCCGCCAGTCCGCTGCTGCGCGATGGCAAGCGTCTGTATCGACAGATGAAGCCTGCCGACGCGATGGCCGTGGCCGGCGAATACCGCGTCCCGGAAGCCCCACTGACGCGCAAGCCCAACGTGGTGTGGATCTACGGCGAAAGCCTGGAGCGCACTTACATGGACGAGACGGCATTCCCTGGACTGATGCCCAACCTGCATCGCTTGGCGGCGCAGAGTCTGGATTTTCGCGACATCATGTCCACCGATGGAGCCGGGTGGACCATCGCCGGCATGGTGGCTTCGCAGTGCGGCGTGCCGCTGACCGCGGCGCAAGGCGATGAGAACAGCTTTGGGCGCATGGGCAGCTTCCTGCCGCAGGCGCACTGCCTGGGCGACTACCTGCACAAGCAGGGCTATCGCAACGTGTATCTGGGCGGTGCCGATGGCGCCTTCGCCGGCAAGGGCGATTTCCTGCGCAGCCATGGCTACGACGAGATCTCCGACCTGGCGCAGTTCCGCAAGGACAAGCAGATCGACGCCTCGCACTTCTCGGCCTGGGGCGTGCACGATGACGTGCTACTGGAGCAGGCCTGGACGCAGTTCCAGGCGCTGTCCAAGGCCGATCAGCCCTTCATGCTGACCGCCTTGACGATGGACACGCATCACCCGGCAGGCCACCTGCCCGCGGCCTGCAAGAACCAGCATTACCAGGGCACCGGCGCGCGCGTGGGCATGCTCGATGCCATTGCCTGCAGCGATCGGCTGATCTCGAAGTTCGTCGAACGGATCCGCGACAGCGCTTGGGCCGACAACACCATCGTGGTGATCGCCTCGGACCACCTGGCGATGCCGAACGAACTGACCGACACCCTGGCGCAGATGCGCCGTGAGAACCTGCTGCTGGTGCTGGGCAAGGACGTGGTACCACGCCAGCTGCGCGTGGCCGCAGGCAGCACGTTGGACTCGGGCGCGACCCTGCTGCATGTGATCGATCCTTCGCAGCGGACACTGGGTTTTGGCCGGTCGCTGCTGACCCCGCGTGCCGAGCCCAGCGCCAGCGCCGCCGCGCGCAAGGACGACGGTGCCACCTATGCGCGCTACCTGGCCTACTCCCGCAACCTGTGGACCGGCGAGGAAACCCGCACCCTGCGCGTGCAGGGCGACAAGGTGATGGTGGGCGTGCAGGAGGTGCGCCCGCCGGTGCTGCTGGACTACGACAAGCACTGGCGCCTGTCGGGGATCACGCTGGAAGACGTGCCGCGCCGCTTCCAGGCGGCCTCGCCAAAGAACACCCTGGCCTACGTCGACCGCTGCACCGCCTTCGATGACGAGTCGCCCGACACCGGCTGGTGCGCGATGCTGGTCAACCGCGAACAGAAGGCCCGCCTGTACCGCGCCGAGGACCTGGCCGCGGGCGTGCGCGTGGACAATCCCCTGCAGCGCTGGGAGGGCATGCGCCAGCAGCTGCGTCAGCCGGTGATGCTGGGCGATGCCATCCGCGGCACGCGCCCTGGGCATTACGAGGTCAAGCTCAGCGCGATCCAGCTGCCGTTGCAGCCTTTCTGGATCGAGGCGATCACCGCGCAGGGCGAGCTGCTGGGTCAGTACCGCGTGTTCCCCGACCGCGAGGGCCGCATCCGCATGCCGTTGGGCCTGGATGTGGAGGTGGAGGACATGCAGATCCGCGCCTGGCTGAGCGTGGCCGATGATCTGTTGCTGGATGACATCGCGCTGGTGCGTGCCCCGCGCCTGCGCGGCGCCGGGTCCTGAGGACCTCGATCGCCTGCCATGGGCGGGGTGTTTTAGGATCTCCAGCACCCCCGTGATGGAGCGCCTCATGTCGATCAGACCTGCCGTCTTGATGGCCGCGCTGCTGGCCCTGCCCTGCGCCGCGTGGGCGCAGTCGCCCATGGCCGCGCCCCCGCTGTGGCAGCTCTACGAGTCCACGCTCAAGCAGGCCAAGTACATCGACCTGACCCACGCCTTCGAGCCCGACCAGCCGGTGTGGCCGGGCTTTGCCAACGCGCGCTTCAAGCCGGCGGTGGCCGGCAAGGACCTGCCGGGCTATGCCCGCCAGGGGGAGGCCTACGACTAGGCCAGGCACGGCTTCGTGGCGACCGCCTATGAGCTGACCACCGATCAGTACGGCACCCAGCTGGATCCGCCCGCGCACTGGAACCCCAAGGGCGCCACCATCTCCGACCTGCCGGCCACCTACACGCTGCGGCCGCTGGTGGTGATCGACGTGCACGACAAGGTCGCGCGCGATGCCGGCTATCACGCCACGGTGGAGGACATCCACGCCTGGGAGCGCGTGCATGGCCGCATCCCGGAAGGGTCGGTGGTGATGATCCGCTCGGACTGGTCCAAGCGCTGGAAGGACACGCAGCGCTTCGCCGAAAAGCCTTTCCCGGGCGTGTCGCTGGATGCGCTGTAATTTCTGCACCTGCAGCGCGGCATCCTGTTCCACGGCCACGAGCCCTTGGACACCGATGGCACGCCCAACCTGGAAGGCGAGCATTGGCTGCTGCACCACAACTTCGCCCAGGCCGAGGGCGTGGCCAACCTGGACCAGGTGCCCGAAGCCGGCGCGCTGATTTCCATCGGATTCGCCAAGCCGCAGGGCGGCACCGGCGGGTTCGCGCGGTATGTGGCCATCGCACCGGCGGATTGGCCGCACGGCGTGGCGGTCACGCAGGCACCCGGCGCGCCGCTGCCGGAGCAGCGCCATCCGCTCAGGCGCGATGCGCAAGGGGTGATGCGGCCGACGCCGGAGACGCCCTGACCTGCGGGCATCTACGCCAGGCCATCGCGACCGGTCGGCGCGTCCACGTTGTATGGTCCTTGGCGATGGAGGATGGAAGAAGCCACCCACCCACGTAGGGCGGACAACGCGAAGCTTGTCCGCCATGGGGTCCGCGCCGATCAAGTCGAACCATGCGTCCACGGGGTCCGATCCATGGCGGTGGTGGATGGAAGAACGCCATCCACCCCACGTAGGGCGGACAACGCGAAGCTTGTCCGCCAGGGGGCCGCGCCGATCAAGTCAAACCATGCGTCCACGGCGTCCGATCCATGGCGGTGGTGGATGGAAGAGCGCCATCCACCCCACGTAGGGCGGACAACGCGAAGCTTGTCCGCCATGAGTCCGCGCCGATCAAGTCGAACCATGCGTCCACGGGTCCGATCCATGGCGGCGGTGGAGGGAAGAGCGCCATCCGCCCCACGTAGGGCGGACAACGCGAAGCTTGTCCGCCAGGGGTCCGCGCCGATCAAGTCGAACCATGCGTCCACGGTGTCCGATCTTCGGCGATGGTGGATGGAACGGCGCCATCCACCCTACGTGGGCGGATGGCGCGACGCTGTCCGCCCACGTCCTACTTCAGCCCGCGGCTCTCCAGCAGCGGCTCCACGCTGGGGTCCTTGCCGCGGAAGTCGCGATACAGCTGGGACAGCTCCACGGTGTTGCCACGCGAGAGGATCTTGGCGCGGAACATGTCGCCGTTCTCGCGGCTCAGGCCGCCGTGCTCCTTGAACCACTCGAAGGCATCGTCGTCCAGCACCTCGGACCAGAAGTAGGCGTAGTAACCGGCCGAGTAGCCACCGCCCCAGATGTGGTCGAAATACGTGGTGCGATAACGCGGCGGCACTTCGGCCAGGTCCACCTTGAAGGTCTTCAGCGCATCGGCCTCGAACTTGCCGGTGTCCTGCAACGGCGCGTCGGCCGGCTGGGTGTGCCAGGCCAGGTCCAGCAACGCGGCCGAGAGGTACTCGGTGGTGGCGTAGCCGCTGTTGAAGGTCTTGGCCTGCTGGATCTTGTCCACCAGCGCCTGCGGCATCGCCTCACCGGTCTGATAGTGCTTGGCGTAGTGGGCGAAGATCTTCGGATCGGTGGCCCAGTGCTCGTTGAACTGCGAGGGGAACTCGACGAAATCCCGCGAGGTGCTGGTACCGGCGATGGAGGGGTACTTCACCTTGGAGAACATGCCATGCAATGCGTGGCCGAACTCATGGAACAGCGTGGTCACGTCATCGAAGCTCAGCAGCGCCGGCTGGCCGGGCGCGGGTTTGGTGAAGTTGCACACGTTGTAGACCACCGGCTTGGCGCCGGTCAGTCCATCCTGCTCCACGAACACGTCCATCCAGGCGCCGCCGGACTTGGAGTCGCGCTTGAAGTAGTCGGTGTAGAACAGCGCCAGCGAGCTGCCGTCCACGTCGAACACCTCGTAGACCTTCATGTCCGGGTGATAGGTGGGCAGATCGGTGCGCTGCTTGAACTTGATGCCGTACAGCTCGGTGGCCGCGTAGAACACGCCGTTCTGCAGCACGTTGTCCAGCTCGAAGTACGGCTTGATCTGCGACTGGTCCAGGTCGTACTTGGCCTTGCGCACCTGCTCGGCGTAGAAGTCCCAGTCCGAGGCGGCCAACTTAAACCTCTCCCCGCCTTGCCCGGCCTGGTCGTCGATGACCTTCTGCATCTCGGCCGCCTCGGCGCGCGCCTTGGCGGTGGCGGCCGGCACGGTGTCGGTGAGCAGCTTCAGGGCCGCTTCCGGCGTCTTGGCCATCTGGTCGGCCAGGCTGTAGGCGGCGTAGCTGTCAAAGCCCAGCAGCTTGGCCTTCTGCGCGCGCAGCTGCGCCAGGCGCTGCACGGTCTGGCGGGTGTCGTTGGCATCGCCCTTTTCCGCGCGGGTCTCCGAGGCCTTGAGCACCTGCGCCCGCAGCTGGCGATTCTTCAGCGAGGCCAGCACCGGCTGCTGGGTGGTGTTCTGCAGCGCCAGCAGGTACTTGCCATCGAGCTTGCGCGCCTTGGCGTCCTCGGCCGCCGAGGCCAGCTCGCCTTCGCTCAGCCCGTCCAGCCGGGCCTTGTCGTCCACCACCACCGCGCCGGCGGCCGAAGCGGCCACCAGCTTGGTGTGGAACTGAGTGGCCAGCGTGGTCTCTTCCACATTGAGCTTGCGCAGCGTGGCCTTGTCGGCATCGGACAGCTGCGCGCCGGCGCGCACGAACTCCTCGTAGTCGCGCTCGACCAGCCGCTTGGCCTCGGCTTCCAGGTTGAGGCCCTCGCGCTGGTCGTAGATCGCCTTGACGCGGGCGAACAGCTTGGGATCGAGCTTGATCTCGTCCTCGTGCGCGGCCAGCTTCGGGGCGATCTCTTCCTGCACCTTCTGCCGGGCCTCGTTGGTGTCGGCCTGCACCAGGCCGAAGAAGATCCGCGAGACGCGGGTCAGGGTCTGGCCGCTGCGCTCCATGGCCACGATGGTGTTATTGAAGGTGGCCGGCTCTGCGCTGTCGGCGATCTTGCGGATCTCGGCCAGGTGCTCGGTCATGCCCTGCTCGAAGGCCGGCAGGTAGTCGCCGTCCTCGATCTTGTCGAAGGGCGGGGCCTGGAACGGCAGCGTGCTGGCGCTGAGCAGCGGGTTCGCGCGCTGCGGCTGGGCCGCGGGCTGGACGGTGGTGTTCACGGGGTCAGCCTCCTTGCCGGAGCAGGCGGCCAGCGCCAGGCTGATGGCGGCGGCCAGGACGAGGGGACGGGTCATGCGGACATTCCTGGAAACTAAGGACCGAAGAGGCCCGCACGCTACCCCAGGCCCGCCGCGCTTGCACGTGCCGGAAGCCCTGTGGGAGCCGCCGCGCGCGATGCGGCGGGATGCGCAAGGCTGGGGACAACCCGTCTTTCCCCGCAGCCGAGCGAGAGGCCCCTTTGCCCTGTGGGAGCGGCTCCCACAGGATGCTTCAAGGGTCATTCGGGATTCCCACGCGCCGCGCCTACTCCCGCGCCGGCAGCGGGTCGTCCTTGTAGATGGCCACGTGCGGCACGCCATCGGTGCCGATCCACCCCCGGTACATGCCCTCGGTGTTGAAAGGGAACGCGAAGCTGCCATCGGCGCCCAGCGCGATGGCGCCGCCGTCACCGCCGGCGGCGGGAATCTGGCGGTTGATGACCGCCTCGGCCGCCCGCGACAGCGCCTGGCCGGCGTACTTCACCCGCGCGCAGATCTCGTGCGCGGCCACAGCGCGGATGTAGTACTCGCCCCAGCCGGTGCCTGAAACCGCACAGCGCGGGTCGGCATAGGTGCCGGCGCCGATCAGCGGGGTGTCGCCCACCCGGCCATAGCGCTTGTTGGTCATGCCGCCGGTGGAGGTGCCTGCGGCCAGGCGGCCCTGGCCATCCAGCGCCAGCGCGCCCACGGTGCCGAAATGCTTGGCCGTCTCCAGGTCGGCGTGTGCCTGGTGGTTGGCCTCTTCCTTCAGCGCCTGCTGCAGCTGCTTCCAGCGCTTTTCGGTGCGGAAGTAGGAAGGCGCCACCAGCGCGATGCCCTGCTCCCGGGCGAAAGCCTCGGCGCCATCGCCGACCATCATCACATGCTCGGAGTGCGCCATCACCGCGCGCGCCAGCTGGATCGGGTTGCGCACGCGGTGCACCCCGGCGATTGCGCCGGCCTTGCTGGTGGCGCCATCCATGATGGCCGCATCCAGCTCGTTGCGGCCGTCATGGGTGAACACCGCGCCCTTGCCGGCGTTGAACTGCGGCGAGTCCTCCAGCACGACGATTGCCGCGGCTACCGCATCGGTCGCCGGCCGGCCCTGCTGCAGCAGCGCATGGCCGGCGCGCAGGGCCTGCTCCATGGCCGCGCGCGCTTCGGCTTCATCGGCCGGGGTCATGCTGGCGCGCTCGACCCCCGCACCGCCGTGGATCACCAGCGTCGGCTGCTCCAGCGCCATCAGCACGCCGTCCTTGACCCGGTAGCGGCGCTGGAACGCCGGAGCCTGCACCGTGCCCTGCGGCAGCTGCAGCACCGAGGCGGTGCCCACGCCCAGCGTTTCCACCTGCGCCAGCTGCATGGCCTGGTCCTCGCGCTGCGGCGTGTCCAAGCCACCGCGCACCACCGTGACCCCCGCGCCTGGCGCGGTGGCGTACACCCGCGCACGGCCGTCGCCCTCCACCGCCAGCGCGGCGTCCTCGTCCACGCCCAGCCCGATCAGGGCATGGCCGGCCTGCTGCTCGGCCTTGGCCACGAAGGCGATCAGCCGGCCCAGGCGGTTGCGCTCGCTGAAGTGGGTGTCGGTGACCACGCCCTGCAGCGCCTGCAGGTGCAGGAAGTCGGTCTCGATGGTGTTGCCCGGGCCCAGCGGGTCTTCCAGCGCCTGCGGCGTGGTCAGGCTGCCGCCGTCCATCGCGCCATACAGGTACTGGCCCAGCATCGCCAGGCCGGCACTGGTGCCGCCCAACGGCTTGCCGGCGCGCACGTGCGCGTCCAGGGCCTGGGCGACCGGGGTGCCGCGCCAGTAGCGCACGTAGCGCGACTGGTCGCCGCCACCGATGAAGATGCCGTCGGCCTTGCGCAGGCTCGCCAGCAGCTTGCGGTCGCTGGCCGCGGCGCGGTCGCTGAAGACGAAGGTCTCCACCGAGGCGATGCCGCCGACCTCGCGATAGAACTCCTCGCCGATCTCTCCACCCTGCGAGGCGCGCAGCACCACGATGTGGCCGTGCCCGGCCTGGCCCATGAACCAGCGCAGCGCATCGTGGTTGCGGTCGCCGCCGCCCATCAGCAGCAGCCCGGGCCGCACCGGGTCGGGCGTGGGCAGGGCGCGGTCGCCCAGCAGGTACTGCCGATAGCCCTCGGCCGCATGGGCGCCGGGCAGCATCGCCAGCCCTCCCACCAAGGCCACCAACAGCCAGGACCTGACCCGGGATACAGCCATGCGCGCGTCTCCTCGTTGACAATGCGGTGCCGCGGCAGGCGCGGCCTACCCGGGGAAGACGAACCAGCCCGCGCAATCCCGCCACCGGCCCGCGGATGTCGGCTAAGGTGCGGCGCATGCACACCGCCCTCGATGACTGGTTCATCCGCGAGATCCTCGTCCACGAGGCCGCGCTGGCTGGCTTCCTGCGGCGCTGCTGGCCGCACCGCGACGAGCTGCACGACCTGCGCCAGGAGGTTAACGTGCGCGTCTACGAGTCCGCGGGACGCGCCCTGCCGCAGCAGCCGCGCGCCTTCCTGTTCGCCACCGCCCGCCACCTGATGACCGACCGCCTGCGCCGCAGCCGGGTGGTGTCGATCGAGGCGATGGGTGATCTGGAGCCCTTGCACGTCCTCATAGACGAGGTCTCGCCCGAGCGCTGGTGCGGCGGGCGGGAAGGACTGCGGAAACTGGCCGAGGCCTTCGACCAGCTGCCCACGCGCTGCCGCCAGGTGGTGTGGATGCGGCGGGTGGAGGAACTGGCCCAGAAGGAGGTGGCGATGCGCCTGGGCATCAGCGAGAAGACCGTGGAAAAGCATCTGGCGCGGGCCATGCGCCTGCTGGCCGAGCAATGCCACGGGCAGGTCATGGACATGGCGTGGGGACGGCGCCAGGCACGGGAGCGGCGGCATGGACAGCAGGGAGATTGAGCGCATCGCCTCGCACTGGCTGGCCCGGCGCGAAGGCGGCCAGTGGGACGCGACGGCGCAGCAGGCGCTGCAGGCCTGGCTGGAGCAGGACACCGCGCATCGCGTGGCCTGGCTGCGCCTGTCGGCGGCCTGGGACGAGGCCGGGCGGCTGCAGGCGCTGGGCGCCGGCCTGCCCCGTGGCCAGCTGCCGCCGCGCGGGACCTGGACCGGGCGCGGCGCGGCGGCCACCGAGCCCAGCGCGATGCCGCCGCAGGCGCCTGCCGGCGATGCCTGGGATCTGCGGGCGCTGCGCTTTGCCGCGCAGGCGCCCATCGAGCGCCGCCGACGCTGGCCGCAGCTCCTGGCGGCGACGGCCGCCGCGGTGGGGCTGCTGGCCATCGTCTTCCACGCCGGGCTGGCGCCGCCGCCGCGCACCGACACTTACGCCAGCGCCGTGGGCGACCTGCGCACCCAGCGCCTGGCCGATGGCACCGATGCCACCTTGAGCAGCGACAGCCGCATCGCTGTCACCCTTTCGGCCGGCGAGCGCCATGTCGAACTGCAACGCGGGGAAGCCTTCTTCCACGCGGCCAAGGACCCGGCGCGTCCCTTCGTGGTGGCCGCGGGCGCGCGCCAGGTGGTCGCGGTGGGCACGCGCTTTTCCGTGCGTCGCGGCCAGGACGAACTGCGCGTGGTGGTGACCGAGGGCCTGGTGCGGCTGCAACCGGCACCCGGCCAGCCCGCCACCGCGCCCACCACCCTGCTGCCCGCCGGCAGCATCGCCCTGGTCGGCCCACACGGCGTGCTGGTGCGCAGCCCCGGCGTGGCCGAGGCCGAGCGCGCCCTGGATTGGCGCCAGGGCCTGCTGACCTTCCAGGACAGCACCCTGGCCGCGGCCGTGGCCGAGTTCAACCGCTACAACACGCGCAAGCTGGAGCTGGGCGATGCGGCGACCGCGCAGCTGCGCGTGGCCGGACAGTTCCGCTGGGCCAACGTAGATGCCTTCGTGCGCCTGCTGGAGCAGGGCTTCCCGGTGCGCGCCGAGCGCCACGAGGATCGCGTGGTGCTGCGCCAGCGCTGAGATCTCGCGCAGCTGGTTGCACGCGCAACCAGCTGCGCGAGACAACACGCTGAGCGCGCGTGGAGGGATCGGGCCGGCTCGTTCGTCCTGATGATCTGAAGGGCGCCCCACTGCGCCCACTTCTGGGGAAGAGTCATGCAGTCGATGGGGAAGCCTCGCCTGCGGTCGGCGTGCCGCGTGTGGTCCTTGAGCCTGGCCTGTTCGATCGTGTTGTCCGCGCCGGTCGGCGCCGTGGAGATTCCCGCCGGTAGCCTGGCCTCGGCGCTGGATGCGCTGGGCCGGCAGACCGGCGCGCAGTTGATCTACCGCCCGGACCAGCTGCAGGGCCTGCGCTCGCCCGGACTGCGCGGCGATGTGCCGACCGAGCAGGCCGTGACCACCTTGCTCAAGGGCAGCGGCTTCAGCGCGCGGCGCGATCCTTCCGGCGCCTGGCTGATCGCGCGCCAGGACGCGGCCCCGGTGCGCACCGCGCAGGTCGTCCCCACCCCGGCGGCGGCCAGGGCCGAGGAGCCCATTGAACTGTCCAGCGTGCAGGTCACCGGCTCGCGCATTCCGCGCGCGCAGGTCGAGGGCCCGGCGCCGATCAGCGTCATCACCGCCCAGCAGATCCAGGCCGCCGGCTTCACCAGCGTGCCCGATGTGCTGCGCGCGATGACCCAGAACGGCGGCGAGACCCAGAGCCAGCAGTCCTCCAGCGGCGCGGATTTTTCGCCCGGCGCGCAGCAGGTGGACCTGCGCGGGCTGGGGCCCAACCACACTCTGGTGCTGGTCAACGGCCGCCGCATCGCCGACTTTCCGATGCCCTTCAAGGGCCGCAGCAACTTCACCGATGTCTCCAACATCCCGCTGGGCATGATCGACCGCATCGAGGTGCTGACCGGCAGCGCCTCGGCGATCTACGGCTCGGACGCCATTTCCGGCGTGGTCAACTTCATCCTCAAGCGCAAGGCCGACGGCACCACCGTGGACTTCCGCTTCGGCGACACCACCCGCGGCGGCGGCGAGTCGTTCAATCTCAGCCTGTCCAGCGGCTTTTCGCGCGGCGCCTTCGACAGCGTGTTCGGCGTGGAGGCGATCTCGCAGACGCCGCTGTGGGCCTTCGGGCGCAGCCAGCAGGATTCCACCCTGGATGGCCCGACCGAGCGCTCGCGCGTGCCGCGCCGCACCTTCGTGCGCAGCGACTACTACGACACCTACCTCGACCCCGGCCAGGACACCTGCGACCGCCTGGCCTACCTCAACGGCAACTCGACCTATCGTGGCGCGCGCCCCGGCTATGGCGACTACGACGCCGAGCTGGACGACTACGGCCCCGGCTACTTCTGCGGCAGCGACAAGTCCATCGGCTACGGCACCATCATCAGCAAGCGCCGCGGGCTCAACGGCTACGCCTCGCTCAACTACGCCTTCGGCAACGGCACCGAGTGGTTCGCAGACGTGCAGCTGGGCGTGCACGACCTGTCGCTGTTCCGCGACGTGGCGCAGTGGTCCTACATGGCCCCGGACGGCAACGAGGAAGGCTACTTCTACAACCAGGCCACCGAGCAGGTGGAGTACTGGGGCCGCCAGTTCACCCCGGAGGAGATGGGCGGCCTGCAGCGCGGCATGATCGAGACCACACAGAAAACCTTCAGCCTGACCACCGGGCTGCGTGGCCGCCTGGGCCAGGACTGGGACTGGGAAGGCGCCTTCAGCCACTCCCAGTACCAGGCGCGCATCAGCTGGCCGCAGATCGTGGCCGAGCGCGCCAACGCGCTGTTTCTGGGGCCGCAGCTGGGCGTGGACGAGGACTCGGGCTTTCCGATCTTCAACGCCGACCCGGCGCGCCTGTACACGCCGCTGACGCGCGTCGAGTACGAGGACATCGCCCAGCGCACCGTCTATCACCCGCGCTCGCGCACCGACACGCTCTCAGGCACGCTGACCAACGCCTCGCTGTTCGAGCTGCCCGGCGGCGCGGCCGGCGTGGCCCTGACCGCCGAGCTGGGCCAGCAGGCCTATGCGCTCAATCCCGATCCACTGGCCACCCAGTACTACTACTACAGCTGGAAGGACTCCGACGGCCAGGGCAGCCGCAACCGCTGGGCGCTGGCCGGCGAGCTGCGCCTGCCGCTGCACGAGCGCCTCAATCTCAGCCTGGCCGCGCGCTACGACCAGTACCGCTTCTCCGGCCGCAGCATCGGCAAGGCCACCTGGAACGGCGGCCTGGAGTTCCGCCCGCTGGACACGCTGCTGCTGCGCGGCTCCTACGGCATCGCCTTCCGCGCGCCGGACCTGCACTACGTCTATGCCGGCCCGGGCAACGATGAAACCTCCGGCGTGGATTACTACCGCTGCGCCACCGAACAGCCGGAGGCGGACGTCAACGACTGCGACTACGCCGAGGAAGGCATCATCCGCGGCCGCAGCGGCAACCGCGACCTGGACCCGGAGAACAGCACCTCCTGGACGGCAGGCCTGGTGTATTCGCCCTGGCGCAACCTGGACCTGACGGTGGACTGGTTCGACATCGACATGCGCGACCAGGTCCAGGACCTGCGCGTGGACCAGGTGCTGCGCGATGAATCCAACTGCCGCCTGGGCAACCTGGATGCGGCCAGCACGACCTGCATCCAGGCGCTGGCGCGCGTGACCCGCAGCAGCGATGGCAGCCTGTACGGGGTGTACGTCAAGCCGATCAATGTCGCGCGCGAGCGTACCGACGGTGTGGATGTCAGCGCCAACCTGCGCCTGCCCACGGCCATCGGCGATTTCCGCCTGGGCCTGAACTACACCTGGGTGCACCGCCACGACATCCAGATCTACACCGGCGAGGACATGGTCGACCAGTTCGCGGTCAACAGCGGCTATGACATCCCGCGCAGCAAGGCCAGCGCCACCCTGGGCTGGGAACGCGCGGCCTGGTCGGCCACGCTGCACGGCCAGCGCCTGGGCCGCCTGCCCAATTCGGACTCCTACGACCAGGTCTTTGATCCGGACGATGGCGGCAGCCCGTGGGTCAAGGCCACCTACCGCTACAACGCCTCGCTGCAGTACCGCTTTGACGAGCGCAGCCGGCTATCGCTGTCAGTGGTGAACCTGTTCGACAAGATGCCACCCAAGGACCCGACTTACACCGCGTATCCGTACTACGACGTGTCCTGGTTCGACACCCTGGGCCGCACGGTGTATGTGCAGTTCACGCAGAAGTTTGGGGGTGGACCGTTGTGAGGAACGAGTGAGTAGGAACGAGGAACGAGAGACGGCAAGAGCGCGCGCACCGACGCACTCACTCGTTCCTCGTTCCTCGCTTGAAACTGAGAAACGAGTGATGAGGAACGAGGAACGAGAGGGAGAAGGCAAGAGCGCGCGCGCCGACGCTTTCACTCGTTCCTCGTTCCTCTCCACTCGTTCCTCATGCTCCTCGCTCTCAAACAGTGCCCCGCGTCTTCCCCATCCACGGCCGGTAGTACTCGCGGATGCGCGCCATGTCCGCTTCCAGGTCGTCGGTGGGGTAGAAAAGCTCGCCCATGCCGACGATCTTCTCGGGGTAGTGGAAGTAGCACATGAAGATCGGCACCTCGGCCGCGCGCGCGATCTTCCAGAAGCCGGTCTTCCACTTGTCCACGCGGCTGCGCGTGCCCTCGGGCGTGACCACGAACCACATCTTGTCGGCGCGGCGGATCGCGTCCACCGCCTGGCGCACCGTGCCCTGCGGCGAACTGCGGTCCAGCGGAATCACTCCAAGCTTGTGCAGCAGCAGCGACAGCGGCCACCAGAACAGCGAGGACTTGGCCAGCACCTTGACCTCGAACCCCAGCGCGATCTTGGTGGCCATGCCCCACACGCCATCCCAGTTGGACGAGTGCGGCGCCACGATCATGACCAGCCGCGGCACGTCCGGCACCTGACCCACCACGCGCCAGCCGCTCAGGCGCAGGAAGTTGCGCCCCAGCCAGCGGAAGAACCGGCTGGGCTTGACCCGGGGCATGTTCGGTGTGGTCGCCGGCAGCGAGAAATCGTCGTGTTGCAAGGTCACTCCCAGGTGCCGCGGCCACGGCCGCGCTTGATATCGGCGCGTTCGCGCTTGGCCTGCAGCCGACGCTGCTGCGATCCGCGCGAAGGCTTGGTGGCCACGCGCGGCTTGGGGACGGAAAGACTGGCGGCGATGAACTCGGCCAGGCGCTCGCGCGCGTCGTCGCGGTTGCGGTCCTGGGTGCGGTGGCGCTGGGCATCGATCACCAGCACCCCGGCATCGGTGAGCCGGCGGTCGCGCCGCGACAGCAGGCGCTGCCGCAGCGGCTCGCTCAGCGAGGGCGAGTTGGCGATATCGAAGCGCAGCTCCACCGCGGTGGCGACCTTGTTGACGTTCTGCCCGCCCGCGCCGCTGGCGCGCACGAAGCGCTCGACGAGTTCATCGCCGGGAATGCGCAGAGACGTGGAAATGTGCAGCCAGTCGTACCCCATGGGGCGATTGTAGAAGGAACGATGTGACCAGCGTCTTCTCCGCCATCGCGGCGCCCGGATTAACCAATTGTTTACTTTGCCGACGGCACCATGCCGGGCCCCTCCCGTTTCCCGGTGCGCGCATGACCCGTTCGGCCCTGCTCTTCCTCCTGGCACTGCTGTCCTGCGGTGCCGCCCTGGGCATCGGGCCTGCAGCCGCCGCCGAGCGCCCGCCGACGCCGGAGCAGATCGAACGCCTGCTGCTGGCCTCGCGCGCCGAGCAGATGCTGGCCTCGACCATTCCGCAGATGGAGCAGCTGCAACGCCAGCAGTTCGAGCAGCTGACCCAGGGCAAGAACCTCACGCCTGAGCAGCGCGCCGAGGTGGACGGCATCCAGACCCGCACCACGCAGATCGTGCGCCAGGCGCTGTCCTGGCAGGAAATGAAGCCGCTGTACGTGCAGGTCTATTCGCAGACCTTCAGCGCCGACGACGTCAAGGCGATGACCAAGTTCTACGAGAGCGAGGCCGGCCGGCACATGCTGGACAAGACCCCGCTGCTGATGCAGAACCTGATGGGCGCCATCCAGCAGAAGATGATCCCGCTGCTGCAACAGCTGGAGTCGGAGTTGAAGACCGTCTCCACCGAGGAAGCCATGCCGGCCCCGCCGGTCACCGCCCCGCAGGCGCGTCGCAAGGCGGCCACGCCGGCCAGGAAGGCCACGACCAAGAAGAAGGCGCCGGCGAAGAAGACCACGACGAAGAAGAAATCCTGAGGGCTGCAGGGGCGAGCGCGGCGAGGATTGAGCGCAGCGGCGAGGAGTGAGCGCAGAGGAGTGAGGAGTGAGTGTTGAGCCCCCTTTTGGGAGCCCGCTTTTTGGGAGCGGCTTCAGCCGCGCAGAGGCTGTACCGGTAAAGCCTCTTCGCGGCTGAAGCCGCTCCCACAGGAACATGCTTCTTCGCCATTCCTCACTCCTCACTCCTCTGCGCTCACTCCTGGCTTCTCTGCGCTCACGCCTCAGGCTCCCCCAGCCGCTCCCGCGGCGGCAGCGTCCAGTCCACCGCGCCCAGGCCACGCTGGCGCAGATAGGCATTGGCCGCAGAGAAGTGCCCGCAGCCCATGAAGCCGCGATGCGCCGACAACGGCGAAGGATGCGGCGCGCGCAACACGCGGTGGCGCCCGCCATCGATCACCTTGCCCTTCTGCTGCGCATAGCTGCCCCACAGCAGGAACACCAGGCCCTCGCGCTCGGCCGCCAGGGTCTGGATGACGTGATCGGTGAAGCCTTCCCAGCCCTTGCCCTGGTGCGCGCCGGCGCGGCCCTCTTCCACGGTCAGCACCGAATTGAGCAGCAACACGCCCCTGTGCGCCCACGGCGTCAGGCAGCCATGGTCCGGCGGCACGAAGCCGGTGTCGCGCTGCAGCTCCTTGTAGATGTTCAGCAGCGAAGGCGGCACCGGCACGCCCGGCTGTACGGAGAAGCACAGGCCATGGGCCTGGCCGGCGCCGTGGTAGGGGTCCTGCCCCAGGATCACCACCTTGACCGCCTCGAAGGGCGTGGCATCGAAGGCGGCGAAGATCTGCGGACCCGGCGGGAAGATGTGCGCGCCGGCGGCCTTGCGCTGTCGCAGGAAGGTCGACAGTTCCTGCATTTCCGGGCGCAGCAGCCAATCGCCCACGCGCGCCTTCCATGACGGTTCCAGCTTGATCTGCGTCGCTTGGTTCAAGGCGGCGGCTCCCTACGGCAAAGCGCGCATTTTCGCATGGCGCCCGCGCAGGGCCGTCGCAGGCGGCCAGCACGCCGACCTGGCGATGCCGGGCGCTGCCGGTACCGTTGCCTGGCAAACGCACCTGCCGCGCGTAGGCGCTGGCCCGGGGCGCTCCTCAGCGGCCTTGCGCTTCGCCGCCCATGCGCGCCAGGCGCAGCTGGAACAGCACCTTGGTCACCAGCAGGCGCTCCTCGATCGGCTTGAGCACCAAGTCATTGGCCCCGGCCACCAGCAGCGCCGACTGGTTGTCGCGGTTGCTGTCGCCGGTCATCACTAGGATCGGCATGCGCCGCTTGCCGTAGTCGAAATCCACGCGCACGCGCTGCACCACGTCCACCCCGGACAGTTCGCCCTTGAGGGTGACGTCGGTGAGGATCACGTCGAACTTGTGCTTGGAGATGCCCAGCGATTCGGCCGTCAGCAGCGCGAAGGCGTCCTCGGCGCGCAGCACGTGCACGACATTGAGGTCATGGCGCTCGAGGATGCGCTTGGTCGCCTCGGCCACCACGCGGCTGTCTTCCACGTACAGCACGGTCGCGCCCGGCACGGCCTCGGGCTGCACATAGCCACGGATGAAGGCAGCCAGCGCCTCGTGCCCCAAGGCCTTGTCGAAGTAGTCGGTGACGAACTCGGTGAAGCGGCGCTGCTCCAGGTGCGCCTGCGCCTCGCCGGAGACCACGATCACCGGCACGTAGGCCTGGCCGGCCGATTCGCGCACCGCGCGCGCCACCTCCAGGCCATCGCCGTCCTTCAGCGTCAGCGCCGTGGTCACCAGGTCCACGTGGCCGGCCTCCAGTGCTTTGCGCGCCTCGGCCACGCTGGCGCAGCCGGCCACGTCCACCGCCGGCAGCTCGCGCTTGAGCACGTCGGTGATGAGCTTGCGCACCATCTTGGATCCATCCACCACCATGATCCGGGGGGCGTCGCTGATCAGGTGGCGCAGTTCGGCTGTGGACATGGGCTGGGCGCGCGCTCTAGGTCTGGGTGGGGCGGGTCTGCCGCAGATAATGACCTGTCACCAGCCACGCGCCCAGCCATCCGATCACCAGGGCGCCCAGCAGCACCAGCCCGGCGCGCAGCGGGTCCAGCCCGCCCAGCACGAACTGGCTGCCGTAGCTGCGCGCCAGGCCGGCCAGCGGCTCGCGCAGGGCCACCGCCGCGGCGGCCACCAGGCCCAGCGCCAGCAGCCCGGCCGCCAGCCCGTACCAGGCGCCCAGGTAGATGAAGGGCCGGCGGATGAAGCCATCGCTGGCCCCCAGCAGCTGCAGCACGCCGATCTCCTCGCGCCGCGACTGGATGTCCAGGCGCACCGTATTGCCCACCACCAGCAGCGCGCCGATGCCGAACATGGTGGCCAGCACCACCACCAGCCGCGCGCCGAAGCCCAGCCAGCCGTCCAGGCGCTGGCGCCAGACCGCATCGTGCAGCACCTTGTCCGCATCGGGGAACTGCGTCAGCGCCGCGGCCAGGGCGGTGTCATCGCCCTTGGGCACGACCACCAGCCGGCTCGGCAGCGGGTTCTCGTCCAGCGCATCCAGCGCATCGCCCAGGCCGCTCATCTGGCGAAACTCGGCCAGCCCCTGCTCGGGCGTGTGCAGCTGCACCTTGGCCACGTCCGGCCGCTGCTGCAGCTGGCGCGCCACCGCCTGGGCCTGGGCCACGGTCACGTCCGGCTTGAGGAACACGTCGATCTGCCGGGATTCCTGCACATCGCCGGCGAAATGCTGGACATTGGCCAGGGCCAGCCACAGGCCCAGCGGCAGGGCGAAGGCCACCGCCATCACGCCGATGGTCAACAGCGTGGACCAGGGCTTGCGCACCACCCGGCCCAGGCTGGAGACGAAACTGTAGAGATGCTGGTCCAGCCAGATGCCGGGCGCCGAGCGCGGGCCCTTGGCCGGTCGATTGTCGATGCGTTCGCTCATGGGTCGATCGTCGCCTTCAGTCGGCCAGGTCTTCGGGCGAGATGTCGTCCATCAGCTTGCCGTGGTCCAGGATCAGCACGCGCTTGCGCATGCGCCGGATCAACGGCAGGTCGTGGCTGACCACCAGCACGCTGGTGCCGCGCTCGGGCATGGAGGCGAACAGCGACATGATCTCCGCGGCCAGCGCCGGGTCCAGGTTGCCGGTGGGCTCGTCGGCCACCAGCAGGCGCGGCTCGGAGACGATGGCGCGGGCGATGCCCACGCGCTGCTGCTCGCCGGCCGACAGCTCGCCCGGCAGCGCGCGCTCGCGATGGCCCAGGCCCAGCCGGGTCAGCACCTCACGCACGCGCTTGCCGATATGGTCGCGGCGCTCGCCGCGCAGGATCAGGGGCAGGGAGACGTTCTCGGCCACCGAGCGGTCGGTGAGCAGGCGGTGGTCCTGGTAGACCGCGCCGACCTGGCGCCGATGCAGGGACACCTGGCTGCCGCGCACCTTCAGCAGGTTGCGCCCGGCGAACATCACCGTGCCCTGGCTGGGCCGCTCGGACAGGTGGATCAACTTCAGCAACGTGCTCTTGCCGGCGCCGGAGTGCCCGGTGACGAACAGCATCTCGCCCTCGCCCACCTCGAAGCTGATGTCGATCAGGGCGTCGTGGCCACCGCTGTAGCGTTTGCTGACGCTTTCGAAACGAAGGACGGTCATGGGGGGGATTATGCCCGCATGCGCGTTGACGCAGGACGAGTTGAAGCAGGAACGAGTGGAGAGGAACGAGGAACGAGTGAGTGCGAAGCGGTTGCCGGGTCGGCCCGCGGGATTAGAGGAACGAGTGAGTGCGGTGCTGCCTTGCCGTTACTCGTTCCTCGTTCCTATTCACTCGTTCCTGACTTCTCAACCACCCACCAGCGACTTGATCTTCCGACCCAGCCGGGTCAGGAACGAGTCGTTGGCCGGCGCGGACGCCGCTGCCGGCTTGGCAGCGGCGGGCTTGGGCGCCGCGGCCGGGCGGGAGGCGGGCGTGGGCGCGGCGGCGCCGTTGGCCTGCTGTGCCGGTGCCGCGTTCTCGCCCTGCTCCAGCGGACGGCCGTGGCGACGGCGGCGACGCTTGCGCGGCTTGCGCTCGCCCTCGGCGCCTGCGGTTTCGTTCGGCACTGCGGCCGGGTCCGCCGATGCGCTGGGGGTCATGGCCGGTGCGACGGCCTGTGCCACCGCCTCGCCTGCCTCGCCTTCGGCCACGCGCGGCTTGCGCGGGGGACGCGGCTTGCGTTCGCCACTGGCGGCACCGCCCTCGCGGCGCTCGCCGCGACCGCGACCCGCGCCGCCGCCGGGCTTGCCGCGGCCACCACCGCGACGCTCTTCCTCGGCCGCGCGGGCTTCACGTGCCTCGCGGAAGATCTGGCCTACGCTCTCGCCGGCCTCCTCGCCTTCCACCGGCTCCCGCTGCGGACGCGGCAGCGCGGTCAGCAGCTCGGCGGTGACCGGCTCGGAGGGGATCTTCTGCTCGATGTAGGCCTCGATGTCCGGCAGGCTCATCGCGTAGCGCTCGCAGGCGAAGCTGATCGCATCGCCCTCGGCGCCCAGGCGCGCGGTGCGGCCGATGCGATGGACGTAGTCCTCCGCATCGAACGGCAGGTCGTAGTTGTAGACGTGGCTGACGCCATCGATGTGCAGGCCGCGCGCGGCCACGTCGGTGACCACCAGCAGTTCCAGCTGGCCGGCCTGGAAGCGCTTGAGCAGGGTCTCGCGCTTTTTCTGCGGCACATCGCCGGAGAGCACGCCGACGCGGTAACCGGCCTTCTCCAGCGCGCGGGCCACGCGCTCGACATAGACCTTGGTGTTGACGAACACCATGGTGCGCGCGCCTTCGCTGCGCGAGAGCAGGCCCAGCAGCAGCGGGATCTTCTCCTCGTCGGCCGGGTAGTACAGGCGTTGGCGCACGCGTGCGGCGGTGATGCTTTCGGCCTCGACCACGAGCTTTTCCGGCTCGTTCATGTGCTCGTAGGCCAGCTCCAGCACGCGATGGCTCAGCGTGGCCGAGAACAGCAGCGTCTGCCGGGTGCCGCGCTCGGGCATGCGCCGCAGCAGGAAGCGGATGTCCTTGATGAAGCCCAGGTCGAACATGCGGTCGGCCTCGTCCAGCACGCACATCTCGCAGGCGTGCAGCGAGACCACCTTGTGCTGCTTGACGTAGTCGATCAGGCGGCCCGGGGTGGCGATGATCACGTCCACGCCCTGCTGCAGCAGCTCGCGCTGCTTGTCGTAGTCGACCCCGCCGTACACCAGCGCGAAGCGCAGGCCCAGGTCGGCGCCGAACTTCACCGCATCCTTGTGGATCTGGATGGCCAGCTCGCGGGTCGGCGCCAGGATCAGCGCGCGCGGATCTTCCGGCTTGCGATCGGCCAGCGCCGGGCGGTTGAGCAGCCTGTTCATCACCGCGACCAGGAAGGCCAGGGTCTTGCCCGTGCCGGTCTGGGCCTGGCCAGCCACATCGCGCCCGGCCAGCGCCACCGGCAGGGTCAGCGCCTGAATGGGCGTGCAGCGGGTGAAACCTGCCGTTTCCAGCCCGGCCTGGAGCGCCGGATGCAGGTCGAACGAGGAAAAAACGATATCGGTTAAGGGCTTGTCGCTCATGAATTCTCTGTTGGCGTCACCGCGTTGCGGCGGTGCTGGGAAGGGCGGCCGGTGTCGCTTGCATCGCTGCCGGCCCCGTCGCACACTGCGTCCCCGGTGACGGACAGCACGGCGACGCCCGAAGGCTTGGTTCTGCCGCGAAACGCCCCATGTTACCGCAATCCTTCTGGCCGACCCGGCCCGCGACCCGCGATTCCGCAGGAGACCCCTAGTGAGCGACAAGGTGACCCACGTCGGCGACGCCGACTTCGACGCATCCGTACTGCAGTCCAGCGAGCCTGTCCTGGTGGACTTCTGGGCCGAATGGTGCGGCCCCTGCAAGATGATCGCCCCGGTGCTGGACGAGCTGGCCGACAGCTACGAGGGCCGCCTGAAGGTGGTCAAGCTGAACGTGGACGAGAACCGCGCCACGGCCATCAAGTACCACGTGCGCAACATCCCGCTGCTGCTGCTGTTCAAGGACGGCCAGGTGCAGGCGACCCAGGTGGGCGCGGTCGGCAAGGGTCAGCTGACCCAGATGATCGACAAGGCCATCGGCGCGGCGGTCTGATCCCGACGCGGTCGCACCCTGGGGTGAAGGCCGCGTCACGGCTTGTGTGTTCCGGTTCGCCCGCGCTGCCCGCTGCGGGCTGAACCAAAGACTTGACGGGAAGGGCAAGGCTTGCCGCCATCCCGTCTGCGGTGATAACGTCATCCGCATCCGGCATGGACTCCATGCCGCACCCATCTGAGACACCACTCCCTTTCTCTCCCCGCCCGCATCCCGCAGGCGCTCGCCAGCATAGCGAGGATTCCGCATTGTCCGACCTGTTCGAAGAAACCGGCGCTCCCGCCGAGAAGCGCGTGCGTAAACCGCGCGTCAGCAAGGCTGCCGCCGCAGACAAACCCGAGACCAAATCAGAAGCCAAGCCCGCCCGGTCCGAAGCGCCCGCGCCCACCGGCGGCGAGCCTTCGCCCGCGCCGAGCGCGCCGCCGCCGGCCCCGGCCGCGTCTGCCGCCTCCAGCGAGGGCAGCGCCCCGGCACCGGCCGGCGATGCCGGCGGCGAGAGCGGACAGCGCGAAGGCCATTCCCCGCAGGGCGGCCAGCGCTTCCAGAACCAGAACCACCAGAACAACCAGGGCGGCGGCAACAACCAGAACGGCAACAACCGCCGCGACCGGTTCCGCAACCGCCGCGAGCGCAACCGCGATCGCTATGCCGATGGCCTGCCGCAGGACGGCGCCAACGAGCCGTTCGTGCCACGCCCGCACCCGCAGGTGCCCGAGGGCTTCCCGCAGTACTCGCTGAGCGATCTCAAGCGCATGCCGGCGCAGAAGCTGCTGGACATCGCCGAGCAGCTGCAGATCCACGAGGGCGTGGCCCGTGCCCGCAAGCAGGATGTGATCTTCGCGCTGCTGAAGGTGCTGACCCGCCACGGCGAAGGCGTGGCCGCCGACGGCGTGCTGGAAATCCTGCCCGACGGCTTCGGCTTCCTGCGCGCGGCCGAGGCCAGCTACCTGGCCGGCCCGGACGACACCTACATCTCGCCCAGCCAGATCCGCCGCTTCAACCTGCGCACCGGCGACCACCTGGCCGGCCGCATCCGCTTCCCCAAGGACGGCGAGCGTTATTTCGCGCTGTCGATCGTGGACACCATCAACGGTGAGCCGATCGAGGCCAGCAAGGGCAAGGTGCTGTTCGAGAACCTGACCGCGCTGTTCCCGCGCAAGCGCTTCACCCTGGAGCGCGGCAACGGCTCCTCGGAAGACATTTCCGGCCGCATCCTCGATCTGATGGCGCCGCAGGGCAAGGGCCAGCGCGCGCTGATCGTCTCCCCGCCCAAGGCCGGCAAGACGATGATGATGCAGCAGGTGGCCACGGCCATCACCACCAATCATCCCGACGTGCACCTGATCGTGCTGCTGATCGACGAGCGTCCGGAAGAAGTGACCGAAATGCAGCGCACCGTGCGCGGCGAGGTCATCTCCTCGACCTTCGACGAACCCGCCGCGCGTCACGTGCAGGTGGCCGAGATGGTGATCGAGCGGGCCAAGCGCCTGGTCGAGCACAAGAAGGACGTGGTGATCATGCTCGACTCGATCACCCGCCTGGCCCGCGCCTACAACAACGTGGTGCCCAGCTCGGGCAAGGTGCTCAGCGGCGGCGTGGACGCCAACGCCCTGCACCGGCCCAAGCGCTTCTTCGGCGCGGCGCGCAACGTGGAGGAAGGCGGCAGCCTGACCATCATCGCCACCGCGCTGGTGGAGACCGGCTCGAAGATGGACGAGGTGATCTACGAAGAGTTCAAGGGCACCGGCAACAGCGAAGTGCACCTGAACCGTCGCATCACCGAGAAGCGCGTCTACCCGGCCATCGACATCAACCGCTCGGGCACCCGCCGCGAGGACCTGCTGATCGAGCCGGAGCTGCTGCAGAAGATCTGGATCCTGCGCAAGCTGCTGCATCCGATGGACGAGATCGCCGCGATGGAATTCATGCTCGACAAGATGAAGAACACCAAGTCGAACGATGAATTCTTCTCTTCGATGAAGCGATAGCGCGTCCTTCGGCCCGCTCGATGCCGCGCTGCGTTCAAGCAGCCTGACATCCGGCCCGTGGTATCCAAAGCCTCGCTGGAAGCCTGTTTTACATCAGGCTTTCAGCGGGGCTTTTTTATGGTGTCAGGTAGGAACACAGCGGTCGCACAAACTCTGCGCTGGTTCAACGTCGCGTCGCGCCAGGCTTCCTGTCACCGCAACAAGTCGCAACGGCACGGACACAGGTCTGTCGGCATTCCCGCGCTCGCGTGCACTTGCGCCGGGTGCTCACGGTGCAGCAAGGGCTGGTACAAGGATGACGTTGACGGCGAAGGCCGCGCGTGGCGCTTCACTTCAGAGGCAGCCTTCATGTCGCCGGCAAGGCGGCGCCAACCGCGCACGACGAACGCACAGCGGATAGGGGGCTGGCTTCTGGATCGCGGCGGCAACGTTGATGAAGTCCTTTCCGCCATGGCGGCCCGTCACGATCAGTCAATCCAGAGGGCGGACGCTGCGGGAGAGGCGAGCGTGCTTCTTCGACGCTACGAAGGTGGCTAACGCAGGAGCAGGACCTGTGCACATCTGCGTGCCGCGCATGTGTGGACGTTGCCATCGCAGGCATTGGCTGGGCAGAACCCGCTGTGCCGTCGCGCGGTCGCTGCCTTGCCCACACGCAGAGAGAACGCCTGCCCGGTCACACCATGGCCAGGCGCCCGCTCCTTCGGCTTCAACTTAGGTCTTGTCTTTCACCTTGCCGACCTTGCCCTGCACCTTGCCCGCGTTCTTCTGCGCTTTTCCCTCGACTTCCTTGACCTTGTTGCCAGTCACCTTTCCCGCAATTTCCTTGGCGGTGCCCTTGACCTGATTCTTGGCACCATCAGTCCGGTTCTTGTCCATCCTCGAGCTCCAAAGCAGTCAGCGCCCTCAGTGGGCAAAAACCAAGCTGGACCTACGCTTGTATGTCTCCAGTGAAAGTTTCCTGCATGTCCTGCCGCGGATTCAACGGTGCGCGTACGCACCTGTGCATCTGATCGGAACGTCCACTCGGCGCGCTTGATCTATGACGAGCGCGCGCAGCCGCCGGCCGGGCCACCGCGGCGGGCGCGAGGGCACCACACGCGATGATGCAGACCGACACACCTAGACGCGACGGCTCGGCATGCCCGCGTGTGACGAGCTCGCTCGCGATAGGCGAGTAGGCTGCAGCGCTCGCCCGATGCAGGAACCTGGCCATGGCATCCACCCGCTACATCTTCCGGGCCATGCAACCGCATAACCCCGCCCCAAGGCTGTATCGGCATACGCTGCTTGCTATTGCCGAGATCCGCGCGCAGTACTCCGCCTATCCCTTGCTCATGCAGCGCAGCGGCAGCCAAACCGATGCGCAAGGCGCGCTGGTGTGGGTCGACATCGAAGGGCCAGAGGGATGGCCTGTAAAGGTGACGGCACTGCTCGAACGTCATGGCCTGCGTTGTACGCGAAGTATGTGATGACCACGCACTAAGTGACGGCTACGCACACGATGCTGCGCCTGCGCGCATCGCGTGCGATCACTTTTTGCACGGTTTGACGCGCGAGATGGCGATGTCAGGACCAAGGACGTCTTGGCTCATGTTCAACTAACACCCGCGAGCCTATGGTCGTTTCAGTACACCGATCACCAGGCTTGGCTCTTCCGCCCCTGACCGCGCCCCTTGGCCGCCCTCAGCGCCGCACCTGCCCAATTTTTCTGCGCGACGGAACCTATTCAGGAGTGTCGCCTCGATGCAGTGGGTCGGAGGATTCGAAGGCGCCGACCATCTCAACAGTCGGGGCGTCGCACTCGATATGGCGTTGGACAGCGGCCACCTTGGCCGACTGGAACTGGACTACGCGCGGCTGCGCCGGCTCGGCTTCTCCGAGGTTCGCGAAAGCCTGGGTTGGCGCAACAGTGATTTGTTCGGTCGACTGAATCTGCAGTCGCTGCACGCGAGAGAGCAGGCCGCCGCACGCCACGGCCTGCAGATCCGCTGGACGCTGATGCATTACGGCGTGCCATCCGATCTGGATCTCATCGACGGCGAGGAGGCCGAGCTTGTCCATCGCTTCTCGGTGTTCTGCCGGGCCGCCGCGATTGCCCTGTCGCATTACCCGCTTCCGACCGCGCGCCTGTACACGCCCATCAACGAGCTGTCCTTCCTGAGCTGGGGGGCAACCTGCACCGGCCTGTTCCATCCCTATGCGGGCGATCGTCAGCATCAGTCGCACGCATTGAAACGTCGCCTGGTGCGCATGGCCATCGCCGGCACCCACGCGATCCGCGGCGTGGATCCAGATGCACGCATGATGTGGGTCGAACCCCTGATCCATGTCTGCGCCCCGCCGGGAAGCAGCAGCCACGACGCGCTTGCGCGGCAGGATCACGCCGCGCAATACGAAGTGCTGGACATGCTGAGCGGCCAGCGCGCACCCGAGCTGGGCGGCGCGCCGGCACTGGTCGATCTGGTAGGCGTGAACTACTACCACGCCAACCAGTGGGAAGCCGAAACGCATCAGCCGCTGCATTGGCATCACGCCCATCCGCGACGTCGTCCGCTGAGCCGCTTGCTGATCGAGATCCACGCGCGCTATGGCAAGACGCTGACGCTGAGTGAAACCAGCCACGTAGGCCAGGGACGTGCGGCCTGGCTGAGCGATGTATGCACCCAGGTGCGCTACGCGCTGCAGTCGGGTGTGGCGCTGGAAGGCATCTGTCTGTACCCGGTCGTGGACCGTCCGGATTGGGAAGACCACACGCACTGGCACCAGAGCGGCCTGTGGGACGTGGATGCAGAGGCGCCCGAGCGCCCTCCAAAGCTAGCGCGCGCCTACGCCAGGGCCTATCGCCAGGCACGCAGCATCTTTGCCAATCCGCTCCCCCTTACTTATGGAACATCCTCCATGCGCCAGCTCCTCGTGTTCTCTCATCTACGTTGGGATTTTGTCTACCAGCGTCCGCAACACCTGCTCTCGCGGCTGGCCCAGCGCTGGGACGTGATGTTCTTCGAAGAGCCGGTGTTCGAACCCGGCCGCGAGGCGTGGCTTGAAATCATGCATCCCTGCGCCGGCGTGACCGTGTTGCGTCCGCATACACCGATCGAGGAAAGCGGCTATGCCGACAGCCAGTTCCCGCTGCTGCGCAATCTGCTGCAGGAACATCTGGAAGGACACGCGCAGCCCGAGCTGGCGGTATGGTTCTACACGCCGATGGCGTTGCCGCTGATCCAGGGGCTGAAGCCGGTGTCCATCATCTACGACTGCATGGATCAGCTGGGCGCCTTCAAGGATGCTCCCGAGCGCCTGATGGCCCGCGAGCGCACGCTGCTGGAAGTGGCCGATCTGGTGTTCACTGGCGGCCCCGCGCTGCAGGACGCCAAGGCCGACGGACTGCGGCCGGTGCACTGCTTTCCCAGCAGCGTCGACGTGGCGCACTTCGCCAAGGGCAGACGCCCGGCCTCGTCGCGTCCCACCGGATCGGAGAGGACCCGGTCCACCATCGGCTTTTTCGGCGTCATCGATGAGCGGCTGGATCTGGCGCTGCTGCAGACGATGGCCGAGCGGCATGCGGACTGGGACATCGTGCTCGTCGGCCCTGTCGTCAAGATCGATCCGGCCAGCCTGCCGCAGGGCGCGAACCTGCACTACGCCGGCCAGCGCACTTATGCCGCGCTGCCGGAGCTGGTCGCCGGCTGGGATGTCTGCATCCTGCCGTTCGCGCTGAACGCCTCCACGCAGTACATCAGCCCGACCAAGACCCTGGAGTACATGGCGGCGCACAAGCCGGTGGTCAGTACGCCGATCGGCGATGTGATCCGGCTCTATTCGGCGGGGGTCAGCATCGCGGCGGCGGGCGAGGATTTCATTCAGGCCTGCGAGCAGGCATTGACCGAATCCACAGACGCCACTGCGTCACGTATCGCCGCGCAGGATCGCCTGACCCGCGCCACCTCCTGGAATGCCACGGCCGAGCACATGTCCACGCTGATCATGCAGACCACGCAGGGCGGCCTGAACGCAGGCGCCAAAGCGTATCTGGAGGGCAAGCGCGTAGTGGCGCTGGAAGAGCCGCCGGTGGAGTGCCTGATCCTGGGCGCCGGGCCGACCGGGTTGTCGGCGGCCTACCACTTCGGGGCCGGCAGCGTGCTGGTGGAGCGGGAGAAGACCGTGGGCGGCTGGTGCCGATCCATCGATGACCATGGCTTCCAGTTCGACCACGCCGGACACATCATGTTTTCGAAGGACCCCGACGTGCTGGCGCTGTACAAGGTGCTGCTGGGCGACAACCTGCATTGGCAGAACCGCGAAGCCTGGGTGTACAGCAAGGGCGTCCATACCCGCTATCCGTTCCAGGGCGCGCTGTACGGGCTGCCGCCGGCGGTGCTCAAGGAATGCCTGGTGGGCGCGATCGAGGCGCGCTTCGGCCCGCTCGATGGCGAAGCCAACCCGAAGCCGGTGACCGCCATCGGCGCCGAGCGCAAGCGTGCGGTGGTGTCCGAAGCCCCCGCTGTGGCATGGCAGGACTGCTGCGCCGATGGCGGGGCCACCGCGCAGGCCGACCCCCTGCACGGCGGCGATCCGAAGGATGCGGCCGCGCCCGGCAACGTCACCGCACTGTCGCGAGCCGCCGGCCCGGCCAACTTCGAAGATTTCATCTACCAGGTCTGGGGCGCGGGCGTGGCCAAGCACTTCGCCGTGCCCTACAACACCAAGCTGTGGACGGTGCCCCTGCGCGAGATGGAAACCTCATGGCTGGGCGGTCGCGTGCCCCTGCCCAACCTGGATGAGATGATCGAAGGCGCGCTGGAGCCGGTGGCCCCGCCGGTCGGCCCCAATGCACGCTTCGGCTACCCGCTGCATGGCGGGTTCCAGGCGCTGATGGATGGCTTCCTGCCGCATCTGAAAGGCAGCCTGATGCTGGATGAGCGCGCCACCTCGATCTCGGTGCGGCGTCGCCAGGTGAGCCTGGCCAGCGGCAAGCGGCTGCGCTGGCAGCGGCTGGTCTCCACCCTGCCGCTGCCGGAGTTCATCGCGCTGCTGGGCGAGGAAGCGCCCGAGCGCATCCGCACCGCCGCCGCGGGACTGCGCCATATCTCGGTACGTTGCGTCAACCTGGGCATCGGCCGCGCCAACCTGACCGACAAGCATTGGATCTATTACCCGGAAGCGACCATCTTCCATCGCATCTTCGTGCAGGGAAACGCCAGCCCGAACAACAACCCGCCCGGCGGCTTTGGGCTGACCTGCGAGATCACCTACTCACCGACCAAGCCGCTGCCGGTGGATGGCCAGGCCTTGATCGACCGCTGCGTGCGCGAATGCATCGAGGTGGGAATGATGCGCAAGGACGACCCGGTGCTGGTCGCCTCCATCGTCGACATGCCCTATGCCTACGTGCTCTACGACCACGCCCGCGCGGCCAACGTGGACACCATCCGCAGCTGGCTGCTCGGGCACGATGTGATCCTGGCGGGCCGCTACAGCGAGTGGGAGTACTACAACTCCGATCACGCCTTCCTGGCCGGGCGCCGGGCGGCGCAGACGGTCAAGCGGGCAGGTGCCGCGCGCCAGGCGGTCTCGACATGATCCTCGCCCCGGTCCGTGACCAGATGTCCCTGCAGCGCGCCTCGCCGGCCATGACAGATGCGCTGGTCCTGGTCACCGGCGGCGCCGGCTACATCGGTTCGCACACCTGCCTATGCCTGCAGAACGCTGGCTACCAGGTGTTGATCATCGACGACCTCAGCAACAGTCATCACGCCGTGGTGGGCGCCATCGGCGGCCTCTCCGGCCAGATGCCGCTGTTCGAGCAGGCCGACATCCGCGATGCGAAGGCGATGACCGACATCGTCCAGCGCTACCGTCCCTGCGCCGCCATCCATTTCGCCGGGGTCAAATCGGTGGCCGAGTCCACGCGCGATCCCCGCAAGTACTACGAGGTCAACCTCGGCGGCACGCTGGCGCTGCTGGGCGCGCTCGCCTCCATCGGCTCGCCGCGGGTGGTGTTCAGCTCTTCGGCCACGGTCTATGGCGACCCGGACGCGTTGCCGCTGAAGGAAGCGCATCCGCTCCGGCCGCGCAACGCCTACGGACGCAGCAAGATGATGGTGGAGCTGGTCCTGGCCGACCTCTGCGCGGCCGATGCGCAGGCCTCGGCGGTGGCGCTGCGCTACTTCAATCCGGCCGGTGCGCATGAAACCGGCACGTTGGGCGAGAACCCGCGCGGGGCACCCGAGAACCTGATGCCGTATCTGGCCCAGGTCGCCACGGGCGCCATCGCGCAGGTCACCATCTTCGGGGACGACTACCCCACCCACGACGGCACCGGCGTGCGCGACTACGTCCACGTCATGGATCTGGCCGAAGCGCATGTGGCAGCGCTGGGCCTGGCACTGGCCGAGCCGGGCATGCACATCGCCAATATCGGCACCGGCGTCGGCGTTTCGGTCCTCGAACTGATCCAGGCCTATGCGCAAAGCTGCGGCCATGCACTGCCCCAGCTGGTGGCCGCGCGCCGTGCGGGGGATGTGGCGGTGTCCTATGCCGATCCCTCCGCGGCGCACACCATGCTTGGCTGGAGAGCACATCGCGACCTGAAGCAGATGTGCGACGACGCCCATCGCTACGCGCGCCATTGCGCCGGACACGTCGCCGTTTCCTGACACACACCGCCACCTTCTGATCGCTTATCGCCGCCCTGGCACCACGGCGCGGCCGCAGGCGTTACTGGTTCCCGCACGCGCCGCGATGCGGCCCGGGACCCACCAAGCCCTTCTGGAGAACTCCATGCGCAAAACCCCTTACGTGATTGCGATATCGCTGGCGCTGACGGCCTGCCAGCCCTCCCACCCCGAAGATGCCTCCGCGTCGGCCACGGATGCGGCCTCCGACGCCAAGGCGCCCGTCCAGACCGGCATGACCACGCCCGAGGCGGCGCCTGCGCCTGGGCTGTCGCCTGCCGATGCCGAGGCGCTGGGCATCCTGTCGGCCATCAACCGCTTCGAGATCGATGCGGCCCGGCAGGCCAGGGACCACGACCTGCCGGACGATGTCGAGACGTTCGCCGACACCATGGAACGCGAACACATGGACAACGAGACCACGATCGCCCGGATCGGCAAGCCACGCGCCTCGGAAAAAAGCGAAGCGCAGAACGCCAGTGGCCAGGCGCAGCTGCTGTCTCTGCAGGCCCACACCGATGATTACGCGCAGGCGTATGTGGCGGCCATGACCAGAGGCCATGCCGAGACCTTGGAGACCCTCGATGCGGTCCTGATACCGTCGGTGACCACGGCCGCGGTGAAGACCCACCTGTTGATGACACGCGATGCGGTGGCCATGCATCTAAAGATGGCCAAGTCCCTCAAACCCTGATGTGGCAATGCATGCATCCGCATTCGAGCGTGCACCGCGGGCCGTCCGGATGATCCAGGCCCGGTGCAGTCGACGCATCCATGCAGAGCCGCTGCTGCGATCCAAGGAGAGAAGATGATCTATTTCATTGCCGCACTGCTGAGCTTCGACGTGCTGTTGACGATGTACGCGCTGAAAAGCCTCTCCCTGGCATGGCACGAGCTCTCACGGCTCAGGGAACACATGGATCGTCACAATGCGCGCGACCACAAGAGCTGGGTGGCGAACGCCGCCGCGCGCGATCGCGCGCACTCGCCGCTGCGAAAGGGCGCCAGCAAGCACACCGGGGCCCAGCCATGATTCCTCTGTCACGCCGCACTGACCAAGTCGCCGCATCGCGCATGCTGTCGGCAGCGGGCGCCGCGCTGCATGGGCCAAGCTGGGAATCGGCGTTGGCCAGCGAGCTGAACGTGGACACCGAGCGCGTCGAGGAATGGATGTCGGGCCGCCAGCGGGTGCCACAGGCCACCTGGGACGACCTGGCCCGACTGCTGCAAATCCATGCGCAGGCCTGCGCCGGATTATCCGATGCGCTGCGTGCGGGTGAAGGCGCACGGAGCTGAAGCGATGCCGATGACTGAAGCCCTGGCAGGCGCGGATGCCCGCCAACACGATTCGCTCACACTTCACTCCACCCACTCCTCGCAAGGAGCCGCCGCCCTGTCGGGACGAGCAAGCGCCACCCCATCGTGGTGACATCCACCACCGACCAGGCGCTTTCGCTCACTCCCCACTTGTCCCCGCTCACCTCTCGCCAGACACCGACAGCACGGCACAACTTACCGCGCGCGGATCGATGCACTCAGGGCGCGGGCAACTTGCGCATGCCCTCGAGCATCTTCAGATCCACCTGCTTGGCATAGGCCATCACGGTGTTCTCGTCCTGGGTGACCGTACGCACCGAGTGCAGCCAGCGTTTGGCCGCTCCCTTGTTCTGGATCAGCATGCCAAGGTGCTCGCTCAGGCAGTCGGCGCAGAGCTGGGCCCCTGGACTCTGCCTGCTGCATCGGGGGCAAGGCCCCATCGTGGTGGTCGTGGCGATCCGCAGTTGGTACTGGATTCGCGCCATCAGCGCGTTGACCGTCGCCTTCATCCTGCGCGCTTCCGCAGGTCCGCCACGCGGCGCGGCGCTATACCGGCCAGTGTCTCAAGCTCGTTCATCTGTGATCCTCAAGCGATCGGATGATCACGCAAGCAAGGTATCAAACCAGCGATGACGGCGACGTGTTCCGGCTGACGCCCGCGCCAGTGGACAGCTCATTCGCAGCGACATCGTGGTGCTCCGATGCCTCGCGCCCGGCAAGCGCAAGGGCGCATCGTGCGGGCCGCGCTGCGTGACGCGACACGGCTTGCAAGGCCAGCAAAGCGTTCGTGACGAAGCAGGTTGCCGCGCAGCGCTGGAAAGCCGGCCGATGACGTGGCCTGCATGCACACGCATGGGGGCCGCATGCGGCGCCCACGCGTCCTTCCCCCGACCTGGATGACATGGAACGACCAAGCCCTGCCGGGGCGGGGCTCGGTCATGCCATCGTCAACGACCGTCAGATCCGGACGCGATCATCCCGCATTGAGGGGCGTCTTCAGCTGCAGGCCGACGCCGACCTGGCTGAGCTGCCCGTCCTCGCCCGCATCCAGTCCCGTCTGCACCATCTCGGGCATGGACCATCGCCGCGATGGAGCTCAAGCTGGACAAGATGAAACACCAGGTCGAATGACGAATTCTTCTCTTCGATGACGCGATAACAGTTCCACGGCGCTGGAGCGCTGTGGTCCAGGCGCTCAGCAAAAAGCCCCGCTCCAGCAGGGCTTTTGCCGGGCGGTCGCTTCCTGCTATGGAACCCGCATCATCCCGCGTGGCCATCGAGCGGCGTCATGAGCTGCAAGCCGGCACCGATCTGACTGAGCTGCCCGTCCGCGCCGGCATCCACCCCCATCTGGGTCAGGTCCGGAACGGCCCAGGGAATGACGTTGCGCGGGCCCGGGATGTAACCCTGCCAGACCACATCGGCCGCCTCGTTCGGCAGACCGATCCGGTAGGACACCGGGATGCGCAGTTGCCAGAAGGGATCGTCGACCGCATCCCCCTGGGTAGGCGGCGCGAAGGTCCACGTCTTGGCCACGCTGATGGCCGAGGACTCGAACATCTCGCGCCATTTCTTCATGTTGGGTCCGCGGTCGATCACGAGCAGATTGGTCTGCTCCGAAGCCACGTGCTGGACCTTGCCGTCGCGACCGACCTGCACCAGCAGGTAGACATCCCCGGCGACGCCATACTTGGCAGCCGTCTTCGGATATTGCGGGGGCGTTATCGTGCCTTTGACGACCGTCTCCCCCTGCTGCGGATCGCCGTCGAACCGGGCACTGCGCACCGACACCGCGTAATTGTCGTTCACCAGCTTCCGCGCAACCAATCGCAGACTCATGCCCGAGCGCGCATGGACCGCACGACCCGCACGCACCACCGGGCGGAACTTCCACTGGGGGATCTGATGACTGAGCAGCTGCCTCACCTCCGACGGCAAGGACGCATCCCGTTCCAGGGAGTAGGACTTCACCGCGCCCTGGGGCGTGATCTCGATCTGGCCATTGACGACCAGGCTTGCCTCCTGCGTGCTTTTCACCGCGCTTGCTGTTTGCGCCGCGGCCGGCAGGGTGATCATCAGTGCCGCGCACACCAGCCAGGCGCGCATCATGTCGCTTGTCCGCATCTGCAACTCCTGTCGCATGTCATGGGTGGACACACCCTAGCGCGCTCCTATCGGCTGAACAAATCGGCCGCAGGCCCGTGCCCTGCCCCGCAAAGCGTAGGGAAACCTTCATGCTGCGTCGCATAATGCGGCACGGAGGTTGCGCATGCACGGCGATAGTCTGGTTCTGGCATTGGTGTTCCTGCTGGCGGCGGTCATCGCCGTGCCGGTGTTCAAGCGCCTGGGGCTGGGCGCGGTGCTGGCGTACCTGGTGGCCGGAGTAGTGCTCGGTCCCGATGGCCTGGGCCTGGTGCGCGATGCCGAGCGCATCCTCAACGCCGCCGAGATCGGCGTGATCATGATGCTGTTCGTGATCGGGCTGGAGCTGTCGCCTTCGCGCCTGCGGGTGATGCGCAAGCCGGTGTTCGGCGCCGGTGGCCTGCAGGTGCTGCTCAGCGGCGCGGCCCTGGGCGGGATGCTGTTCGCCTACGGCCAGAGCTGGAAGGCCGCGCTGGTGGTCGGCCTGGGCCTGGCGCTGTCCTCCACCGCGGTGAGCCTGCAGCTGTTGGCCGAGCGCAAGGAACTGGCCACCGACCACGGTCGCCTGGGCTTTGCCGTGCTGCTGTTCCAGGACCTGGTGGCGATCCCGCTGCTGGCGGCCATTCCGCTGCTGGCCGGGGCCAAGAACCAGACCCTGACCTGGCCCGATGCCATGCGCGCCATCGGCGCGATCGTCATGGTGATCGCCGGCGGCCGCCTGCTGCTGCGGCACGTGTTCCGCATCGTGGCGCGCACGCGCATGCCGGAGGTGTTCACCGCCACCTCGCTGCTGGTGGTGCTGGGCAGCGCGTGGTTCCTGCAGCTGGCCGGCCTGAGCGCCGGGCTGGGGGCGTTCCTGGCCGGCGTGCTGTTGTCCGACTCGGAGTTCCGGCACGAGCTGGAATCGCAGATCGAGCCGTTCAAGAGCCTGCTGCTGGGCCTGTTCTTCATCGCCATCGGCATGACCATCGACCTGGACCGCGTGATCGCCGAGCCGGGGCGCATCGCCGCCGGGGTCGGCATCCTGCTGGCGGTGAAGTTCTGCATCCTGCTGCTGGTCGGGCGGATGCCTGGGCGCCTGGGCTGGCGCAGCGCGCTCAGGCTCGGCGGCGTGCTGTGGCTGGGCGGGGAGTTCGCCTTCGTGGTGTTCAACCAGGCCGAACAGGTGAGCCTGCTCAGCGCCGCCGACAACGACCGGCTGGTGGCCATCGTGGGTCTGTCGATGGCGCTGACGCCGCTGCTGCTGATCGCCCTGACGCGCTGGCTGGCGGCCACGGAAAGCGAGGCGCCCAGGCGCGCGTTCGACACGATGGAAGACACCCAGCCGCGGGTGCTGATCGCCGGCATGGGCCGCTTCGGGCAGATCGTGGCGCGCCTGCTGACCGCCCAGCACATTCCGTTCGTGGCGCTGGAGCACAGCGCCGAGACCATCGACGACCTGCGCCGCTTCGGCAATGCGCGCATCTACTACGGCGATCCGACGCGGCCGGACCTGCTGCGTTCGGCCGGCGCCGAGCACGTGCGGGTGTTCGTGGTGGCCATGGACGATCCGGAGACCAACATCCGCGCTGCACGCCTGATGCGACGCATGTACCCGCATGCCACGGTGCTGGCGCGCGCACGCAACCGCCAGCATGCCTGGCGGCTGATGGACCTCAACGCCGAACCGTTCCGCGAGACCTTCGGCTCCAGCCTGGAGCTGGGCGAGCGCACGCTGCAAGCGCTGGGAATCGACGCGGGCAAGGCCGCCGAGGACGTGCGCCGCTTCCGCGCGCACGATGAGAAGGTGTTGCGCGAGCAATACCTGGTCTACGACGACGAGGCCGCGGTGATCCAGACCGCCCGCGCGGCGCGTCGCGACCTGGAAAAACTGTTCGCCGCCGACGAGCAGGACGGGGAGGCCGAGGCAACGCCGGCGCGGCTGGAGGAGTGAGTGGTGAAGCGAGGAGTGAGGAGTGAGCAAAGGCGAAAAGCCACTGCTCTTGCTCACTCCTCACTCCTCACTCCTCGACCCACCCCTCACTCCTAGCTCTAGGCTAGGCGCGCCCCGTTAGCACAGGCCGCTCAACCGTGGTGACCACCACGCCTTGAAAAGCTGTTCGCCGCCAACGAGCAGGATGGGGATGGCGAGGCAACGCCGGCGCCGATTGAGTGGTGAAGCCAGGAGTGAGGAGTGAGCAAGAGCAGTGGCTTTTCGCCCTTGCTCACTCCTCACTCCTCGCCCCACCCCTCACTCCTGGCCTCAAGCCAGGCGCGCCCCGTTCGCCACAGGCCGCTCGACCGTGGTGACCACCACGCCGTCCTCGGTATGGAAGCCGGTGAGCAGGAACTGCGAGCGCATCGGACCGATCTGCTTCTCGGGGAAATTGATCACCCCCACGATCTGCCGGCCTACCAGGTCCTGCGGCTGGTAGAGGCCGGTGATCTGCGCGCTGGTCTTGCGCTCGCCGTAGGGACCGAAGTCCACCCACACCTGATAGGCCGGCTTGCGCGCCTGCGGGAAGGGCTCCACCCGCAGCACGGTACCGGCCACCATCACCACGCGCTCAAAATCGGCCCACTCAATGGGGGCGTGTCCGGGCGCTGAGGGCTGCTCCATCGTCAGCCCCGCTCGCGCAGGAAACGGCTCAGCGGGGCGCCCGTGCCGGGGACCGGCGGGGCCAGCTCGCTGGCGACATCGACGAAGCCGCGCATCACCGCGATCTCGCGCGGGGTGCGGCCCAGGGCATCGCGCATGTCCGGGTCGGCGCCGGCACGCTGCAGGCGCTGCACCACGTGCAGCATGCCGTGCAGGGCCGACAGGTGCAGCGGGCCGAAGCCACGCGGGTCCTTGACCTCCAGCGACACGCCCTCGTCCAGCAGGTGGGCCAGCGCGGTCAGGATCACCTCTTCATTGGCGCTGGTGCCCGGCTCGGCGCGCGCGCCCAGCAGCAGCAGCAGCGGCGTGACCGAGCCGGCCGCGGCGGCCTCGGGGTCGGCGCCGGCCAGCAGCAGGGTATCCAGCAGCGCCACCAGGCGCTCGCGATCGCTGCAGGAGAAGCCGAACAGGGCGGCGCAGTGCAGCGCGGTCAGGCCCTGGTCGTCGCTGGCCTGGATGTCCGCGCCCGCGGTGAGCAGCCGCGCGCAGATGTCCGGCAGGCCCAGCGCGGCGGCCAGCATCAGCACGGTGACGCCGCCGGGCAGGCGCTGTTCCAGGTCCACGCCGCTGGCGATCAGGGCGGCGACCACGTCGGTCTGGCGCATGCTCACCGCCGCCGACAGCGGGGTGGCGCCCGAACGCGCGGCCTGGCCGGCGTCGGCGCCGCGCGCCAGCAGCAGCTCGACCGTGGCCAGGTGCCCGCCACCGGCCGCGCGCAGCAGCGCGCTGCAGCCCTGCCCGTCCACCGCATCGATGGGAAAGCCCAGCGCCAGCAGGCGGCGCACGGCATCGGCATCGCCAGCCATTGCCGCCGAGGGCAGGTCGGCCGCGCGTAAAGGACGCGTCGGCAATTTCCAGCCGCGCCAATCCAGCCAGTCGGCCAGGTCGCGGCGGCCGCTGGACAGCGCCACGCCCAACGGCGTCTGGCCATCGGCGGCGCGCACATCCGGGCGCGCGCCGTGCGCGATCAGGCGGCGCACGTCTTCCTCGCGCCCCAGCGCGGCGGCCAGGTGCAGGGGCGACATGCCACGCGCGTCGCGCGCCTGGCGGTCCGCGCCGCGCAGCAACAGGTCATCGGCCAGCGCGGCCCAGTCCAGGCGCAGGGCCAGCGACAACGGCGGGTCGCCGGCGGGGGACACAGCCAACAGATCCGCGCCGCGTTCGATCAGCCCGCGGGCGAAGGTCTCGGCCGCCGCATCGCCCTGGCCCTCGGCCAGGCAGGCGGCCATGAAGCGGGCCAGGCCGCCGCGTCCGCTCGGCGACAGGCCGGTGTTGAGCAGCACACGCGCGATCGGCATGCCCGCCGCGCCCTGCGCCAGGGCCGCCATCAAGGGGGTGTCGCGCTGGCTGTTGAGCACCTCCGGCGCCGCGCCGTGGCGCAGCAGCCAGCGCACCGCGCCGACATCGCCGGTCAGGGCCGGGTCGTGCAGCAGGGCGCCGAGTTCCTCCGGCGCGCACAGCTTCACCAGGCCATCCAGGTCCTCCAGCTTGCGCGCGGCCAGGGCATCGCGCAGCAGCGAGGCCGGGGTGCGGTCCGGCGGGGTCTCGGCCCCGCCTTCGGCCACGGCCGAAGGCAAGGGGTAGTCGGGGTCGAGCGCGCTCACCAAGGCCCAGCGGCCGGCTTCCGCGGCCAGGTCCACGGCGCGGCGTCCCTCACGGTCGGCCTGCTGCGCGTCCACCCCCAGCTCCAGCAGACGAGTGATGCGCGCCGGGGCGATGGACTCGGCCGCACAGGCCAGGGCCAGCGCGTTGCGGCCCTGGGCGTCCACGGCGTTCACGTCGGCGCCGGCCTGGGCCAGGGCATCGAGCACCGGGCCGCGCCCGGCGCGTGCCGCATCCAGCCAGGGCGTGCGCTGCGCGTCATCGCGCGCGTCGACCTCGGCGCCGGCCGCCAGCAGGGCTTCGCAGATCTCCAGATGGCCGGCCAGGGCCGCCTCGTGCAGCGGCGTCCGGCCGCCGGCGCCGCGCACATTGAGCTTGGCCTTGTGCTTGAGCAGCAACTGCACGCCGGCCGGGTCGTCCTCCTCGGTGGCCGCGGCGGCCAGCAGCACGGCGCGGCCCTGCGGCGGCTCGGGCTTGGCATGGCGCTCCAGCAGGTACTTGGCCAGGCGCCAGTTGCCGACCAGGCAGGCCACGCCCAGCGGGGTCAGCCCTTCCTTGTTGAGCGCGTCGATCTCGGCGGCGGCATCGCGCAGCAGCGCGGCCACGCCCGGGTCGGAACTGCGCGCGGCATGGTGCAGCGGGGTGTTGCCGTCGCGGTCGCCGATCCGCGGATCGGCGCCATTGGCCAGCAGCGTGGTCACCGCGTCCGGGCGGCCGTGCCAGCTGTCGCGCGTGGCCGCCAGCAGCGGCGTCATGCCGGCGTGCAGCTGGTTCACGTCCACGCCGTGGGCGATCAAGGTGCGCAGCAGTCGCAGGTCCGGCAGCACCGCGGCCAAGGCGACCAGGGCGCGCTGGTCGCGGCCTTGCGGCGGCGGCGCGGCGCGCGGGTCGGCGCCCTGCTCCAGCAGCTCCAGCGCGCGGTCCACGCGGCCGCTGCGCGCGGCTTCGTATAGCGCGCCGTCGAGCGAGCGGTCGATGGCCGGCTCCGGCGGCAGCGGCGCCAGCGGTGCGGGCGCGGCCACCAGCGGAATCTCCTCGCGCGGGGCCGGCCTTGGCGTGCGCATCTCCATCACCGGCAGGCCGGCCGCGCGCGGGGTGCGCTGCAGGATCCAGTGCAGCACCGGCGAGAGCAGGGCGAAAGCCACCGCGGCAGGCAGTCGGGCGTGGCTGGGCAGCAGCGCTGGCCAGGCCAGGCACAGCAGCGCGGCGATGATCGAGGCCGGCACCAGGGCCACGGCCAGCCCGCGCCAGGCACCGGCTTCCGCGGCCTTGAGCGCATGCAGATGGCGCCCGGCCGGGGCGCTTTGCCGCTCCACCGACTGCCACAGCGGCCAGGTGCGCCACAGTGCGATCACGCAACCCGCGGCGGCGGCGCTCAGGCCCAGCGTGGCGCTCAGGCTGGCCGCGCCGCGCAGGCTGCCCAGCGGCCAGGCCAGCAGCCCGCCGGCCACCGCCAGGGCCAGCGCCCACAGCAGCGTCGGGGCCAGCAGGTCGTGCTGTAGGAACCGCGCCGAGGGCCGCCCGCGGGTGCCGGCGAACCAGGACACGGCCAGCGCCAGGGCCGGCTGCGCCAGCCAGCCGCCCAGCAGCGCGGGCAGCCCCGGCCAGAAGGTCAGCAGGGACAGCAGCAGCCCTGCGACCAGGGCCACGATGGCCAGCCGGCGATGGGCGGGGTCAGGCATCGGCGCTGCCGTTCAAGGCCCAGGTCGGCGGGAACTGGATGTGGAACCCGTGCGCGGACAGGTTGGCGCGCACGGCGTTGACGTCGTCGCGCGCCAGCTTGCGATCGGGGGTCAGCGCCACGTCCAGCACGAACTGCAGCTCGCCCAGCTGCGTGCGCAGCGGCTCGGGCACGCGCGCGAAATCGTCGCGCGTCGCCAGGTACACATAGGTATCGGCCTTGCGCAGGCTCTTGTAGACGTAGGCTCGCATCCGGGCAATGCCGCAACATGCTGGAAAAGTGGCCTGAATTGTGCGCGAAATGCCCTCCCTGCGATACCCGCGCAACTGAACGTGCAGCGCGGCGGCGCGGGCGCAGCGTTCACGCGCAGCGGCGGCCGGCCGCGACATGACCGCTGCAGGGCGATGGCTATACTCGCCCTCCTCCGTATCGCCCAGAGCAAGCCATCGCCGTGCCTTCATCGCAATCCTTGCCCCGGATGACGCCGCTGGCGGTAACCCATTTCACCTCCACCACCGCCCTGGGCCCCGGTCTGTCGGCGCAGCGCCAGGGCCTGCAGCAGCGCCGCAGCGGCCTGCGCGCCAACGACTTCGGACCCGAAGGGCGCCTGCCCTGCTACATCGGCCGAGTCGAGGGCGTTGAGGACGTGCAGCTGCCAGCGCATCTGGCCGATTGGGATTGCCGCAACAACCGCCTGGCCTGGCTGGCGCTGCAGCAGGACGGCATGGCCCAGGCGGTGGCGGCTGCGCGCGAGCGCCACGGCGCCGGCCGCGTGGCCGTAGTGATGGGCACCTCAACCTCCAGCATCGGCGCCAGCGAGGAGGCCTACACGCGGCTGCAGCAGGACGAACAGGGCGAGTGTTTCCCCGAGGACCTGCAGCGCCCCATCGTGCACACGCCGCATTCGCTGGGCGACTTCGTCCAGCACGCCACCGGGCTGGCCGGGCCCTGCATCACCGTGGCCACCGCGTGCTCCTCCAGCGCCAAGGTGTTCGCGCAGGCCGCGCGGCTGATCCAGACCGGGCTGGTCGATGCGGCCCTGGTCGGCGGCGTGGACACGCTGTGCGGCAGCGTGCTGTTCGGCTTCAACTCGCTGCAGCTGGTGTCCACCCAGCGCTGCCGTCCCTTCGATGCGCGCCGCGACGGGCTTTCGCTGGGCGAGGCCGGTGGCTTTGCGCTGCTGCAACGCGTGCAGGACGCCGATGCCGACGCCCTGCAGCTGTGCGGCTATGGCGAATCCAGCGATGCCCACCACATGTCCGCGCCGCATCCGCAGGGCCTGGGCGCGCAGCTGGCCATGCGCGATGCGCTGGCGCGCGCGGGCATCGAGGCGGGCGAGCTGGACTACCTCAACCTGCACGGCACCTCGACCCCGGCCAACGACTCGGTCGAGGCCCTGGCGGTGGCGGCGATGTTCCCGCCCAGCCTGCATGCGGCCTCGACCAAGGCCTGGACCGGCCACACCCTGGGCGCGGCCGGCATCGTCGAATCGGTCTTCGCGCTCATCGCGCTGGCCGATGGGCAGCTGCCCGGCACACTCAACAGCGAGCAACCCGATCCGGCCTGCGGGCCGCAGATCCGCTTCGCGCCCGAAACCCGCCCGGTGAAGTACGCCATGAACAATTCCTTCGGCTTCGGCGGCAACAACTGCGCGCTGGTGTTCGGCCGCGCATGATGGCCCAGGTCCTTTCCGCACACGTCCAGGGCGTCGGCTTCTGGTGCAAGGGTCTGCCCAGCTGGGAGAACGCCCGCGCCTTCATCGCCGAGGGCAGCACGCCTGAGTCCGCGCCTGCGCGTCCGGCGCCGCAGCTGCTGGCGCCCAACGAGCGCCGCCGGGCCCCTGAGACGGTCGCCGTGGCGCTGGAGGTGGCCCTGGCCGCCTGCCACGCCGCCGGCCGCGACATCGCCACCCTGCCCTCGGTGTTCACCTCCACCCACGGCGATCTGGCCATCACCGACTACATGTGCCGCACGCTGGCCGAAGACCCCACCAGCCTCTCGCCGATCCGCTTCCACAACTCGGTCCACAACGCCGCCGCCGGCTACTGGACCATCGGCGCCGGCACGCACGCCCCCAGCACCGCCATCAGCGCCCTGCACGGCAGCTTCGCCCAGGGCCTGATCGAGGCCATGGTGCAGGTTGCCACCGGCACCGAGGCGGTGCTGGTGGTGGGTTACGACAGCCAGTCCACCGGGCCGCTGGGCCGGGTCTCGCGCAGCGAAGGCCTGCTGGGCGGCGCGCTGGTGCTCACCGGCGCCGGTGATGGCCCGCGCCTTCACATCTCCATCGAAGCGGACGGCACGCCGAGTCCGCCGGGCCCGCTGCAGCGCTTTGCCGCGGGCAGTGCGATGGCACCGATGCTGCCGCTGTTCGAACTCCTGGCGGCGGGGGGCGGTGACTGCGTGCTGGAGGCAGGCGCGCACAGCACGCTGCGCACGGTACTCGCGCCATGAGCGCCATGACGCTGACCGCCGACCATGTCGCGGTGGTGGTGCCAGCGCTCAACGAGGCGCTGCGCATCCGCCAGGTGGTCGCCGACGCCCTGGCGCACTGCCCGCGGGTGATCGTGGTCGACGATGGTTCGGACGACGACACGGTCGAGCGCATCGCCGACCTGCCGGTCACGGTGCTGCGGCATCCGCGCCGCCTGGGCAAGGGCGCGGCGCTGCGCAGCGGCTTTGCCGAGGCCGGGCGCCAGGGCGCGCAGGCGGTGCTCACCATGGATGGCGACGGCCAGCACGATGCGGCCGACATCCCGCGCCTGATCGCCGCGGCCAACCGCCACCCCGGCGCGGTCATCGTCGGCGCGCGCCTGCGCAAGCGCGCCAGCCAGCCCTTCATCCGCCGCATCGGCAACGACTTCGGCGATTGGGGCATCGCCTGGGGCTGCGGCTTCCGCCTGGTGGACAGCCAGAGCGGCCAGCGCCTGTATCCCAAGTCCGTGTTCGAGCTGCAGGACGTGGCCGGCGAAGGCTTCGTGTTCGAGGCGCAGATGCTGATCTCCGCCGCGCGCCGCGCCGGCGCGCGCGTGGTGGCCGTGCCGATCGAGACGCGCTACATGCACCTGGAAGCCCCGGGCACCTTCCGCAAGAGCCACTTCCGGCTGGTGCGCGACCTGTGGAAGATCACCTCGCATGTGGTGGCCCAGGTCTGGGCCTACGGCCATGTGATCCGCGAATACCGGCGCACCCGCGCCCACCCGCCGCTGATCGACGACCCTTCCGGCGAATTTGATACCGTGTCCACTTCGCCGCGAAACCACGCCGCCCCATGAATGCAACGCGCGCCGATGTCGTCATCACCGGAGGTGGCCTGGCTGGGCTGACCCTGGCCATCCAGCTCAAGCAGCGCGATCCGGACATGGCCGTGACCGTGCTGGAACGCCGCCAGCATCCGGTGCGCGAGGCCGCCTTCAAGGTCGGCGAATCCAGCGTGGAGATCGGGGCGCACTATTTCGCCGAAGTGCTGGGCCTGCGCGAGCACCTGGAATCGGCGCAGATCCGCAAGTTCGGCTTCCGCTTCTTCTTTTCCGATGGCCGCAAGGACATCGACCGCTGCACCGAGCTGGGCGTCAGCCGCCTGCTGCCCACGCCTTCCTGGCAGATCGATCGCGGCCGTTTCGAGAACTACCTCGGTGAGCATGCGCGCGCCCTGGGCGTGGCCTTCGTCGATGGCTGCAGCGTGCGCGGCGTGGACCTGGCCGACGGGGAAGGCGACCACGTGGTGCGTTTCGAGCAGCAGGGCCAGGCCGGCGCGCTGCAGGCGCGCTGGGTGGTCGATGCCAGCGGCCGTGCCGGGCTGCTCAAGCGCAAGCTGGGCCTGGCCCAGGACAATGCGCACAACGCCAATGCGGCGTGGTGGCGGGTGGAAGGGCTGGTGGACCCCAACAGCTGGTCCTCCGATCCGTCCTGGCTGCAGCGCTGCACCCCGCCCGATCGCTGGCGCTCGACCAATCACATGTGCGGGCCGGGCTACTGGTTCTGGCTGATCCCGCTGTCCTCCGGCGCCCATTCGCTGGGCATCGTCTGCGATGCGCGCATGCATCCGCTGGAGACGATGAACACCCACGACAAGGCCATGGCCTGGCTGCGCGAGCACCAGCCGCAGGTGGCGCGTACGCTGGACGCCAGCGAGCACCGGCTGCAGGACTTCCTGTTCCTGCGCAACTTCTCCTACGGCTGCAAGCAGGTGTTCTCGGCCGACCGCTGGGCCCTGACCGGCGAGGCCGGGGTGTTCCTGGACCCGTTCTATTCGCCGGGCAGCGATTTCATCGCCATCTCCAACACCTACATCTGCGAGCTGATCGGCCGCGACCGCGCCGGCAAGTCCTTCGCCCCGCACGCCGAGCTGTACCAGCAGCTGTATTTCTCCTTCTACGAGAACACCCTGACGCTCTACCAGGACCAGTACCCGATCTTCGGCGATGCGCAGGTCATGCCGCTGAAGGTGATCTGGGACTACACCTACTACTGGTCGCTGCTGGCGCCGCTGTACTGCAGCGGGCATATCACCGACATCGGCCTGCTCGGCCGCCTGAAGCCCGACTTCCTGCGCGCGCGCGACCTCAACCTGTCCGTGCAGGCGCTGCTGCGCGACTGGAGCGCGCGCAACCCCGCCGAGCCGCAGGCGGGCGGGCGCCTGCTGGACCAGTACCACATCGATTGGTTCCGGGCGCTCAATGGCGAGCTGCAGGACCATCCCGACGCCGACACCTTCCTGCAGCGCGCGCAGCGCAACGTGCTGCGCATGGGCGCCCTGGCCGCCGAGCTGTTGCAGCAGGCGCGCCAGGCGCACCCTGACATCGACGACCACGGCATCACCGCGCTGCTGCAGGACGCCGCGACGGAAAGCGCGTCGCTGGAGGCGTGCTGGTATTCGAGCGCGGCCTGAAGGCCGCGCGTCACCCCTGAAGCATGCCGTGGGAGCGGCTCGAAGTGGCCTAAGGCCATCAGCCGCGAAGGGGCTTTACCGGCAAAGCCTCTTCGCGGCTGAAGCCGCTCCCACAGGGTCGACTCACGCCTCTCAGTCCGGCCTCACCTTCGGAGCAAGGCCGCGACGCGCATCGGCAAAGCGAGGCGCGCTGCCGCTTCAGCCCATGCCGCCGTTGACGCCGATCACCTGGCCATTGATGTAGCCGGCCGCATCCGAACACAGGAAGCCCACCAGCGCGGCCACTTCCTCGGCCTTGCCGGCGCGACCGGCCGGCACCAGCTGCTTGATCGCCTCGGGCGGAAAGCTTTCGCCGATCATCGCCCCCTCGATCACCCCGGGCGCCACGACATTGGCGGTGATGCCACGGCTGGCCATCTCGCGCGCCAGGGACTTGGTCGCCCCGTGCAGCGCAGCCTTGGCCGCGGCGTAGTTGGTCTGGCCCCGGTTGCCGATGACCGCGGCCACAGATGAGATGCACACCACCCGGCCCCAGCGCGTGCGCGCCATCGGCAGCAGCAGCGGCTGGGTGACGTGGAAGAAGCCATGCAGCGACACGTCGATCACCCGATGCCACTGCTCGGCGCGCATGCCGGCCATCGGCGCGTCGTCGTGGATGCCGGCATTGTTGACCACCACCTGCACCGGACCCTGCTCGAGCAAGGCGGCTACGGCCGTCGCGCTGGCCGCGGCATCGGCCAGGTCGAAGGCCACGGCCTGGGCGCTGCCACCGGCCCGCGCGATCGCCTCGACCACCGCCTGCGCCCGCGCCAGATTGCCGTTGGCGTGCACGATCACGTGTAAGCCGTCGGCGGCCAGCCTGCGGCAGATCGCACCGCCCAGATCGCCACTGCCGCCTGTCACCAGTGCGCGGCGCGGACTGTGGTTCATGCCCTGTCTCCTTCAAAGGGTGCCGGCGCGCCCAGCACCACCGAGGCGCGGCCTTCGGCCAGCAGCGTGGCCACGCCAGGGCCGGGCTCGTGGGTGATGCGGAAGTGGTACTGCTGGCTGTCCTCGGACTGCATCAGCACCTCGGCCTGGCAGCACAGCGCGCCGGGCAGGTCGTCGATGAAATCAACGTGCAGCTGCACCGCCCGCAGCGCCACCAGCATGCCTGCGCGCACCGGCGCGCCGCTGGCCTGGCCCAGCAGGCCGCCGTGCACGGCCATGGCCTGCGCGCCGTACTCGCACAGATGCAGCGCGCGCAGCACGCCCTGGGAGCGCAGCGGATGCGCTGGATCGCGGTGGCCGTGGCTGCGCAGCACGATGCGCGCGGCGTCCCATTGCTCCACCTGCTCCCACAGGCACATCAGGCCCTGGTGCGGAATCAGCCGCGCGATCGCCTCACGGTCCTGCATGGGCGTCCTCCTCGACATGCTCGCGCGAGACCAGCAGGGCCAGCACGAAGTTGAACACCACCCCCAGCGTCACCGTCACGCCGATGGCGCGCAGCACCGGGATGCTGGACATGCCCAGCAGCGCGAACACCAGCACCGTCATCAGGCTGCACACGATCAGCGCATGCAACGTGCGCAGCTGGTCGTGGCGGTCATCGCCGGCATGATCGAAGAACAGCGCGTAGTCCAGCCCGAGTCCGGCGGCCAGGATCAGGGCGATCAGGTGGAACAGGTTCAGCTCCACCCCGAACAGGCGCAGCACCGCCACGATCAGCAAGGTGGTCAGGGCCATCGGCAGCAGCACGCGCGCGATGCGGCGCGGCTCGCGCAGGGCGATGGCCACGGTCAGCGCCAGCAGCAGCGCCGCCACGCCCAGCGCGCCCAGGACGCGCCCGCGGTAGGCGGTGACCAGCGATTCGGAGGCTTCCTTCAGATCCATCAGCTGCGCGTCGGTGCCCTGCAGGGCCTGGCGCAGCGCCTCCGGACGGCTCAGCCCGACCAGGGACACCAGCGCGGTCACGTGCTGGCCCTGGTCCAGCAGCAGGCCCTGGACCGAGCTGGCCAGCGGCGTGCCGACCAGGTCAGAGGGCCGCAGCGGGTGCGCGGTGCGCGCGGTTTCCAGGTCGGCCAGGAATGGGGCGAAAGCTTCCGGCCGGAACGGCGAGCCTTCAGTTGCGCGCGCCAGCATGGCACCGGCGTACAGCGGGTCCGGCAGCCGCGCCTGGCGCATGCGCTGGCGCTCCTCGCTGGGCAGGTAGCGGGCGGACATGTCGTAGCCGGCCAGGGCGCCTTCGCGCACCAGCGTGTCCAGGCGCCCGCGCAGGGCCTCGGACGCCTGCAGCGCGGCCTGTTCGTCGCCAGCCTGCACCGCCAGCAGGTAGCGCACGTCCGGCGCGCCCAGCTCGCCGCGCAGATGCGCATCGCGCGCCAGCGCATCGGCCGGCACCGGCGTCAGCTTGGACAGGTCGTTCTCCCAGAACGCGCCCGGGCGCAGGGCGATGACCGCCACCGCGGCCAGCGCCAGCAGGGCCAGGGTCCAGCGCGGACGCGGCAGGCGCGCGATGGCCCGCCACAGCCACGCCAGGCGCGGCGAGTCGGCGAAATCGCGCTGCGCCGGATCGATCAGCGCCGGCAGCAGCAGGCGCGTGGTCAGCGCCGCGGTCGCCAGGCCGGCGATGGTGAACACCGCCAGCTGGCGCAGTCCGTCCACGCCTGAGAACAGGAAGGTCACATAGGCGATGCAGGTGGCGACCACGCCGGTGGCCAGGGTCGGCCACAGCAGGCGCGCATTGAGCCGCGGCGACAGGCCGGGGCGCTGGTGGCTGAAGAGGTGGATCGGGTAGTCCTGCACCACGCCGATCAGGGTGAAGCCGAAGGCCACGGTGATGCCGTGCACGCCTTCGAACAGCAGCGCCACCGCGGCCAGCCCCGCCAGCCCGGCACTGGCCAGCGGCAGCACGCCCAGCACCGGGATCTTCCAGCTGCGGTAGGCGATCAGCAGCAGCAGCACCAGCCCCACGGTGTCCAGGGTGCCGATCCACTGCGCCTCGGCCTGGGTGCGGCCGCCGATCTCCACCGAGAACGCGCCCGGCCCGGTCAGCACCAGCTGGCTGCCGCTGCCCTTGGTGATCGCGGCGAAGGCGGCGTGGATCGCGCCCACGGCCAGTTCCTGCCCGGTGGGGTCGAAGCCGGCCGCGCGCGTCTGCGCGACCAGCAGCGCCGAGGTGCCCGCCTTGTCGAACCACACGCCCTGGCGCTGCTGCGGACCACCGGCCGGCTGCAGCTGCTCGGCCACGGCCAGCGTTTCCAGCGTCGGGTCGCTGGGGATCATCGGTTCCACCATCGCGGCGGCCGGCGAGCCCAGGTCCTGCAGACGTTCGTCCAGGGCCGCGCGCAACGCCTCCACGCCCAGCGGCTGTTGGTCGTAGCGCTCGGTCAGCAGATAGCGGTATGGCAGCAGTTCCCGGGGCATGGCATCCAGCGAGGCCTCGCCCCCGTTGGCCACGAACTGGAAGGCCGGGTTGGCCGCCAGCGCCTGCTGCAGCTGGCGCGATTGCCTGGCCAGGGTGGCCGGGTCGCTGCCGGCGATGGACATCAGCAGCAGGCGCGAGCCCGGGCCCTCGCCCAGCTCGTCCATCAGCAGCCGCTGCGCCGGCGTGCGCGCCTGCGGCATGAACTTGCGCAGGTCGCCGGAGACCTGCAGGGTGGCGCCCAGCCACCAGGCCGCACCTGCCAGCACGGCCAGCCAGACCAGCGCGAAGACGATACGGCGACGCGGTGTCAGCATGCGCAGGGACTCAGGACCATCGGAACACAGATGCGGCGCGCCGCGCTCAGGACGCGGTGCCGCGGCACAGGGCGATCAGCGCAGGCAAGGCCTCCACCCCGGCGGCATCGCGCGCCGCACCCGCCAGCAGCGTGCGCTGCACATCGCCCTTGACCGGGCTGGTCTCGATGCAGCGCAGCTCGGCGCCGCGGCCGTAGAGCTGGATCTGCCGCACCTGCCGCGACAGTTCGGGATCCTTGGGCAGCATGGTCAGCTGCCACTGCGCGGTCGGGCCGGCGGCGGTGATGGTGTAGTGCTGCGCCAGCTGGGCCTGGTCGCCGGACAGCAGCGCGCCGAAGCTGCGCTGCAGCCCGGCCAGCTCCGGAACGCGCGAAAGCGAGAAGGTGCGCTTGGCCTTGCCTTCGCGTTCCAGCGTGGCCTCGCCACCGCGGATGGTGGTGGTCTCGTGGTAGGGCGAGGTGACCTGGCGCACCAGCGTGTCCTTGTCCGGACGCGCGTAGCGCCCTTCCAGGCGCAAGGGGGTCTTGAGCAGGGCCGAGCCGCGCAGTTCGACGAAGGCGGTGGAGACGGGGGCCGGCCGCGCGATCTTCTGCAGGACCCAGCCTGCCTCGACGGTCTCAGGCGGTGCGGCGGAGAGCGGTGCGGCGCTGCACAGCAGCGTCAGCATCCACGGCAGCGTGCGTCGCATCGACATGCTTGGTCGTCCAGAAATCGTAGAAGTTGAACCAGTTGTAGGGCGTCAGGCGGGTGTAGTGCTCCAGCCGCTGCGCATACTGGCGGATGTGCTCGCCCAGGATCGAGGCGCGGTTGCGCCGGGACACCTCGAGCTTCTCGCTGAAGGTCTCGAAGGACAGCGAGTAGCGCGCGCGGCCGTGGTAGACGCCGAAGGCCAGCACCACCGGCACCTTCAGCGCGGCGGCGATCAGCCAGGGCGAGGTCGGGAAATGCGCCTGGGTGCCCAGGAACTGCGCCGGCAGGGCCGGCTCTTCCGGACGCGTGCGGTCCACCAGCAGGGCCACCAGCGCGCCATCGTCGGCGGCCTGCTTGATCGCCATGACGATCGAGGTGCTGTCCATGGAGGCATCGATGATGCACTGGTCCAGCTGCGGGTTCAGCGCGCCCAGCAGCTCGGTCATCGCCGGCGCCTGCGCCTTGTCCAGCACCACCTTGACCTGCACGTCCGGGCGCTCCTGCGCCAGCACCCGCAGCGCATCGAAGCTGCCCAGGTGCGAACCGAAGATCAGCACGCCCTGGCCCTTGTCCATCTGCGCGTGCAGCTGGTCCAGTCCGTTGACCTCGACCTGGAACTGGTCCATGCGCCCGCTGAGCAGGAACACCCGGTCCAGGATCACCGAGGCGAAGCAATGGATGTGGCGCGCGGTGTCCATCCACCTGGAAGGACGGCCGAGCACGCGGCTGAGATAGGCGCGCGAGGCACGCCGCTCGGGGCCGCGCACCAGCATGAAGTACAGCGTGATCGGGTAGAGCAGCACGCGCGCCAGGCCGCGCCCGCCGTGGCAGGCGATGGCGCGCAGCAGCCACATGGCGAAACGGTTGCCGCCCTCCGGGCGCTGTTTCCAGACCGTGCTCATGCCGCCACGCCCTGCGCCTGCAGCTCGCCGCTGGCCAGCAGGGTGTCCTGGCGCTGCACCTTGAACTTCCACTTCGGCGCGGCGCCTTCCAGCACGATCTGCGCCGGCTCGCCCGGCAGTAGCGGCTGCAGGAACTTCACCTGCGGCAGGCGCAGGCCGCCGCGCAGCGGGCCGCATGCCGCTTCCAGCGCCTGCAGCACGTGGTCCAGCACCACCACGCCGGGCACCACCGGCCGGCCGGGGAAATGGCCGGGCAGGCAAGGATGATCCAGGGGCACGGTGAAGCTGGAACAGGAGACGACGGACATCGACAGCGACTCTTAAAGACGGGGTTCGAGCATGGCGCGGACCGCGGCGTGGGCCTGGTCGGTCAGGTCCTGCCGGCTCACCGGGCCGGACGCTGTCATCACCGGGATCGGCTTGCCCAGGCGGACCCGGATCACGCCCGGGCGCGCACGGAACAGTCCTGCCACCGGCAACACCTTGCCCGCCCCGTCCAGCGCCACCGGCACGACCTCCACGCCAGCATCGATAGCGGCCTGCAACAGCCCGGCCTTGAATGGCGCCAGCTCGCCGGTCCGGCTGCGAGTGCCTTCGGGGAACAGGCACAGGTCCTGGCCCTGCCGCAGCAGCTGCGCGGCCTGGCGCCGCACCAGCGCCCCGGCGCGGCGGCTGTCGCGGTCCAGGAACAGCATGCCGGTGGCCTGGGCGTACCAGTTCACGAACGGCACCTTGAGCATTTCGTCCTTCAACAGGAAGCGCAGCGGCACCGGCACGGCCATGTACAGCGCGCAGATATCGATCACCGATTGATGGTTGGACACGAACAGGTGCGGCCGCGACCAGTCCACGCGCTCGCGGCCTTCCACCTGCAGGCGCACGTTGCCGCCCATCAGCAGACCGGGCGCCCAGCAGCGCGCGGCCATGCGCAGGGAGATCTCCGGACGCCGGGTGACCAGCAGCAGCGCCAGTGCCACCACGATCCACGCCGCCGTCCAGACCAGGGTAAACGCCAGCTGCAGCAGGTTCAGCGCCTGCCAGGCCATGCGCGTGGGCGTCCAGGCCCCTGTCGCGTTCAGGTTGTCGGTCCTTGTCTGCACCGTGACAGGATACCTGCCACGGCGTGTGTCCGGTACGTCATGGCGTGTCAGAAACTTCCCCGTCCGCACCGGCTCAGCGCAGCAGATCGCGCCAGAACGCCGGCCCCAGCGCCGCCATCTGGCGCAGGAAGTCAGGCAGGTTGCGGTAGGGACGCTCGGGGAACCAACGCCCGCGCATCAGGTATTCGCCGAGGAAGAAGCCGCCGATCACGCCGTAGCCGAGCAGGTTGGCCACCAGCGAGGCGGTGGTTTCCGGTACCGCCAGCGGCGGGCGCAGGCCCAGCTGCATCAGCACCCCGCTCGGCACCGCGCACAGGCCCAGCACCAGGTACAGCGCGGCCAGCGCGAACAGCAGCCCGGCCCAGGCCGCGGTCAGGCGGCGGGTGTAGCGGCGCTGTTCTGCGGTGATCGCCTGGCCGGCCTGCAGGTACAGGGCCTGGACGATCTTGGTGATCAGCGGCGTGCGCCCGGCCAGCAGGCTGCGGCCGAAGAACCAGCCGACCCAGCCGGTGAACACCACCGGCGGGGCGGCCAGCAGCAGCAGCGCGCGCGGCGAATCCCACAGCGGCACCAGCGCGGCCAGCAGCACGGCGGTGAGCAGCCAGGCCCAGGGCCGCCAGCACGCCAGCGGCTCGGCCAGCACCATCAGCACCAGCGAGGCGGCGGCCAGCACCGCCAGCTCCGGCCGGCCGCTGGCATTGGCCCAGTGCGCCAGCGGCGAATAGGCGATGGCCAGCACCAGCGCGAGCGGGAAGACCCAGCCCGGCGCCGATGCCGCCTGCGGCGCCTCAGACGGTCTTGTTGGCCTGGACATGCGCCGTCAGCGCGCGCAGCGAGGCGAAGATGCGGCGGTTCTCGTCGTTGTCCGAACGCAGCTGGAAGCCGTAGCGCTTGCTGATGGCCAGCGCCAGTTCCAGCGCGTCGATCGAATCCAGACCGAGGCCGGTATTGAACAGCGGCGCTTCCGGGTCGATCTCGCTCGCCTGAACGTCTTCCAGGTTGAGGCTTTCGACCAGCAGCTCGGCCAGTTCGGTTTCGGCGGCGGTTTGCGCGGACATCGACGGGGCTCCCCAGCATGAAAAGGTGCGACACGATGGTGCATCGGCGCCTGGCGCGCAAGCTCGGGCGCGGGTCGCTGGCGCTATCATGGCCGCCTTTCGCACCACTTTCGTACCAGGTTCCACGGATGACCGCAGCCATCGCCGACCCCGTCGCCCCGCCAGCGGCCGCTGCGCCGACGACGGCGCAGATCGAGCGCCCCGATGTCCTGGTGATTGGCGGCGGCCCGGCCGGCAGCACCGCGGCCACCTTCCTGGCGCGCCAGGGCTGGCAGGTCACCCTGCTGGAAAAAGACCACCACCCGCGCTTCCACATCGGCGAATCGCTGCTGCCGATGAACATGCCGATCCTGGAGCGCCTGGGCGTGCTGGAGCAGGTGCGCCAGGTCGGCGTGCTCAAGCTCGGCGCGGACTTCCCGGCCGACACCGGCGGCTACAACACTTTCCGCTTCACCCATGCGCTGGGCGCCAAGGCCGACTACGCCTTCCAGGTCAGGCGTGAGGAGTTCGACAAGATCCTGTTCGACAACGCCCGCGCCGCCGGCGTGGACGCGCGCGAGGGCGTGCGCGTGAGCGATGTCGCCCTGCAGGGCACGCAACCGGTGGTGCAGGCGCGCCAGGACGGCGCCACGCGCGTGTTCCAGCCGCGCTACCTGCTCGACGCCAGCGGCCGCGACACCGTGCTGGGCAGCAAGCTCAAGCTCAAGCGCAAGAATGCGCGGCACCAGTCCGCGGCGATCTTCAGCCATTTCACGGGCGTGACCCGCCGGCCGGGCGAGGATGCCGGCAACATCAGCATCTACCGCCATCCGCATGGCTGGATGTGGCTGATCCCGCTGCGCGATGAGGTGATGAGTGTGGGCGTGGTGTGCTTTCCCGACTACATGAAGACCCGTCACGGCGACAGCGAAGCCTTCCTGCGCCGCACGATCGCGCTCAATCCGGAAGCCAACGAACGCATGGCCGGCGCGCGTCGGGTGGCGCCAGTGCACGCCACCGGCAACTACGCCTACGAATGCACGCGCATGGGCGGGCCGAACTGGCTGCTGGTCGGCGATGCCTACGCCTTCGTCGATCCGATGTTCTCCTCCGGCGTGTACCTGGCCATGCACGGCGCCGAGCAGGCCGCCGCCACCGTCGATGCCGCGCTGCGCGAGCCAGCGCGCGAGCCGGCGCTGCGGCGCACGCTGGAAAAGCATCTGGTCGGCGGGCTGGACGAGTTCAAGTGGTTCATCTATCGCTTCACCTCGCCGGCCATGCGCCACCTGTTCGCCAATCCGCGCAACGTGCTGCAGGTGGAGAACGCGGTGGTGGCGATGCTGGCCGGCGATGTGTTCGACGCGCCGGCCGTCACCCGCCGGCTGCGCGTGTTCCGCGCGCTGTATTTCACCGCCTCGACGCTGATGGCGCCCAAGGCCTGGCGGGCCTGGCTGCATCGCCGTCGCCAGCGCCGCGCGCGCTTCGACGGAGAGACCTTGCAAGGAGATCGTTCGTGAGCCAAGCGCACGCGGTGGACGCCGCCCTGCCCCCGCACCTGACGGTGGATTACGTTCCGGAAACCGCGCCGGCCACGCTGCTGGAGGATCCGCGGGTGCTGGCGGTGTTCGGCTTCGGCAGCGATGCACCGGTGCACGAGGACCCGCGCTATCTGCGCGTGCCGCTGCAGCCCTATGGCCCGCGCATGCTGGAAGTCTGGCGCACCACGCGCCCGGTGCATGCCGGACGCACCGGCGAGATCGCCTGGGCCACCGACGGCGAGCTGCAGTTCGGCGTGATCGAGGTGGACGAAAGCAAGATCGGCATCGAGGAAGCGGCCGCGCTGGCCTACGGCGCGCTGTCCGAACTCATCCGCGGCAGCCAGACCCCGCATCTGCTGCGCATGTGGAACTACCTCAGCGGCATCACCCTGGGCGAGGGCGACCGCGAGCGCTACCGCGAGTTCTGCGTGGGCCGCGCCCGTGGCCTGGGCCGCTTCGAGGACCACCAGCTGCCCGCGGCCACCGGCATCGGCCGCAGCGACGAGGTGCGCACCCTGCAGGTCTACTGGCTGGCCGCGCGCCAGGCCGGCACGCCGGTGGAGAACCCGCGGCAGATCAGCGCCTACCGCTATCCGCGCCAGTACGGCCCGCAGTCCCCCAGCTTCGCCCGCGCGATGGTGCCGCCGGCCGGCAGCGACATGCCGCTGCTGCTGTCGGGCACGGCCAGCATCGTCGGCCACGAGACCCTGCATGCCGGCCAGCTGCTGGCGCAGTTGCGCGAGACCTTGCTCAACTTCGATGCACTGCTGGAATCGGCCCGCAAGCACGCCCCGGCGCTCCCGCTGGCCTTCGGCGAAAGCACGCGCCTGAAGGTCTACGTGCGCGATGCCGACGACCTGCCCACGGTGGCCCAAGCGCTGGACGAGCGCTTCGGCCAGCGCGTGCCGCGCATGCTCCTGCACGCCGCGATCTGCCGCCGCGAGCTGGCGGTGGAAATCGATGGCGTGCATGGGTGAGGTGCTTGTGGCGATCTACTCGCCACATTCCAACCCGATGAAGTACGGCGCCTGCCCCTGCGATCCGATGGCCGCACCGGGCGCGTGTTCGGGCCACGTGGGCCGCTTCCATTCACGCTGCCACTGGCTCAGGAGCTGATTGGCCCGCTCCCGGCCATGGGCATCGAGCATCGCATCGAGCCTCTTGAGCGGTTTTTCGAACATCTTATCGCGCATATGCTGGGGCAGGTTCTGGCGCGCGCCCGCCATTGCGGCTTCGATGTACTGGTGCAGCGCGAAAGCCCGCGCTGCATCCGGCTTCACGGACTGCGCCAACATGCTGCGTGAGCGGGATTCATCGTCGGGTGTGTAGGCGTTCCCCAATGCGAGCAAGGCACGCAGATCCCCGGCCTCGGCGGCCCGCAGCATCAATCGCTCGGCCTCCTGACGGTAGGTTTGCAACTGTGGCAGGACATCCATGAAATCGTGCCACTGGAAGGCATTGCCTGTGCCGTATACCAACAATGCGCCAGGGCGACCTGCCAGGGTCGCCTGACGCCAATAGGCAATGCGCTCAGCGTCCCCGACGGGGCTGCTGCCATCGCAGCGCTCCGCTTCCCGCAGCAACCGCTGCCCCGTCGTCACTTCGTCTTGGTCCAGCTCCCTCCTGGACTTCTCGCGCTGTGAGGGATGGAGCAGGTCGACAATCTCCCTCTTGCGCTGGAGGGACCGATCGTAAACACGCAGCGCGCGCTCAGCCTGCTCGCAGCGCTGCAGCTCGGCGGCCAGCCTGCAGGCGGCCCCGGCATCGCCGTCATGCGCCCTGGCGGTGAGCTCGGCCTGGATCAGGCGCAGCGGCGTGTCCTGCGGCGGCAGCGGCGCACGGGCAACGGCAGCGCGGGCGGGTTGGTCCGGGCCGATGCGCGAGGCCGGCGTTGGCGCATCGTTCGCCGCCGCAGGCAGCTCGGGCGATGGCCGCGCCGCGGGCTGGTTCAGCGCACTGCGTCGTCCGAGCCAGGCCGAGCCAGTGGCGACCAGGCCCAGGACCACGGCAGTTACGAGAATCGATGCGAGACGACGACGGTGCATGGGCGACATCCTGTCGGTGAGGGGTGACCACGGCCAGCGCCGCCGGGCGATCAAGCGTCCAGCAGCTTCAACACGTCCGCGCGCGGCAGCTTGCCGGTCTCGGCCCGCGGCAGCGCGCCGAGAAAGCGGATGCGACGCGGCAGGAACACCGGATCCACGCCCTGGCGCAGCGCGGCCAGGATGGCGGCCTCGTCCAGCTCCGGCGCCACCACCAGCGCGGCGATGCGGCGCACGCCGACATCGTCGGCCTGCTCCAGCTGCACCATCACGCCGTCGCGCACGCCGGGGATGGCCAGCAGGCGGCGGGTGAGATCGCCTACCGAGGCGCGCTTGCCGGCGATCTCCAGCATGTCGGCCTGGCGGCCGCGCACGCAGAAACGTCCGTCGGGCTCGACTTCCATCAGGTCCGCCAGCGGCACCGGCTGCGGCAGGTGCGCGGCCTGCACCAGGCTGCCGTCGGGCTGCGGGATCACGCGCACGCTCGGCAGCGGCGTCCAGTGCGTGTCGATGGCGGTGCGGCGGTGGGCGAAGATGCAGGTCTCGGTCGAGCCGAACATCTCCATCACCGGCGCGGCAAAGCGCGCCTCGGCCGCCTGGGCCAGTTCCTGGGACAGCGGCGCGGTGGCCGAGACCATCGCCGTCAGCGGCGGCAGCTGCACACCCGAATCCACCAGCGCGCGCAGATGCACCGGCGTGGTCACCAGCAGCCGCGGCGCCGGCACCTGGGCCAGCGCCTGGGCCACATCGCCGGGAAAGAACGGCCTGCCGCCATCGATGGCCACCTCGGATAGCAGCGGCATCACCACCGACAGCTCCATGCCGTACATGTGCTGCGGCGGCACGGTGGCCACCACGCTGGGCACCTGCCCGGCCCACAGCGAAGCCAGCGCGCGCAGATTCTGCTGGTTGCTGGTGCTAAAGCTGGCCCAGGTCTTGGGGTAGGGCTTGGGCTGGCCGGTGCTGCCGGAGGTGAAGCCGATCACGGCCAGCGCATCCTGCGGCACCTGCGGGACCGGACCGTCAGCCATCGGCAGGGCCTCGGGCAGGCGCAGGTAGCGCGCAGGCGCCTGCTCGATGGCCTCATCGCCCAGGGCCCAGCTATCGGCGTGGCGCGCCATCGCCTCGGCCACCACTGCCGGTGCGCGCGAAGGCGGCAGCAGCGTGACCTGCCCGCGCAGCGCCACCGCGCACAGGGCGACGATGAAGCGGTAGCGGTTCTCGCACAGGTTCACCGCGTGCTGGCCGTGCGGCAGCAGGGCCGCGACACCGCGCACATGCGCGTGGAAGGTGGCCACATCGATGGGCTGGCCGCGGTCGATGGCGATCAGGCGCGCAGGATCGCCCACGCCCAAGGTGATCTGGACCGCGGGCGCGGACGGAGCATGGATGACAGCCGACATGTCGTAGCAAGTTCCCTGGAAACCGCCCCGCAGCATGCTGCGCGGAGCACATCAGGGGCCTAGCTTGGCCGCTGGGCGTCGTGAAAGGCAAGTTTGCCCGCGGCGGGCAGCGGGCAGGCAGCGGCCGTGGCCGACCGCCACGCACAGGGCCGCGGACCGCGCACTCAGGGGCGCACGGCCACCACCTCGATCTCCACGCGGAAGGCCGGATTGGCCAGGCCGGCGATCTGCAGGGTCGAGCGCGCCGGCAGGTTGGGCTGGGCCTGGGTGCCGAAGTATTCGGCATAGGCGGCGCGATAGCCCTCCGAATCCATCTTGCCGCCGGTCTCCGGACCGCCGACCAGGAAGGCCTGCATCTTCACCACATCGCCCATGGTCAAACCCAAGGACTTGAGTTGCTTGTCGATCTGCGCCAGCACGCTCAGGGTCTGCGTCCTGGTGTCGCCGTAGGCCTGCAGCGAATCCTTCGGCGCCTTGGGATCGGAAACGCCGGGGACAGCGCCGCTCAGATAGATCACCGTCTTGTCCGCGGGCACTTCGACCGCACGGGCGATGGAGGACTTGCCGGCCGGATCCAGATGACGTTTTACCTCGGCTGCCTGCGCCACAGCGGCGGTGCACAGCAACAGCGGCAGGGACAGCAAGGCAAGACGGACAAGGACCATCGAAGACTCCAGCGCGGGAAGGGTCGCCGCAGCATAAGCGCGCATCGTGGGCGTGTGCGACGCCTGTCGCGTGACCATTGTGCAAGCCGCGCGGCGCGCCTTCCTGCTTTCAATCGCAACCATCACGGCACTACCCACGCACGCCGGCCCCACCCCTCGCGCCGGCCATGCGGTGGCCGCGCACGCGCGAGGATGCAACCTGCGCGGCCGCACGACGCATGCCGCTGCCGCAGCGTCCGGTCCGACGACACCGCGCTGCACGATCACGCCGCAACACGAGACCGCAATGCCAGACGCTTCCAATCCCTCGCCCAGCCGCCGCGAACTGCTGCGCATGATCGGCCTGAGCGCCGGTGGTGCGGCCATGTACCAGGCGATGATCCAGCTCGGCTTCGCCGCCGAGTCCAGCTATACCGGTCCGATCAAGCTGGAAGGACGCCCCAGGGCCGGCACCTCGGTGCTGATCCTCGGTGCGGGGCTGGCCGGCATGACCGCGGCGTGGGAGCTGCGCAAGGCCGGCTACAAGGTAAAGATCCTGGAGTACAACGATCGCGCCGGCGGCCGCAACTGGAGCCTGTACGGCGGGGACACCTACACCGAGCTCGGCGGCGCCACGCAGCATTGCCGGTTCGACAAGGGGCTGTATCTCAACCCCGGCCCCTGGCGCATCCCGTACCACCACCACGCCGTGCTGGACACCTGCAAGATGCTGGGGGTCAAGCTGGAGCCCTTCATCCAGGTCAACTACAACGCCTTCCTGCACAACAGCCAGGCCTTCGGTGGCAAGCCGCAGCGGCTGCGCACGATCAAGGCCGATGCCCAGGGCCATATCGCCGAGCTGCTGTCCAAGGCGATCCAGCAGAACGCGCTGGAGGCCGCCGTCACCGGCGAGGACCGCGAAAAGCTCTTGGAAGGCCTGCGCAGCTGGGGCGCGCTGGGCAAGGACCACCGCTACGTCAAAAGCACGGCCAGCAGCAATCGCCGCGGTTTTGAAAAGGACCCGGGCGGCGGCCTGAGCGCGCGACCGATCCCGTCCCAGCCGCTGACGCTGCAGGACATGCTCAGCGCCGATGCGTGGTCGGGACTGGTGGCCGGCGAGAACTACGAGATGCAGACCACCATGTTCCAGCCGGTCGGCGGCATGGGCATGATCGGCAAGACCTTCGGCAAGGCCCTGGGCGAGGTGATCCGCTATCGCAGCAAGATCACCGAGATCCGCCAGGATGCCAGCGGCGTCACCGTCTCCTACGAGGACCTGGCCGCACCGGGCAGCACCCTGACCGAGCGCGCGGACTGGTGCCTGTGCACGCTGCCGCTGTCGATCCTGAGCCAGCTGCCGATCAACGTCGGGCCGAAGATGGAAGCGGCGATCTCGGCCGTGCCCTACAACGCCTCGGTCAAGGTCGGCCTGCAGTTCAAGCGCCGCTTCTGGGAGCAGGACGAGCGCATCTACGGCGGCATCAGCTACACCGACACGCCGATCCGCAGCATCGCCTATCCGGCCACGGACTACTTCAGCGATGGCAAGGGCGTGCTGCTGGGTGCCTATGCCGGCGGCCAGGGCGCGGTGGAGCTGACCTCGATGACGCCCGAACAGCGGATCGAGGCGGCGCTGGAGTACGGCAGCCGCATCCATCCGCAGTATCGCGCCGAGTTCGACAACGGCATCGCCGTGGCCTGGCACCGCGTGCCCTTCACCCAGGGCTGCGCCGGCCGCTGGACCGAGGACACCCGCGCAGAGCACTACGACAACCTGTGCCAGATCGATGGCCGCATCGCCCTGGCGGGCGAGCACGCCTCCTACATCCCGGCGTGGATGGAAGGGGCCATCACCTCGGCCCACGACGCCATCGGGCGCCTGCACCAGCATGTGCTGGCAGGCGCACGTCCATGAGGAGTACGCCGATGAACCGCATGCGCATGATCCGCTTCGCCTCCCTGGCTGCGACCCTGGGGCTTGCCTTGGCCTTGCCCGTGCTCGCCGACGAAGCCGAACCCCTGCACACCGCCGCGGACCTGTTCCGGCTTGATGGCGCCGGCATCTACACCCAGGTCTGCCAGGGCTGCCACATGGCCGACGGCAAGGGGGCACGGCAGGTCGGTTACTACCCCGGCTTCGTCGATAACCCCACCCTGGTCTCGCCGCAGTACGTGGCGCTGACGGTCATGCAGGGCCGCAAGAACATGCCGGCCTTCGGGCGTGGCGAAAAATACGCCAACGACATGCGCAACGTCGGCCTGACCGACAAGCAGATCGCCGAGGTGACCAACTACCTGCGCACGCACTTCGGCAACCACTACCAGGACAACCTCAGCGCATCGGACGTGGCCGCCCTGCGCGGCGACTGAGCGCGCGCGGCGGTCCATCGCGCCGCCGCATGCCGCAGCTTTGTCCGCGCAGCGCGCCAGCACCGCAGCCAGCTTCTTCCCACCCGCCAGGAGCCTTGCATGCAGGACCCAAGCCGTCCCTCGATGAGCCGTCGCGAACTGCTGCAGATGATCGGCGTCAGCGCCGGTGGCGCGGCGATGTATGCGGCCATGACCTCGCTGGGCTTGGCCGGCCCTTCGCCCTACAAGGGTCCGGTCAAGCTGCAGGGCGCGCCCAAGGGCACCTCGGTGCTGGTGCTGGGCGCCGGCGTGGCCGGCATGGCCGCGGCGATGGAGCTGCGCGATGCCGGCTATACGGTCAAGGTGCTGGAGTACAACCAGCGCCCCGGTGGCCGCAACTGGAGCCTGTACGGCGGCGACACCTACACCGAACTGGGCGGGGCCACCCAGCGCTGCGAGTTCGATGAGGGCCTGTACGTCAATCCCGGCCCGTGGCGCATACCGCACCACCACACCGCGCTACTGGGTTACTGCCGCCGCCTGGGGGTGGCGTTGGAGCCCTTCATCCAGGTCAACTACAACGCCTACATGCACAACCCCGACTACTTCGGCGGCAAGCCGCAGCGGTTTCGGGCGATCCGCGCCGACTATCACGGCCATGTCGCCGAGCTGCTGGGCAAGTCGCTGCAGCAACACGCGCTTGACGGCCAGGTCACCCGCGAAGACCAGGAGAAGCTGCTGGAATCGCTGCGCCGCTGGGGCGCGCTGGACGAGCGCTACGCCTACACCAAGGGGGAGGCCAGCAATGCGCGCCGGGGCTATCTAAAGGATCCTTCCGGCGGCCTGTCGGCAAGGCCGCAGTTCTCCGAGCCGCTGAAGCTGGGCGAGATTCTCGATTCCAACACCTGGGCCGGTCTGCTCCCGGGCGAAACCTACGAGTGGCAGACCACCATGTTCCAGCCGGTTGGCGGCATGGGCATGATCGGTAAGGCCTTCGGCCGCGCGCTGGAAGGACTGATCCAGTACAACGCCAAGGTCACCGCCATCCAGCAGGACACGCGCGGCGTCACTGTCAGCTACGAGGACACCACTGCGCCCGGTCAGGCGCAGAGCGCCCGCGCGGACTGGTGCCTATGCACGATCCCGCTGTCCATCCTGAGCCAGCTGCCGATGAATGTCGGGCCGAAGATGGAAGCGGCGATCGCCGCGGTGCCGTACTCGGCCTCGGTCAAGATCGGCCTGCAGTTCAAGCGCCGCTTCTGGGAGGAGGACGAACAGATCTACGGTGGCATCACCTACACCAGCCTGCCGATCAGCAACATTTCCTACCCCAGCTGCGACTATTACAGCCGCGGCAAGGGCGTGCTGCTTGGCGCCTTCAGCTGGGCCGGGCTGGGGTCGGCCGAACTGGCCTCGATGTCCCCCGCCGAACGCATCGCCAAGGCGGTCGAGTACGGCAGCCAGATCCACCCGCAGTACAAGCAGGAATTCGAGAACGGCATCTCCGTGGCCTGGCACCGATCGCCTTTCAGCCAGGGCTGTTCCGGTGTGTGGACCGAGGAAACGCGCCACGCGCACTACGACAACCTGTGCCAGATCGACGGGCGTATCGCGCTGGCCGGTGAACATGCCTCGTTCCTGCCCGGCTGGCAGGAAGGTTCGATCACCTCGGCACTGGACGCCATCGAGCGCATCCACCGGCGCGTGGTCGCCGGAGGGAAGGCATGAAGCGCCCCGCGCTGATCGCCGGGGTGTCGCTGGCGCTGTTGGCGGCGCTGCCCCAGGGCCACGCCGATGAGGCCTTCACCATGCAGGCCGCCAGCCAGTTCGCGAAGGCCGATGGGGCCACCGTCTATACCCATGTCTGCCAGAGCTGCCACATGGCAGACGGCAAGGGCGCCAGGCAGGCCGGGTATTACCCGGCTTTCGCCGACAACCCCGCGCTGGCCTCGCCCCACTACGTGGCGCTGACCATCCTGCAGGGGCGCAAGAACATGCCCGCCTTCGCCGCCGAACCGGCACAGATGGCCGCGCAGCGCGGCATCGTGCTCAGCGATGCACAGGTGGCCGATGTCACCAACTACCTGCGCACGCACTTCGGCAATCGCTACGAGGAGCGCATCAGCGCGGCGGATGTGGCGGAGCTGCGCCGGGCGGCGGGGGAGTGAGGGGGATTGGGGAAGGAACGAGTGGAGAGGAACGAGGAACGAGTGAGGGCGTGTCCTCCATGGGCCCGCTTCCACTCGTTTCTCGTTCCTCCATGCTCGTTCCTCCCTCCACCATGACCATCGGAACAGCCGCATCGCCGAGGTGGCTGTTACCCTTTCCGGCCTTCGCCCCCGCAACACGGATCACCGATGCGCCCTGTCCTGCCTGTCGCCCTGCTGGCGGCCGCCCTGCTGGCCTCGCCCGCCCTGGTTCCCACCGCGACCGCGCAGACCGCGCCGCTGACGATCGAGCAGGTCATGGCCGACCCGGAATGGATCGGCCCGCCGGTGGAAGAGGCGACCTGGAGCTGGGACAGCCGCCACGTGCAATACGCGCTCAAGCGCGACGGCAGCCCGGTGCGCGACACCTTCCGCCAGGACCTGGGCGGCGGTGCGGCCGCACGCGTGGCCGACGACCAGCGCGGCACGCTGGAAGGCCAGGCGCCGGTGTACGACAGCAGCCGCCAGCGCATGGCCTTCGTGCGCGATGGCAACGTCTTCATCCGCGACCTGCGCAGCGGCGCGTTGACCCAGCTGACCCGCGCCAACCAGGAGGCGGAGCAGCCGCAGTTCACCACCGACGGCGGCCTGGCCTGGCGCGTGGGGCCGCAGTGGTACCGCTGGTGGCCCGGCGGCGTGGTCGCCCAGGCCGCGGAAGTGAAGGCCGAGAACGACCCGGCCGCCTCGTCCAAGGACGCCTTGCGCGCTTACCAGCTGCGTGTGCTCAAGACCCTGGCCGAGGATCGCGCCAAGCGCGAGGCCGTGCGCGAGCAGCAGCAGGCCTGGCGCAAGGCTGACGCCAGCCAGGCCCCCGCCACCGTCTACCTGGGCAACAAGCTCAGCATCGAAGGCAGCGCGCTCTCGCCCGACGGCCGCTGGCTGCTGGTGGTGACGCAGGAGAAGAACGGCGATGCCGGCCAGGCCGGCAAGATGCCCAAGTACGTCACCGAGTCCGGCTACGAGGAATTCCAAGAAGTCCGCACCCGTGTCGGCCGCAACTTGCCGCTGCCCAACCGCCTGTGGCTGGTGGACCTGGCCAACGCCGGCGCGCGCGAGCTGAAGTTCGATGCCCTGCCCGGCATCGACCGCGACCCGCTGGCCCAGCTGCGCAAGGCCGCCGGGCAGGAGCCGATGCAAGGCGAGCGCGCCGTGCGCATCGAGGCCGACCGCGAGGGTCCGGCGATCCGCTGGAGCAACGACGGCCGCAACGTGGCCGTGCTGGTGCGCGCCATCGACAACAAGGACCGCTGGATCGCCAGCGTGGACCTGGACAAGGCCACCCTGGCCTCGCGTCACCGCCTGACAGATGAGGCCTGGATCAACTGGGGCTTCAACGATTTCGGCTGGCTGGGCGACAACCGCACGCTGTGGCTGCTGTCCGAGGAAAGCGGCTACGCGCACCTGTACTTGGCCGGCGAGCGCGGCCGCGCCCGCGCGCTGACCTCGGGCAAGTGGGAGGCCTCGATGCCGGAGCTGTCGGCCGATGGCCGCAGCTTCAACTTCCTGTGCAATCGCCAGCAGCCGGGCCGCTACGAGGTCTGCAATGTGGGCGTGGACGGTGGCCAGGTGCGCGAGCTGACCGCGCTGCAGGGCGTGGAGAGCTTCCAGACCTCGCCCGATGGCCGCCAGCTGCTGGTGGAGTATTCGCGCAGCTACCTGCCCACGCAGCTGGCCGTGGTGCCGGCCGCCGGCGGCGAGGCGCGCGCGCTCACCGACACCCGCAGCGCGGCGTTCAAGGCGCGCGACTGGATCCAGCCGCAGATCGTGCAGATCCCCTCCAAGCACGGCGCCGGCACGGTGTGGGGCAAGTTCTACGCGCCAGCCACGCGCGAGGCGGGCCGCAAGTATCCGATCGTCATGTTCGTGCACGGCGCCGGTTACCTGCAGAACGTGCACCAGCGCTATCCGGCCTACTTCCGCGAGCAGATGTTCCACAACCTGCTGGTGCAGCAGGGCTACATCGTGCTGGACCTGGACTACCGCGGCAGCGAGGGCTACGGCCGCGACTGGCGCACGGCGATCTACCGCAACATGGGTCATCCCGAGCTGGAGGACTATCGCGACGGCCTGGACTGGCTGGTGGCCAACCAGCAGGGCGATGTCGACCACGCCGGCATCTACGGCGGCAGCTACGGCGGCTTCATGACCTTCATGGCGCTGTTCCGCGCGCCGGGCGTGTTCAAGGCCGGCGCCGCGCTGCGTCCGGTGGCGGACTGGAGCCAGTACAACCACGAGTACACCGCCAACATCCTCAACACGCCGGACATCGACCCGGAGGCCTACCGGATCTCCTCGCCCATCGAATACGCCGAGGGCCTGCAGGATCACCTGCTCATCGCCCACGGGATGATCGACGACAACGTGTTCTTCCGCGATTCGGTGGTGATGAGCCAGAAGCTGATCGAGCTGCACAAGGACAACTGGGAAATCGCCCCCTACCCGCTGGAGCGCCACAGCTTCACCCGCGCCGATTCCTGGCTGGACGAGTACAAGCGCATCCTCAAGCTGTTCGAGGCCACCTTGAAATAAGGCGGAGACTCGATTCATGGCATCGCTTGGTGCGAAGGGGTCCTGGTTGCTGGCGGGGGCAGTGGCGGCCGTGCTGCCTGGCTGCAAGCCTGCCAAGCTCACCGAGCAAGAATGCATCGCCATTCAACAGCGCGAGATGGCGCAGATCGCCTCGTGGTCGGATGCCGCCAGGGATCCGAAGTGGGCTGCTGAACGCTCCGGCGCCAACGTGGCGGCCTGTGTCGCCGGTGAGCGATATACGCGCAAGGACTACGAGTGTTTCGTTTCCGCCTCGACAAACGCGGAGATCGGTCAGTGCATGAATGAGGAAAGTCTCGATTCGAGCTGATCCGCATTGTCCGAGCCCAACAATTCATCCAAGCCGATCCCGCTTCCCAGATTGGTGTATCCAGATGTCCGCCATGCCCCCTGCCCCGCCCCCGCTCCCCCGCGCCACCGCGCCGCACTCCGGCTTCGTCAATGTGCTGGCGTGGGTGACGATCGCCATGGCCGTGCTGGGCGGCCTGTCAGGGCTGGTCCAGGCCGGCACCGCCGCGGTGCTGCCGGCCGATCACACGCTGCGCATGCTCTTCGGTGGTGCCGAGCCAGGGCCGAGGCTGCCGCCGCTGTTCCACTGGTACTACACCCATGGCCTGATCACCGGGCTGGCCAGCGTGCTGCTGTCGGCCCTGCTGGGCGCGGCCGCCTGGGGCCTGCTGCAACGACGCGAGTGGGGCCGGCGCGCCTTCATCGCCATGGTGGTGCTGGGCACCTTGATGCAGCTGGCCTCGCTGGCCCTGCTGCCGCAGATGGTGGATATGGTGGTGGCGATGCAGGAGGCCAGGCTGTCCATCGAGACCGGCGGACCGGTCGGCCCGCTGCCGCCGGAGTTCGCGCAGATGATGCGCGCGATGATGCTGATCCCGGCCGCGCTGATGGTGGTCTTCGCCGGCTTCCATGTCTGGATCATCTGGAAGCTGGGCCGCCCCGAGATCCGCGCCGAATTCTCGCGCTGACACACCGTACCGCGCCGCGCGGCGCCGGGTGATGCGAGCGCAAGCCAAGTCGCGGCGCGCGCCCACCCCGGACTGTGCCCCCCTGGCCTGCTATCCGAGGCGCCAGTGCAAGCGATGGCCATCTCGATTCTTTACGCGCGTGACTGAATCACGAGAAAGCAGCGCACCTCGCCTGGGCGAACGCCGCGACGACTTCTCACTCGTTCCTCGTTCCTCTCCACTCGTTCCTCGCACCACCCCCGCCCCCGCCCGCCGCTTACAATGCCCGGATGCAAGACTTCCAGCGCGTACGCGACTACCTGACCGGCCTGCAGGACCGCATCTGCACGGCCATCGAAACCGCCGACGGCCAGGCCCGCTTCGTCGAGGATCAGTGGAGTCGCGGGCAACCAGGCGCCCATGACCGGCCTGCTGGCTCCAGCGACACTGCCCCGTCCCTGGGCGGCGGTGGGCGCACGCGGATCCTGCGCGATGGCGCGGTGTTCGAGCAGGCCGGCATCGGCTTCTCCGACGTGTCCGGCGACCGCCTGCCGCCCTCGGCCACGGCCGCGCGGCCGGAGCTGGCAGGCGCCTCCTGGCGCGCGGTCGGCGTGTCGCTGGTGTTCCATCCGCGCAACCCCTACCTGCCGACCACTCACGCCAACGTGCGCCACTTCCGCGCCGAGCGCGACGGGCAGACCGTGGCCTGGTGGTTCGGCGGCGGGTTCGACCTGACCCCGTTCTATCCCTTCGAGGAGGACGTGCGCCACTGGCACCAGGTGGCCCACGACCTGTGCGCGCCGTTCGACCCGCAGCGCTATGCCGCGCACAAGCGCTGGTGCGACGAGTATTTCTTCATCAAGCACCGCAACGAGACCCGCGGCGTGGGCGGTCTGTTCTTCGACGACCTGCACGAGGATTTCGAACGCGACTTCGACTATCTGCGCGCGGTCGGCGATGGCTTCCTCGATGCCTACCTGCCGCTGGTCGCGCGTCGCAAGGACACGCCTTTCGGCGAGCGCGAGCGCGAGTTCCAGCTGTACCGTCGCGGCCGCTACGTCGAGTTCAACCTGGTCTACGACCGCGGCACCCTGTTCGGGCTGCAGAGCGGCGGGCGCGCCGAATCCATCCTGATGAGCCTGCCGCCGCGCGTGCGCTGGGAGTATGGCTACACCCCGCAGGACGGCAGCGACGAGGCCCGCCTGGCCGCCTACCTGACCCCGCGCGACTGGCTGGACCAGCCGCGCTGAGGAGCCGGCCTCAGCGCGCGCCGGCGGCGTCGTGCCGCTGCAGCAGCGCGATATGGCCGTTGGTTTCCAGCACCGCCAGGGCGATGTCGCCCACGTCCTCGATGCCCTGCTCACGCATGGCGCGGTCGAAATCGGCCCGGCTGATCAGCTCGCGGCGCAGCACCTCGCGGTAGATCTGGCCATCGCGCCCCAGCAGCACCGGCGCGCCCTCCACCAGGCGATCCACCTTGGCACTGCGGGCCGAGACCAGCCCGACCAGCCAGTTCAGGCTGATCAGCGTGGCCGCCAGCAGCAGGCCGCCGGCCACCGAGCTGTCGGTGCCCAGCAGCGCGTTCTGCACCGCGTTGCCCAGCAGCACCAGCAGCAGCATGTCGAAGGACGTGAACTGTCCCATGGCCCGCTTGCCGGCCATGCGCATCAGGGTGAGCAGCATGAAGTACACCACGCAGGCGCGCAGGACGAACTCCCACCACGGCATGGACAGCTTGAACAGATCGGCGGGCAGGTGCATGGGACATCCTGAGGATGACGGCGGTGGCGGTACGGTAGCGGTGCGATCTCCAACGCCGCGTGGATGCCGCGTTGCGCTGGGGACTGAGAACTGAGCGCCGATTGAGGGGGAGCAACCTTTCCGCCAGATCGAAGGCGCAGCGGCGGCGAGCGGCGACCCCGGCAAGAACCGGCCGACCGCGCCTCACTGTGAGGGCGGACCGGGACCGCGCGAGGCGGAGGGCCGGTTGCGAACAATCCGATCCCGGAAAAGAAAAAGCCCCGCGGACCAGGGGGGGCCTGCGGGGCTAGGGAACGGTCCCTGGGGAGGGGGCCCGTTCCAGGGGATTCACTCCAGGGGATGGGAGTGTCTCCGCGACAGACGTTGCATCTGTCGAGGGCTATAAGAACACTCCGACCATGGATATTTCGTGAAGGGGCGGGTTAAGAATTCGGAGTATTAAGCACCGATTCATTATCTGAACCCGGCAGTTCTGTAATTGTTTCACTGCTCGCAGAATGCGCGCGCGCAGGGTCAACAAACCGCTGTGGTCCCCGTCCGCCCGTTCAGTGCGCCTCGTCCCAGTTGTCGCCCACCCCGCAGTCCACTTCCAGCGGCACGGCCAACTGCGCCACGCCGGTCATGAGCGCATCGACCCGGGTCTTGAGCGTGTCGACGAAGTCGGCATCGACCTCGAACACCAGTTCGTCGTGCACCTGCAGGATCATCAGCGCGCGCTCACGGTGGTCGGACAGCCAGCCGTCCACCGCGACCATGGCGCGCTTGATGATGTCCGCCGCGGTGCCCTGCATGGGCGCATTGATCGCGGCGCGTTCGGCACCGGCGCGCTGGGCCTGGTTGCCGGCGTTGATGTAGTCCAGATACAGGCGGCGGCCGAACACGGTTTCCACGTAGCCCTTCTCCCGCGCCTGCTGGCGGGTGGCCTCCATGTAGTCGCGCACGCCGGAAAAGCGGCTGAAGTACAGGGCGATGTAGTCCTGCGCCTCGCCGCGGGCGATGCCGAGCTGGCGCGCCAGGCCGAAGGCGCTCATGCCGTACATCAGGCCGAAGTTGATGGCCTTGGCGGCGCGGCGTTCGTTGCCGGTGACCTCATCGATCGTGCGGCCGAACACTTCGGCGGCGGTGGCCCGGTGCACGTCGGCGCCGGACTCGAAGGCGCCGACCAGGCCGGCATCGCCGGACAGGTGGGCCATGATGCGCAGCTCGATCTGCGAGTAGTCGCAGGCCACCAGCTTGCGGCCTGGCGGGGCGACGAAGGCGCGGCGGATGCGGCGGCCATCCTCGGTACGGATCGGGATGTTCTGCAGGTTGGGGTCGCTGGAAGACAGGCGCCCGGTGGCCGCGCCGGCCTGGTGATAGCTGGTGTGCACGCGGCCAGTGTGCGGGTTGATCATCTCCGGCAGCTTGTCGGTGTAGGTGCTGCGCAGCTTGGTCAGCCCGCGATACTCCAGGATGATCCGCGGCAGTTCGTGCTGGTCGGCAATGGCCTCCAGCGCTTCTTCGTTGGTCGAGGGCTGGCCCTTGGGGGTCTTCACCAGCGCCGGCAGGCCGAGCTCGTCGAACAACAGCGCCTGCAGCTGCTTGGGCGAGTCCATGTTGAAGGTGCGCCCGGCCAGCTCGGTGGCCTTCTGCTGGGCCGCCAGCATGCGCCGGGACAGGTCGGCGCTCTGCCGGCGCAGTTCGTCCGGGTCCACGCGCACGCCATTGGCCTCGATGCGCGCCAGCACCGGCACCAGCGGCACCTCGATGTCGGCATAGACCGCCTGCAGCGCCGGCTCGGCCGCCAGCTTCGGCGCCAGCAAGCGGTGCAGGCGCAGGGTGATGTCGGCGTCCTCGGCCGCATAGCGGGTGGCATCGTCGATGGCCACCTGCGAGAACGGGATCTGCTTGGCGCCCTTGCCGCAGATGTCCTCGTACTTGACCGTGTCGTAGCCCAGGTAGCGCTTGGCCAGGCTGTCCATGTCGTGGCGGGCGATGCCGGAGTTGAGCACGAAGCTCTCCAGCAGGGTGTCCTGGGTGTAGCCGGCCACGTCCACGCCATGCCGGCGCATCACGTGCAGGTCGTACTTGCCGTGCTGGCCGATCTTGCCGATGGCCGCATCGCCCAGCAGCGGTCGCAGCGCATCCAGCGCGTCCTGGCGCGGCAGCTGCGCCGGCGCCCCGCCGTAGTCGTGTCCCAGCGGCAGGTAGGCGGCCTTGCCCGGCTCTGCGGCGAAGCTCACGCCGATCAGATTGGCCTGCATCGGGTCCAGGCTGTCGGTCTCGGTGTCGAAGGCAAACTGCCCGGCGGCGCGCAGGATGTCGATCCAGTGCGTGAGCCGTTCGCTGTCCAGGATGGTCTCGTAGTCGCCCGCAGCCGCTAGCGCAGGGTCCAGGTCGGCCGCCGTGGCCGGCAGCGCGGCGGCAAATCCCGTCCCGCGCGCACGTCCCGGCTCCTTCTCGGCCACCGGCGCGGTCACCGCCGCGCCGCCGTCCAGCTCCTTGAGCGCCTGGGCGAAGCCGTAGCGCTGGTACAGCACGCGCAGGTCCTCCACGTGCTGCTCGCGCAGCGCCAGGTCCTGCGCGGCGACCTCCAGGGCGACATCGGTCTTGATGGTCACCAGGGTGCGGTTGAGCGGCAGTCGCTCCAGCGCCGCGCGCAGGTTCTCGCCGATCTTGCCCTTGATGTTGCCGGCGTTGGCAATGACGTTGTCCAGCGTGCCGTACTCGCCCAGCCACTTGGCCGCAGTCTTGGGCCCGCACTTTTCCACGCCGGGCACGTTGTCCACCGCATCGCCCATCAGCGAGAGCAGGTCCACGATCTGGTTGGCATGCACGCCGAACTTGTCCATCACCGCCGCATCCGAATCCATGCGGCTGCCGCTCATGGTGTTGACCAGCTCCACGCCTGGGCGCACCAGCTGGGCGAAGTCCTTGTCGCCGGTGGAGATGGTCACCTGCAGGCCATCGTTGTGCCCCTGCAGGGCCAGCGTGCCGATGACATCGTCGGCTTCCACCCCCTCGATGCGCAGGATGTCGATGCCAAGCGCATGCACGATCTGGCACATCGGCTCGATCTGCGCGCGCAGGTCATCGGGCATGGCCGCGCGATTGGCCTTGTACTGCGGGTACAGATCGTCGCGAAAGGTCTTGCCCGGCGCGTCGACCACGAAGGCGACGTATTCGGGCCGCTCCTTCAAGGTGGCGCGCAGCATGTTGACCACGCCGAACAGCGCGCCGGTGGGCTCGCCCGCGGCGTTGCTCAGCGGCGGCAACGCGTGGAAGGCGCGGTAGAGGTAGCTGGAACCATCAATCAGAACGAGTCTAGGCATGGCGCCATTCTAGGCGTTGGCGCCGGCCGGAGTTGCATGCGCCGCTCACGTGCATCGGGCGCATAATGCGCACCCCAAGCCGACGCGGAGCCCTTCCATGAAAACGATGCTCGCCGTGGTGGCGGCCCTGGCCCTGGCAGGCTGCGCGTCAGCGCCGCGTCAGTTCGCCGACATGCCCGAGGACGTGGACCTGACCGGCGCCGAGCAGGCCGTGCGCGTGGAAGCCAACGGCGACGTGGTGGAGGAATACCGGGTGGCCGGGCAGTTGAGGATGGTGAAGGTCACCCCGTCCAGCGGGCCGGCGTATTACCTGATCGACGACAACGGGCATTCGCGCCTGCGCGGCAACCGCGCCAATGGCGAGCCGGCGCCGGTGCAGTGGCAGCTGTACAGCTGGTAACCTGACTTGGCTGGCGGGTTCAGCTTTCAGGCCTGCTGCCGAAAGAAAGCGCTGAACACGTCCGCGGCATGGATGCCGGCCCCGTCCCCTCCTTGCCGCCATGTCCCAGGTCGAACGCCGCCAATCCTCCTCGCCGCAGCCGCCCAGCAGGGATCAGCTGCGCAGCGGGCTGTCAGCCGCACAGCTGCGGGCGCTGCAGACGCTAGAGCTATTCAAGTGGGAACTGAAGTTCGTGCGCCGGCCGATGTTCCTGGAGCCGGTGCCGGTGGTGGTGGACCGTGAGGGACTCAGGCACGTGGTGATCCGCGCCGACGGCAGCATCGACGAGACGCCCCGGCTGAAACTGCGGCGCTGACCCGGCTAGAGCCGGCGCCAGCCGAAGCCTTCGCCGCGCCGGTAGTAGACCGCGACGGCCCGGCCGTACACGCTGGAGGCCTGGATGAGGCCGAAGTAGCGGCCATCGGCACTGTTGCCGCGGTGATCGCCCAGCATCAGCAGCTGGCCCGGCGGCACGGTCAGGGCGTCGATGTCCGGACCGCCGCCGCGGTCCAGGTCCAGCGGCGCCTGGCGCACGCCGAAGGCTTCATGCGTGGCGTCCACGGCCAGGGGCTGCCCGTTGATCGAAAGATGCCCGTCCTGCAGCCGCACGCGGTCGCCAGCCACGGCGGCCACGCGCTTGATCAGTCGCTCGCCATCGACCGGCGAATCGAACACCACCACCTCGCCCCGCTGCGGCTGGCCGGTGGCGATCAGCTCGGTGCCCAGCAGCGGCAGCCGCACACCGTAGGCGCGCATGTCCACCACCACCCGGTCGCCGATCTCCAGGGTGTGCTGCATCGACCCGGACGGCACCACGTAGTGATTGGCCAGCGTGCTGCGCGCGGCCAGGATCAGGCCCAGGAACAAGAGCAGCTGCGGCAACTCGTGCCGCAGCCAGCGACGCAGGCGTCCGGACACCGGTGTGGAGGAGTCTGCGGTCGCGGCCGTTGGCATGGGGTCACCGTTGTCCAGGACGATGCGCCGACTCTCCCACCAGCCGGAGCTGCCCCGCTTGTGCCACTGGTCATGGAGCGAGGAACGAGTGGAGAGGAACGGTAGCGAGGAACGAGTGGAAACAGAAGCAGAAGCTACGGGCGCACCTCTCGCTCCTCGTTCCTCCTCACTCGTTCCTGCTTCACTCACCGCACGACCAGCACCGGCAGCGTCGTATGCGCCAGGACCTCGGCGGTCTGGCTGCCCAGCAGGGCCCGGCGCATGCCGCGGCGGCCGTGGGAGGTCATGACGATCAGGTCGCACTGCTGGGCCTGGGCGATGTCGACGATGCCCTCGGCGGGGTGGCGGTCGGCGAGGTGATGGCCCTGGGCCTGCACCCCCGCCTGCACCGCGCGGTCCAGCGCGGGCTTGAGGATGCGTTCGGCCTCGCCGTCGCGCAGCTTGCGGTACTCAGGCCCGTCCTGGATGCCGATGCTCCAGCCGGTGGCGTCGTACATGTTCATCGCCCACGGCTCGGTCACGGTGACGATGACCACCTCGCCCTGCATGGCGGCGGCCAGGGACAGGCCGTGCTCCAGGCCGCGGTTGGCCAGTTCGGATCCATCGACGGCGATCAGGATGCGCTTGAACATGTTCTTCTCCTTCATGAAGTGGATTGACACGCCACATCAGGCACGCTGGACCAGCATGCCGGCATTGACCGTGATCAATCGCGCCGCGCTGCAGCGAAGGGTGGAAGGAGAAGGCGCGAAAATGCCCTGGAAACAGCGACCTGCGGCCACACTTGCGTGGTCGTTACGATCTGGTCAGATGGCGGTGGGCCATGGCATCGCGTCGATGCAGGGCCGGCCCACGACGCTCACTGCGGCGACAGGTTGGCGTAAGCCAGCACCAGCCACTTGGCCCCGGCTTCGTCGAACTGCACCTGCACGCGCGCATGCGCGCCGCTGCCTTCGTAGTCGATGACCACGCCGCCGCCGAACTTGGGATGGCTGACATTGGTGCCCAGCTTCAGCGCCGGCACCTCGACGGCCGCCTGGCCGTAGCTGCGCGTGGCGCCCAGCTGCGCCGGGCGCGAGACCTGCACCTTGGGCCGCACCTCGTTGAGCAGGTCCTTGGGAATCTCGCGCAGGAACCGCGAAGGCACGTTGTAGTTGTCGCTGCCATGGATGCGCCGCGACTCGGCATAGCACAGCACCAGCTTCTGCCGCGCGCGAGTGATGCCCACGTAGGCCAGGCGACGCTCTTCCTCCAGCTTGCCCGGTTCGTCCACCGAGCGCGCGCTGGGGAACAGCCCATCCTCCAGCCCCACCAGGAACACCAGCGGGAACTCCAGGCCCTTGGCCGAGTGCAGGGTCATCAGCTGCACGCCTTCCTCGCCGGCCTGCGCCTGGCCTTCGCCGGCTTCCAGCGAGGCATAGGACAGGAAGGCCACCAGCTCGCTCATGCCGGCGGCGGCTTCTTCATCGTCCGAGCGCACGAAGCGCGAGGCCACCGAGACCAGTTCGTCCAGGTTGTCGGTGCGCGAGTCCAGCTGGCCCTTGCTTTCCTTTTCGTAGAACTCGCGCAGGCCCGAGTGCACCAGCACGTGGTCGATCTTGTCCTTCAGTTCCAGCTCGCCGACCGCGGCATTGAGCTGTCCCACCAGCGTGATGAAGCTGGCCAGCGCATTGCGCGCGCGCGCGGCCAGGGCGCTGCTCTGGGTGCAGAGCATGGCCGCTTCCCACAGCGAGAGCTGCTGGGCGCGCGCGGTGCGCCGCACCTCGTCCAGCGTGCGGTCGCCGATGCCGCGCGCCGGGGTGTTGACCGCGCGCTCGAAGGCGGCATCGTCGGCGCGGTTGGTCAGCAACCGCAGGTAAGCCAGGGTGTCCTTGATTTCGGCGCGCTCGAAGAAGCGCATGCCGCCATAGACCCGGTACGGCACCTGCTCGGCCAGCAACGCTTCTTCCATCGCACGCGACTGCGCGTTGCTGCGGTAGAGCACGGCCACATCGCTGTAGCTGCCGCCATCGCGCACCCACTGGCGCGCGCGTTCGACCATGTAGCGGGCTTCATCCATCTCGTTGTAGGCCGCATACAGGTCGATGGCCTCGCCATCGCCCGAATCGGTCCACAGCTGCTTGCCGATGCGGTCCGGGTTGTGGGCGATGACCGCATTGGCCGCGCCGAGGATGTTGGCGGTGGAACGGTAGTTCTGCTCCAGGCGGATGGTCTGCGCGCCAGGGAAATCCTTGAGGAAGCGCTGCACGTTCTCGACCTTGGCCCCGCGCCAGCCGTAGATGGCCTGGTCGTCGTCGCCGACCACGAACACCTGCCCGGTGTCCCCGGCCAGCACCCGCACGAAGGCGTACTGGATGGCGTTGGTGTCCTGGAACTCATCCACCAGGATCTGGCCAAAACGCGCGCGGTAATGCGACAGCAGCGCCGGCGTATCGCGCAGCAGCTCGTGCGCGCGCAGCAGCAGTTCGGCGAAATCCACCAGGCCGGCCCGGTCGCAACGCTCCTGGTAGGCGGCGTAGCAGCGCCGGCGCACCTCCAGCCAGTCGTCGTTGGGCTCGGGCTGGATGTGCTGCGGGCGGCGGCCCTCGTCCTTCTGCTCGTTGATCCACCAGGCGATCTGCTTGGGCGGGAACTTGCCCTCGTCCAGCTCCAGTCCCTGCACCACGCGCTTGACCAGGCGCAGCTGGTCGTCCGAATCCAGCACCTGGAACCCGTCCGGCAGCCTGGCCTCGGTGAAGTGCAGGCGCAGCAGGCGATGGGCGATGCCGTGGAAGGTGCCGATCCACATGCCGCGGCTGCCGTTGCGCAGCTGCAGGTCGATGCGGTGGCGCATCTCGCCGGCGGCCTTGTTGGTGAAGGTCACCGACAGGATGCCGTGGGTCGGCACGCCCAGCACCTCGTTGAGCCAGGCGATGCGGTGGGTCAGCACGCGGGTCTTGCCGGAGCCGGCGCCGGCCAGCACCAGATAGTGGCCCGGCGGGGCGGACACGGCCTCGCGCTGGGCCGGGTTGAGGTCGTCGAGCAGGTGCGATACATCCATCCGGCCATTCTACCGGCTGCGGTCGCAGCGGCTGAGGCGGCCGGCCGCGCCGGGGCGTGAAACGCACCGTCCGCCGCACTGTCCCGATGCGGCCAGGCGCGCGGCGTACCATGGCGCGCCCAGCCAAGGAGCCCGCCATGATCGACCTGTACTACTGGCCCACCCCCAACGGCCACAAGATCACCCTGTTCCTCGAGGAAGCCGGCCTGCCCTACACCCTCGTGCCGGTGGACATCGGCAAGGGCGACCAGTTCAAGCCGGAGTTCCTGGAGATCTCGCCCAACAACAAGATGCCGGTCATCGTCGACCACGACCCGGCCGACATGGGCGAGTCGCTGAGCGTGTTCGAGTCCGGCACCATCTTGATGTACCTGGCGCGCAAGACCGGCCGCTTCCTGGCCGCCGACGGGCGCGAGCGCGTGGAAGCGCTGGAGTGGCTGTTCTGGCAGGTCGGCGGTTTCGGCCCGATGCTCGGCCAGAACCACCACTTCAACAGTTACGCGCCCGAGCCGGTGCCCTACGCGATCAAGCGCTACACCGAGGAGACCCGGCGCCTGTACGGCGTGCTGGACAAGCGCCTGGCCGGGCGTGAGTTCGTCGCCGGCGACTACAGCATTGCCGACATGGCGATCTACCCGTGGGTGGTGCCGCACGAGAAGCAGAAGATGGACCTGGCCGATTTCCCCAACGTCCGCCGCTGGTACGAGGCCATCGCCGCGCGCCCGGCCACGGTCAAGGCCTACGCGCTGGGGCCGCAGGTCAATCCCGCCCTGGGCCAGCCGCTCACCGACGAGGCCCGCAGGCACATGTTCGGGCAGGACAGCAAGTAAGCTGGCGCATGTCGTCCCCCTTCGATGCCGCCAAGGCGCGGCCGCTGACGCTGGAGGCCATCACCGGCCCCACGCCACTGGCCGGGCCCACCCTGCTCAAGCCGGCGATCTCGCCCGACGGGCGCCAGGTGTGCTTCCTGCGCGGGCGCGATGGCGACCGCCTGCGGCTGGACCTGTGGGCCTTCGAAGTCGACACCGGCATCACGCGCCGCCTGGTCGATGCCGACGCGGTCCTGCCCGGTGAGGAGCACCTGAGCCCGGCCGAGCAGGCCCGGCGCGAGCGCCAGCGCATCGCGGCCTACTCGGGCATCGTCGATTACCAGTACGCGCCCGATGGCAGGACCCTGCTGTTCCCGCTCGGCGGTGCGCTGTACCTGCACGACCTGTCCAGCGGGCAGACGCGCCAGCTCACCCGGGTCGAGGATGGCTTTGCCACCGACCCGCGGATCTCGCCGCAGGGCGGCTTCGTCAGCTTCATCCGTGGGCGCGACCTGTGGATCGTGGCGCTGGCCGACGGCGGCCAGCATCGGCTGACCTGCGATGGCAGCGCGGTGATCGGCAACGGCGTGGCCGAGTTCGTCGCCGACGAGGAAATGGGCCGGCATACCGGCTACTGGTGGGCACCGGACGAGGGCGCGATCGCCTTCACCCGCATCGACGAATCGCCGGTGCCGCTCAAGCGCCGCCTGGAACTGCACGCCGACCGCGCCGAGGTGACCGAGCAGCGCTATCCGGCCGCGGGCGAGGCCAATGTGCGCGTGCAGCTGGGCGTGATCGCGCCGCAGGCCGGAGCGCGGCCCCGCTGGATCGACCTGGGCAGCGACCCGGAGCTGTACCTGGCCCGCGTGCAGTGGCGCGATGCGCAGCGACTGAGCTTCCAGCGGCAATCCCGCGACCAGCAGCGGCTGGAGCTGGTCGAGCACGACCTGGCCAGCGGCCGCCAGCGCGTGCTGCTGAGCGAAACCGCCCCGACCTGGGTGCCGCTGCACGATGCGCTGCGGTTCCTTGGCGATGGCCGCCTGGTGTGGATGTCCGAACGCAGCGGCCATGCCCACCTCTATCTGGCCAGCGAAGACGGCAGCGCGCTGCGGGCGCTGACCCAAGGGCCGTGGCCGGTGGATGCGTTGCTGGCGGTGGACGAAGCCGCCGGCATGCTGTTCTTCAGCGCGGGCCTGCACGAGGGTGTGGCCGATGCCACCCAGGCGCAGGTGTTCTCCGTGCCGCTGGCCGGCGGCGCACCGGTGCAGCTCACGCGCGAGCGCGGCGTCCACACCGCCACGTTCTCGCGCAACGGCACCGTGTACGTGGATCACTGGTCCAGCAGCACGGTGCCGCCGCAGGTCGGCCTGCACCGCGCAGATGGCACCCCCATCGCCGCGCTGCTGGAGAACGACCTGCAGGCGCCGTCGCACCCCTACGCCGCCTATCGCAAGGCGCACCTGCCGATCCGGTTCGGCACCCTGGTCGCTGCCGATGGCCACACGCCGCTGCACTACAGCCTGCTGCTGCCCGGCCGCTTCGATCCGCGCCTGCGCTATCCGGTGGTGGTGCATGTCTATGGCGGTCCGGCCGCGCAGACCGTCACCGACAGCTGGCCGGTGCGCGGCGACGCGCTGTTCAACCAGTACCTGGCCCAGCAGGGCTATGTGGTGTTCTCGCTGGACAACCGGGGCACGCCGCGGCGCGGCCAGGCCTTCTCCGGCGCGCTCTACGGGCGGCAGGGCACGGTGGAGGTCGAGGACCAGTTGGCCGGCATCGCCTGGCTGCGCGCGCAGCCTTGGGTGGATGCGGCGCGCATCGGCGTGCATGGCTGGTCCAACGGCGGCTACATGAGCCTGATGTTGCTGGCGCGCGCGCCACAGGCCTACGCCTGCGGCGTGGCCGGCGCGCCGGTCACCGACTGGGCGCTGTACGACACGCATTACACCGAACGCTACATGGGGCATCCGGCGCGCAATGCCGAGGGCTACGCGCAGGCCAGCGTGTTCACGCATCTGCATGGCCTGCGCGAGGATGCGCTGCTGCTGTTGCACGGCATGGCCGATGACAACGTGCTGTTCACCAATGCCACCCAGTTGATGAGCGCGCTGCACCGGCGTGGGACCGGCTTCGAGCTGATGACCTTCCCCGGCGCGCGCCACGGTCTGCAGGGCCAGGACCTGCTGGTGCGCTATCGCATGATGGAACGCTTCTTCCGGCGCAAGCTCGGCGCGCCTGCCACGGACTGACCCCATGGGTAGCTCCTTCGACCCCGCGCATCGCAACTGGTGGCAACGCAACTGGAAATGGTGCGTGCCGGTGCTGTGCGGCAGTGTGTTGGCCTTGCTGGTCGCGGCCGTGTTCGCGCTGGCCCTGGGGCTGATGCAGATCCTGCGCAGCGCCACGCCGTACCAGGAGCCGGTGGCCATGGCCAAGGCCGATGCGCAGGTGATCCAGGCCCTGGGCGCGCCGGTGGAAGCGAGCTGGTTCAGCAACGGCAAGATCGAGACGGTCGATGACAGCGGCCATGCCGACCTGCGCATTCCGCTGCACGGCCCGAAGGGCAAGGCGCAGCTGCACGTGGTGGCCGACAAGGACCAAGGGCGTTGGCGTTACCAGACGCTGGAGGTGCAGGTGGAAGGCAGCGACAGCTTCATCGCCCTGGACAAGCCCGCACCTTGAGACGGCGCACGCATCTTCGTCGCGCGCACAGGTCATCGGCCTATCGGTCAACGGCTGCGATCGCCGCCGATGGCGTGCTGATGGGCCGGCCTCGCCAGCGCATCACCGCGCCGCTGCCCCCTGAAAGCACGCATGACCTACGGCCGATTGCCGCAGGCGGTGTCCAGCGCGTAGGGTCTGCGGCACTTTCCTCAAGGATGCCCGCATGAAGCCCCTGGTCCTCGCCATCGCGCTTGCCCTCACCGCCCCCCTGCCCTTCGCCGCCCAGGCCGCCACGCCCGCCAAGGCCTCGGCCACCAAGTCGCCGGCCTGGGTCGCGACCAGCAACCGCTATGCGCAGCTGCTGCTGCAGGCCCAGGCGCCCTTCCAGCCCGAGTCGGTGGGGTTCTGGGGCGTGCCCGGCTATGACGACCAGGTCGCCGACCTGGGCCCGCAGAACGAGGCGCGGTATCGCGCCGCGCTCCAGCAGGCGCAGGCCAAGCTGAAGGACGCGCTGGCGCGCGAGCAGGATGCCAATGTCAGGCAGGACCTGCAGATCATGATCGGCTCGGTGGACGACAGCCTGCAGGGCAGCACGCTCAACGAGAACCTGCTGCTGCCGTGGACCGATGCGCCGCAGCTGGTGTTCAGCGGCCTCAACGCGCTGCTGTCCGACCAGACCCCGCCCGCGCGCCGGGCCAAGGCGCTGGAGCGCCTCAAGCGCTATGCCGGCGAGACCAAGGGCAGCACCTCGATCTTCACCCTGGCCCGCCAGCGCTACGAGGAGCGCCTGTCCAACCCGGCGCTGCTGCAGCCGACCAAGCTGGAGGTCGAGCGCGCCCTGGCCAATGTGCAGACCTACGCCGATGGCCTGGGCGAGCTGTTCACCCAGTACAAGATCGCCGGCGGTGAGAAGACCCTGGCCAACGTCGCGGCGCAGATGAAGGACTACGCCGAGTGGACGCGCACCACGGTGCTGCCCAAGGCGCGCACCGATACGCGGCTGCCGCCGGAGCTGTACGCGTTCCAGCTCAAGCAATACGGCATCGACCTGGATCCGCAGCTGCTGATGCAGCGCGCGCAGCTGGAGTTCATGGAAACCCGCGCGGCCATGCAGCAGCTGGCGCCGCAGGTGGCCAAGGCCAAGGGCATCGATGCCAGCGACTACGGCGCGGTGATCAAGGCGCTCAAGCGCGACACCATCGCCAACGACAAGATCGAGCCGTACTACCGCGATGTGATCGCGCAGATCGATGGGGTGATCCGCAAGCAGGGCATCGTGGATGTGCCGCAACGACCGCTGCAGATGCGCCTGGGCTCGGCCGCCGAGAGCGCCGCGCAGCCGGCGCCGCACTACCTGCCGCCGCCGCTGGTGGGCAACACCGGCCAGCAGGGCCAGTTCGTGTTGCCGGTGGGCAACCCGGACAGCGAGGGCAAGGGCCAGCAGTACGACGACTTCAACTTCGGCTCGGCGGCCTGGACGCTGAGCGCGCACGAAGGCCGGCCGGGCCACGACCTGCAATTCGCCGCCATGGTCGAGCGCGGGATCTCCCTGGCCCGCACCATGTTCGCGTTCAATTCGGTGAACGTGGAGGGCTGGGCGCTGTATGCCGAGGCCGAGATGGTGCCTTACGAGCCGCTGGACGGGCAGCTGATCGCCCTGCAGTTCCGCCTGCTGCGCGCAGCCCGGGCGATGCTGGACCCCATGCTCAACCTGGGGCTGATCGACCGCGAGCGCGCCGGCGTGGTGCTGGAGCAGGACGTGGGCCTGTCGCCGGCCATGGCCCGCCAGGAACTGGACCGCTACACCTTCAAGGCGCCCGGCCAGGCCGGCAGCTACTTCTACGGCTACACCCGCATCATGGAACTGCGCATGCAGACCGAGCTGGCCATGGGCGACAAGTTCGACCGGCTGGCCTTCAACAACTTCCTGCTGGACCAGGGCCTGCTGCCGCCGGCACAGCTGGCCGAGGCGGTGAGGACGCGGTTCGTGGGCGCCGGTAAGGACTGAGGAGCGAGGAACGAGTGAGGAGGAACGAGAAACGAGTGATGCGCATCGCTCTCTCTCGTTTCTCGTTCCTCGTTCCTCGTTTCTCGTTCCTGCCTCTCAGGGTACAAAAATCGCCACACCCGCGGCCTGCTTCTGCGTGGTCGGAATGCCCACGCCCAGGCCGCCGCCGCCGCTGCGGCCGTAGCTGCCGCCGCCCACCGACAGGCCGACCGGCGAGCTGCCCGAGCCGACGCCGATCAGCACCACGCCGTTGGCGCCGAGCTTGGCGGCCTCGGCCTTGAGCCGGTTCACCGCCGCATCGGTCTGGCCCTGGGTGCCGAAGCCGACCGCGCTCTTGGCTTCGAGCTGGGCGATCTGCACCGACCCGGGCGGTACCTCCGTGTAGATCCGCACGCTGGCCGGATCCACCGGCGCACGCGCCTGGCCCAGCATGACCTTGGATGTCCCCGCGCAGGCCGCCAGCGACAGCAGCAGTGCGGCGGTCAGCATCGAACGCATGTTCATATCACCCCCTCCTCGGTGCCCTGCACCATGTTGAACGGATCGTCCCGTGGCTGGACGGCATCATCGGCACCGGCCACTGAATCGGTACCGACCTGGGAGGTGGTAGTGTCGACGGCCTACCTTCGCCGGAGCGTGACGACATGGGACTGATCAGCGTGCTCTGGGGCATCGTCGCCCTGCTGTGGACCCTGCTGGCCTTCATCCCCCTGCTGGGCTGGGGCAACTGGTTCATGATTCCTTTCGCCGTGGTCGGCGCCATCGTCGCCGCCATCGGCGCGGCCTTCTCCAGCCCCGGCCGGCGTGGCCGGGCCAAGACCGGGCTGGTGCTCAATGTGCTGGCCATCGCCATCGGCGTGTTCCGCCTGGTGATCGGTGGCGGGGTGATCTGAAGCAGCTCCCACACTGCACCTGCTCCCACCCAGGGTGACCCCTGGCCGCAGGCGTATCATGGCCTGCTCACGTCGGAGCCTTCGCCATGTCCTTCCCCGCCCATCGTCCGCGCCGCATGCGCCGCGACGACTTCTCGCGCCGGCTGATGCGCGAGAACACCCTGACCACCAACGACCTGATCCTGCCGGTGTTCGTGCATGAAGGGCAGGGGCGCATCCCGGTGCCGTCGATGCCGGGCGTGGAGCGCCTGTCGGTGGACGAGCTGTTGCGCGTGGGCGAACAGGCCCTGGAGCTGGGCGTGCCGGTGCTGGACCTGTTCGGCGTGCCCGACCCGGCCGCCAAGACCGACGATGGCCGCGTGGCCTGGGACGAGGACGGCATCATCCAGCGAGCGATCCGCGCGTTGAAGACGCGCTTCCCCGAGCTTGGGGTGATGACCGACCAGGCGCTGGACCCCTACACCACCCACGGCCAGGACGGGCTGATCGACGCGTCCGGCTACATCGTCAACGACGAAACCACCCAGGCGCTGATCAAGCAGTCGCTGTCGCATGCCGCCGCCGGCGTGGACATCCTCTCGCCCAGCGACATGATGGACGGGCGCATCGGCGCGATCCGCAATGCGCTGGAAGGCGCCGGCTTCATCCACACCCGGATCATGGCGTATTCGGCCAAATACGCTTCGGCCTTCTACGGCCCGTTCCGCAACGCCGTGGGCAGCGCCGGCAACCTCGGCAAGGGCAACAAGTTCACCTACCAGATGGACCCGGCCAACCTGGACGAGGCCCTGCACGAGATCGCGCTGGACCTGGAGGAAGGCGCGGACATGGTGATGGTCAAGCCGGGCATGCCGTACCTGGACGTGGTGCGCAAGGTGAAGGACACCTTCCATCGCCCGACCTTCGTGTACCAGGTCAGCGGCGAGTACGCGATGCTCAAGGCCGCCGTGGCCAACGGCTGGCTGGACGAACGCGCGGTGGTGATGGAGTCGCTGCTGGGCTTCAAGCGCGCCGGTGCCGATGGCGTGCTGACCTATTTCGCGCTGGATGCGGCGCGCTGGCTGCGCGAGGGCTGATCGCCCGGGCGGGGGTTGCGGCGGTTTCGGCCCGCGCATTCGCAACGGAGAATAAGTCTCATCTACAATCGGCAGGCACCCGCCCCCACGGCGGCGCCGGACCTGACCGATGTTCAAATCCCTGCTGTTTCAGCTGCACTGGCTGCTGGGCATCACCGCTGGCACCGTGCTGGCCCTGATGGGCCTGACCGGGGCGGCGCTGTCCTTCGAGGACGAGCTGGTGCACGCGGCCAATCCGGCCTACGCCAGCATGGCCCAGCGCCAGGCCGCCGGCGAGCAGACCCTGCCCGTGGACCTCCTGGTGGCGCGGCTGCGCCAGGACGGGGATGTGGCCGTGGCGCGCATGCAGATCGTCCCCGACGGCGCGCGGCCCTCGCTCATCCGCTTCGAGGGCGCGGACAAGGACACCCGCTATTTCGACCCCTACAGCGGCCAGCGCATGGCCGAGCCCCGCGGCATGGGCTTTTTCCACGTCGTGGAGGACCTGCATCGCCGCCTGGCCGCCGGCGAGCGCGGCAAGGCCGTCACCGGCGCCTGCGTGATCGCGCTGCTGTTCTTCTGCCTGTCCGGCCTGTACCTGCGCTGGCCGCGGCAGTGGCGCCACTGGCGCGCCTGGCTGGCGGTGGAATGGAAGCGCAGCGGCCGCAGCTTCCTGTGGAGCCTGCATTCGGTGATCGGCACCTGGTGCCTGGTGCTCTACCTGGTCACCGCCCTGACCGGCCTGTGGTGGTCCTACGACTGGTATCGCCAGGGCCTGACCCAGCTGCTGGGCGGGGACGCGCGCCAGGAGTCGCGCGGCGGTCGCGGCGCGAAGGTCCCGGGGTTCGATGCCCTCGACCTGACGCCGCTGCAGGCCACGATAGCCGGCGTCCCGGAACTGCGCGGGCAGGCCCTGGACCTGCGCTTCGGCAAGCCCGGCCAGCCGGTCACGGTGCGCTATCTAGGCGCCGATGCGGCGCATGTGCGCGCCTTCGATACGCTCAAGCTCGATCCGCGCACCGGCGCGCTGCTCGAACGCACGCGGTTTTCCGCCCTGCCGGCGGGCAAGCACCTGCTGGGCAGCATCTACGCGCTGCACACCGGCAGCTACTTCGGCCTGCCGGGCCGGGTGGTGATGATGGTCTCCAGCCTGTGCATGTGCCTGTTCTTCGTCACCGGCTGGATGCTGTACCTGGACCGCCGCCGCAAGAAGCGCCAGGTGCGCGCCAGCCGCGGTGCGCTGGTGCCGCAGGCCGCGGCCGCCGGCGAGCCCTGGCTGGTGGGCTTTGCCAGCCAGAGCGGCTTTGCCGAACAGCTGGCCTGGCGCGCGGCCGGGCAGCTGCAGGCCGCGGGCCTGCCGGTGCAGGTGCGCCCGTTGGCCCAGCTGGATGCCAGCACCCTGCGCAACACCCGCAAGGCCCTGTTCGTGGTCAGCACCTTCGGCGATGGCGAACCGCCGGACTCGGCGCGCGCGTTCGAGCGCCGCGTGCTCTCCAGCGCGCAGGCGCTGCCCGACCTGGGCTATGCGCTGCTGGCGCTGGGCGACCGCCAGTACGCGCGCTTCTGCGGCTTCTCGCGCCGGATCGAGCACTGGCTAGGCCAGCAGGGCGCGCGCACGCTGTTCCCCAGCGTGGAAGTGGATGGTCAGGACACCGATGCCCTGCAGCGCTGGCAGCAGCAGCTGGCCGCCTTGACCGGCATCGCCCCGGTGGAGGGCAGCCCCGTCCACGCCGCGCCGCTGCAGCCGTGGACGCTGCTGGAGCGCGAACTGCTCAATCCTGGCAGCGCCGGTGCGCCGGTGTGGCGCATCGCCCTGCTGCCGCCGCCGGACGCGCATTGGGAGGCCGGCGACATCCTGGAAATGGCGCCCTGCAATGCCAGCGCCGATGTGCTGGCGGCGCTGGCCCGCGACGGGCTGGACCCGCAGGACAGCGTGCAGGTCGAGGGCGTGGCGATGCCGCTGCAGCTGGCCGCCGCCTCGCGACAGCTGCCAGACGGCCCGGGCCGGCCGGCGACGGCCCAAACCTGGCTGGAGGCGCTGCCACCGCTGTCGCACCGTGAGTACTCCATCGCCTCGCTGCCGCAGGACGGCGTGCTGGAGCTGATCGTGCGGCAGACCCTGCGTCACGACGGACGCGCCGGACTGGGCTCGGGCTGGCTGATCCTGCATGCGCAGGCTGGCGCGCCGGTAATGGCGCGGGTGCGGGCGAACCCCGGCTTCCGCCGTGCGGACGCGGACGCGCCGATGATCCTGATCGGCAACGGCACCGGCATCGCCGGCCTGCGCAGCCTGATCAAGGACGCCGCGCGCTGCGGCCAGGCCGGGCACTGGCTGCTGTTCGGCGAACGCAGCGCCGCGCATGACCATTTCTGCGCGCGGGAGCTGCAGGCCTGGCAGGCCGACGGGCACCTGCAGCGCGTGGACCTGGCGTTCTCGCGCGATCAGGACCGCAAGGTCTACGTGCAGCATCTGTTGGCCGAGTCCGCCGACGAGCTGCACGCCTGGGTCGCCCGCGGCGCGGTGATCCACGTCTGCGGCTCGCTGGCCGGCATGGCGCGCGGCGTGGACCAGACCCTGCGCCAGGTGCTGGGCGAGGACGCGGTGGATGCGCTGGTGGCCCAGGGGCGCTATCGGCGCGACGTGTACTGACCTCGCGCGCGGTGCCGAACGTGCCGCGGCAAGGTCGCAGGTCTTGGGGAATCACGCGTCCCCTCCCCTGGCCGCGATCGGGCCGCGTGCAGATTGCCCGCACTGAGCGCGCGGGCCTGCATGGTGTCGGCGCTGTTTGTCCTGGCGGCTGGCGCTCTTGTGGGAGCCGATTCATCGGCGAAGAAGCTTTTCCGGGAGAGCCCCTTCGCGGCTGATGGCCCTAGGCCACCTTGAGCCGCTCCCACGCTAAGCGCGGAGGCTGAAATCGCGTTGGCGCTGATTGTCCTGAAGGCTGGCGCTCTTGTGGGAGCCGATTCATCGGCGAAGAAGCCTTCCCGGTACGGCCCCTTCGCAACTGATGGCCCGAGGCCAGCCGTCTCCACAGGATGCTTTCGGAGTGTGGAGTGGTCCGCGTGGCCTTGACGCGACGTCTCGCGTTGCCGGGCGAGGATATGCATCCCCATTCGTCAGGAAACGCCGTGTCCGCCCTCGCCCCTCGCTCGCTCCGCGCTGCCACCTTCGACGACCTTGCCGAGGTCACGCGTCTGGTCGGGGTGCTGGGTTATCCCTGCGATATCGAGACAATGGCACCGCGCCTGCGGGTGTGGCTGTCGCAGGAGCACTGCGGGCTGTTCGTGGCGACCACGCCCGAGGCGCCAGACACGCTGGCGGGGCTAGTGGCCGCCGAGTATCGGGTGATCCTGGAGCACGAGCCGCGCGTGGAAGTGATGGCGATGGTGGTCGATGCCCCGGCGCGGCGCATGGGCCTGGGGCGCCAGCTGATCGACCACGCCGCCGGCTGGGCCGCCACGCGCGGGGTGAACATGCTGTTCCTGCGCTCGAACATCGTCCGCCCGGAAGCCCATGGCTTCTACGAGAGCCTGGGCTTCACCCGGGTCAAGACCCAGCATGTCTACGAGCGCGCAGTGCCGGGCGTGTAGGGGTGATGCGCGGCCGCTGATGCTGGTACTGGTGCAACGGTCGTGGGAGCAGCTCGATGTGCCCTCGGGCTTCAGCTCCGAATGGGCTTCCTCGGTAGAGCCCCTTCGCGGCTGAAGCCGCTCCCACAACTTCCTGCCACAGCTTCAACTCAGCGGCTTCTCCGAAGTTTCTTCTTGCAACTTCAGCCAGCGCAGCCGGTCTCGCCTTGGACCCGCGGCGTCAGCGTGCGGTAGAGATCCTGCAGGCCGGCCCTTGGCGCGGGGGCGCTGCCGCTGACCAGCATCTCGCTGGGCTTGCTGGGATCGGGCAGCGCGCGACGGGTGCTGCCACCGGCAATGTTCAACGGTGAACGCCAGGCGCCCTCCACCTCGTAGCGACCCTGGACGCAGCGTGCGGTCCACACCTGGCTGCCCTGCGCATCGGCGCGGGTAAGCAGCAGGCCACGCCCGCCTTCCAGCCAGGCGCCGTCGATTTCGTCGCCTGGCGTGTTGACGCCCGGGACTGGCGCGACCGCGCCGAAGCCCTCGCCCTGCACGGCGGCCTGCCACAGGTCCAGCCCACCGGTCCCGCCAGGACGATCGCTGGAGAACATCAGGCGACGACCATCAGCACTGGGTGTGGGCGCATCTGCGGTGCTGGCCGCGATGCCGAGCTGGTCAGCCAGCGCCTGCGGCTCTTGCGGCTGTCCCTCCTCATCCACCCGTGCCCGCCACAGCGTGCGCGGGCCCGACGGCGTGCGCGGCGCGGAGAAGTACAGCCAGCGCCCATCAGGACTGAAGGCCGGTGCGGCCGCGTCCACCGCCTGCGCCATCGCCAGCGGCGCCGCCTCGCTCCAGCGCTTGTCCTGCAGCCGCGCCTGCCACAGCGAGGACACACCTTGCGCATCCTGGCGCGCCCAGACGATGCGCTGCCCGTCGGGACTGATGCTGGCGCCGGTCTCGCTGGCGGCAGTGGAGACCACGTGCATGCCCTCGATACCGAAGGCCGCCAACTGCGCCTGTACAGGGGCCGCGAGTAGACTGCCAGCCGCCCACGCCGCGGCCCAGCGCCAGCGGCGCAGGCGCTTCCCTTCCCGCTGTCGGTCTTCTGCCATGCCCAATGCCTACTACGCTGTCTTCGGTCATCCAGTGTCGCACTCGCTGTCCCCGCGCATCCATGGCGCGTTCGCCCAGGCCAGCGGCATCGCATTGGATTACCGCAGGATCGACGCGAGCCCGGAGGATTTCCACGCCGCGCTGCAGCGCTTCGCCGCCGACGGCGGGCGTGGGGCCAACGTGACCCTGCCCCTGAAGGAGCTGGCGGTGGCGGCCTGCAGCACCCTGACCGAGCGCGCGCGCCTGGCCGGGGCGGTCAACACCCTGGCCTGGTCCGATGGCCAATGGCATGGCGACAACACCGACGGCGCCGGCCTGGTGCGCGACCTGACCTCGCGCCACGCGCTGGACCTGCGTGGCCGCCGCACGCTGCTGCTGGGGGCCGGCGGCGCGGCCCGTGGCGTGGCCCCGGCGCTGCTGGAGGCCGGGGTGGGCGAGCTGGTCATCGTCAACCGCAATCCGGCCCGCGCCGATGCCCTGAGCGATGCCCTGGGCCAGCCCGGACGCGCCCACAGCCGCTACTGGGAGGATCTGGCCTCGCTGGGCGACTTCGAGCTGATCGTCAACGCCACCTCCGCCGGGCGCAGCGAGCACGACCCGCTGCTGGAGCTGCCGTTCTCGCTGACCAACGACCTGACCGGCGCGGTGGACCTGAACTACGGGCCGGCGTCCATTCCCTTCCTGGCCTGGGCACGAGCCGGCGGCTGCCGCGTGCAGATCAATGGGCTGGGCATGCTGGTGGAGCAAGCCGCTGAGAGCTTCCAGCTGTGGCACGGCCAGCGCCCGGACACCGATCCGATCTATGCCGAACTGCGCGCCCCGCACGACGCCAGCGCGGCAATCAGCTGACATATTCATTACAAATCAGACAGCCGGCTGACGGCTTACAGGCTTGAAATTATTCGCAAGAAATTGATTTCGAAAGGGTTTCCGCCTGCGCCCACGGGGGGTGCAGGTGAGGGGCGATAGCTAGAAGGGTGTATGGACCGCGCGCGGCGCCGCTACCAAGCTCGCCCACCTTGGATCCGCCCGGAAGCCACCGTTCATGACCACCCCACGCTCCTCGCTTTCGTCATTGCCTTGGTCGCGCGCGCGCCGCACGCTGCTGCTGTCGGCGCTGCTGCTGACGCCCGCCTTCGCAATGGCCCAGCAGGCCTCAAGCGCGCAGCAGACCCAGTCTGCCGACCCCCAGCGCATCACGCCGGCCCAGGCCGACGCTCCGCCCTCGCCGGCCAGCCCGGCGCCGGCCACCACCACCGCGCCCAAGCCGGCCGCCAGCACTGGCTACCCACTCGAGGCGCAGGGCTGGGGGCCCAAGCAGGGCAAGACCTGGCAGGCGCGCTGGATGGACGATTTCACCTACTTGCGCGATCGCTCCAAGCGCAAGGACTTCTACGACCCGATCAAGTACATCCCGCTCAACGACGATGGTTCGGTCTACCTGACCCTCAGCGGCGAGTTGCGTTTCCGCAACAACACCTTCAGCCATCCGGGCATGGTTCCCACCGCGGACACGCAGATCCAGTGGCTGCGCCGCGTGTTCGGCGGCGCCGACCTGCATGTGGGTGAGCACTTCCGGGTCTACGCCGAACTGGCCCATGGCCAGATCGACGGCGTCAACGAGGGCAACCCGGCCTCGCAACACAACGAGGCTTACCTGCAGCAGGGCTTCTTCGACATCACCGGTGACATCAACGGGGTGGAGGCAGGCTTCCGCGCCGGCCGCCAGCTGTTCATCGATGGCCCCACCCAGCTGCAGGCCGCGCGCGACAACACCAACCTGTTCCGTCCCATGAACGGCTTCCGCGGCTGGCTGATCGGCGATGACAAGCGCCTGGACGTGTACGAGTTCCGTTGGCCGATCGACGGGCCCGGCGGCCTGGGCGATGACAAGATCGACTACGGGCGCCGCTTCCGCGGCGTCACCGCCGGCTTCAAGCTGCCGGTGGGCAAGCTGTACCTGGACCCGTTCTGGTACTCCTCGCGCGTGGATGAGCAGCGCTGGGGCCGCACCACCGCGCGCGACGAGCGCGATTTCTGGGGCGTGCGCTTCTACGGCACCTACGGCAACCTGACCACGGAAACCTACGCGGCCAGCCAGCGCGGCAGCTATGGCGACCGCAAGGTGCGGGCCTGGTCCGGCGGCACCTCCAACCGTTGGTCCTTGAGCAAGGAAGGCTGGAAGCCGTCGCTGGGCTTCCATGCCGATATCGCCTCCGGCGGCGGCGGGGCCTTCAATGGCGGCACCATCAAGGGCGCCTCGTTCCTGCACAGCAACGTGCTGTACTTCGACTGGTCCTCCTTCTTCGGCGCCACCAACCTGATCAACGCCGCGCCGCAGTTCGTCTTCCAGCCGTTGCCGAAGATGAACGTCACCACCGAGTGGGAAGCGCTGTGGCGCTACAGCGAGAACGACGCGGTCTACAACGGCCAGGGCGCCGCCTATGCGCGCACCCAGCTGCCCGACGGCAAGTACATCGGCAACCTGGCGCGCATCAACGTCACCTATGCCTACGACGACCATCTCTCGTTCGTCTGGCGCGCCGAGCAGTTCACCGCCGGCGACATGATGAAGGAAGCCGGCTACGGCGACTCGACCTTCATGGCGGCCTGGGTGAACTACCGCTTCTGACCGCGCCGCGAAGATGACCCCGGCCAGGGCGTGGTTTTCCACGCCCTGCGTCGTTTCCACGGCTGCACGCCGATATCATCGCCGGTCTATTTCGGCGAAGCGGACCACCATGAACGACGCATCGGGCTTCTTCGTCCAGGCCCTGACCCAGCTGGCCCACCGCCTGCCGGAAGCCATCGCCCTGTTGGTCGGCGCGGTGCTGATCCTGAAGACCCGCGCCACCGCGCCCGGCCGCGGCATGGCCTTGGGCGCGGTGATCGCCTTGTTCGTCTGCCTGTGCATCGGCGCCCTGGCCGGCATGCTGCCGGCCTACCTCATGTCCGCCAACACCGGTGCGATGGAGATGAGCCGGATCATGGGCGTAATGGGCGTGGTCTACCTGGGGCTGTCGGTGATCGGCGCCATTGCGCTGGGGGTGCTGTTCTTCGCCCTGAACAAGGCCTGGAACACGCAGCCGCCGCCGGTTCAGCCGCCCCTGGGCTGAGCCAGCGCGATGCCCGGCGCGGCGGCTGCGACCGGGCATGAGAAAATGGCCGCATGAGTGAAGCCGCACCCGCCACACCCGCACAGCCCGCGCCCGGCAAGGGCACGCCCGCGCAGGACGCGCCAACTCGCGTGCTGGGCGAGGAACTGAAAGCCGCCATCCGCAGCGCCTACACCACCCTGCAGGCCAACACGCCCGGCTTCACCCCGCGCCGCTCGCAGAGCCAGATGATCGGCGTGGCCTCGCGCGCGCTGGCCACCAGCGGCGGCGTGGGCGTGATCGAAGCGCCGACCGGCGTGGGCAAGTCGCTGGCCTATCTGACCGCCGGAGTGCCGATCGCACTGGCGGCCAAGAAGAAGCTGGTCATCAGCACCGGCACGGTGGCGCTGCAGGCGCAGCTGGTGGAACGCGATATCCCCGCCTTCCTCAAGGCCACCGGGCTGTCGGCCACCGTCGCCCTGGCCAAGGGCCGCACGCGCTACCTGTGCACGCGCAATGCCGAGGAACTGCAGGGCACCGGGCCGGCGCAGGACGCGCTGTTCGCCGAGGCCGAGGTGCTCTACGACCGCCCCTTGAGCAGCACCGACACCGCCCTGGCCGCGCGCCTGGCCAAGCTGTTCACCGAGCGCCAGTGGAACGGCGACCTGGACGCCTCGCCCGAGCAGGTCAGCCCGGCCCTGCGCATGCGTATCACCACCAACGCCGCCGGCTGCGCCGGGCGCCGCTGCGCGCACGCGGCCAACTGCCCGGTGCTGCGCGCGCGCAACGACGTGCGCGAGGCGCAGATCGTGGTCACCAACCACGCGCTGCTGCTGTCCACGCTGGCCCTGGGCGATATCGAGAACGGTCAGCCGCTGATCGCCGCGCCCAGCGACATGCTGCTGGTGCTGGACGAGGGCCACCACGTGGCCAACGTCGCCATCGACCAGGGGGCGGCGCGCATCGGCCTGGACGACATGGCCAAGCGCACCAGCCGCCTGCAGACGCTGATCGCCGCCAGCTACCGGGTCATCGACAAGGACACCATCGGCCAGCTGCACGCCAACGACGCCATCGAGCTGGCGGTGGACGTCAGCAAGCAGCTCAAGGCCTTCCATGGCGCGCTGGAGCAGGCCTGGACGCCGGACATGAGCGAGCGCGAGCCGCAATGGCGCGCGCCCAACGGACAACTGCCGGCGGACTGGATGCCATCGGTGGAGGCCCTGGCCGAGTCCTCCCGCGCCCTGCTCAACTGGGTCAATGCCGCCCACGGCCTGGTGGCCAAGTCCAAGCAGGACGATGCCACCCGCGAGCGCGTGCAGCGCAACCTCGGCCTGGCGCTGGAGATGGTGGAGCAGCAGTACGCGCTGTGGAACGGCTGGCGCCGCGAGGATGCCGAAGGCGCGCCGCCGATGGCGCGCTGGATCACCCTGGCCCACGACGGCGACCTGGTCTGCCACTGCTCGCCGGTGTCGGCCGCGCAGGTGCTGCGCGGGCTGCTGTGGAAGGAGGTGGATTCGGTGGTGATGACCTCGGCCACGCTCACCGGCGGCAACGATTTCCAGGCCCTGGCCATCGACACCGGCCTGCCCGACCACGCCGAGATGGTCTCGCTGACCTCGCCCTTCGACCTGGCCCGGCAGGCGCAGCTGGTGGTTCCGAAGTTTCCGGTGGCGCCCGATGACCGCGAGCAGCACCCGCGCGAAGTGGCGCGCTATCTGGTGGCCGAGCTGGACTGGGGCAAAGGCTCGATGGTGCTGTTCACCTCGCGCTGGAAGATGGAGAAGGTCGCCGACCTGCTGCCCATCGCCCAGCGCAACCGCGTGCTGGTGCAGGGCGAAGGCAACAAGTCGCAGATCATCGGCGAGCACCTGCGGCGCGTGGCCGCCGGCGAAGGCTCGGTGCTGTTCGGCCTGAACTCTTTCGGCGAGGGCCTGGACCTGCCCGGCGAGGCCTGCACCACGGTGGTCATCACCCAGGTGCCCTTCGCCGTGCCCACCGACCCACAGACGGCGACCCTGAGCGAATGGCTGGAGAGCCGCGGCCACAACGCCTTCAACCTGATCGCCATCCCGCATGCCCTGCGCACGCTGACCCAGTTCGCCGGCCGCCTGATCCGCACCTCCACCGATAGCGGGCGGGTGATCATCCTGGACTCGCGGCTGCTGACCCGGCGCTATGGCAGGCGGATCATCGATGCGTTGCCGCCGTTTGAGCGGGTGATTGGGTGATTGGGTGAGGGGGCGTTACTGCCAGGAAACTCTTGCGTTGGCCGGGTGATTTCCTGGCGGTGATTTTTGGCGATGGTGGATGGAGGAGCGTCATCCACCCTACGTGCTACTGCCTGTTTTGAGCGTTTTTCCTACCCTCATCACTAGCAAAATGCCCTGTGGGCACGGACCTGCGTTCGCGTAGGGTGGGCAACGCGAAGCTTGCCCACCATGGATCAGCCGACGATGGCTTAAGGATGAGCCGCCATGCCCGATTACCGCCGCGTCCGCGTTCCAGGCGCCACCTACTTTTTCACCGCCAATCTGCGCGATCGCCGCAGCGACCTGCTGACGCGCGAGGTCGTCCTGCTGCGTGAAACGGTCCGCGCGACGCGGGCACGGCATCCCTTTCATATCGACGCCTGGGTGGTGTTGCCCGACCACATGCACTGCCTGTGGACGCTGCCCGCGGGCGACGCCGATTTCGCGCTGCGCTGGAAGGTGATCAAGTTCGCCTTTGCCAAGCGCTTGTCCAAGACCGAAACCTGCACGGCCGCCCAGCAGCGACGCGGCGAACGCGGCATCTGGCAACGGCGCTATTGGGAGCATCTCATTCGCGATGAGCGTGATTACGAGCGCCACTTCGATTACATCCATCTCAACCCGCTCAAGCATGGGCATGTCGAACGGCTTGAGGACTGGCCGTACTCGAGTTTTCATCGCGCCGTGGCGAGGGGCATCTACCCCATCGGATGGTGCGCCGCGCCGGAGCAGGATCAGCGCGGCTATGGCGAGTAGGCATTCGACGCAACGCCGAAGTGGTGGATGAAAGCGCTTGTCCACCCGCGAACTCCGTAGGGTGGACAACGCGAAGCTTGTCCACCAGAGGGTCGGCAATCGATCAAGCGTGCATCGCCGTGATCACGCGGTCCGTTACATCGCGATGGTGGATGATGGAGCGTCATCCACCCTACGGCGTCCGTAGGGTGGACAACGCGAAGCTTGTCCACCAGGGCGTCGGCGGTCGATCAAGCGTGCGTCGCCGTGATCACGCGATCGGTTACATGGCGATGGTGGATGATGGAGCGTCATCCACCCTACGGCGTCCGTAGGGTGGACAACGCGAAGCTTGTCCACCAGAGGGTCGGCAATCGATCAAGCGTGCATCGCCGTGATCACGCGGTCCGTTACATCGCGATGGTGGATGA
>Ga0209257_1000178_pt1 | contig 160969 bp, 149 predicted proteins | sample AraplaCvi_mCL_r2_FD_184277 | JGI IMG/M metagenome (GOLD analysis project Ga0209257, IMG submission 184277) | Arabidopsis root microbial communities from North Carolina, USA - plate scrape MF_Cvi_mCL_r2 (SPAdes) (version 2) | ecosystem: Host-associated > Plants > Roots > Endosphere | place... | reverse complement strand
CGACCACATAGTAGTCGTCGCCCGCGCCGCCGTAGAGCTCGTTGGCCGCGCCGGAGCCGCCGTACAGGATGTCATTGCCGTCGAAGCCGATCAGCACGTCGCGCGCGGTGGTCCCGCGGATGACGTTGTCGCCGGCGTTGCCCTGGCCCTCGAAGCCGGTCGTGCCGGTGTAGGTCAGGTTCTCCACATTGGCCGACAGGCGGAAGCGGGCCAGGCCGGTCTCGACCAGGTCCACGCCCTCGCCGGCCTGTTCGACGATGGTGTCCTCGGCCTCGACGACGTAGCGGTCGTTGCCCGCGCCGCCGTACAGCTCGTTGGCCGCACCGGTCCCGCCGTGGATGACGTCGTCGCCGTCGAAGCCGGCCAGCACGTCATAGCCGTCCCCGCCCCACAGGGTGTTGGCGCCCGCGTCGCCGAAGATCACGTCGTTGAAGGCCGAGCCGCGCACGTCCTCGATGCCGTTCAGCACGTCGGACGCCCCGTCGCCGTCGTTGGACGCCTGGTTGCGGTCCAGGCGGACCGTCACCCCGGCCGCGGCGCTGGAATAGTCCGCCATGTCGCGGCCGTCGCCGCCGTTCAGGGTGTCGACGCCGGCGCCGCCGACCAGGCGGTCATTGCCCGCCCCGCCGATGATCAGGTTGTTGGACGCGTTGCCGACGCCGGTGAAGTTCCCGGTTCCGTTATAGACCAGGTTCTCGATGTTGACGCGCAGGACGAACGTATCCAGCCGCGACTCGACCGTGTCGATCCCGTCGTTCTCGGCCTCCACGACCGTGTCGTTGGCCTCGACCACATAGTAGTCGTCGCCCGCGCCGCCGTAGAGCTCGTTGGCCGTGCCGGCGCCGCCGTACAGGATGTCGTTGCCGCCGAAGCCGATCAGCACGTCGCGGCCCGTGGTCCCGCGGATGACGTTGTCGCCGGCGTTGCCCTGGCCCTCGAAGCCGGTCGTGCCGGTGTAGGTCAGGTTCTCGACATTGGCCGACAGGCGGAAGCGCGACAGGCCGGTCTCGACCAGATCGACGCCTTCGCCGGCCTGTTCGACGATGGTGTCCTCGGCCTCGACGACATAGCGGTCGTCGCCCTCGCCGCCGTACAGCTCGTTGGCCGCGCCCGCGCCGCCGTGGATGACGTCGTTCCCGGCCAGGCCGATCAGCACGTCGTAGCCGGCTCCGCCGCGCAGGACGTTGCTTCCCCCGTCGCCCAGCAGCACGTCGTTGAAGGCCGAACCGGTCAGGTTCTCGATCGAGGTGAAGGTGTCTGCGCCACCGTCGCCGTCGTTGGACGCCTGGCCCGTGTTCAGCTGGGCCGTGACACCCGCCGCCGCGCCCGAATAGTCCGCCGTGTCCACGCCGTCGCCGCCGATCAGGAAGTCAATACCCCGGCCGCCGACCAGGATGTCGTCGCCGGCGCCCCCCGTCAGACTGTTGTCCGCGTTCGTGCCGATCTGGGCCACGCCGGTCAGGTTGGCGACCGCCAGTTCGAGATCGCCGAAACGAAGGCGCTCGACATTGTTCAGCGTGTCGGTCCCCTCGCTGGAGACGACGGTGACGACGCCTCTGTTGACCGAGACGGTGTAGCGGACAAGGCCGGGGGTGAAGACGGCGACGTCATCGCCGTCGCCGCCGTCCATCGCGTCCGAGCCCGGACCGCCGATCAGGACATCGTCGCCGCCCTCGCCGAACACAACGTCATCGCCTTCACCGGAGGCGATCCTGTCGTTCCCCTCGCGGCCCCAGATGGCGTCACCGCTAGGTCCGCCCCCGATGTTGTCTGCATTCGCCGTGCCGACCCTCTCATTGAGCGCCGGCAGACCCGCGATGTCATAGACGCCGTCGTCGAAGCGAAGCCGCTCGACGTTGGTCAGGGTGTCGACCCCGTCCGGACCCGAAATGTATGTGACGCCATTCAGCAGGGACAGGGTGTAGGCCGCGCGAAGGCCGGAGAAGACCGCCGTATCGCGACCGGCGCCGCCGTCGATGATGTCGTCGCCGCCGCCGCCCGTCAGGATGTCGTCCCCGTCGCCCGCCACGATGCGGTCGATGTCGGAGGTGCCGAGCAGGGTGTCGGCGTTGGGCGTGCCGTTGACCACATTGGCGATGCGGACGCCGTTGATATCGTACAGGCCGTCGGAGAACCGCAGCTGTTCCACGCCGCGCAGGCGGTCCGTCTGATTGTAGGTCGCCGTGTCCGTGATGGTGGTGACGCCGTCCGGGCCGGTCGCAATGACGTAGTTGGAGCGCGGACCGCCGTATACGGCGATATCCAGACCCTCGCCGCCGTCCAGGGTGTCGTCGCCGAAGCCGCCGTCGATGATGTCGTCCCCGTCGCCGCCGACCAGGGTGTCGTTGCCGTGGTCGCCGCTGAGACGGTCCGCGCCGCCGAAGCCCATCAGCAGATTGGGTCCCGTCGACGTGCCGGTGAGCACGTCGTTGAACTCGCTGCCGTAGAGATCCTCGATCCATTCGAGGCGGTCCGTGCCCTGACCGGTGTCCTGCGGTCCCATGATCTGTAGATTGACGGTGACGCCGCGGGTGGCGGAGCGGTAGTCGGCGACGTCGCCGCCGGGCAGATACTGGCCGTTGACATAGGTCGCCTGACCCTCGCCGCCCTGTCCGCCGTCGAGACGGTCGTCGCCCGCGCCGCCGGCCAGGATGTCGATGCCCGATCCGCCCTGGAGACTGTCGTCGCCGTCGCCGCCGTTCAGGACGTCGTCGCCATTCTGCGACTGCATGACATCGTCGCCGGCCGTGCCGTTGAACACGTCGTTCCCGCTCGTGCCGTTGAACAGCTGTCCGGCGGTGACCAATGGGTTGTAGCCGAAGTTGGCGGCGGAGAAATCGGTCCGGACGGTGCTGACGAAGGTGATCAGCATGATCCAGTTGTGTGCGTTTCCACTTCCGTCCCGGTCCACCTGCAGCAGGACGTCGCCGCCCTCCTGGACCAGGCGGGCGAACCCGAGTTGGAAGGGGTTGTAGCCGTTCCATCCAATGAGGGAGGCGGTCAGCAGCGGCTCCCAGCTCAAGATGTCGCCGCCCGCTCCGGCGGTGAAGTCGGTGAATCGGATCGTCGGGCTCGGGTTCTCGAGCCGGCCCATGTAGACGGTGTCCACTCCGGCGCCGGTCGCGATGGTCAGGTCGCCGTAGAGGAAGCCTTGCAGGTAGATGCGGTCATTGCCCGCGCCGCCGTCCAGCAAGGCCGAGAAGCCCGGGTCGCCGATAATGTTCAGCTCGTCCGCGCCGTCCCCGCCCAACAGTTGAACGCGATCCGTGGAGCGGCCCCAGCGCGAGACCGAAATGGTGTCGTCGCCGTCGCCACCCATCAGGATGTCGTTGCCGCCGCCCTCGCCGGGGTTGCCCAGATCAAACAGCTGGTCGTTTCCGGAACCGCCGTCGAGGACATCGTCCCCGAGGCCGCCGTTGATCGCGTCGTTGCCCGCCCCGCCGTCCAGCCGGTCGTTGCTGTTGCCGCCCGAGATGAAGTCGTCGCCGTCGAGACCCGACATGATGTCTTCGCCGTTGGTCCCGATCAGTCGATCCACTCCGCCGGTGCCGATGAAGGTCTGGCCGGGGATGCCGCCGCCGTTGGGGTCGTAGCCGCTGAAGTTCCACGCGGTGAGGCTCGAGGCCAGGGTGTTGCGGAAGGTGAGGAGGGTGAAGGCCGTCTGGGCGCCGCCGGCCGCGCCGTCCAGATCGATCGACAGCACCGTGTCGGCGCCGACCTGGGTCAGTTTCAGATAACCGCTGGAGAAGGGGTTGCTGCCGTTCCAGCCCGTGAAGATGTCGGACAGTTTGAAGGTCGGACTGTCGAAGACGATCCGGTCGCCGCCGACGCCGCCGGTGAAATCGGTGACGACCATCTGGCCGCCCCAGGTCGGGTTCAGGACAGAGAAATCGAGGATGTCGGCGCCGGAGCCGGTGACGATCTCCACGCTTCCGGCGACGGCCCAGATCCGGAACACGTCGGAACCGGCGCCGCCGTCCAGCACGGCGGTGCTGGCGTTGAAGACATAGTAGTCAAGCAGGTCGTTCCCGTCGCCGCCCTCGGCCCTCAGGACGGAGACCGGCGAACGCTCGGGCCGCCAGAAGTGAAGGGTGTCGTTTCCACCCATGCCGCGCAGGATGTCGTCGCCGCCGAGCTCGTCATTGATGATGTCGGCGTCGCTCCCCCCGGTCAGGGTGTCGGAGCCGGCGGTTCCCGTGATCGTCGGCATCTGTCTTCCCCCAGGGCTCTGCAGGCCCGAACCCGACCGGGGATACGACGCGCACGCGAACAGTCCCCAACTGAACGTAGAGGTTAATTAGGGCCTAAAGGACAAGCAAGCGCCTGACCGGCTGTCGCGTTGCCGCGCCTCCGCGCGCCGCCGCCGCTGCGCGCGGAGGCGCGGCGGCGGAAAAGCGCAGTCTTACCGCCCGAACTTCTGGAACTTGATCCGGTGCGGGATCAGGCTCTCAACGCCGAGGCGGCGCTTCTTGTCTTCCTCATAGGCCTCGAAGTTGCCTTCGAACCATTCCACGTGGCTGTCGCCCTCGAAGGCCAGGATGTGGGTCGCCAGACGGTCCAGGAACCAGCGATCGTGGGAGATGACCACGGCGCAGCCGGCGAAGCCTTCCAGGGCTTCCTCGAGGTTCTGCAGGGTCTCGATGTCCAGGTCGTTCGTCGGTTCGTCGAGGAGGATCAGGTTGCCGCCCGAAGCCAGGGTCTTGGCCAAGTGGACGCGGTTGCGCTCACCGCCGGACAGTTGGCCGACCTTCTTCTGCTGGTCGCCGCCCTTGAAGTTGAAGCTGCCGACATAGGCGCGCGAGTTAATCTCGCGCTTGCCGACCATCATGATGTCGGTGCCGCCCGAGATGGCCTGCCAGATGGTCTCGTCCGGCTTTAGGTCGTCGCGCGACTGGTCGACGTAAGCCAGCTTGACGGTTTCGCCGACCTTGATCGTGCCCCCGTCGGGCTGTTCCTGGCCGGTGATCAGCTTGAACATGGTCGACTTGCCGGCGCCGTTCGGGCCGATCACCCCGACGATGCCGTTGGGCGGCAGCTTGAAGGTCAGATTGTCGAACAGGACCTTGTCGCCATACGACTTCTGGAGGCCCTCGACCTCCAGCACGACGTTGCCCAGGCGCGGGCCCGGCGGGATCTGGATGACGGCGTGCGTCTGGGCGCCGCGCATGCTCTCCTGCTCGTCGACCATCCGCTCATAGGCGGCCAGACGGGCCTTGGACTTGGCCTGACGGGCCTTGGCGCCCGAGCGGACCCATTCCAGTTCGCGAGTCAGGGCGCGCTGGCGGGCTTCGGATTCCGACTGCTCCTGCACGACGCGCTTGGTCTTGGCTTCCAGCCACGAGGAATAGTTGCCCTCGTGCGGGTGGCCCTTGCCGCGGTCCAGCTCCAGCGTCCACTTGGTGACGAGGTCCAGGAAGTAACGGTCGTGGGTCACCAGGATGACGCAGCCGGGGAAGTTTTCCAGGTGGTGCTGCAGCCAGGCGACGGATTCGGCGTCCAGGTGGTTGGTCGGTTCGTCGAGCAGCAGCATGTCCGGCTTGCTGAGCAGCAGGCGGGCCAGGGCCACGCGGCGCTTCTCACCGCCCGACAGGTTGGTGACTTCCCAGTCGTCCGGCGGACAGCGCAGGGCGTCCATGGCCATTTCGATGCGGCTGTCGATGTCCCAGACATCGCCGGCGTCGATCTTCTCCTGGAGGGTGGTCATTTCCTCCATCAGTTCGTCGGAGTAGTTCTCGGCCATCTCCATGGCGATGGCGTTGAAGCGGTTGACCCACTGCTTCTCTTCGCACCAGGACTCGACGTTCTCGCGGACGTTCAGGGCGGGATCCAACTGGGGCTCCTGCTCCAGGTAACCGCGCTTGATGCCGTCGGCGGCCTTGGCCTCGCCGGAGAATTCCTTGTCCAGCCCGGCCATGATCTTCAGCAGGGTGGACTTACCCGAGCCGTTGACCCCGACCACGCCGATCTTGGCGTCGTTGTAGAAGCTCAGCCAGATGTTCTCGAAGATCTTCTTGCCGCCGGGAAAGGCCTTGGTCAGGCCCTGCATCTGGAAAATATATTGCTGCGCCATGAGGTGCGGTGCGCCCTGTCGTCTGATCGGATGGGGAGGTTGGCGCGGGATGTAGCCGCCACGCCGCTTCAGGGCAAATGACTAGCGGACGGGCAGGGCGGTTTGATGGCCGCGGCCTGCATCCATTTGATCACCTGGCGGCCTCTCTGCCGTACGCCTCGCTGTCGGGGCCGAGGGAGCATCCATGCGTTCGAATCTCGCCGCGACAGCCCTTGCGGCCGCGATCCTGCTTGTCGTGCCGGCCGCAGCAGGCGCCCAGGACCGCGCCGCCTTCCCCGCCGCCATGGACGCCTTCGCGCGCCGGGCGCTGGCGCGGACCGAGGCCGTGCCGGGCATGGCCGTGGCCGTCGTGGACCAGAACGGCGCGATCTACACCGGAGGCGTCGGCGTGGCGGATGTCGCGAGCGGCGCGCCGGTGGACGCGGACACGCGGTTCTACATCGCCTCGGCGACCAAATCCTTCACCGCCCTGGCCATCGCGGCGATGGCGGGACGGGGCGAGGTCGATCTGGAGGTGCCGCTGGCCGCGTGGTCGCCGGACTCCGGCGTGCCCGCCGACATCGCCGGGCGGATCACCCTGACCGACCTGCTCAGCCATCGGTCGGGCGTCGAGAACGGGCCGATCGCCTTCCGCGCCGCCTTCTCCGGCGACTGGACCCCGGCGCTCATGTGGGACCTGACCGCGCAGACCCGACCGGTGGAGGACGGCGCCTACGGGACGTTCGACTACACCAACTCGGGCTACAACTTGGCCACGGTCTTGCTGGAGCATGAACGGGGCCGCGACTGGCGCGCGCTGGTGCAGGGCGAGGTCCTGACGCCGCTGGGCATGACCGACACCACGGCTTTCATCGACGAGGCGCGGGTCGAGGGTCACACCGTCGCCGCCGGCCATTTCGGGCGTCTCTCCGGACAGCCGGAGCGGTCATATCTGCAAAAGACCGACGCCACGATGCAGTCGGCGGGCGGGCTGGTCTCCACGGCGCACGACATGGCCATCTGGCTGGAGGCGCAGGTGACGGACGGAACGGTCGGCGGCGGCCGCGTCCTGCCCGCCGGCCTCATCGCGTCCACCCATGCGTCCCGCGTGGCGCAGGAGACGACCTTCGGTCCCTATGTCCGCACCGGCTACGGCCTGGGTTGGCAGGTCGGGCGATACGGCGACGACGTCCTGATCCACCATTTCGGCAATTTCTCGGGCTCGCGGGCCCACGTCTCCTTCATGCCGGAGCGTCATCTGGGCGTGGCCGTGATGGTCAACGAGGACGCCTTCGCGGGCGAACTGGCCGACCTGGTCGCCAACTACGCCTATGACTGGTTCGCGAACCTGCCGGATGTGGACGCCGTCTATGACGCGAAGCTGGCCGAGCTGGTTGTCCGCAGGGACCGGCGGCGCGAGGGGATCGCCGGCAACCTGGCCGCCCGCGCACAGCGGCCCCGCACGCTGAGCCTTCCGAACGCCGCCTATGTCGGCGATTACGTCAGCCCGGCCCACGGGACCCTGAGCGTGCGCGAGGACGGCGACCGCCTGCGGCTGACCATCGGCGTGCAGTCGGCGGTGGCCGAGAACTTCACCGATCCGGAAAGCCTGCGGGTCGAACTGACACCCTACACCGGCCAGGGCGTCACCTTCCGGCTCGGCGCCGACGGACGCCCCGTGTCGCTGGGTTACGACGGCGACATCTACACGCGGCGCTGACGCGGTGCTTGGGGCCTTGCAGGCGCCGCCGTCAGGTCGCGACGTGACGGGCGCCGCGACGGATGACGACTCCGCCCACAACCAGGGCCAGGCCGGCGCCCATCAGGAACATCGAGACGGCGCCGCCCCCGATCTCGCTGTTGTTCGTCGCGCTGATGGATCTGGCTGCGGATGTTGCGTCCGTCGCAGTGGTCGCGGTGGCGAAAGCGACCTGTTTGCATTGAGCGATCAGATACGCATCGGCCCCACGTTCGGCCATTGAAGCCTCGCAAGCCTGTCTCAGGCCTGGATCGGCCGTCGGCGGACCACCCGTGAAGTGCATCCACCCACCGACAATGATCAGGATGACCCCAAGCGCGATCAGAACGAGCGGATTTTTCTTCAAGAGAACCCCCTATTGCGGCGAATTTGAACGAAGGCCGCCGCGGTCGGATCGGTTCCCCGAAAGCGCTACGTCTGCGCCGGCAGGAGGGCCATCAGGGCGCGGGTGAAGCCGACCGGGGCGACGGTCAGATGATCCTCGTCCCCCAGCACCGCCGACTGGACCCGAAGGCCCGGATAGGCACGGGATTTCAGGGTGCGTTCCATGGTCCGCACGTCCCCGACCATGTCGGCGTCCGTCGTATGGCGGGGGCCGGGGCCGGGAGTCTCATAGGCGCCGATATACATGAAGACCTCGGCCGGCAGGTCGCGGTGGGTGCGGGCGTATTCGGCCTCCATCGTCATGATGTGCCGCCGGTCGAACCAGAAGGACGGACTGCCCAGCACATAGCCGTGGAACAGCGCCGGATCGGTGAACAGGACCTGGGCACCGAGCAGGGCGCCGTAGGAGTGGCCCAGCAGGACCCGGCGCGCGGGATCGGCGCGGAACCGGTTCTCGATGAAGGGCAGAGCCTGCGTCTTCAAATAGGTCTGGTAGGCCGAGCCGCCGCCATGGACGGTCGACCTGGCGCGCCGAGGCCCGTTCGGGGTCGGCGTATAGTCGCGGTTACGGCTGGCCACCGGGTTGTCCCCCCGCGCATAGGACAGGCCGACCAGGATGAACTCCTCGATCACCGGGCCGTCGAGGTTCACCCGCCGCGCGATCTGGCGAATGATGGGGAAGGCGTAGTCGGCGTCAGTGACGTACAGCACCGGATAGCGGCGTCCGGGGCTGGTCTCGTAGCTGGCGGGCAGGCTGACGAAGACCTCGTAATCGCGGCCCGAGACCGGATCGGGCACGGTCCAGACCTGGGTGCCCGCCAATACATAGGGCGCGCCTTCAGCGCGGACGGGCGTTTGCGACGACTGGGCGTCAGCCTTTTCCGTGCAGGCGGCGACGGACGCCGCCAGCAGGATCATCGCCAGACCGAACGCCTTCATCGCTAACTCCCTCGAAGCTTCACTGCGAGGGAGCCTAGGGCGGAATGTGGCGATGAGGGGGCCGCCGGCCCCCTCATCCTCCGGTCAGGCGCCGATGCCGCCGTCGACCAGGATGCTGGTTCCGGTGATGTAGGCGGCGCCCGGACCGGCGAGGAAGGCGACCGCCGAGGCGATGTCCTGCGGTTGGCCGAAGCGCCCGAGGGCGGTGCCCGCCAGCAGTCCGGCGGCGTTGGGGCCGTCGGCAGGGTTCATGTCGGTGTCGGTGGCGCCCGGCTTGACCAGATTGACGGTGATCCCGCGCGGCCCCAGCTCGCGAGAAAGGCCCAGGGTGAAGGCCTGCAGCGCCGACTTGGTGGCCGAATAGACGGTCACGCCGGGGAAGGGCACGCGGTCGGCCAGCACGCTGCTGATCGAGATCACGCGACCGCCTTCGCCGAGGTGGGGCAGGGCGGCCTGGGTCGTCAGCATGACGCCGCGGATGTTGACGTTCAGCAGGGCGTCGATCTCCTCGGCCGACTGGTCAGCGAACATCGTGCCGCCCGCGATGCCGGCGTTGTTCACGACGATGTCGAGGCCGCCCAGTCCGGCGACCGCGCCTTCGACGGCCTTCTTCGGTCCATCGGTTGAGCCGGAGTCGGCCTGCAGGACGACGGCCTTGCGGCCAAGGGCGCGGATCTCGGCGGCGACGGCTTCGGCCTTGTCGGCGGACTTCTCATAGGTGATGGCGACGTCGGCGCCGTCGGCGGCCAGCTGACGGGCGATGGCGGCGCCGATGCCGCGGCTGGCGCCGGTGACGAGGGCGCGTTTTCCGGCGAGGGGGAGAGAGGCGGTCATGTTTTGGTTCCATTCTGTAACGACTGCTACAGAACGCCAGATGGAAAGCTTGCCTGCCGTCGTCAAGGGATTATGTATCGCTCGTTAGAAAAAGAGGTCCGAAAGACGCCCATGGCCGGCCGTCCCCGCAGTTTCGATCGTGATGAAGCCCTGTCCCGCGCCCTCGAGGTGTTCTGGACCAAGGGCTATGCGGACGCGTCCATGACCGACCTGACCGGGGCCATGGGGATCAACGCCCCCAGCCTCTACGCCGCGTTCGGCAGCAAGGAGGCGCTCTTCCGCGAAGCCGTGCGGCTCTACACCGACACCCAAGGCGCGGCCCTGTGGGCTTCCATGACCGAGGCCGCGACGGCGCGCGACGCCATCGGGGGGCTGCTGCTGGCCACGGCGATGGCCAGCGGAGAGTGCGACCACCCGAAGGGTTGTCTGCTGGCGATCTCGAGCGCCAACCTCGACGCCCTGCCGAAGGGCGCCTGCGACGATGTGGCGGCGATCCGAAAGGATGCGTTCGCGACGATGCGAGACCGGCTGAGCGCCGGTCAGGCGGCTGGCGAGATAGCGCCGGACGCCGATCTGACCGCCATGGCCGCCTTCTTCGCCACGGTCCAGCAGGGCATGACCTTCCGGTCCCGCGAGGGGGCGACGGCGGACGAACTGGCCGGAACCGCCCGCGCCGCCATGCTGGCCTGGGACGGACTGGCGGGACTTACGCGTAGTTGAAGCTGATCGAGATGCGCTCGGACTTGGCGGCGTTGGTCGGCACCTCGTGGCGCAGCCAGCTTTCCCACATCAGCACCGTCCCGGCCTTGGGGGCCAGGTAGACGAAGGGCTGTTCGGCCTCGGACGCGTCCGGGCGGACGCCGGGGCGGGCCATCATCATCGGCAGACGCGGATCTTCCAGCTTCAGGGCCGAGGCGCCCCCCGGGACCTCGACATAGACGGTGCCCGACAGGAAGGCGTGAGGGTGGATGTGCCCCGTGTGACCGCCGCCGGGCTTGAGGATGTTGACCCACAGATTGTCCAGTCGCGGCTTGCGCGCCAGATCGAAATTCAGAGCCTTGGCATAGACTTGCGCGTGCTTGTCGAGATGCCGCTTCAGCTCGCCGAACTCCGGTAGCCGCACCGGCAGGTCGGTCAGGGAGCCGTAGGAGGTGTAGCCGCGATAGCCGTGCTCCTTGCACCATTGGCGTCCGGCCATGTCCTCGGCCGCCAGCATCCGGCAGGCGTCGGCCAGCTCGGCGTTGAAGGCCGCGAAGCCCGCGGAGGCGGCGAGCGAGGCCTCATAGACCTGGGTGACGAAGAGGGGGCGCAGGGACATGACCGTGGCATAGCCGCTAGGGCCGATTGGCGAAAGCGGAGAGGGCGGCGGATACCGGCGAGGCCCTGGGCGTTCGATGGAGCCGAGGAGACCCACATGGATCGGTTCGAAGGCGGGTGCCTGTGCGGCGGGGTCAGGCTGGCGGCCATCGGACGGCCGTATCGGGTCGGGCTGTGCCACTGTCTCGACTGCCGCAAGCATTCGGGCTCGCTGTTCCAGGCGACGGCGATCTTTCCCGAAAGGGCTGTAAGCGTCGAAGGCGAGACCGGGGACTACGCCGGACGGCATTTCTGTCCGCGTTGCGGTTCGTCCGTCTTCGCGCGCAGCGGCGACGAGATCGAGGTGAATCTGGGCGTGCTCCATGCGCCGGACCAGCTGACCCCGACCTATGAAAACTGGACGATCCGCCGCGAAGGCTGGTTGCCGCCTTTCCACTTCGCTCGGCGCTATGCGCGCGACAGGAAAGGAGAGGGACGGTCCGAAGGCTAGGCTCTCAAATTCGCCCCAAGCGAGCATGGCCTCAACCTGACGTTATTGTGATTGGGCCAGCTCCGCTTGCTGTCTGAACCTGCGCCCGCCCATTCGGGGCAAGGAGGAAAACCATGCTGAAAATCGCCTTGGCCGTCACCTCGATCGTGTTTCTGGCGGGCGCAGCTCCTGCGCCCCTGACCGGGGGCGCGCCCCAAACCGCGTATACGCAGACCCGAGTGACCGGCCCCGGAGACGGCAACTGGGACTACAGCAGCCCCTACGAGATGTGTCTGCGCAATGTCGGCTGTGAGAAATACGGCGACGGCTCGATCGGCTGCTCGCAGGACTGGCATTTCCGCGTCTGCGCTGACGTCGGCTGACCCCATCCCGTTCGGTCGCCGGGGGAGGTCCGCCCGGGGCGGGCGTCCACCCGGCGGCCCTTCAGGCGGCCTGGTTTCGGCGGGTCACCATTCCAGCCCCGCTTCGCCCCGCAGCACAGCCTCAGCCTCCGCCGTATGCTTGGCTCCGTCGCGCGCGTGCAACACCAGCGGGGGCAGCAACCGCAGCGGCGCCTTGCCGGTCTTGGTGGCCTGCACCAGGACGCGTTTGGCCGGTTCGTCTGCGAAGGCGTGGATCGGGCGAATCGCGAACGACCCCGCCGTCTCACCCAGGCCCGCCAACAGATCGGCCAGACGGTCGGCGCGGTGGATGACCACGATCCGGCCGCCCTCGCGCACGGACTTCAGCAGGAAGCGGGTCCAGGCGCCCAGGCCGTCGTCGGCCATCCAGGCGCCTGACTTGCCGGGAGAGGGCGCGCGCAGGGCGCCCGGATCATCGAAAAAGGGCGGGTTGGATACCGCGCGGTCGAACACCGGCAGGTCCAGGGCGCGGAACCCCTGGGCGATGTCGCCTTCGACGACCGTGGTCTCGGCCCCGTTCAGAATCGCGTTTCGCCGGGCCAGCGCCGCCATGGCCGGATCCCGCTCCAGCCCGGTCAGGGCCACGCCGGGGCGCCGCGCCGCGATCTGCATCAGCACGGCGCCCGCGCCGCAGCCGGCCTCGATCACCCGCTCGCCGGGTGCGGCGTCGCAGGCGGCGGCCAGCAGGGCGGCGTCCATTCCGGCGCGATAGCCCTTCGCGGGCTGGAGGAATCGCACGCGACCGCCGAGAAGGGCGTTCTCGACGATTTCCGATGACGATTCAGTGGCGGATGCGACGGTCACGCGGCTTGACCCCTGTTGACCCGATCACCATTGTGCGCCGCATCGCCGCCGGGCAAGGCGGCGGCTGGATTTTCAGGCGCGATCCTCCTCCCGCGCCGTTCCCGAAGAGTATTCCGTTGGACGCTGTCACCGTCGCCGAGTCCCGTCGCAAGGGAGAGGTCGAGCCCTTGATCCGGCTCGCGCGCGACGACATGGCGGTGGTCGACGCCTTGATCGTCGAGCGGATGCAGTCCGACGTTCCGGTCATCCCGATGCTGGCCGACCACATCGTGGCGGCGGGCGGCAAGCGCCTGCGCCCGTTGCTGACCGTGGCCGCCGCGCGCGCCGTCGGCGCGCCGAACGGCATGGAGGCCGCCGTCCGCCTGGCCGCCTCGGTCGAATTCATCCACACCGCCACCCTGTTGCACGACGACATCGTCGACGCCTCGGATCTGCGCCGGGGCAAGGTGGCCGCTCACCTGATCTGGGGCGCCCCCTCCAGCGTGCTGGTCGGCGACTTCCTGTTCGCCCGCGCCTTCGAACTGATGGTCGAGACCGGCCAGATGCGGGCCCTGGGCATCCTGGCCCGGGCGTCCAGCGTCATCTCCGAGGGCGAGGTGCTGCAGCTGACCCGCGCCCACGACCTGGGGCTGGATCAGGACACCTATCTGCAAATCATCTCGGCCAAGACTGCCGAACTGTTCGCCGCCGCCGCGGAATCGGGCGCGGTGGGCGCCGGCGCCGACGAGACGGCGGTCCAGGCCCTGCGCGCCTACGGTCTGAACCTCGGCCTAGCCTTCCAGCTGGCCGACGATGCGCTGGACTACGGCGGCCAGGCCGCGGATCTGGGCAAAAACACCGGGGACGACTTCCGCGAAGGCAAGGTCACCCTGCCGCTGCTGCTGGCCGCCGCCCGCACCAAGGGCCACGACGACGGCTTCTGGGAGCGCACCATCAACAAGGGCGAGCGCCACGAGGACGACTTCAAGCGCGCCCGCGAACTGGTGGTCGGCGCGGGGGCGGTCGGGGCGACCCTGGACGTGGCCTGGGACTACGCCGACCTGGCCAAGGCCGCGCTGGCGCCGTTGGCGGACAGCGAGTGGAAGACCGCGCTGGAGCTGTTGGCTGATTTCGCCGTCAGCCGGGTCGCGTAAGGCTTGTTCCGCACCGCTACGGACTATTTCACCCCGCCACGGCTGTGCTAGAGCGCTGCAACCGGTCGGGGTGAGTCTTCGTTAGAAGGCTTGCGCCGCCGTCGCCGTCGTCATACGGCAAGGATTGAGACAACAGCCGCCATGGCGGCATCAGAAGGCAGAGACACCATGTCCGACACCCTGGAACGCGTCCGTAAGATCGTTATCGACCACCTGGACGCCGATCCGGACAAGGTCACTGAAAAGGCCAGCTTCATCGACGACCTGGGCGCCGACTCGCTCGACAACGTCGAACTGGTCATGGCCTTCGAGGAAGAGTTCGACATCGAGATCCCGGATGACGCCGCCGAGCACATCCAGACCGTTGGCGACGCCGTGAAGTTCATCGACGAGAAGCTGGCGGGCTAAGGCTCACCAGCCGTTTCGTACGGCATCGAAAAGCCGCCGCGACGCTGAAGGGCGTCACGGCGGCTTTTCTGCGTCTGGGCGGACCTGGGCGGCCGACCTGACGGCGTTCGCGTATCGCGGCGAACGCCGTCAGGCCGCCATTCGTCTCAGACGACCGGGAAGGTCGGCGGCGCCAGGGTCAGGTGGGTGTCGCTCACCGGCTGCTCACTGAAGAACTTGACCAGCAGGGGCGTCACGTCCGGGTGAGCTTCGAAGACGTTGTGGCCGGCGTTCTCGACCACCACCCGCGTCTTGTTCTGGAACTGGGCGATCACCTCGGCCTGTTCCTCCAGCGGGGTGCGGCCGTCGAGGGTGCCCGCGACCAGAAGGGCCGGGGTCTCGATCCCGATCGAGGCCCGGAAGTCGTCACCCAGGTCGACACCGGGGATGGCGCCCAGCAGGTGCGGCATGGGAATGTTGAAGGCGTCCCCCAGAACCGCCGTCTTCGCCTCTTCGGTGATCATCGCCAGGCGGGCGGGCGTGATGCCCGACGCGAGGTCCATCGCCTCCGGCATGCCGGAGATGCTGAAGTAGCGATGGGGCGGCGGGAACAACGGCGCCAGGACGTCGGTCTTCCCGGCGTCGAGCGCCAGGTAGATTTTCGGCAGCATGGTCAGCTGCGGCGGATTGGCGACCAGGGCGGAGGCCATCAGCTGCACCCCGAAGCCGCCCATCTGGACGTCGACCGTGCCGCTTTCGGCGGGCATGGTCACCGTCGCCGGGTCGGCCTCAAGCCGCTCATGCACGCGGCGCATCAAGGCCGGCATGTTCGGGATCGCCGCGCGAACGGCGGGGTCCGTCCCCATCAGGCGATCGACGCGGTCCAGGAACATGTCGATGTGCGCGGGCCGTTTGACCGTCTGGTCCTGACCTTCAAGGCTGGCCAGGGCGACGCGGCCGATCGAGTTCGGATGCCGTTTGAGCACCGACAGGGCCAAGTGGGTGCCGTAGCTGATGCCCCACAGATTGACCTTCTCCGTACCCAGGTGAATGCGCAGGTCCTCGATGTCGTCGGCGTTCTGCTCGGTGTTGTAGCCGGTCATGGCGATGCCGGCGCGGGTCCAGTCGATCCAGGCCTTCTGCATCTCCTCCCGGTACCAGGCGGTCATGCCGGCGTGGGTCAGGGCGGGGTAGGGCGTGGTGTTGGCCCGGTCGGGAATGCTGGACGACAGGCCGGTGCCGCGCTGGTCGAAGGCGATGACGTCGGCCACCGCTCTCAGGGTCATGAAGATCGGGAACCGCGGGCCCATCGCGGTGCGCACGCCGGATCCGCCGGGGCCGCCGGCCAGATAGACGATGGGCGCGCCGGGGTTCGGCGAGGTCGAGGGGAAACGCACATAGCCCAGGCGGATGCGGCGCGAACCGGGGATGCGCCGATCCTCGGGCACCTCGAAATAGCCGCGGACGGCGTCGGTCTCTTCGCCGTTCCCCGCCTTGTAGCGGAAGGGCCCGGCGGGCTCCTGCGCATGAGCTTTCCAGGGAAGCGCCAGGGCGGGCACGGCGAGGCCTGCGGCGGCGAGGATGGAACGGCGGTTCAGGGATGTGTAGGTCATGACGAAGGTTGAAGCAGGGTTTTCGAGCGGCTGGGGCGTGCTTCGGCGAATGGCGCGTCTGCATCGGCGAACGGCAGCGCTCTCCCGCGAATGGCGATAGGGTCCGCGCCATGTGGCGGATTCTCTTCATCGCGATTCTCCAGGTTTCGGTCTCGACGGCGCTGCGGGCCCAGGAACGGCCCGCCGAATTGGCGTGGCAGGCGTGCCGAGGCGCGCCCGGCGTCGCCGCGCCGGTCCTTCAGGACTGTCGTCCCGTCGAGGGCGTGATCGACCCGCAGGGACGGGAGCTCTGGCTTCGCGCGGTTGTGCAGCGGCCGGCGGGCGATGATCCCGTCGCCCTCTATGTCGTCGGCGTCGCCTCCTCGCAGGTCTGGCTCAACGGCCAGACGCTGGGCGCGAATGGACGACCGGGTGATTCCCCCGGGTCGGAGACGGCGGGGCGGTACGAGGCGGCCTTCGCGATCCCCGAACGGATGTGGGTCCCCGGAGACAATGTCGTGACGATCCGCATGTCGTCCTTCCATGGTCTGGTGCGTCTGGACGGCCCCATAGCGGCGATCATGGTCGCCCCCTATCCCTGGCCGTCGCGCGCGATCCCGCTGGCGATCGCCTTCCTGGCGGCGGGGGCCCTGTTCGCCGCCGCCTTCGGCTTCGGCGTCATCCACATCCTGCGCCGGACGGGGTCCAGCCTGGCGCTGGCGGCCATGGCCGGGGTCGCCGGTCTGCAGGCGATCCTGGAGAGCCTGCGGGTGCTGGTCCCCTACGCCTATCCCGTCCACGGTCTGCGGCTGGTGGGCATCTGGGTTCTGACCGCCGTCTTCGCGGTGCTGCTGGCGACCTATGTGGTGTCGCGCTTCCAGCCCCAGGCGCGGCGCCCGGTGGTCGCTCTGGCCGTGGCGGCGGTGGCGGCGACCTGCTTCGCGCCCGGATTCGACAGCAAGACCGTGCTGGCCCTGATGGCCGGGGTGGTGCTGTCCACCGCGGTGGCCGCTTTCGCGGTCTACCGCCGCATGCCGGGCGCGCGCCTGACCCTCGCCTATCTCGCCGTCTTCCTGGCGATCTGCGCGCTGTTCCCCGGCTGGGTCGTCGACCTGTCCTACTTCCTGTTCGCCGTCGGTCTGGTGCTGACGCTGCTGATGACCGAGGTCGTGCGGCTGGGCCGCGACGATCAGGAGCGCGAGGTCGCCCTGACCCGCGCCGCCGCCCGTCCGAACTGCCTGACGGTGGCGTCCTCACGCGGCGTCGAGCGCGTGCCGCTGGAGGACATTGTGGCCATCGTCGGGGCGGACGACTATGTCGAACTGCGGCTGACGGGCGGCCGGCGATTGCTGCACGCCGCCCGCCTCGACCGGCTGGAAGAGGACCTGCCGGCCAGCTTCCTGCGGGTCCACCGCTCGGTGATCGCCAACCTGGCCCATGTCCGCGGCTTCGAGCGGGACGGCGGCCGGAGCCGGCTGCTGATGGACGAAAGCACGCCCCTGCCCATCAGCCGAAACCGCCTCCCGACCGTCCGCGAGGCGCTGGACGAACCTGAATTGCTCTAGGTCGACCAGGCCAGCGGCGCCTCAGTCCTGGCCGGCCAGCTGTGCGATCCAGCGCTCGAGGGCGGCGGTGTCGGTCAGGGCGCCTGTCCAGGCGTGTCGGGGAACGGCGGTCTGGTTATTGGCGCGCGCGCGGTTCCGATAGACCTTCATCGGCACATAGGCGGTGGCGCGTCCGCTGGGCAGCGGCACGTAGCGGATCTCCATGTACAGGGTGTCGGCGGAAGTCTCCTGTCCGACCTGAACCGCGCCCAGAGCGGTCAGGGTGTCGACCGCGTCCAGGCAGGCGGAGGCGCAGCCGTAGTCCGTCAGCACATAGACCTTCCCCGCGACCGGGTTCGCGGGCGCCGCTCCGCGCTCGGGTTCGGCATCGTCCGCTTCATGGAACAGGGGGCTGCCGGCGGCCATCGCCGCCGACATGCCGTCGATGAGCCGGTTCACATAGGCCAGGGTGTCGGGCTGGCTGCTGAACTGGGTCCGATACTCTTCCAGCTTGGCCAGGTTATCGGGCGAGGCGCGCCAGTCGATGCTGGAGGAGTCCGCGGTGTGCGCGTCGGCGTAGTCCGCCCCCCAGATCGTCCGCGCCAGGGTGCTGAGCCAGGTCGAGGATCCGCCGTTGTTGCCGCGCAGGTCGAAGACCAGGACGGGCGCGGCGCGCAGATCGGCGACCCGGGTCTCGGCCTCCGCGAGCAACGCCGTCAGCTTCTGGCCTTCGGGCGTGCGCGGGTCGGCGCCGAAATCGCCCAGTTCGATCCAGAGCCCGGCGTCCCATGGCCGGAGCGCCGTGGAGGCCGTGAACCTCTGGCCGCTCGCGGCTGCGATTCCGGCTTCGCGGTCGGCGGGGTCGAGCGGACGCCAGGACAGGGCATGGCGCGTGGTCCGGCCGTTGACGGTGAAGTCGCACCGCTCAGGGCGCCGGACATAGGGGTTGCCCGTATCGACCAGACTCCAGACCGCATGGCTGACCCGCGTAGAGCGCAGGGACCAGCGGCCTGCCTCGCGTCCGATCATTTCCTGGGCGAGGGCCTCTGCCGGGCGGCCGTCGCAGGAGACCAGCACCGCACCGACCGGGGGCGCGGCTGGATCGCGATTGAACGCCACCTCATAGTGATCGCCGCCGGGCGCCGACCGCAGTCCGACCAGGAAACCGGGCCAGTTGATGGGCGCCGGCGCCGGGTTGTCCTTGATGTCCTTCAGGCCCAGATGGCCGTCATTGAAGGCAGCCGCGTACTCGGCCAGCGCGGCGCGCCAGGCGGAATAGCTGTCGGCGGTGCGGGCGCGGTCGAGGGCGAGGGTTAGCCCTTCTTCCAGCGAGGCGCTGAAGGCCGGGTTCTGGTCGTCGATCGGTCCCGGGTGGTTTTCGGCGACCAGGTCGTGGAACGCCTTGGCGTCCTCGCGCAAGGCCTGGCCCCATGAGGCGGGCTCCGTTCCATCCTGGGCCAAGGTCGACTGGGGCGCCGCGAGGCCGAGCCCGAAAAGGATGGTTATGATCGCAAGTCGCATGAACGCCCCTCAACTGAGGTCAAAGGGTGAAACGGCGATGGTCGCTGGGCTACTTAACTTTCGGTCATGCCGCGGCGAAGGTGCCCGCCTTCGTCGACTTCGGTCGTCACAAATCGAAGCCAAGCCTGATTTGAGACTCGCGGCGAACCCGGCTTCACCAGAGCGGCGTTCTGGAGGTGAAACATGGCGTTGTTTTCGGGGCTTTCGGCCTTTCCCATCACACCGATGACGCCGGAGGGCGGCGTCATCGTCCCCGATCTTCAGCGGCTCGTGCGCCGGATCGAGGCGGGCGGGGCCGATTCCATCGGCCTGTTGGGCAGCACGGGGACCTATATGTTCCTCAGCCGCGATGAGCGGCGTCGGGCCGTGGCGGCGGCCGTCGAAGCGGCGGCGTCGATCCCCGTCATGGTGGGGGTGGGCGCGCTGCGGACGGATGAGGCGGAAGCCGTTGCACGCGACGCGGCCGCGGAAGGGGCCGCGGGCCTCCTGCTGGCGCCGGTCAGCTACAACCCGCTCACGGAGGAGGAGGTCTTCCAGCATTTCGTCGCCGTGGCCATGGCCAGCGATCTGCCGCTCTGCATCTACAGCAACCCGGGAACCACGAACTTCACCTTTAGTCCCGAATTCGTCGCGAGACTGACGGCGATTCCCGCGGTGGCCGCCATCAAGCTTCCCCTCCCGTCGTCCCGCGACATGGCGGCGGACCTGGCGGCTTTCCGCCAGGCGGCGCCGGGCCTGTCCGTGGGCTACAGCGGCGACTGGGGGTGCAAGGAGGCGCTGCTGGCGGGAGCGGACTGCTGGTACAGCGTGGCCGCCGGCCTGTTTTCGGAGCCTGTCGCGGCCTTGGCGGCGGCGGCGATGAGGGGCGATCGCGCGGTCGCGGAGCGTTGCGACGCCGACTTCGCCGGCCTGTGGGACCTGTTCCGCGCGCATGGCGGCCTCAGGGTGATGTACGCCGCAGCGAACATGCTGGGGCTCACCGAGGCGCAGCCGCCGCGACCGCTGCTCCCGCTGATGGAGGACGTGAAGAGACGGCTGGCCTCGGCCCTGCCTGCCGGAGCCGCCGACGTCTGACGGTGCGCGGCCGCTCCGGTCAACCAATTCCTTCCCCGCCTAGCGGTGCAGCCTTCGCCTCACTATTGTCCTGCGCGAGATTCACTGTGAAGGAACGCAGGAATGCGTCGTGTCGTCGTTACCGGCCTTGGCCTCCTGACCCCGCTCGGCTGGGGTGTAGAGCACACCTGGAAAGGGATCGTGGAAGGCCGGTCCGGCATCGGGCCCATCACGGCGTTCGACACCGAGGGGTACGGCTGCACCATCGCCGGCGAGATTCCGTCGGTGGACGGGCGCGGCGGCGGCGTGGCGGGCGAGCCCGGCGTCTTCGACCATGAGAAGATCATGTCGCCCAAGGATCGCAAGCGGGTGGACGACTTCATCGTCTACGCCATCGCCGCGGCCGACGAGGCGCTGGCCGACGCGAACTGGAAGCCGGAGACCGACGAGCAGAAAGAGCGGACCGGGGTGATGGTCGGCTCGGGCATCGGCGGTCTGGGTCCCATCGCGGACACCGCCATCATCCTGAAGGAACAGGGCCCGCGCCGGGTCAGCCCCTTCTTCATCCCGATGTCGCTGATCAACCTGACCTCGGGCCAGATCTCGATCCGCCACGGACTGAAAGGGCCGAACCACTCGGTCGTGACGGCCTGCGCCACCGGCGCGCACGCCATCGGCGACGCGGCCCGGATGATCGCGCTGGACGACGCCGACGTGATGGTCGCGGGCGGGGCTGAAAGCTCTATCGTCCCCATCGGCATCGCCGGCTTCCTGGCGTGTAAAGCGCTGTGCACCGCCTTCAACGACACGCCCGAGAAGGCCAGCCGTCCCTACGACAAGGACCACGCCGGCTTCATCATGGGCGAAGGCGCCGGCATCATGGTGCTGGAGGAGTACGAGCACGCCAAGGCGCGCGGCGCGAAGATCTACGCCGAGGTCGTGGGCTACGGCATGAGCGGCGACGCCTATCACATTACAGCCCCGTCCGAGGACGGGGAGGGCGGCCTGCGGGCCATGAAGGCGGCGCTGAAGCGCGCGGGCCTGCAGCCCTCGGACCTCGACTACGTCAACGCCCACGGCACCTCGACCATGGCGGACTGGATCGAGCTGAAGGCCATCGAGGGTCTGGTCGGCGATCACGCCAAGGATCTGGCGGTGTCCTCGACCAAGTCGATGACCGGCCACCTGCTGGGCGCCGCGGGCGCCATCGAGAGCATCTTCTCGGTGCTGGCCATCCGCGACCAGATCGCGCCGCCGACCATCAACCTGGACAATCCGGAGATGGAGACGCCCATCGACCTGGTGCCGCACAAGGGCAAGCCGATGAAGATCGATGTCGCCATGTCCAACAGCTTCGGCTTCGGCGGCACCAACGCCTCGGTCATCTTCAAGAAGGTGTCCTGAGTGTTCCGTCGGGGGGTGGAGAAGGGATCACCGGGCCGCAAGACGGCCTTCCTGGCCGCCTCGGCGACCTTCAGCCTGTTCCTGATCGCGGCCCTGGTGGCGGCGTGGAGCGTCTTCTACGCCCCCGGGCCGACGGCGCGGGAAGGGGATACGACCGTCGTGACCCTGCCCAGCGGGGCCGGGGTCAGCGCCATCGCCGCCAATCTGAAGGCGGCGGGGGTGATCCGCTCGACCGACATGTTCAAGGCCGCCGCCAGCCTGACCGGCGCCGACCGCCGCCTGCGCGCGGGAGAGTATGAGGTGCCGTCCAGAGCCTCGCTGCGCTCGGTCCTGACCCTGCTGGTCTCGGGCAAGGTGGTGCGCCACTACGTGACCCTGCCCGAAGGCTGGAGTTCGGCCCAGGCGGTCGACATCCTGATGCGTCAGCCGATCCTCGACGGCGCCGTGGACGCCGTGCCCGAGGAGGGCAGTCTATGGCCCGACACCTATGAGGTGTCGCGCGGCGAGACCCGGACCTCGGTGATCGCGCGCATGCAGCGGGCGCACGACGACAACATGACCCGGCTGTGGGCCACGCGCGGTCCCAACAGCGTGGTCCGCACCCCGGAAGAGGCGTTGATCCTGGCCTCCATCGTCGAGAAGGAGACCGGCGTCGCGGCCGAACGGCCCCGTGTCGCGGCGGTGTTCTCGAACCGTCTGCGAGCCGGCATGCGGCTGGAGAGCGACCCGACCATCGTCTACGGCATCACCAAGGGCCGTCCGCTGGGCCGCGGCCTGCGCCGGTCCGAGATCGACCAGCACACCGACTGGAACACCTACCAGATCGACGGCCTGCCTCCGACGCCCATCGCCAATCCGGGCCGTGACGCCATCGCGGCGGTGCTGAACCCGCCACAGAGCGGCGACCTGTTCTTCGTCGCCGACGGCAGCGGCGGACACGCCTTCGCCCGGACCTATGACGAGCATCTGGCCAATGTCGCCCGCTGGCGCGCCATCGAACGCCGCCGTCAGGGCCTGCCGCCCGAACCGGCGGCGCCCGTCCTGCCGCACGCAACGCCCAACGGCCTGCCTCCGGGCGTCGAGGTCCCGCCCGGCGCCCAGGTGATCCGCGTGCCCCAGCAACCGGCGGCCGCTCAGTGAGCCGCCTTTCCGGCATGACTGGCTTCGGCCGCGCCGATGGGGCGGAGGGGGATTGGAGCTGGTCGGTCGAGGCCCGCTCGGTCAACGGCCGCAATCTGGAGGTCCGTTTCCGCGGCCCCCCGGGCTTCGACAATCTGGAACGTCTGGCCAAGGCTTCGGGTCAGGCGCGCCTCAACCGGGGTCAGGTCACCCTGGGCGTGCAGGCCAAACGGGCCGAGCCCGGCGCCGCCGCGCTGAAGGTCAACGAGGACATCCTGGCCCGCTATCTGCAGCTGGCCAATCAGCTGGCCGAGGACGGCGCCACGCCCCCTTCGGCCGACGGCCTGCTCAGCCTGCGCGGCGTGCTGGAGGCCCCTGAGGAGGCCGACGACGCCGAGGCCCGCGCGGCGGTGGAGGCGAAGATCGCCGCCAGCATCGACGCCGCCATCGACGCCCTGAAGCTGTCACGCGAGCGGGAGGGCGAACAGCTCGCCCCGGTCATCACCGGCTTCATCGACCGCATCGAGACCCTCGTCACCGAGGCCGAGACCGAGGCCGGCGCCCAGGTGGCGGCCATCCGCGAGCGGTTCACCCGCCGCATCACCGAACTGGCTCCCGACGCTCCGGGGCTGGAGGACCGCATCTTCCTGGAAGCCGCCGCCCTGGCGACCAAGGCGGACGTGCGCGAGGAGCTGGACCGGCTGGCCGCCCACGTCGCCTCGGCCCGCACCCTGTTGCAGCACCCCCCCGCCGGGCGGAAACTCGACTTCCTGATGCAGGAATTCATGAGGGAGGCGAACACCCTCTGCTCGAAATCGGCTACCACGCCGCTCACCGGAATCGGCCTTGAGCTGAAGGCGGTGATCGAACAGCTCCGCGAACAGGTCCAGAATGTCGAATGAACGTACGCCCCGTCGGGGTGTCCTCCTGATCGTCGCCAGCCCCTCGGGCGCCGGCAAGACGTCGCTCTGCCGCCGGCTGATGGCGGACCACAAGGGGCTGGAGCTGTCGGTCTCGATGACCACGCGCGGCATCCGTCCGGGCGAGGTCGCGGACCGCGACTACCACTTCGTCGACGACGCCGAGTTCCAGCGCCTGATCGACGCCGACGCCTTCCTGGAGTGGGCCGACGTCCACGGCGCCCGCTACGGCAGCCCGCGCGGCCCCATCGACCGCGCCCTGGCGGAGGGCCGCGACGTGCTGTTCGACATCGACTGGCAGGGCGCCCGCGACATCGCCGAGAAATGCCCCGGCGACGCCGTCCGCGTCTTCATCCTGCCGCCCAGCCTGGAAGAGCTGCGCCGCCGCCTGGTGACCCGCTCGCAGGACGCCGAGGAAGTCATCGAGCGCCGCATCCAGAACGCCAAGGGCGAGATCGAGCACTGCGGCCAGTTCGACTACGTCTTCGTCAACGACGACTTCGACCGGTCCTATGCGGAACTGGCGCACATCTACCACGCCGAACGCAGCAAGCGCGGCCGCAACACCTGGGTCGAGGCCTACAAGGACGCCCTGCTCAACGAGGCGGTTTGAGCCTCAGGCGCTGACGGCCTGGCTGGGCGTCACCAGCATGTTCGACAGTTTCTCGGCCAGTTCCGCCTGTTCGAACGGCTTGAGGATCAGTCTGTCTTCCGGCGCCGAGGCGAGGGCGTCGGCGTCGGCGTAGCCGGTGGCGAACAGGATCGGCACGCCGGGGCGGCGGCTCTGCATCTCCCGGGCGAGGTCCGCGCCGTTGAGGCCGGGCATGGCGAAGTCCAGAACCACGGCGTCGATGTCCTCGCGATGCTCGAAAATCTCCAGCGCCGCGCCGCCGCTGCCCGCTTCGATGGCGGTGTAGCCGAGGTCTTCCAGATAGCCCGAGGTCACCTCGCGCACGGCCTCGTCGTCATCGACGACCAGAATGACGACGTGGTCGGCGTGGGCCGCGGTCAGGTCCAGGTATCGGGACACGCTGGGGACCGGGGCGGAATCGGCGCGTGGTAGGAAGATCTTGATGGTCGTGCCTTGGCCCACCGCCGTCTCGATGGCGACGCCGCCGCCGGACTGTTTGGCGAGCCCGAAGACCTGGCTGAGCCCCAGGCCCGAACCCTTTCCAACGTCCTTAGTCGTGAAGAAGGGCTCGAATGCCCGGGCCAGCACCTCGTCTGTCATTCCGGAGCCGTTGTCGGTCACCGAGATCATGACGAACTGTCCCGCCGGGGGCGCTTCCGGAGATGTCGAGGCGGTGGTCTCCACATTCTCCGTCCGGATCAGCAGGGTGCCGCCGACATTCATGGCGTCGCGGGCGTTGATGGCCAGGTTCAGGATCACCAGCTCAAGCTGGGTCGGGTCGATCATGGCCGGCCAGAGGCTGTCGGCCAGTTCGGGCTCGAGAATCTGAACGCTGCCGCCGATGGTGCTCTGGAGCAGGTCCCTCATGCTCCGGACCGTGTCGTTTAGATCGACGGCGCGCGGCTCGAGTTTCTGACGCCGCGAGAAGGCCAGCATCTGCGCGGTCAGTCGGGCGCCGCGGCGCGAGGCCTCGCCCATCATGTCCAGGCGACGGATCAGGGCCGGATCGCTGACCCGTTTCTGCATCTGCTCCACATTGCCGATGACGACGGTCAGCAGGTTGTTGAAGTCGTGGGCGACGCCCGAGGTCAGCTGGCCGACGGCTTCCAGCCGTTGCGCCTGACGCAGGGCGGTCTCGACCTTTTCACGCTCCGTGATCTGCGAGGCCAGTTGCCTGTTCGCGGCCTCAAGTTCGACCGTGCGTTCAGCGACCCGACGCTCCAGCAGGGCCTCGCCCTGCCGGATGGCGGCGATAAGCTCGCGCGCCTCATACTGTCTCAGTCGCCCTCGCAGCGCGGTGCGCACGGCGCTTACGAGGGTGGTGGGGTGGAAGGGGCGCTCCAGGAAGCTGACGTTGCCGAGCGCTTCCGACAATCGCTGGGCCGCCGGATTGCGCTCGACGCTGCCGCCGCGCTGGGTCAGCAGCAGGAAGGGAAAGTCCGACCACGAGGGTTGCCGGTCGACCCAGCCGGACAGCGGGGCGATGTCGCTGTTGCGCAGGGCCTCATCGGCGATGACCGCCAGGCCCGCGCCTTCCTCTATGCGCTGCTGAAGCGTCGCGAGATCGGGACAGGCGACGGCCGGCACTCCGGCCTCTTCCAGGATCGCGGCGGCGATGGCCCCGTCGCGCCCGTTGGGCGCGAGCACCAGGGCTCTTTGGGAAAGGTCGCCGCCACCACTCATGCAGCGGATTCGCCCAGCAGGCCGCTGCCCTGACCGACGAAGTTCGGCACACCCCGCAACACCCCCTGGAACCCGGTCAGGGGTTCGCCCAGGGTCAGTCCGCCTTCGCCGATATTGTACTCGCGAATGGTCTTCTCGTGGCGGCCGGACCGTTTCTTGATGACCGAGACGGCGCGGCGGACATTGCCCAAGGCTTCGAAATAGCGAAGCAGGATCACCGTGTCGGCGAGGTAGGTGACGTCGACCGGCGCCTTCATTTCCCCCACCAGCCCGTGCTGGGCGACGGTCAGAAAGGTCGAGGCGCCCTGGCGGTTGAGATACTGCAGCAGCTCGTGGATGTGCAGGACCAGGAACTGCTCCTGCGGCATGGCCGCCTGATAGCCGTTCAGGCTGTCGATCACGACGGTCTGGATCTTCTGGTCCGACACGCAACGCCGGACCCGAGCGGCGAATTCGCCCGGCGAGAGCTCGGCCGCGTCGATCTGCTCGATGATCAGCCGGCCCTCATCGCGCATGACTTCAAGTTCGATGCCTAGCTGCTTCATCCGGTCGAACAGAAGGCCCAGTTCCTCGTCGAAGATGAACAGGGCGGCGCGCTCGCCACGATGAACGGCGGCCATGGCGAAATTGATTGCGAACAGGGACTTGCCCGTACCCGCGGGTCCCAGGATCAGCGCGCTGGACCCCCGTTCCACCCCGCCGCCCAGAAGCGCATCGAGTTCAGTGACGCCGCTGGACACCGGCGTGCGGTCGAAGGTGGTGCGATGCTCGGACGCGATGATGCGCGGGTAGACCTCGAGCCCGCCGGTCTTGATGGTGAAGTCGTGGTAGCCGCCCCGGAAGCGTCGGCCGCGATATTTGATGACCCGGACCCGGCGGCGTTCGGCGCCGTACTCGGGGGCCAGTTCCTGCAGCTGGATCACGCCGTGCGCCACGCTGTGCACTGTCTTGTCATTGATCTCGGTGGTCAGGTCATCGAGCAGCAGAACGGTGGCGCTGTTCTTGGCGAAGTAGTGCTTCAACGCCAGGACCTGGCGGCGGTAGCGAAGCGAGCTTTGCGCCAGCAGGCGGATTTCCGAGAGACTGTCGATCACCACGCGCCGGGGCTTCCTGGCCTCCACGGCTTCGAAGATCATCCGGGTGGTCTCGCCCAGTTCCAGGTCGGACGAATAGAGCAGGCTCTGCTGCTGCTGCTCGTCGAGAAGACTCTCGGGCGGCACGAGTTCGAAAATGTCCATGCCGTCCAGCGACCAGCCGTGCGAACGCGCGGTCGCGCGGAGCTCATCCTCCGTTTCGGACAGGGTGATGTAGAGGACGCCCTCTCCGAGGCGCGCGCCTTCCAGCAGGAAGCTCATGGCTGCGGTGGTCTTGCCGGTGCCCGGCGCGCCTTCGAGCAGGTAGACGCGATCGCGCTCCAGCCCTCCGGCCAGGATGTCGTCGAGGCCCTGAAGGCCGAATGCGGCTTGCGTAGACCCGTCGGCGCTGTGGTCGACCATCACTCTCCTCATGAGTTAGCTGGGCCGTAACGCGCCGACGCGGACTTGGTTACATGCGGACGATTTTCGCGAACGTCTTGAAAGTATGGGGGCGATCCCCAAATCGAGCCTGCTGTTTCAACAATCGAAAGGAGGTGTCGAATGTCTCATTGTCTCACGCCGTATACGGCCCGGATGAACGCGACTTCCGCCCTCTCGGGGGTTCGCGCCTGATCCGGCCGACAGGCTGAACAATGGAAGGGCCGCTCCGGAAGGGGCGGCCCTTTTTGCTGGCTGGCGGGCGGGCCTCCGTCGGCCTTATAGAAAGTTTCATTGTCTGAATGTAAAGGGTGCTTGACGTCGCTGCGGCCTCGGACGTAAAGGTTGCTTGTCACAAAGACATAGGAGCTTGTCATGACCGGACGCGCCGACCCCTCGGTCGAGACCGTCTTCGCCCTCTGATCCCGACCGGTCGCCGACCGGTTCTCGCCGGCGCCGCATTCCGCGGCCCCGGATCCAGCTTTCCTCAAAAGGATATCGACCATGACTCTCCAGGCCGTTCTGGGGCGCGCCGCCTCGCGCCTTGAATCCACCGCCGCCGGCATCGCCCTGAGCCTGGCCGCCTGCGCCGTGCTGTTCGCCGGCGACGCCCATGCGACCGAAGCCCAGGCCGCCGCTCCGCCGCCCGTCGCCCGCGCCGCCGGCGACGGTCCGCCCCTCTGGGTCATTCGCGACGCGGATTCGACCATCTATCTGTACGGCACGGTGCACATGCTGAAGCCGGGCACGGCCTGGGGCTCGGACAAGGTTGACGCCGCCTTCGACAGCGCCTCGGACCTCTGGCTCGAGATCGCCGATCCGAACGACCAGAGCGAACTGGGGCCGTTGATCCGACAGTACGGTGTCCAGCCCGGCCAGCCGCTGTCCAGCTGGCTGACCCCCGAGGAGAAGACGGCGCTCGACGCCGCCGTGCGCGCTACCGGCATGGAGCCCGCGCAGATCGATCCGTTCCGTCCGTGGTTCGCCGCCCTGATGATCGCCACCGGTCCGTTGACCGCGGCGGGCTTTGATCCGGCGCTCGGCGTCGAACTGAACCTGCGCGCCCGGGCCGTGGCGGCGGGCAAGCCGATCCACGGCCTCGAGACGGTGGGCCAGCAGATGCGCGGCCTCGCGCTGATGAGCGACGACAATCAGAAGGTCTATCTGCGTCACTATCTGAAGACCTGGAACGCCGTCGCGGGCGATCTCGATCGCCTCGTCGCCGGTTGGATCGCGGGAGACGAGACCGCCCTGGCGGAGTTCGCGCTGGAGAACGGCCGTGCGATCTCGGAAGAGACGCACCAGACCTTCCTGGCCCGCCGAAATGCCGACTGGGCCGGTCAGATCGAGACCCTGCTCAAGGGGTCGGGCGTCAGCTTCATCGCCGTGGGAGCGGGACACTTGGCCGGCGACGACAGCGTGCAGGAGATGCTGGCCGCGCGCGGCGTGACCGTGACGCGCGAATAGGAGCGGACGTCAGGGCGGGGCCGTTCCGGCAGGAGCGGCCCTTTCGCCTAGGTGCGTTTGCGCCGCGCCAGCGTGGCGCCGCCGTCCGTCGGCGGCGTCAGTTGCGTCTGTCCGGAGGCGGCGCGGGCCAGGCGCAGGAAGCCGTCCAGATCGATGACCTCGGCGCGGTCCTCGGGGCTGATGCCGGCGGCTTCGCACAGGTCGGCGCCGCCCAGCGGCTTCAGGCTGGAGCGCAGCATCTTGCGGCGCTGACCGAAGGCGGCGGCGGTGACCCGTTCCAGCGCCTTCAGCAGGGCGGCGTCGGGGCGATCGGCCCTGGGGACCAGATGCACCACGGCGCTGGCGACCTTGGGCGGCGGGGTAAAGGCGGCGGCGGGCAGGTGCATGACCAGCTTGGCTTCCGCCACGGCCTGCGAGATCACCGCCAGCCGGCCGTAGGCGTCCTCGCCGGGCTTCGCCACCACGCGCTCGGCGACCTCCTTCTGGAACATCAGGGTCAGGGACAGCGGCGTCCACGGCCCGGTCAGCCATTTGATCAGCAGCGGCGTGCCGACGTTGTAGGGCAGGTTGGAGACCAGGTGGGCGGGGCCGTCGACCAGTTCGGCCTCCTTCACCTTCAGCGCATCGGCCTCGACGATCGTCAGGCGACCGTCGCCGTCTTCCAGTTCGGTCAGCAGGGGGATGAAGCGCGGATCCTTCTCGACCAGCACCACCTTGCCGGCGTCGCTCTCCAGCAGGGCGCGGGTCAGGCCGCCGGGCCCTGGCCCGACCTCGATCACCGCGCGGCCCTCGAACGGTCCGGCCAGCCGCACGATCTTGCGCGTCACATTGAGGTCGAGCAGGAAATGCTGGCCGAAGCTCTTCTTCGCCGCGAGGCCGTGCGCGTCGAGGTGTTCGCGAATGGAAAGGTCGGCGGTCACGGACGCTGCTTAGCCCGCCGCGCGCGCCGCCGCCATCATTCCGGCGAGGCGGATGGCGGCGATCAGGCTGTCGGCGCGGGCGACGCCCTTGCCGGCGATCTCGAAACCGGTGCCGTGATCGGGAGAGGTGCGGACCACGGGCAGGCCCAGCGTCGCATTCACCCCGCCCCAGAAGTCCAGCGTCTTCACCGGGATCAGGGCCTGGTCGTGATACATGCAGATGGCTGCGTCATAGGCGGTGCGGGCCTCGTCATGGAACATGGTGTCGGCGGGCAGGGGGCCGGCCACGTCCATCCCCTCGGCCCGCAGGATCTGGGTCGCCGGGGCGATGACCTCGATCTCCTGCAGCCCCAGGGCGCCGCCTTCGCCCGCGTGCGGGTTCAGGGCGGCGACGGCCAGGCGCGGGCGGGCGATGCCGAAGTCGCGCTTCATCGACTCGTGCACCACCCGCGCGGTGCGCAGGATGCGTTCGGCGGTGACCAGCTCGGGCGCCTCGGCCAGGGGCACGTGGATCGTCACCAGGCAGACGCGAAGGTCGGCCGCCGTCAGCATCATGACCGGGCCGCGCGTGCCGGCGTAGGGCGCGTCGGCGGTCAACTCGGCGATGAACTCGGTGTGGCCGGGGAAGCGGAAGCCGGCGGCGTACAGCGGCGCCTTGGCGATGGGGGCGGTGACCACGCCCGAGGCTTCGCCGGACAGGGCCAGGTTGACCGCCTGCTCGATCCAGTCGGCGACGGGACCGGCGTTGGCGGGCTCGGGCCGGCCGGGGCTGACCGGAGCGGGCAGGGGCTGGTCCAGCACCGGGACGGCGCGAGCGAAGACGGCGGCGGCCTCGCTGAGGTGTGGAATGGACTGGACCGGCTGCCCCTGCGCCCGCAGCAGGGCGGCGTCGCCGATGACGGCGAAGACCGGCCCCGTCTCGCGCAGGGCGGCCCAGGCGCGCGCGATGATCTCGGGCCCCACGCCCGCCGGTTCTCCCATCGAGAGAGCCAGCGGCGCGGGCGCCGCGGTCACTGCTTGTACTCGATCAGGGCGTCGTTGCGCAGGTCACGCATATAGCGGCGGCCCAGGGTGGCGATGTTCTGGCGGAAGATCTGGTTCTCGACCGTGCGGGCGTCAGGCGCCTCGCTGCCGCCCACGCGACGGCCGCAGACGGCCAGCAGGTGAACGCCCAGCGGGGTGCGCACCGGCGAGCTGATCGTGCCAATCTCGGCCGAGCGGGCGACCTGCTGGAACTGCGGCGCCAGGTTCTGGACATCGGATTCGCCCAGATCGGAGCCCAGCAGACCCTGTTCCGAGCTCGCCCGGGCCTGGATATTGTCGCAGGTCAGCTGGCCGCGGATGGCCTCCAGCCGTTGCGTCGCGGCGGCCACGTCGGCCTCCGACGCCGTTTCCGGCAGTTCGATCATGATCTGCTTCATGGCGACCAGGCTGGTCGAGGCGCCGTCGCGCTTGTCACGCATGTAGATGATGTAGACGCCGCCCTCGACCGGGATGGGACGCGACAGCTGTCCGGCGTCCAGCTGGTCGAGCGCCTGCTGCAGGGCGGGCTGGACAGTGCCTTCAACGACCCAGCCGGCGTCGCCGCCGCGGGTGGCCGACGGGGCGGCCGAGAACTGCTGGGCGACGTTCTGGAAGGGCGCGCCCTGGACCATCTGGGCCACCAGCTGGTTGGCGCCGTTGAGCGCGGCTTGCTGACCGCCGACGCGGCTGGCCTCGATGTAGATCTCGCCGATCAGATACTGCTTCTTGGCCGCGGCCTCGTTGACCTGACGCAGGGCCGCGTCGATGGCGGCGCGGCTGGCGCGGGCGCGGCTCTGGAAACGACCGCCGACCAGCCGGGACCAGCCGATCTGGGTGCGGAGCTGGTCACGGAAGGTCGAGGTGCGGATGCCGCCCTGGGCCAGATACTGGAGGTAGTTTTCGGGCGTGGTGCCGACTTCCCGCGCCATGTCCGCGATCTCGGAGTCCACGTCCGCGTCTGGGACCTTCAGGTCCTCGTACTTGGCCAGTTCCTGATTCTGCAGGCGTTCGTCGATCAGGACGCTCATGGCCTGCTGCTGGATCGCCGGAAGGTTTTCGGCGGTCGGCTGCACCTGGGTCATGGCGATCAGCAGCAGCATGCGCTGGCGCAGATCGAAGCCGGTGATGACGCTGTCGTTGACCGTGACCAGAATGCCGTCGGCGAGCTGGAACTGCGGCGCGGCGGCCGGAGCGGCCGGCGGAGCCTGCTCGGCCGCTGGATTCAGCGTGCCCGCGGCGGCGGGGGCCTGTCCCGGAGCGGTCTGGGCCACGGCCGAACCGGCCAGCAGGGCGGCCAAAGCCACGCCCGTCAAATAACGCTGCAAACGCATGTCAGTCCTGGTTCCTCAAGCGGCGCCGTCCGGTTCGACCGCGGGAATTGCACGCTTCGCGCAGCCCGAGTCGCGCGTCGGTCAGCGCCCGTCGCCCTGTCCATAACCTGTACCGCCGAAAGTGGCGAGGTTTAGGCGGATATAGATGCCCTCGGACGGTCCGCTCGGCCGTACGCTCGTGTTGTCGCGGCGCCACCCGATCTCGAAACGGAAGCAATCGTCGTCAAACAGCAGTCCGACTTCGGACCGTGTGATGATGTTGCGCTCCAGATCGGCGACGCCTGCGGCGGCCACCCCCCAGTTGCCGTAGACGAACTGCTGCCCCGCGACCTGAACGAATTCGTAGTTCCGGTTCTCGGGTCCCGCGAGCGGGTTGGAGCGATCGACGACGTAGCTCATCGTCCCCTGGTTGCGCAGGCCCCAGCGCCCGTCGACGGCCAGTTCGGCGCGGCGGATGTCGCCTGAGGAATCGACGGTGGCGTGGCCCCAGCCGCGAATGCGGTCCGACGGCGAGAAGCTGCCCTGCACGACCCAGTCCGAGGTATCGGCCGACAGACCGGTGGGGTCATAGAGGCGGATCGGCGCGTCCGGCACCGGGACCAGGAATTCGGTCTGTTCGCCGTCCCGGAAGCTGCGGCCGACGAACAGGCTGGCCTGGCGGCTGTCGCCCCAGCGCACGGTGGCCTTGGCGCCGGTGGTCAGGCGCAGGCCGCCCTCCACCAGGTCGTAGCCCGGGAAGCGGTCGATCCGGAACAGCGAGCTTTCGTCCAACTCCACGGTCGCGCTGTCCTCGTTGGGAATGCGGACGTCGAGGTCGGGATCGGTCGACATCGACAGCTGGGCCATCGGCTCGATGATCAGGTCGGCGCCCGGCCCCAGGCGGCGGATCAGCGGATAGGAGACGTCCAGCCCCACGGTGGCGCGGGTCCGGCTGATGGTGTCGCCCTCGATGCCCAGCACCGGCGGCAGGTCGCTGACCGAATAGACATCGGCGCGCACGTCGACGAAGGGCTCCCAGCGCAGGCCGATCGGCGAGATCAGGACCCGGCGCCATTCGGCCTGGCCGGAGATCCGGCGGCTGTCGACGCCGGGATAGCCGAGGGTCGAGCCGGCCGGGATGACGCCGGGGCGCAGGACCGGGCTGCCGATATAGTCGTCGCGCGACAGGGACACGGCCGAACCGCGCAGGCGCAGGCGCCTGCCCAGCACCGGACCGTCAGGCTCCCACCGGGCTTCGATCAGCGGCGCCACATAGGGCAGGTCGCCGTCGCTCTCGAACACGTTCAGCGCCGGCGTGATGAGGCTGAATTCCTTCACACGCAGGCTCTGGATCGAGAAGGCGGCGATGGACAGGTAGGACCGCTCGGTCTGATGCTCGGCGTAGATCTGCGAGATCAGGCGGCGTTCGTCGCCGTAGTAGAGACCGTTGTCCTGATAGGGCGAGCGGACGTCGTAGCGGTCGAACAGGGTCTTGTCCGAGGTGCGCTCGGCCGTGAAGCCCCACCGCCAAGGACCCGCCGGATCGAAGGCGCCGTAGCCCAGGAAGTAGCTGCGGCTGGTCAGGTCGCCGAAGCGCACGTCGTTCTCGACGGTCCCGTCGCCGTCGAGGTCGAAATTGCCGAAATTGCGCTCGTAGGTGTAGCCGCCGCGCAGGACCAGCGTGCCGTCAGCGAAGCGGCGGCGCCATTGCAGGTTCACGAACGGTGCGACGTCGGTGTTGAACTGCGGGCTGATCAGCCAGTCTTCGGACGGCGATATGACCTGCAGATAGGGAACCTCGACGCTGACGCCCCGGCCTTCGTCATAGCTGGGGATCGGGACCAGGAAGCCCGAGGCGCGGTCGACCGTGGGATCGGGGTGCGAGAAGACGGGCAGGTAGAAGACCGGCACCCCGCCGATCCGGAACACGGCGTTGCGGTACAGGATGGCGCGCAGGGCTTCGTCCTGGACGACCTTCTCGGCCTGGATCGAGATGCTGGGCTGTTTGGTGTTCCCCTCGGCGTCGCAGATCGGGCAGGGGGTGAAGATGGCGTAGTTGAGCTCGTTGACGTTCTGGCTGCGGCGCACCGCCGTGGCCGCCATCAGGCTGGCCCCGTTGCGGAAGCGGGTGGCGAAATCGACGGCGACGCCCGCGCGCAGGTCCGAATCCATCTGCAGCTGGCTGGCGTAGACGATGTTGCCGTCGGGGTCGGTGAACTCGACCCGGTCGCGCGCGCTGCCGACGCCGAGTTTCAGGTCGTAGCTGATCTCGCCGGCCCGCACGGTGGTGTTGCGGAACCTGGCCAGCACCCGCTCCGGGCTGCCGGTGGCGGTGATGACGTCGCCGGTCCGCGTGGTCGAATCGGATTCGATATAGATGGCGTCAGGGATCAGGCCGTCGGGGCCGGGCTGCTGGATCGGCTGCGGAGCAGGGGCCTGCTGGGCGAAGGCCGCGCCGCCCGAGGCGGCCAGCGCCACCGCGCCCGCCCCGGCGAGGAGCCGGCGGCGCAGGACTGCGGTACGGGGCCAGCGGCGGTCACGCTGCATGCAAGCTCACTTCAAGAAAAGGCCGGGCAGGGGGGCGACGGATCGCTTAGCCGTCCTCGGTATAGAACAGCAAGGTGAACGCGGCGAGCGCCGTCAACAACGGCGGCAGCCAGGCGGCGAGCCACGGCGGGATGACCTCGGCCGAACCGAAGGCGGAGGCGGCCTGGTTGACGAAGAAGAAGCCGAATCCCAGCACGACGGCGGCGGCGCTCATGCGGGCCAGATCGCCCAGCCGCATCAGCCTCAGCGAGAAGGCGGCGGCGAGAATCGACATGGCCGCGAACATCAGCGGCGTCGCCAGAAGCTGCTGCAGGCGCAGGTCGTAGGCGGTGGCCGAGAAACCTGCGTTCTTGACCCGGGCGATCTGGGCCGGAAGGGACCAAAAGGGCGTCGACTGCGGGCGGGCGAAGCGCTCGAACGCCTCTTCGTCGGCCAGGCTGGAGGGCAGGTCGAGGGTGGCGTAGCGCACGGCGCGCTGGCCGATCTGGGCCCCGACCGCGTCGATCAGGCGCCAGCGCCCGGCGCTGAGCGAGGCCGAAGCGGCGTCGATGCGCTCGGAGAAGCTGCGCAGGCCCTCCCCGTCGTTGGTGTAGATGAAGAAGGTCACGCCCAGCAGACGGCCGCCCGCGCGGTCCTGCCGGTCGGCGCGGATGACCATCTGGCGGCTGTCGTCGCCTTCGCGGATCCAGACGGCTTCGGGCGCGCTCGATCCGGCGACGGACCCGGACAGGCGGCTGCGCTCGCGCTGGAACAGGCCGTCGGCGGCCGAGGCGGCGGGGCCGAGCGCCGTCACCGTCAGGACGCCGAACAGGAAGGCCGCGCCGGCCGCGGGCAGGACGAAGCGCCAGGCGGAGACCCCGGCCGCCCGCATCGCGATCAGCTCGCTGCGCCGGTTCAGGCCGACGAAGGCCGCCAGGGTGCCGAACAGGAAGACGAACGGCAGCAGCTGGATGATCACCTGCGGCGACTTCAACAGCATCAGCCCGAGGATGCGCAGGCCCGACAGATCCACATCGGACCCGACGCCGCGCGAAATCTCGACGAAGTCGATCAGCATGATCAGGGCCGCGATGACCCCCAGCGCGATGGCCAGGGCGCGGGCCTGCTGGACCAGGATGTAGCGTTCGATGCGGCCAAGGCGCAGCCAGGGCGCGCGCAGGGAGGTGCGGCTGGTCATGCGAACCTCGCCTTCAGCCGGTCCAGCACCGGCCAGCGGCGCCGGCGGCGCGGCTTGAGCGCCCGGAACAGGACGCGAAGGGCGATGGCCGTGGCGAGGATGGGCAGAAGGTACTGCAGAATGTTGAGCCAGCCGTTCCAGGCGCTGGCGGCGACGACGCCGTAGCCGATGATGCGGACGATCAGGAAGGCCGCGGCGGCCTTGGCGATGCGCAGGCCGTAGCCGGTGCGGCTGAACGAACCGCCCATCAGCGCGGCCAGGGCCATGGCCATGGCGGCCAGCGCATACAGGGGGGCGGACAGGCGCGAGTGGCCCTCAGCGGCCAGTTGGCCCGCGGATCCGACGCGTTCGAGATCGCGCGGAGACGGATTGAACAGCTGGGGCAGATAGAGGTCGGACGGCTTGTACCGGACGGTCTCGTTCACATCGATATATTGCGCGAGCGGCAGGTCCTGACGGCCGAACGACAGATACTCCAACACCCCGCGGGACGAGAACCGCTGCCAGGATCCGTTCAGAAGGGTCAGGTAGGGCTGGCCGTCGATACGGCTGAAGCGGGCCTCCGCGGCGTCCCAGGTCGTCGTCTTGTCGCCGTCCTGAACATAGACGAACAGGTTCTTGAGCAGGCCGTTCTGCTCAATCTGCTGCACATAGACGGTCAGGCCTTTGGGCCCCTGGACGAAGCGGCCCTCCTCGACCAGCAGGGCGGCCAGGTCGGTGCGGACGGCGAAGGTCTCGTTGCGCGCCTGCCGCTGGGCCCAGGGCTGGGCCACCGTGGTGATGAACAGGGTCAGTACGGCGGCGATGACCGCCAGCCGCACGGCGGGCCGGATCGCCTGCCAGCGCGTCACGCCCGAGGCGAAGACCGCGGTCAGCTCCTGCTCGCGCTGCAGACGGGTCAGGGCCGTCAGGGCGCCGACGAACAGGCCGATGGGAATGATGACGGCCAGCAGCTGTGGCAGCGCCAGCAGGGTCAGCTTGACCATCACCCAGACGCTCTGGCCGCGTTCGACGATGAACTCCAGCTGGTCGAGGCTCTGGCTAAGAATGCCGATTCCGGCCAGCGCGGCGCACGCAGCCAACACGGGGCGGCCGATCTGCCGGAAAAGGTAGCCTTGGATCAACGTCATAAGGGAACGGAAATCGCCCGTTGCAGCCGGCGGCGAGGGAGAGCATCTAATACACACCCGTTTGCACCGGTGAAACCGCGCGAACAATCCCACTCGCACAAGACCGGGGCGTACATCCCGGCGGGAGCAGTAAATGAAGATCGAATTCGTCGCCTCGGCCGACGCCGCCGAGGTTTTGGCCGTTCTCGTCCACGATGGGCGCGCCTTCGCGGGCAATGGCCAAGCTGTGGATAACGCCACCTCCGGCGCCCTGACGAAGGCCATGACGGCCAGCCGCTTCACCGGCGGATCGAACAGCACCCTGATCGTCGCCGCCCCCGCGGGCGTGAGCGCCGGGACCATCGTCCTGACGGGCGCGGGTGATCCCGCCAAGTTCGACGACCTGGCGCTGGAAGCCGCCGCCGGCGCCGCTTATCATGCGGTGAAGCTGTCGGGCGCGGCCTCGATCACCATCGACGTCAGCTACCTGTCGGCCGACCAGGCCGCCCGCGCGGCCTTCGCCGCCCGTCTGGCCGCCTACCGCTTCCTGAAATACCGCACCACGCTGAAGCCGGAGAAGACCCCGTCGATCGAGACGATCAAGGTCGTCGCCGCCGACGTGAAGGCCGCCCAGGCCGCCTATGAAACCTATTCGGCCGTGGCCGGGGCGGTCGAGTTCGCGCGCGACCTGGTCGCCGAACCGGCCAATGTTCTGTACCCGGAAGAGTACGCCAAGCGCGTCAAGGCGCTGGAGAAGCTGGGCCTGGAGGTCGAGGTTCTGGGCGAGAAGGAGCTTGAGAAGCTGGGCTTCCGCACCCTGCTGGCCGTCGGCCAGGGCAGCGTGCGCGACAGCCAGGTCGTCATCATGAAATGGAACGGCGGCGCCAAGGGCGAACAGCCGATCGCCTTCGTGGGCAAGGGCGTCTGCTTCGACACCGGCGGCATCTCCCTCAAGCCGGCCGACGGCATGGAAGACATGAAGTGGGACATGGGCGGCTCGGCCGCCGTGGTCGGGCTCATGCACGCGCTGGCGGGCCGCAAGGCCAAGGTCAACGCCATCGGCGTCATCGGCCTGGTCGAGAACATGCCGGACGGCAACGCCCAGCGTCCGGGCGACGTGGTCGTGTCGCTGTCGGGCCAGACGGTCGAGGTGCTCAACACCGACGCCGAGGGCCGCCTCGTTCTGGCGGACTGCCTCTGGTACACCCAGGAGCGCTTCAAGCCGAAATTCATGCTGGATCTGGCCACCCTCACGGGCGCGATGATCGTGGCTCTGGGCCTGGAATACGCCGGCGTCTTCTCCAACTCGGACGAGCTGGCGAACAACTTCCTGGCCGCCGGTCCCAAGGTCGGCGAGAACGCCTGGCGGATGCCGATCCCGGCCTTCTACGAGCGTCACATCGACACCCCGATCGCCGATGTGAAGAACACCGGCAACGGCCGCGCCGGCGGCTCGATCACCGCAGCCCTGTTCCTGCAGCGCTTCACCAACGGTACGCCGTGGGCGCACATCGACATCGCGCCGACCGCCTGGGTCAAGGACAGCCGCAACCCGACCGTGCCGGACGGCGCCGTCGGCTGGGGCGTGCGCACCCTCGACCGGATGGTCAAGGACTCGTACGAGTCCTGAACCTCGCCGTGACCCTGCCCCGGCGACGGGGAGGGGGCGCTCGGCTCATATTCTCTTCAAACTCGACGACCCCGTCCGCTGTCACTGGATAAGCGGGCGGGGTTTCGTCATTCTGGCCGACATGACCACGGGTCCCGAAATCTGGTTCTACCACCTCGAGCGGTCGAGCCTGGGGCAGGTGCTGCCCGGGCTGCTGGAGAAGACGCGCGAGCGGGGCTGGAAGGCCGTCGTGCGCGCCTCCAGCCCGGGCCTGCTGGACGATATCGACGATCACCTGTGGACCTATCGGGACGACAGCTTCCTGGCCCACGGTCGGGCGTCGGAGCCGAACGCGGACCGTCAGCCGGTGCTCCTGACCGAATCGCTTGAGAACCCGAACGCCGCTCAGGCGCTGTTCATCCTGGACGACGCAGAGCTTGGCGATACGAAGGGCCTGGAACGATGCTTCATCATCTTCGACGGACGCGACGAGGCGTCGCTGACCGGCGCACGGGGGCGATGGAAGGCGTTGAAGGACGCCGGGGCCAACCTGGCCTATTGGAAACAGTCGCCCGAGGGACGCTGGGAAAAGGCGGCCTGATCGCTGTCTCCCTGCTGGCGGCCTGTTCGTCGACGCCGGCCGGCGACGTTCCGGCGGCGCGTGCGGTCGAGGCCGCGCAACTGAACCAGCCGGTCGGCAGCCGCAACCCGCAGAACCCCACGGCCGACCTGTGCCGCGCCGGCGATCTGCAGTACCTCGTGGGCAAGCCGAAGACGGACATTCCCGTCCCGGTCGACGTGGTTAATCGGCGCGTGACCTGCACCACCTGTCCGGTGACCGAGGACTTTTCGCCTTACCGCCTGAACATCTTCTTCAACGAGCGGACCCAGATCGTCGAACAGGTCCGTTGCGGCTGAACCAAATTTCCAAGGGAGAGACGCCGATGAGAATCCTGATGCTGAGCCTGGCCGCCGCCGGACTGCTGTCCGCCTGCGCGCCGACCAGCGGGAGCGATCCCGCGACACCGCCGATGGACGGTCCGCGCGCCTGCAAGGCCGACCAGTACCAGCGGCTGGTGGGGACCAACCGGTCGCAGCTGCCGGCGGCTCCGGCTGGCGAGACCTGGCGCGTCACCTGCACCACCTGTCCGATGACCATGGACTACAATCCCCGCCGCCTGAACATCACGTTCGATCAGGCCAGCGGCGTGATCCGCGAGGTCAAATGCGGCTGACGGCGGCGGTCGCCGCCGTAACGGTGCTGGCCGGAGCATGCGCTCCGGTCACGCCGCCCACCGGACCCGGCGCCCCGCAGCGCTGTGACGCCGCCAACGCCCGCTCGCTGATCGGCAAGCATGTCGGCGCGGTGGACTATGCGGCCGGGGCCAATGTGCGCATCGTCTGCACCACCTGCGCCGTGACCTTCGACCACCGGCCCGACCGGCTGAACATCCGCTTCGACGAGGCGACGGGGATCATCAAGAGCGTCGACTGCGGATAGGCGCTCCCCCGCGCGGCTTGGCGAAGCCGGTTCGACCCGTCAGGATGCGTGGAACGGGGAGACGACCATGAAACGCATTCTGCTGGCGGGCGCGACGCTGGGCGCGATGATGTTCGGCCCGGCGGCCGTGGCCGATGCGACCGCGGACAGGGCGGTGCGCGACGCCATTGAGCGGCCGCAGGTCTGCGGACCGGCGACCTCGGCCCTGTCCGGCACGCCCGTGGCCGACATGGTCATGGTCGACGGCTTCGGGACCGGCGGCTTCGCCATCGAGACGGTCAATCCCGAGGCCCAGGCCTGGTTCAACCACGGCGTTCGTCTGCGCTGGGCGTTCGAGCACAAGGAATCGGCGCGAGCCTTCAGGAAGGCGCGGCTGCTGGATCCCGCTTGCGCCATGTGCGCCTGGGGCGAGGCCTGGGCCCTGGGGCCGAACCTGAACGGCGGCGGGAATGACGACGAGAGCCAGGCGGCGGCGCTGAAGGCCGCGCGCGACGCCCGCCGCATGGCCCGCCGCGCCACGCCGATGCAGCGCCAGATGATCGACGCCCTGGTGCAGCGCTATTCCGGCGCCAAGGCCACCCGCGAGCGCCGCTTCGCCCAGGCGATGGACCGCATCGCCCGCCGCAATCCGCAGGACGTCACCGTTGCGGCCATCACCGCCGACGCCTGGATGTTGAAGGCCGACCGCTGGTGGGACGAGGACGGCAAGGCCGCGGATCCGGCCATCACCCGCGCCCTCGGCATTCTGGAGCAGACGCTGGCCTTCGCGCCCGACGATCCCGGCGCCATCCACCTCTACATCCACCTGACCGAATGGTCAGACGATCCGCACAAGGCGATCCCGTATGGCGAACGGCTGGCCGCCCTGGCGCCGGGCGCCAGCCATCTGGTGCATATGCCGTCGCACACCTTCTACCGGGTGGGACGCTACCGCGACGCCATGATGTCCAACGTCAACGCCGTGGCGCTGGATCGGCGCTACGACGGGCTGGCGCGGCCGCCCGGCGGCGTGCCGGGCATGCCGCTGCACGGGCACAACATCCATTTCGGCATGGGCGGCGCCCTGATGGCGGGCGGGGGCGAGCAGGGGCTGCTGCTGGCCGACTGGTTCCTGGCCACCTATCCGGACATCGAGGCGACCAATGTCTGGCGCCAGATCGTGGCCAACAACGCCTACGCCATCTACGGCCGCTTCGGGACGCCGGAACAGGTGGCGGCGCTGAAAGAGCCCGGCGCCGACCGTCCGATGCTGCGCGTCAGCTGGCGCTACGCCCGGGGCGAGGCGGCGGCGCGGGCCGGCGACGCCGCGGCCGTCCGCGCCGAGGCCGAGGCGATCAAGGCGATCCGCGAGGCCGATAGCTTCAAGGCCGGGCCGATGGCCAAGCGGCGCAACGACTTCACCGAACTGTCCCAGAGGGTGCTGGAAGGCCGGGCCGCCATGCTCGAGGGCAATGCGGACGCCGCCGTGGCGGCCTTCACCCGCGCGGCCGAGATCCAGGCGCAGGGCGACGAGGGCGGCGATCCGCCCGCCATCTGGTATCCGACCCGCCGCAGCCTGGCCGCCGCCCTGCTGGCCGGCGGCGACGCCGCCGGAGCCAAGGCCAAGGTGCTGGAGCTGCTCGAGGACTGGCCGAACGACCCCTACAGCTACTTCGTGCTGTCGCGGGCCGAGGCGGCGCTGGGCGACACGGCGGCGGCGGCCGAAGCCCTCCGCCGCGCGCAGGCCGGATGGATCGGCGGCGCCATGGACCTGAAGCTGGCCTGAGGTCTAGCGGCTCTTGGCTTCCCGGATCGCCGCTTCCAGCGCGGCGGGCTGGATGCTGGCCACGGCGCGCCCGTTGATGATGAAGGTCGGCGTGCCCTGAAGGCCCAGGGCCGAGGCGGCCGTGTGGGTGTCGGTCAGGTGCCGGGTCATCTCGGGGCTGCCGATGGCGGCGTGGGCGGCTTCAAGGGTGACGCCGTTGGCGACCATGATGGCGTCCACCGACTCGGGCGTCAGGTCGCCCTCGGACATCAGGGCGCGGAACACCGGCAGGTATTTGCCCTGGTCATGGGCGGCCTGGGCGGCGCGCGCGGCGTAGTGGGACGGACCGGCGGGATCGCCGCGATCCAGGATCGGCCAGTCCTTGAACACGAAGCGCACGTCCGGATGGGCCTGCATCATGCGCAGGACCTCGGGCGCGGTCTGCTTGCAGCCCGGGCAGCGGAAGTCGAAGAATTCGATCACCGTCACCTTGGCGTCGACCGGGCCGAACGCGGGGTCGCGGGCGTCGACGGTCAGCAGGGACGGGCTGGCGGCGGCGCGGCGCGTGATGCTGTCGGCCAGTTGGGAATCGGACCTGATCTGCAGGGCGGTGCTCATCTCCTGCATCACTTCGGGATTGTTGAGCAGGTAGGCGCGGATGCGGGCGTCCGAGGTCCCGCCGCCGAAATAAGGGAAGGCCGCCAGCGCCAGGGCCACCACCGAGACCGCGAGGGCCGCCTTTCCGGTGCTCAGGCCGCTCAGGAACGGGCGCGGCGCGGGGACTTCGGCCTGGGGCTCGGGCGTATCGGTCATGCGGTCTTCCGTGAGAAAAGAATCAGCCGGCGGCGGGAACGACGACCGGGCGGTTGCGGCTGTTGCGGCGGTCGACGTCATCGACGTCGTCCTGGGTGGCGCCCGAGGCGAAGACGATGTCCATCGCCCGGGTCCATTCGTTGCTGCCCGGCGTCAGCATGTCTCGCGCGCGCAGGGCGAACTGGGTCGCCTGCGTCTTGGCGCCGAGGGCGAAATACATCTCGGCCGAGGCCAGGCGGGCCTCGCCCTCCTTGCCCTGGCTGGCGTAGGCCTGGGACAGCAGGCGCCAGCCCATGGAGTTGTCGCTCTCCAGCGCGGTGGCGCGCTTCAGCTGGTCGACGGCGAGCTCGATCTGGGCCGGGTCCCGGGTCTCAAGCATGGCGTGGGCCAGGTTGATGCGGAGCAGGGGGGCGTCGGGCTTCAGATCGACCGCGCGCTGGTGGGCGCCGATGGCCTCGGCCGGACGGCCTTCCTCGAACAGGATCTGGCCCTTCAACTCCCAGAAATAGGGGTTCTGGGGCTGTTCGGTCAGCAGGACGTCGACCGCGGTCAGCGCCTTCTCGGTCTGACCGTCGCGATACCAGGCGATGACGCGGGCGTAGCGGCCCGGCAGGCTTTCGTCGGTTTCGGGATAGGCGCGCAGGGTCGTGTTGGGCGCATCCATGAAGGCGTGGATCTTGGCCAGGATCAGGGCGTGCTGGGCGACGCGCTCGGGGCTGTCCTGATGGTCGTAGTGGGGCTGTTCGGCGACCAGGCGGCGCAGGTTCTCGATCCGGTCCGACGACAACGGGTGGCTGCGGAAATAGGGATAGCGGCGGGCGTCGGAGAAGACTTCCTGCGAGCGGAAATTCTCGAAGAAGGTCAGCAGCCCCCGGCCCGATTCGCCGGCCCGTTCCAGCGCGCGGGCCCCGCTGTTGTCAGCCTCGCCTTCCTGGTGGGTCATGTAGCGCAGGGCGCTGAGGGTGCCGAAATACTGGCTGTTGCCCAGCAGGACCGCGCCCGCGTCCGGCGCGCCCGCGGCGATGGCCAGGGCGCCCAGGGCCATGGTCATCAGCATCGGCTGCATGCCCGCGTTCTGGGCGCCGTCCCGTAGGGTGTGGCGGTTCTTCACGTGCCCGGCTTCGTGGGCGATCACGCCCAGCAGCTCATTGGCGTTGCGGGTGCGCAGGATCAGGCCGGTGTTGACGCCGATGATCCGCCCGCGCGTGGCGAAGGCGTTCAGGTCGTTCTCGTTGATCAGCAGGATCTCGACCTCGTCCGGCTCCAGCCCCATGGCCGTGAACACGGGGGCGGACCAGTCGTGGATGATCGCCTCGATCTCGGTGTCGCGAATGGCGCTCTGGGCGGCGGCGGGGGAGGCCGCCGTCAGCACGAGGCCGACGGCGGTCGCTGCGCCGATCAGGCGGGCGGCGTTTCGGGACAGCCAGGACATGGCGAACTCCTCAAGACCCGGACGCCCCCGTCCGTTGTGATGCTCACAATCTAATCGCGGCCTTTCAGCGGCGCCACCATCCACGCTTCGGCTTTTCGGGCGGGGCCGCGATCTGGGCGGGATCTTCCGCGATCAGGGCGGCCACATCGACTTCGGGCTTGGGCGGTTCGACGCGTCCGACGACCGGGGCCGGAACCGGCTCGGGCGCGGCGACCGGCTCGGGGGTGACGACCGGCGCGTCCGGCTCGATGTCGAGAACGGCGGGTTCGCCTTCCGGCTCGGCCTCGTTCGGCTCGACGGCCGAGACCGGCGCGACGTCCGAATGCTCGGTGGCCGAGGCGGAGACCTTGCGGCGCACGCGGCGGCGCTTGGGCTCTTCCGGGATGGCGACCGGCGCGGCCTCGGCCTCGATCTCGGCGTCCGGGATGATCACGGCCGACGGGGTGTCGGGCGAACCGTCGGCGGGCATGCCTTCGTTGGTGGCGCGGGTCTCGACCTTCACCTCGTGGGTCAGGCCGGCTTCCGAACCGCGATCCCGGCCGCGGCCGCGGCCGCGACGACGACGCGAACGTCCGCCGCGCTCGCCGCCGATTTCGCCCTCGGGACGTTCACCGACCACTTCGTCGACGTCGGAGGCCTCGGTTTCAGCGACCGAATCCTCGGTGCGCGGCGCGCGCTCGGGGTTGATGGGGTCGAACCAGACATAGGGGTCGTCCAGCGACGGCGTGCGGCCACGGACCCAGAAGAAGGAGTCGCGCTCGGCGGCGCCGCCTTCCTCGCGCATCCGGCGACCGCCGCGGCGGCCGCGGCGGCGGCGGCGTCCGCCCTCGCCGTCGTCCTCGTCATCGGCCAGGGCGACCGGCGCGCCGTCTTCGGCGTCGGCGGCGGCGGGGGCGTCAATCTCGTCCCGGCGACCGCCGCGACGGCGGCGGCCACGGCCGCGGCCGCGCTCGCCGTCATGACGCTCGGCGCGCTCGCGCGGCTCGTCGTCGTCGCTGTCCTCGCGGTCCAGGTCTTCGGCGTCGTCATCGTCCTCGATGATCTCGTCGTCGTCCTCGTCCTCATCGGCGTAGGCGCTGTCGTCGAAATCGTCGTCCAGGTCGATGAAGGGCTCGGCGCCTTCCGGCGGCGAGAAGTCCTCGTTGGTCTCGGTCCGCTCAATCGTGCTTTCGCCCTGGCCCAGGGTGTCGTCGATCAGGATCACGACGTTCAGGCCGCGCTGGATCAGCAGGCTCTGCAGATAGTCGCGCTTGTGGTTCAGGATGTAGAGGGCGACCGCGGTGCAGACGCGCAGGTTCACCGAACCCGCGCCGTTCTTGCCGGCCTCGATGTCGACGGCGCGCAGGGTGACCAGCGCGGCGCTCTCAGCCGAGCGGATGCGGCCGGCGCCCTGGCAGTGCGGGCAGACTTCGGTCGCGCCCTCGATCACGCCGAGGCGGCGACGCTGGCGGCTGATCTCCATCAGGCCGAAGCCCGAGATGCGGCCCATCTGGATGCGGGCGCGGTCCTTGGCCAGCGCGTCCTTCAGCACCTTCTCGACGGCGCGGTTGTTCTTCGACTCCTCCATATCGATGAAGTCGATGACGATCAGGCCGGCGAGGTCGCGCAGGCGCAGCTGGCGGGCGGCCTCGGCGGCGGCCTCCATGTTCGTCTTGAAGGCGGTGGCCTCGACGTTGCGCTCCTTGGTGGCGCGGCCGGAGTTGACGTCGATGGCGACCAGCGCCTCGGTCTGGTTGATCACCAGATAGCCGCCCGACTTCAGCGGCACGGTCGGCTGGTGGATCTGGGTCAGCATCTCCTCGATGCCGTTCGAGGCGAACAGCGGACGCGAGCCCTGGTACAGGTGCACCTTCTTGGCCTGCGAGGGCATCAGCACCCGCATGAAGTCGCGCGCTTCCTTGAAGCCCTGCACGCCCTCGACCTGGATGCCGTCGAAGTCCTTGTCGAACATGTCGCGCACGGCGCGGCGGACGAGGTTCTCTTCCTCGTAGATCAGGGCCGGGGCGTTGGAGGCCAGGGTGGTCTCGCGGATCGTCTCCCACAGGCGCAGCAGGTACTCATAGTCGCGCTTGATCTCGGCCTTGGTGCGCTTGGCGCCGGCGGTGCGGATGATCAGGCCCATGCCCTGCGGCACGTGCAGGGCGGCCGCGGCGGCCTTCAGGCGCTTGCGGTCCGACGCCTGGGTGATCTTGCGGCTGATGCCGCCGCCCTTGCCGGTGTTGGGCATCAGCACGCAGTAGCGGCCGGCCAGCGACAGCCAGGTGGTCAGGGCCGCGCCCTTGCCGCCGCGCTCGTCTTTCACGACCTGCACCAGCAGGATCTGGCGGCGCTTGATGACGTCCTGGATCTTGTAGCGGCGCATCAGGCGGCGCTTCAGGCGCTCCTCGTCGGCCAGACCGCCTTCGTGGTCGCCGTCGTCGCTGTCGCGGCCCAGGTCGTCGTGGTCGTCATCGTCCGAGTGGGCCTCGGCCATGATGGCTTCACGGTCGGCGACCGGGATCTGGTAATAGTCGGGGTGGATCTCGTTGAAGGCCAGGAAGCCGTGGCGGTTGCCGCCGTATTCGACGAACGCCGCCTGCAGGCTTGGCTCTACGCGGGTGACCTTGGCGAGATAGATGTTGCCCCGAAGCTGACGCTTCGAGCGGGATTCAAAGTCGAATTCCTCGACCTGGCGGCCCTCGACGATCGCGACGCGCGTTTCTTCCGCGTGCGCCGCGTCGATCAACATGGTCTTTGACATCAGTAGTCTCTCTCTGGCGCGCTCGGGCCGGTCCGGTCAGCGCGTGGCTGAGGGACGCGGCGGCTCGCCGAATGGGTAGGGGGAGGGGGGCGCAGGCAGGCGCAGCCTCGTCGCCACGGCGGACGCCGCGGGCGAAGTCGGTCGATGCTGACCGGAGGTTGAGGCTGGCGTATGCGCCCATGGGTCGGTTCGGTCCTGGACCCTTCCGCGCCTGTCTATAAGGCGGCGATGCGGATCCGGTTCGTCGGGTCGTCGGCGCCTTGTGGCCGGGCGACCCTCGGATTCAGTGAAAGCAGCGCTGTGAGGAGGGCGCATCCCGGTTCCGTCAAACGGGGGGACGCGATCATTTCGCCAGCGCACAGAGCATAGTCACTGGAAATGTGAATTAAAAGCGGACTTCGCCTTAACCCGTTGGCGACGACGTTCGTGCATGGTCACGGCAACCATAATGGTGGGTTGTTCGTCGCAATGGGCGCTTTCGCGCGTATCAGGCTGTCGCAGTGGGGCGTCCGCGAGTGGGCCATGACGGCGCTCGCCTTCATCGTCTTCTGCGCCGCCGTGCTGATCGCCGGGCGCGGCCTGGCGTCGGGCGCCGTGGGTGAAGTGATGCGCGTCCGCTTCGGCGGCGACGCCGAACGCACCCGCGTGGTCGTGGATCTGGACCGCACCTCGCGCGGCGAAGTGATCCGGCCGGGCGGCGACGGGCGGGTGATCGTGGCGCTGTCGGGCGTGGCGCCGCAACGCGGCCTGTCTGGGACCGGCGTGGGCCTGGTGCGCGGCTATCGCGTGGCGGGCTCCGGCGCCTCCTCGCGCGTCGAGCTGGACCTGGCCGTCAGCGCCGAGATCGAACGCCGCTTCCTGCTGCCGCCCGGCGACGGGGTGCAGCACTATCGCTATGTCATCGACCTGAAGGCCACCGGCCGCGCCCCGACCGCGCCGCGCCGTGCCGCTCCCGCCGCGCCGCGTCCGGCAGAACGCCCCCTGATCTTCATCGACGCCGGCCACGGCGGCCGCGACCCCGGCGCGCGCGGCGCGCATGCCGAGGAAGCCGACGTGACCCTGGCCGCCGCCCTGGCCCTGAAGCAGGAGCTGGAGCGCTCGGGCCGCTATCGGGTGCGCATGACCCGGGACACTGATGTCTATGTGGGACTGAACCGCCGGGTGGCCATCGCCCGTCAGGCGGGGGCGGACCTGTTCATCTCCCTGCACGCCGACGCCCTGGCCGATCCGGCCACGCGCGGCGCCAGCGTCTACACCCTGTCGGAACAGGGCGCAGGCCGGGCCGTGCGCGAGATCACCCGCGACGAGAACTGGCACCGCAGCCTGAACCTGCCGGGCCGAGACGCCTCGGTGGACCGCATCCTGCTGGACATGACCCAGCGCGCCACCCAGAACCGCTCGGCCGTGCTGGCCCGCACCCTGCTGACCGAGATCGAGAGTTCGGACCGTCCGCTGCTGCGCCGCAGCCACCGCGACGCCGGCCTGGCCGTGCTGCTGGCCCCCGACGTGCCCGCCGTCCTGCTCGAGATGGGCTACATCACCAATCCCGAGGATGAGCGGCTGCTGGCCGACGTCCGGGCGCGCCGCCGCCTGATGCGCGCCGTGGCGTCGGGCATCGACGCCTATTTCGCCGCCCCGACCGGCGCGCTGCAGGTCGCCTCGACCAGCGAGGCCGGGCGGCCCTGACGGCCAGGCTCGCGCCCGGGCGCTGAACCGACTATCTGGAATTCATGCGCCTGCGTGTCGTGGATCTGGAAACCTCCGGCGGAGACCGGACCGCCGAAATCATCGAGGTCGGCATCGTCGACGTCGTGCGGGACGGGGCGGGCTGGAAGGCCCTGCCGCCGGTGACGAAGCTGTTCCGGCCGCGGGGCGAGATCTCGGTGCACGCCATGGCGGTGCACCACATCACCCCCGACGACTTCCACGAGGCCGACCCGCACTGCGACGAGTACGCCCTGCGCGCGATGTTCGCCGAGCCGGCGGACGTCATGGTCGCCCATGCGGCCAATTTCGAACGCGGCTTCATCGCCGACACGGCCCACGGCGGCCTGCCGTGGATCTGCACAGTGCGCTCGGCCAAGGCGGTGTGGCCTCAGGCGCCGGGCCATTCCAACCAGGTGCTGCGCTACTGGCGGCAGCTGAAGCTGGACCCGGCGCTGGCCAATCCGGCCCACCGGGCGGGGCCGGACGCCTGGGTCACGGCGCATCTGCTGATTGATCTGCTGAAGGAGGCGACGGTCGAACAGATGATCCAGTGGACGCGCGAACCCCGCCGTCTGGACAAGATCCCGTTCGGCAAACATCGCGGGAGCCGCTGGACCGAGGCCCCCGCCGACTATCTGCGCTGGATGGCCGGGCAGTCGGACATGGACGCCGATGTCGTGGCCGCCGCGCGACAGGAACTGGAGCGTCGTGCAACGGCGGCGACGGGTGCTCTGGCGAACGCGACCGACGCGGGCTAAAGCGGTTTCATGCCGCAAGCGCGCTTTCCGAACATCACGGGCGTCAAGATCGCCGAACGCTGGTTCGTCCTGGCGGGGGTGGCCCTGCTGGGCGCGATCACGCTCGCCGGCCTGATCGTCACCGTCTACGCCGCCTGGCTGTTCCACGACCTGCCCGACGCGTCCGAACTGGCGGACTACCGCCCGGCCACGGCGACCCGCGTCTACGCCGGCGACGGCACCCTGATCGGGGAGTTCTCGGACGAGCGCCGCATCTATGTGCCCTATGAGCAGATCCCGCTGCCGGTGATCCAGGCCTTCCTGTCCGCCGAGGACAGCCGCTTCTTCGAACACGGCGGCATCGATGTGTCGGGTCTGGGCCGGGCGATGTTCAAGAACGTCTTCAACGCCGCCACCGGGCGGCGTCTGGAGGGCGGCTCGACCATCACCCAGCAGGTCGCCAAGAACGTCCTGTTGACCAACGAGAGCAGCATCAACCGCAAGGTCAAGGAAGCCATCCTGGCCAACCGGCTGGAAGCGACCCTGTCCAAGCAGCAGATCCTCGAGTTGTATCTGAACGAGATCTTCCTCGGCTATCGCTCCTATGGCGTGGCCGCGGCCGCCTACAACTACTTCGGCAAGTCGCTGGATCAGCTGACGCCGGACGAGGCGGCCTTCCTGGCCTCGCTGCCCAAGGGGCCGAACAACTACCATCCCAAGCGCCACCCGGGCGCGGCCAAGGGCCGCCGGGACTGGGTGCTGGGCGAGATGGGCGAAAACGGCTTCCTGACGCCGGAACAGGTGGCGACCGCCCGCGCCCGCCCGCTGGTCGCCCAGGACGCACCGCGCCGGGCCCAGTACGCCGACGCCGACTTCTTCGTCGAGGAGGCGCGCCGCCAGGCCATCCGTCGCTTCGGCGCCGAGGAGGTCAACCGCGGCGGCTACTACCTGCGCACCACCCTGGATCCCAAGCTGCAGTCGGCGGCGCGCGACGCCCTGATGAAGGGGCTCGAGAACTACGACCGTCGCCACGGCTGGCGCGGCGCCTGGGGCACGACCGATTTCGCCGAGGGCTGGCAGCGCACGGCCCTGGCCGGCACCCGCCCGCCCGAGCGCCGCAGCTGGGAAGCCGCCGGGGTCGAGAACGTGGCCGGCAACAGCGTGCGCATCCGCAGCGCCAAGGACGACCGCGTCGGCTATCTGCTGACCGGCGACGCCGCCTGGGCCAACGCCAACCGCCCCCTGAAGCGCGGCGACCTGATCTTCGTCGAGCGCGAAGGCGGGCAGTACGCGCTCAAGCAGGTGCCGCGCGTGAACGGCGCCCTGGTGGCCATCGAGCCGCAGTCGGGCCGGGTGCTGGCCATGGTCGGCGGCTATTCCTACGCCCTGTCCAGCTTCAACCGGGCGACCCAGGCCCGGCGTCAGCCGGGTTCGGCCTTCAAGCCCTTCGTCTATGCGACGGCGCTGGAGGGGGACTACACCCCGGTCTCGATCGTGCTGGACGCGCCGATCAGCTTCGCCGGCGGCCCCAACGGCACTCGCTGGAGCCCCGAGAACTACAGCCGCGAGTACTACGGCCCGCAGACCCTGCGCCGCGGCCTGGAGCTGTCGCGCAACGTGATGACCGTGCGCCTGGCGCAGGACATCGGCATGAAGAACGTCGTCTCGCTGGCCGAGAAGATGGGCGTGGCCGACGACCTGCAGCCGAACCTGTCGGTGTCGCTGGGGGCGGGGGAGACCACGCCCTACAACCTGACCGCCGCTTACGCCGCCTTCGTCAACGGCGGGCGCCGGGTCAATCCCTATCTGATCGAGCTGGTCCAGAACCGGGACGGCGAGACCATCTTCCGCGCCGACGACCGCCGCTGCCGCGAATGCGGACGGGCGTTCAGCGGGCAGGAATCGCCGCGGCTGGAAGCGCGGGGCGAGCAGGTCATCGACCCGATCACCGCCTATCAGGTGAGCTCCATGCTCGAAGGCGTGGTTCAGCGCGGCACCGGCGCCGCCGCGCGCGGCCTGGGGCGCTGGGTCGGCGGCAAGACCGGCACGACCAACGAGTACCGCTCGGCGTGGTTCGTCGGCTTCTCGTCGGACATCGTGGTCGGCGTCTTCATCGGCTTCGACGACAACCGGCCGCTGGGCTCGGGCGAGACCGGCGCCACCGGCCCGGTGCCGGTGTTCACCGACTTCATGCAGGTGGCCCTGCGCGAGCGCCCGGCGCGGCCCTTCGTGCGGCCCAAGAACGCCATCTTCCGCACCGTGAACGGAATCGAGGAAGCCTTCCGCCCCGGCACCGAGCGCCGCCGCGAGGAGGAACAGGCCCCCGCTCCGGAGATCCCGCTCGGCCCGCAGAACTACAACGAGGTGCTGCGCCGCGAGCAGGAGGAGGCCGCCGGCCTGCCGCCGCCCACCACGCCCCAGGCCACCACTCCGCCGCCGCCCAAGAAGGAACCGGCGCAGGATCTGGATGGGCTGTACTGAGCGGTGGCGCCGGAACGACGAGTGGTTAGTGGATAGTGATTAGTGGGTGGCTGGGGCCGCCGTCAGTTCTTCCCTGGTGAGCGCTGCTATCGCCGCGAGCGATCCACTAATCACTATCCACTAACCACTTCCACAGGCCGCCGCCTGTCGTTAGCCCCTAGCCACAGTGCGCGACGCGCTCTATGTCCGCGCCTCACTTTTGGATCGCAGGAGATTGCGATGAGACCGGATGTCGAGGCCATGAAGGCCGACATCGAGCAGAGCATCGCTCTGCTCAGGAGGCGTCTTTGACTGGGATGTCGCGCTTCGAAAGCTCGATGAGCTGAACGCCCGCGTCGAGGATCCGACGCTGTGGGACAATCCCGAACAGGCCCAGGCCGTCAGCCGCGACCGCTCGCGCCTGGAAGCCCAGATCAATACCGTCAAGGAGATGGAGCAGGGCCTCGAGGACGGGGTCATGCTGGCTGACATGGCCGATGAGGAAGGCGACGAGGCCGCCCTGGACGGCGCGCGCGCCGACCTGAAGGCGATCAAGGACCGCGCCGCCCGCGCCGAGCTGGAAGCCCTTCTGTCCGGCGAGGCCGACGGCAATGACGCCTATCTGGAAGTGAACTCCGGCGCCGGCGGCACCGAGTCCAACGACTGGGCCGGCATGCTGCTGCGCATGTACAGCCGCTGGGCCAAGGCGCACGGCTACGAGGTCGAGATCGAGGCCGAGGAATCGGGCGAACAGGCGGGCATCAAGTCGGCCACCATCCTGATCACCGGACCGAACGCCTATGGCTGGCTGAAGTCGGAATCGGGCGTCCACCGGCTGGTGCGCATCAGCCCCTATGACGCCGCCGCCAAGCGCCACACCTCCTTCGCCTCGATCGGGGTGTCGCCGGTGGTGGACGACGCCATCGAGATCGACATCAATCCGTCGGACGTGCGCACTGACACCTACCGCGCCTCGGGCGCGGGCGGTCAGCACATCAACAAGACCGACTCCGCCGTCCGCCTGACCCACATCCCGACCAACACGGTCGTGGCCTGTCAGGCCGGGCGCTCGCAGCACCAGAACCGCGAACAGGCGTGGAAGATGCTGCGCGCCCGCCTGTACGAGCTGGAGCTGCAGAAGCGCGAAGCCGCCGCCCAGGCGCTTGCCGACGCCAAGACCGACATCGGCTGGGGCCACCAGATCCGCTCGTACGTACTGCAGCCGTACCAGATGGTGAAGGACCTGCGGACCAACGTCGAAACCTCGGACACCCAAGGGGTACTGGACGGGGACCTCGACGACTTCATGGGGGCCGCGCTGGCGGCTCGCGTGGGTGAGACGCGGGGCAGCACGGTCGAGTAGGGGCCTGCGGCCGGCTGAGTGCCGGAAAGTGATTAGTGGTTAGTGATTATTGGGTGGCTTGGATCGAGAGCCGCTCTCGAACGGGGCGCCCTAGCGTTGGCCGTCGCGTCCACTAATCACTAGCCACTAACCACTTCACCGCACCGGTGTCCGAGACGGCCCGCACTAGGCGTCCCGCCAAAGCAAAAGGCCCCGGAGCGATCCGGGGCCTTTCGTCTTTCAGAACCTTAAGGCGCCTCAGGCGGCCGGCGGCTTCATGTCGATGATGTGCGGCGCGGGCTCGACCGGGCGCGGGGCCGGAGCCGGTGCGGTGGCCTGCGGGGCTTCGCGGCGGCCTTGCAGGACGCGGCCCTGGAAGTAGGCGCCGATATCGATCGACAGCTGCTCGGCGGTGATGTCGCCGTCCACATAGGCGGTGGCGATCAGCTTGACCTGCTTGCCCGAGACGGCGCCGACGACGCGGCCGCGCACCTCGACATAGTCGGCGGCGACATTGCCTTCGACCGCGCCGGTCTCGCCGACGATCAGACGGCCGACCTTCACGTCGCCCTTCACCTGGCCGTCGATCTGCAGGTCGCCGGCGCCGCCGACGTTGCCTTCGAACTGCAGGTCCGACGACAGGGTCGACAGGCCGCGCGAGGCGACGGCCGGCGCTGCGGGCCGCGGCGCGGCGGTGGCGGCGGACGAACCGCCCGGCGCGGGCAGGTCGGGCAGCGGCGGAATGGAGGAACCGCTGTCCGAACGCGACAGGGGCTGCGGGGCGGGGGATTTAGTCTTGTTGAACAAGTTGGTCTCCGGCTCTCATGAAGCGGGCTGGGTTTTGCGGGCGGCCGTTCATCCACACCTCATAGTGCAGGTGAACGCCGGTGGAGCGTCCTGTCGTTCCCATGGCGCCGATGCGTTGGCCAAGCGCGACACGCTGGCCCGCTTGCACGGCCATGGAGTTCAGATGAGCGAAACGGGTCTTGAAACCGCGACCGTGGTCTATCTCAACGACGTTGCCATACCCTGAACGGATACCGACAAAAGACACGATTCCGGGAGCGGTGGCGTAGATGGGGCTGTTCAGGGGCGCGGCGAAATCCTGGCCCTGGTGCAGGGCGGGGCGGCCGTTGAAGGGGTCGAAGCGGACGCCGTAGCCCGAGGTGGTCCGCGCGCTGGTGGGACGGCGGAACGGCAGCCCCTGGGCCGCGTCGGCCAGCTGGCGCATGTCGGACAGGTTGTCGGCCGCGTTGCGGATGCGGACGGCGAAGGCCTCGTCCACGTCCAGCACGGCCCCCAGCGCGCGGGGATCGCCGGCGTCGACCAGCGGCCCGCCCAGGGCGGCGTTGTGCGGGGCGTAGGCGGCGGGGTTCAGGCCGGCGAGGCGGAAGGCCAGGCGCAGCCGTTCGGCGCGGGTGCTGGCCACGCTTTCGGCGCGGGCGATCAGCCGCTCCTGGTCCATGCGTACGGCGATCATGCGCTGGACGGGGGTGTTGCGGTCGGCGTTCAGGGCCGGGGCGGGGGCCAGGGCGGCGGGAGCGCCCTCGACGCCGCGGAACATGGTCATGACCCGGGTCAGGGCGGCGTGGCGGCGCTCGACCATCTCGGCCATTTCATCCAGCGAGCCGGTGGTGGCGGTCATGCGCACGACGGCGCTGTCCAGGCGGGCCTGCAGGTCGGCGTTCAGGCGTTGGGCCTCGGCGCGGCTACGGGCCACGGTGCGGTCGGCGTTGCTCTGGCGGACCATGTCCAGGGCGAAGCCGCCCGAGGCGACCAGGAACCAGCCGCCGATCAGGACGGCGCCGGCGGCGGCCAGGATCTGGCGGCCGGGCGTCAGCGCCCAGGCTTTCACGTCGTCACCGTCGCGAAGATAGAGGTAGCGCGTCGGGAACCAGCGCCCGATCAGCGACCGTCTGACTTCAGCCTCGTGCTCGGCCATACTCAAACGCCCCCACGCCCGGCTGGGTATGAGCCACGACTGGGGGACGACGGCAAGTCTCTTTACGTCTCGTTAACCACGCCGAAGCGTCTTCAGGCGAAGAACGACGGTAATCGCGTCTGATTTTCGCCTGTCAGGCGTATGCGCGAACCTTGGAAGGCCCGCCCGAATCTGGTTTCGGGCGTTTTGATCCGTGGTCAGAGCGACTTTGCGGCCGCGAGAACTTCGGCCGCGTGGCCCTTGACCGAAACCTTGCGCCAGACCCGACGGACGACGCCCTGGCCGTCGATCAGGAAGGTGGCGCGCTCGATGCCCATGTATTCGCGGCCATAGAGCTTCTTCTGGACCCAGACGCCCCAGGCCAGGGTGGTGTCCTCCGGCTCGTCCGAGGCCAGCACGACCTTGAGGTCGTACTTGGCCTGGAAGCGGGCCAGCTTCTTCACCGGATCGCGCGAGACGCCGATGACCACGGCGTTGGCCGCGTCGAACTCGCCGGTCAGGGCCGAGAAGTCTTGGCCCTCGCTGGTGCAGCCGGGGGTGTCGGCCTTGGGATAGAAGTAGAGGACGACCGTCTTGCCCTTCAGCGCCGCCAGCGTGGTCCGGCCGCCGTCGGCGGTGGCCATGTCGAAGGCGGGGGCCTTCATGCCTTCGGTGATCTCGGTCATCAGACGGGCCTCACCAGCACGATCTTCTTCTTGCCCGCCGCCAGCTTCAGCACGCCGTCGGCGTTGACGTCCGAGGCCTCGATCAGGCGGGCGCCGTCGGCGATCGCCTCGTCGTTCAGGCGCAGGCCGCCGCCCTGGGCCAGGCGCCGGGCCTCGCCGTTGGACGCGGTCAGGCCGGCCTTGGTCGTGACCGCAGCGACCATCGCGCCGATGACCTCAGCGGTCGGCAGTTCGACGGTGGGCAGATCGGCGGACAGGGTGCCGCGCTCGAAAGCGCCCTCGGCGGCCGCACGGGCGGTCGCGGCGGCTTCTGCGCCGTGCAGCATGGTGGTGGCGGCGTCGGCGAGGGCCTTCTTGGCGTCGTTGATCCGGGCGCCTTCCAGCGCTTCCAGGGCGGCGATCTCGTCCAGCGACAGGTCGGTGAACAAGCGCAGGAACCTGCCCACGTCGGCGTCGTCGGCGTTGCGCCAGAACTGCCAGTAGTCGTAGGGGCTGAGCTGGTCGGCGTTCAGCCAGATCGCGCCCTGGGCCGTCTTGCCCATCTTGCCGCCCGAGGCGGTGGTCAGCAGCGGCGTGGTCAGGCCGAAGGCGGCCTTCTGGTCCACGCGGCGGACCAGGTCGACGCCCGAGGTGATGTTCCCCCACTGGTCCGAACCGCCCATCTGGAGCGTGACGTTGCGGGCGCGGTTCAGCTCGAGGAAGTCCACCGACTGCATCAGCATGTAGTTGAACTCGAGGAAGGTCATCGGCTGCTCGCGCTCGAGGCGCAGCTTGACCGAGTCGAACGCCAGCATCCGGTTCACGGTGAAGTGGGTGCCGAAGTCGCGCAGGAACTGGATGTAGCCGAACTGGGACAGCCATTCGTCATTGTTGACCATGACGGCGTCGGTCGGGCCGTCGCCGAAGGTCAGGAATCTGGCGAAGACCTGCTGGATGCCGTCGATGTTGGCCTGGATGTCGGCGTCGGTCAGCTGGGGGCGCGAGGCGTCCTTGCCGGTGGGGTCGCCGACCTTGGTCGTGCCGCCGCCCATCAGGACGACCGGCTTGTGCCCGGCCTGCTGGAGGCGGCGCAGCATCATGATCTGGATCAGGCTGCCGACGTGCAGCGAGGGCGCCGTGGCGTCGAAGCCGATGTAGGCCGTCACCACGCCGGTGGACGCCGCCTCGTCCAGTTCGACGGGGTGGGTGATCTGATGGATGTAGCCGCGGTCCCGGAGGGTGCGCAGGAAGTCGGACTTGAAATCTTGGTCGCTCATAGGCGGTTCCGTTAGCAGGGAAGCCGGCGGGCGTCTTGGGGGTTTGCGCGCCGGGGAAGGGGCGGCGCAGGGGTTCGCTGGCCGCTCGTCAGATCGAGGGGCGGTAATACAGGCCGGTGCGGGGCGTGCGGGCGAACATGGCCTCTGGGTAGCCTCAGCCATTGACCGCGGTCAAGCGGCGGCTATCGAAGACGGATGCTGGTCTCCCTGACGCCACACCCCGACACGCCCTCGACAGCCGTTCAGCGGATCGAGGTCGATGTGGAGCGCCGCGAGGAGTTCGTCTGGCTGCGCTACACCGTCTTCGGAGACGTCGCCCGGGTGTTCTGGCCGGGAGCGGTCGAGCCGGGCCGGGCCGACGAGCTGTGGCGGCGCACCTGTTTCGAGGCCTTCGCCCCGACCGATGACGGCTACCGCGAGTTCAACCTCTCGCCCTCGGGGGCCTGGGCCTCGTACCGGTTCGACGGCTACCGGACCGGGATGGCTGCGGCGGACGAAAGGGCGGAGGTCCTGGGCCTGGAGACGGCGGAGGCCTGGGTCGCCCTGGAGGGCCTGGTCGAAATCCCGGCGGACGCCGCTCGTGTCGGCCTGTCCGTGGTCATCGAAGACATCGACGGCGTGATCTCCTATTGGGCGCTGGCCCATCCTGCGGGTAAGCCGGACTTCCATCATCCCGAGTCGTTCGCGCTCGTCCTGCCTGTTCCGGAGCTTCCATGAAGTTCGGCCTCGACCGCCTGCTGTCCGATCCCGCGCTCAGTGCGCCGCTGAAGGGGCGGCGCGTGGCGCTGGTGGCCCATCCGGCGTCGACGACGCAGGACCTGACCCATGCCGTGGACGCCCTGGCGGCGCATCCGGACATCCAGCTGACGGCCGCCTTCGGGCCGCAGCACGGAATGAAGGGCGACCTGCAGGACAATATGATGGAGAGCCCGGACTATACCGATCCGGTGCACGGCATCCCCGTCTTCAGCCTGTACGGCGAGGTGCGCCGGCCGCACGGGCAGTGGATGAGCACCTTCGACGTGGTGCTGATCGACCTGCAGGACGTAGGCTGCCGCATCTACACCTTCGTGACGACGCTTCTGTACATGCTCGAGGCCGCCGCCGAGCACGGCAAGGAGGTCTGGGTGCTGGACCGGCCCAACCCAGCCGGGCGGCCCGTGGAAGGGACCATCCTTCGCGAGGGCTGGGAGAGCTTCGTGGGCGCCGGGCCGATGCCGATGCGCCATGGTCTGACCCTGGGCGAGATGGGCCTGTGGTTCATCGACCACTTCAAGCTGGATGTGGCCTACCGCGTCATCGAGATGGAGGGCTGGAAGCCCGCCGAGGGCCCGGGATACGGCTGGCCGCTGAGCCAGCGCAGCTGGATCAACCCCAGCCCGAATGCGCCGAACGTCTCCATGACCCGGGCCTATGCGGGCACCGTCATGCTGGAGGGGGCGACCCTGTCCGAAGGGCGGGGGACGACCCGGCCACTGGAGCTGTTCGGAGCGCCCGACATCGACGCCCGCGCGGTGATCGCCGAGATGAAGGCCTTCGCGCCGGAGTGGCTGAAGGGCTGCGTGCTGCGCGACATGTGGTTCGAGCCGACCTTCCACAAGCACGTGGGCAAGCTGTGCTCGGGCGTTCAGATCCATGTCGATGACCCGGCCTATGACCATGAGGCGTTCCAGCCGTGGCGGGTGCAGGCCCTGGGCTTCAAGGCGATCCGGCGGCTGTATCCGGACTACGATCTGTGGCGCGACTTCCCGTACGAATACGCCTTCGGCAAGCTGCCGATCGACGTGATCAACGGCGGACCGGAGCTGCGTGAATGGGTCGATGACCCGGCCTCGACGCCGGACGACCTGGACGCCCTGACCCGGCCCGACGAGCAGGCCTGGCTGGACACCCGCCGGCCCTTCCTGCTCTACCGGTGAGCGCGTCCCGGGACCGCCTGATCGGGGTCGCCTGCGGCCTGGGGGCCGGGGCCATGTGGGGTCTGGTCTTCCTGGCGCCCAAGGTCGCGCCCGACGCCTCGCCCATGCTGATGAGCGCGGGCCGCTATCTGGCCTACGGGATCATCGCCGCCCTGTTGCTGGCGCCGCGCTGGAAGCGGGTCGCGGCCCTGCTGGACGCCAGGGCGTGGCGGGCGCTGGCCTGGCTGAGCCTGGCGGGGAACATCGTCTACTACCTGTTCCTGGTGGTCAGCGTGCATTTCGCCGGAGTCGCCGCCTCGGCCCTGATCGTGGGCATGGTGCCGGTGGTTGTGGCGGTCTGGGGGCTGCGCGATCCCGATGCGCCGCCGCTGAGGAAGGTCGGGCCGCCGATCCTGCTGGCGGCCTTCGCCGTGGCCCTGATCGGCTGGGAGAGCCTGTCGCGGGACGCCGCCGCCGGGCGAGACGCGGTCTCGGTGCTGATCGGACTGGGCTGTGGCCTGGCGGCCCTGCTGAGCTGGTCGGCCTATGCGGTCGGCAACAGCCGCTGGATGGCGCGGCTGCCGCAGGTGGGGGCGCATGACTGGTCGCTGCTGACCGGCGTGGTGACCGGCGCCTTCGCCCTGTTGCTGGCGGTGCCGGCTCTGCTGGGCGCGGGCGAAGCGACGGCGGAGCAGTGGGCGCGGCTGGCGGCGGTCAGCGTCGGGGTGGCGGTGCTGGCCTCGATCGTCGGCAACGCCTTCTGGAACCAGGCCAGCCGCCTGCTGCCGCTGTCGATGCTGGGCCAGATGATCGTGTTCGAGACCCTGTTCGCCTTCCTGTACGGCTATCTGTGGGAAGGGCGCGGGCCGACGATGGTGGAGATCGTGGCCATGATCCTGATGATCGTCAGCGTGGTCTGGTGCCTGCGCGCGCACCGGACATCCGCCGTGGCGGTAGTGGAAGGCGACCACTGACGCGTCAGGCGGGAAAAAGTGCACTCCGAAAAAATGGAGTGCACATCGTGCACTTTTTCTCGTGTGGCGGGGTGGCGGCGAGCGGGTTCTACCGCAGGCGAGCGAGACGGACGGCGATGTCAAAGACCGGGATCAGTCTGGCACGGGCGTGCGTCAGAAACGGACGTCACGCCTCGGGTCCGGAACGGGAAACGCCGCCGGGCGAACCCGGCGGCGTTTGATTGTTCGACGATCCGTGATCCGTTCGAGGTCAGGCCGGCTTCTCTTCCAGGCGCTTGTCCAGATAGGCGCCGACGCGGCGTTCGACGGCGCCGATGTGGTCCTGCCAGAAGTGGGTCGCGCCCTCTTCCAGTTCGTAGTCGATGATGATGCCCTTCTGGGTGCGCAGCTTGTTGACCACGCGCTCGACCTCGACCGGCGGGACGATGGTGTCGGCGGTGCCGTGCAGGAACAGGCCCGAGGCCGGGCAGGGGGCCAGGAAGCTGAAGTCGTACATGTTCGACGGCGGCGAGACCGAGATGAAGCCGTCCGTTTCCGGGCGGCGCATCAGCAGCTGCATGCCGATGTAGGCGCCGAACTGGTAGCCGGCGACCCAGGTCTGGGTGGCGGCGGGATTGTTGGCCTGGAGCCAGTCGAGGGCGGTGGCCGCGTCGGCCAGCTCGCCGATGCCCGAGTCGAACTCGCCCTGCGACTTGCCGACGCCGCGGCTGTTGTAGCGCAGGGTCGCGAAGCCACGCTTCACGAAGAGCTGGTACAGGGTCACCGCCACCGGGTTGTTCATATGCCCGCCCGCCTTGGGGTGCGGGTGCAGGATCAGGGCGATGGGGGCGTTCGGACGCTTGCCCGGGGAATAACGGCCTTCGATGCGGCCAGATGCGCCGGGCAGGATGACTTCAGGCATGGGCGGAGCGAATTCCCGTGTTCAAACATCATTTCGCAGCTGCGTAATACTTGACCACGGGGGTAGGACTTTCTAAGTCCGCCTTGCGTGCCGCCGCTTTTGCGAAGGCGCGGGTTCTAGCACAGGACCCTCGTAAAGCGCGCAAATTTTGAAGGTGCGCGATGCGACTGTCGACCAAGGGACGTTACGCCGTGATGGCGATGGCCGATCTGGCCCGGAACGGACGCGCCGTGAGCGGCGAGACGCGGGCCGTTTCGCTGGCCGAAATCGCCACCCGGCAGGAGATTTCACTCAGCTATCTGGAGCAGCTGTTCGCGCGCCTGCGCAAGAGCGGGCTGGTGCAGAGCGTGCGCGGTCCGGGCGGCGGCTACCGCCTGGCGCGGGGCCCCGAGGCGACCATGGTGGCCGAGATCGTGCTGGCCGTGGACGAGCCGATCCGGGCCACGCGCTGTTCGGGCCTGGGCACGCCGCGCGGCTGCATGATGGGCGGCGAGCGCTGCATCACCCACAATCTGTGGGAAGACCTGGGCGCCGAGATCCACGCCTATCTGGCGGCGGTGTCGCTGGAGGACGTGGTCCTGAACCGCACCGGCGCGCGTCGCCGGTCGCAGGCCCCGGGCATGGAGGCGGCGGCATGAGCGTCTATCTGGACTACAACGCCTCGGGCCTGGTGCGTCCGGAAGTGCAGGAGGCCATGGCCAAGGCCCTGGCCGACAACGGCAATCCGTCGGCGGTGCACGCCGCCGGACGCCGGGCGCGGGCGCGGATCGAGACGGCCCGGGCCCAGGTGGCCGATCTGGTCGGGGCCGATCCGACGGCGGTCATCTTCTCGTCGGGCGGCACGGAATCCAATGCGCAGGCCATCGTCAGCGCGCTGGCGGGCGGCTGCGAGCGGCTGATCGTCGGTGCGACCGAGCATCCCTGCGTGGCTGAAGCGGCCATGGTCAGCGGCGCGCCGGTCGAGGTGCTGCCGGTCGATGTGGACGGCGTGGTCGACCTGGCCTGGCTGGCCGAGGCCCTGGCGCGGCCGGGCAGGGCCGTGGTGGCCATCCATCATGCGAACAACGAAAGCGGCGTGATCCAGCCGATCGCCGAGGCGGCGAAGCTGGTGCGGGCCGCGGGCGGCTGGCTGCACATCGACGCCATCCAGTCGGCGGGCAAGATTCCGGTCGACATGCGCGCCCTGGACGCGGACACCCTGACCCTGTCGGCGCACAAGCTGGGCGGACCGCAGGGCGTCGGCGCCCTGGTGCTGAAGCCGGGCCGCGAGGGCGTGCGCATCCTGCACGGCGCCGGACAGGAGCGCGGCCTGCGCGCGGGCACCGAGAATGTGCCGGGCCTGACCGGCTTCGGCGTCGCGGCCGACTGCGCCGCGCGCGACCTGGACGACGCCATGGCCCACGTCGGCTGGCGCGACGCCGCCGAGGCGCGGGTGAAGGCCGCCGGCGCGACCATCATCGGCGGCGCCGTGGCGCGCCTGCCCAACACCCTGTTCATGGCCGTCGAGGGCTGGGACAGCCCGCAACAGCTGATCACGCTGGATCTGGCCGGGGTGATGATCTCGGCGGGCAGCGCCTGTTCGTCGGGCAAGACCAAGCCGTCCAAGACCATCAGCGCCATGGGGCTGCACGATCTCGCCACGGGCGGGGTGCGCATATCGGGCGGCTGGGGCACCACCGAACAGGACTGGATCCGGTTCGCCGACGCTTGGATCGCGGCGTACGAAAAGCATGTCGCGCGCACCAGTGAGCGGGCGAGGGAAGTCGCGTAACCATGGCCGCCGTTCAGGAAACCATCGACGCCGTCGCCGCTCTCGAGAAGTACGAGCACGGCTTCAGCTCGGACATCGAACAGGAGTTCGCGCCCAAGGGCCTGAACGCCGATATCGTGCGCTTCATCTCCGAGAAGAAGGGCGAGCCGGAGTGGATGCTGGAATGGCGGCTGGCCGCCTTCGAGCGCTGGCAGGCGATGGAGGAGCCGACCTGGGCGGCGGTGAAGTACACGCCGGTCGACTATCAGGACCTGTATTATTACGCCGCGCCGAAGACCAAGGAGGGGCCCAGGAGCCTGGACGAGGTCGATCCGGAACTGCTGGCCGTCTACGCCAAGCTGGGCATCCCGCTGAAGGAGCAGGAGGTGCTGGCGGGGGTGCAGGGCGCGCCGCGGGTGGCGGTGGACGCGGTGTTCGACAGCGTCAGCGTAGTGACGACCTTCAAGGCCGAACTGGCCAAGGTCGGCGTGATTTTCATGCCGATTTCCGAGGCCTTGCGCGAACATCCTGAGCTGGTGCGTCAGTACCTGGGCTCGGTCGTGCCGGTGTCGGACAACTATTTCGCGGCGCTGAACAGCGCGGTCTTCAGCGACGGGTCCTTCGTCTACATCCCGCCGGGCGTGAAATGTCCGATGGAGCTGTCGACCTATTTCCGGATCAATGCGAGCCAGACCGGCCAGTTCGAGCGGACCCTGATCATCGCCGACAAGGGCAGCTACGTTTCGTACCTCGAGGGCTGCACCGCGCCGATGCGCGACGAGAACCAGCTGCACGCGGCGGTCGTGGAGATCGTGGCGCTGGACGACGCCGAGGTGAAATATTCGACCGTCCAGAACTGGTACCCCGGCGACGCCGAGGGCAAGGGCGGCATCTACAACTTCGTCACCAAGCGCGCGGACTGCCGCGGCGACCGGTCGAAGGTGTCCTGGACGCAGGTGGAGACCGGCAGCGCCGTGACCTGGAAATATCCGTCCTGCATCCTGAAGGGCGAGGAGAGCTCGGGCGAGTTCTACTCCATCGCCATCACCAACGGACATCAGCAGGCCGACACCGGCACCAAGATGATCCACCTGGGCAAGAATTCGAAGAGCCGGATCATCGCCAAGGCGGTGTCGGCGGGGAAGTCGGACTCGACCTATCGCGGCCTGGTCTCGGTGCATCCGAAGGCGACGGGGGTGCGCAACTTCACCCAGTGCGACAGCCTGCTGATCGGCAAGGAGTGCGGCTCGCACACCATCCCCTATATCGAGGCCCGCAACGGCTCGGCCCAGCTGGAGCACGAGGCGACGACGACGCGGCTGTCGGACGACCAGATGTTCTATGCCCAGCAGCGCGGGCTGTCGCAGGAGGAGGCGGTGGCCATGCTGGTCAACGGCTTCGTGCGCGACGTGCTGCAGCAACTGCCGATGGAGTTCGCCGTCGAGGCGCAGAAGCTGGTGGCGATCTCGCTGGAAGGGAGCGTGGGGTGAGCACGATCACCTTCTATCGCCCTATCGGAAGCGCCGAGCTTGCGTTGATTGAGGCTGGCGGTCGGCGGGCGTTCCCGCCGATGCCCGGCGATTATCGCTTCAGCTTTTACACCTCGCCGGAAGATCCGGCGGACTGGTGGCCGTACGTCAACGACAGCGACGCCATCGAGTATCTTCCCAAGGGCGCGGCTGACCTCGTTGCGAGCTGGCCGGCCTGGGGCAACGATCCCGATGCGCTGTTCGAAGTCTCGTTTGAAGTCGACGAGTCCCGATGGAACACGACGCGTGACGCACAGGACGAGCTCAAGCGCGTGAATGACGCCTTGGTCGGCCTGATCGAAGTCCACGCCACCTACAGCCTTACTGATGCGGTCAAGCAGACCGCGGAACTGCGAAACGACTGATGCTCTCCATCTCCAACCTCCACGTCTCCGTCGGCGACAAGCCGATCCTCAAGGGGCTGACGCTCGACGTTCCGGCCGGCGAGGTGCACGCCATCATGGGGCCGAACGGGGCGGGCAAGTCGACGCTGGGCTACGCCCTGTCGGGCCGGCCGGGCTATGAGGCGACCGAGGGCGCCGTGGCGTGGAAGGGCGACGACCTGCTGACGCTGGACCCGGCCGAGCGGGCGGCCAAGGGCGTCTTCCTGTCGTTCCAGTATCCGCTGGAGATCCCCGGCGTGCCGGCGATGACCTTCATCCGCACGGCTCTGAACGCCCAGAAGCGCGCGCGCGGCGAGGAAGAGGTCTCGGCCCCCGCCTTCCTGAAGCTGGTCAAGGCGGCGTCGGCGGCGCTGAAGATGGACTTCGACATGCTCAAGCGGCCGCTCAACGTCGGCTTCTCGGGCGGTGAGAAGAAGCGGATGGAGATCCTGCAGATGGCGCTGCTGGAGCCGTCGCTGCTGATCCTGGACGAGACGGATTCGGGCCTGGACATCGACGCCCTGCGCATCGTCGCCGACGGGGTCAACGCCATGCGCTCGCCGGAGCGGTCGATGCTGGTGATCACCCACTACCAGCGCCTGCTGGACTACATCAAACCCGACCGCGTCCACGTGCTGGTCGGCGGCCGCATCGTCGCCTCGGGCGGCCCGGAGCTGGCCCACGCGCTCGAGGCCGACGGCTACGACCAGTACATGGTGCAGGCGGCGTGAACGCCCCCGTGCGCATCGACCTGAAGACTGTCGAGACGATCCCGTCGCGGCGGACCGAGGCGTGGAAATATTCCGACCTGCGCCGCTGGCTGCGGGACGAGCCGCCGCTGTCGCCCGCCCTGCCCGAAGGCGAGCCCAATGCCGGGCCGTTCAAGGCGTTGACGCGCAATGAGGTGCTGATCGCCAACGGCCGCCTGAACTGGTGGTCGGAAGGCGAGATGGAGCCGGGCATCGAGGTCAGCCGCCACGCCGGCCCGGACGCGCCGCGGATGGCCGACGAGATGCCGATGGGCGCGCTGGCCGCGGCCAAGGCGCTGGAGGGCGTCTACATCATCTCGTTCAAGGCCGGCGCGCCTCGCACCCTGGCGCTGCGCCTGCTCAGCGATGCGGTGAAGACCGGCCACCACGCCCGGATCGGGGTGGTGGTCGAGGCCGGCGCCCACGCCACCCTGCTGGAATCCCACGAAGGCTGGGGCGAGGCCTATCTGTCCAACACTCTGCTGGAGATCACGGTCGAGAAGGGCGCGACGCTGGAGCGGGTCGTCCTGGTCGACGAGCCGCACGACGCGATCTCGGTGGCGTCTGTCGAGGTCCGGCTGTCGAAGCAGGCGGCCTATCACCAGACCATCGCCGCCTCGGGTGCGAAGCTGCAGCGTCTGGAGACCCGCATCGCCCACGCGGGCGAGGGCGCGACGGTGCGCATGGACGGTCTCTACGCCCTGTCCGGCGACCGCCACACCGACCTGACCAGCGTGGTCGATCACCTGGGCCCCGACGGCCTGACCAGCCAGTTGACCAAGGGGGTGGTGCGCGACACCGCGCGCGGGGTCTTCCAGGGCAAGATCATCGTCGAGCGCGGGGCCGACGGCACCGACGCCCGCATGGGCCACCACGCCCTGATCCTGGGCGAGCGCGGCGAGATCGACGCCAAGCCGGAGCTGATCATCTACGCCGACGACGTGCAGTGCGCGCACGGCAATACGGTCGGCAATCTGGACGAGTCGGCCCTGTTCTACATGCAGCAGCGCGGCATTCCGGCCGAGGAGGCGCGGGCCCTGCTGACCCAGGCCTTCCTGATCGAGGTGGTGGACCGCATCGCGCACGAGGGCGCGAGAGAGGTGGCGAGGACGTGGCTGACGGAACGCTTGTGAAGACCTTCGACGCCTACGCCGCCCGCGCCCAGTTCCCGATCCTGTCGCGGACGGTGAACGGCAAGCCGCTGGTCTATCTGGACTCGGCCGCCTCGGCGCAGAAGCCGCGGGCGGTGATCGACGCCCTGACGGCGGCGATGCAGGGCAGCTACGCCAATGTCCACCGCGGCCTGCACACCCTGGCCAATGAGACGACCGAGGCGTTCGAGGCCGCGCGCGAGAGCGTGGCGCGGTTCCTGAACGCCGAGAGCCCCGACAACGTCGTCTGGACCAAGGGTGGCACCGAGGCGATCAACCTGGTCGCCAACGGGATCGGCCTGTCCATCCAGCCGGGCGACGAGATCATCGTCAGCCAGATGGAGCACCACTCCAACGTCGTGCCGTGGCACCTGCTGCGCGAGCGGCGCGGGGCGGTGCTGAAGTGGATTCCGCTGCTGGACGACGGGTCGCTGGACATGGCGGCCTACGCCGACCTGCTGGGGCCGAGGACCAGGGTCGTGGCCGTCACCCACATGTCCAATGTGCTGGGCACCATCAATCCGGTGGCCGAGATCACCCGCATGGCCCATGCGGTCGGCGCCAAGGTGCTGATCGACGGTTGCCAGGGCGCGGTGCATGGCCTGCCGGACGTGCAGGCCATCGGCTGCGACTTCTACGCCTTCACCGGCCACAAGCTGTACGGCCCGACCGGCATCGGCGCGCTGTACGGGACCTCCGAGGCGCTGGAGGCCCTGCCGCCCTATCAGGGCGGGGGCGAGATGATCGAGACGGTCGAGATGGACCGGGTCACCTACGCCAAGCCGCCGCACCGGTTCGAGGCGGGCACGCCGCCGATCCTGGAGGCCATCGGCCTGGGCGCGGCGATCGAGTGGCTGAGCCAGTACGACAAGGCGGCCATCGACGCCCACGAGCGGGCGTTGTACGCCCACGCCCGGGCGCGGCTGGACGGCGTGAACTGGCTGAAGGTGATCGGCGAGGCGGAAGGGAAGGGGGCCATCCTGACCTTCACCGTCGAGGGCGCCCACGCCCATGACATCGCCCAGGTGATGGACCGCTACGGCGTCGCCGTGCGCGCGGGCCTGCACTGCGCCGAGCCGCTGGCGAAAAGGTTCGGCCTGACGTCGAGCGCCCGGGCCAGCTTCGCCCTATATAATACGACCGAGGACGCCGACGCGTTCGCCGACGCCCTCATCAAGGCGCGTGAGTTCTTTGCATGACCGACCCGATGACCTCTGAAGCCCCGACACCGGACGATGACGGCGGCCGCGCCGCCGCGGTGGAATCCGGCAAGATCAGCCAGCAGGAGCTGGACAAGCTGACCGACGACATCATCGAGGCGCTGAAGACGGTGTTCGATCCGGAAATCCCGGTCGACATCTATGAGCTGGGCCTGATCTACAAGGTCGACCTGTCGGACGAGCGCGACGTGCAGGTCGAGATGACCCTGACCGCCCCCGGCTGTCCCGTGGCCGGCGAGATGCCGATCTGGGTCGAGCAGGCGGTGATGAAGGTCGACGGCATCCGCTCGGCCCGCGCCGACATCGTCTTCGACCCGCCGTGGGATCCCTCCAAGATGAGCGACGAGGCCAAACTCGCGCTCAACATGTTCTGAGGACCGGATGAGCGAACTTTCGACCACCACCCGTCCGCGCCGTCCCCGTCCCAAGGCGATCAGCCTGACGGACGCCGCCGCCGCGCGCGTGAAGGACCTGATGGCCTCGGCCGAGGGCTCGGTCGTGGGCCTGCGCGTCGGCATCAAGAACGGCGGCTGCGCGGGTCAGGAATATACCTTCGCCTTCGCCGACAGCATCCAGCCGCTGGACGAGGTGGTCGAGGACAAGGGCGCCACCGTGCTGATCGACGGCAAGGCGGTGCTGTATCTGATCGGTTCGGAGCTGGACTTCGAGACCTCGAAGCTGGCCTCCAAATTCGTGTTCCGGAATCCGAACCAGACGGACGCCTGCGGTTGCGGCGAGAGCGTCACCATCGTTCCGGTAAAGGCCGACTGAGATGATCCGCCTCGAGGGGGTGACCCGGCGCTATCGCAGCGCGGCGGGCGAGCGCGTGGCGCTGGACAGCGCCGACCTGCATGTCGCCAAGGGCGAAGTGTTCGGCGTGGTCGGCCGCTCGGGCGCCGGCAAGTCGACCCTGATCCGCACCATCAACCGGCTGGAGACGCCGGACGCCGGCAAGGTGTTCGTGGACGGGCAGGAGATCACCGCCCTGAACCCGGCCGAGCTGCGCGCCGCGCGCCGCCGGATCGGCATGATCTTCCAGCATTTCAACCTGCTGAACGCCAAGACGATCGCGCAGAACGTAGCCTTTCCGCTGCGGCTGGAAGGGCGGCCCGAGGCGGAGGTGAAGGCGCGGACGGCGGAGCTGCTGGAGCGGCTGGGCCTGTCCGAGCACGCGAACAAGCATCCGGCCCAGCTTTCGGGCGGCCAGAAGCAGCGCGTCGGCATCGCCCGCGCCCTGGCCTGCGGCCCCGGCGTCCTGCTGTGCGACGAGGCGACCAGCGCCCTGGATCCCGAGACGACCGAGGAGATCCTGACCCTGCTGGACGGACTGAACCGCGACCTGGGCCTGACCATCGTGCTGATCACCCACCAGATGGAGGTGGTGCGCCGGGTCTGCGACCGGGTGGCGGTGCTGAAGGACGGCCGGATCGTGGAGCAGGGCGCGACGGCCGACGTCTTCCTGCATCCGCAGCATCCGGTGACCCGCGCCATGCTGGCCGAGGGCGAGGAGGCGTTCGACGCCTCGGTCGTGCCCGCCGGGGCGCGGCTGGCCAAGCTGACCTTCCGCGGCGCCTCGACCTATGAGCCCGAGCTGAGCCGCGTCGCGCGCTCGGTGGGCGTGGACTATTCGATCCTGTCGGGCCGCATCAGCCGCATCCGGGGCGAGCCCTACGGCCAGCTGGTGGTCGCCTTCACCGGCGGCGACGCCGAGGCGGCGGTGGCGCAACTGACGGCGCGCGGCGTTTCGGTTGAAAGCGTCCTGGGGGAGGCCGCCTGATGTTCGACAACGTCGACTGGAGCGAGATCGGCCGCGCCACCGTGGACACCCTGCTGATGCTGGGTGGGTCGCTGGTGCTGACGGTGATTCTGGGCGTGCCGCTGGGCGTGCTTTTGTACCTGTCGGGCAAGGGGCGGCTGGCGGCCAATCCGGTGCTGAACGCCGTGCTGTCGTTCGTGGTCAATGTGCTGCGCTCGGTGCCCTTCATCATCCTGCTGATCGTCATGCTGCCGGTGACGGTGCTGCTGGTCGGGACCTCGCTGGGCGTGGCCGGGGCCATCCCGCCGCTGGTCGTGGGCGCGGCCCCCTTCTATGCGCGCCTGGTCGAGACGGCCCTGCGCGAGGTGGACAAGGGCGTGGTCGAGGCGACCCAGGCCATGGGCGGTTCGACCTTCCAGATCGTCACCCGCGCCCTGCTGCCCGAAGCCCTGCCGGGCGTCATCGCCGGCGCGACCGTCACGGCCATCGCCCTGGTCAGCTACACCGCCATGGCGGGGGTGGTCGGGGCCGGCGGCCTGGGCGACCTGGCCGTGCGTTTCGGCTATCAGCGCTTCCAGACGGACGTCATGGTCGTGACCGTCGTCCTGCTGCTGGTGCTGGTGCAAATCCTCCAGATGATCGGCGACCGCGTGGTCGCCGCCGTCTCCCACCGCTGATCGCTCCCCCCGAAAGGCCCTGCCATGATCCGTCGTTCGCTCCTGCTTTCCGCCGCCGCCGTCCTGACGCTCGCCGCCTGCGGCGCGGGCGGGGAGAAGAAGGGCGCCGAGGGCGGCCCGCTGCTGGTCGGCGCGACCGCCGTGCCGCACGCCGAGATCCTGGAGGTCGTCAAGCCGATCCTGGCCGCCGAGGGTGTGCCGATCGAGATCAAGGTGTTCAATGACTACGTCCAGCCGAACGTGCAGCTGGCCGAGCGCCGGCTGGACGTGAACTATTTCCAGACCAAGCCCTATCTGGACGAGTTCAACGCCGCGCGCGGGACCAGCCTGATCACCGTCGCGGGCGTGCACGTCGAGCCGCTGGGCCTGTACTCGCGCAAGCATACGGCGCTGGCCGCCCTGCCTACGGGAGCGCAGGTGATCCTGCCGAATGACGCGTCCAACACCGGCCGGTCGCTGCTGCTGCTGCAGTCGGCGGGTCTGATCACCCTGCGCGACGGCCAGAACCCGTTGCAGACGGTGCGCGACATCACCGGCAATCCGAAGGGCCTGGTCTTCCGCGAGGTCGAGGCGGCGACCATCCCGCGCATCCTGCCGCAGGTCGATGCGGCGGTGATCAACACCAACTACGCGCTCGACGCAGGCCTGAAGCCGCGCGCCGACGCCCTGGTGCTGGAGGGGGCGAACAGCCCCTACGTCAACTATCTGGTCGCGCGCCCCGACAACCAGAACGACCCGCGCGTTCAGGCGCTGGCCCGCGCCCTGCGCAGCCAGGCGGTGAAGGACTTCATCGCGCAGAAGTACGAAGGCGCGGTGATTCCGGCGGCCTAGGCGGCCGCCTTCGCGGCCGCAGCCTTCTTCACCTCGTCGGGCGTCGGCACCTGAACGGCGGGGGTGACGGGATCTCCCGTGGCCTCGGCGATCAGTTCGGCGGTGCGGCCTTCGACGGCGGCCTCCAGCCGGGCCAGGAACTCGTCTTTCGGCAGGCCGGTGGGGATGGGGTCGAGGAACTCCAGCGTGGCCGTGCCCGGGTTCTTGCGGAACGCCTCCTGCGGCCAGAACAGGCCCAGGTTGGTCGCGACCGGCACCACCGGCATGTCGAAGTCGCGGTACATGTGCCAGACGCCCGAGCGGTAGCGATACTTCTCGCCGACCTTGGCCAGGTTGCCCTCGGGATAGATCAGGATCTTGCGGCCCTCGGCGTGGGCGTCGGCGGCGCGGTGCTTGAGAGCGTCGCGCGCGGCGCGGCCGCCGCAGTTGTTGACCACGATGGCCCCCAGCTTGCGCAGCACCGTGCCGAGCAGCGGAAACTTCTCCAGGTGGTCGCCGGTGACGAAGGCCAGGTCCTGGAACCGGTCGTAGGTGGCGAAGCCGTCGCCCCAGCTCTGGTGCTTGGAGGCGATGATGAAGGCGCCCTGCGGCAGCCGGTCCTCGCCGCGATACTGGATGCGGATGCCCGCCAGCACGCGCATGGCCTGCACCATCCGCTTCACATAGCGGCGGATGATCCAGCCTGTGGCCCCGCGGCCGGGCGCCAGGGCCGCGATACAGGCGGCCAGGGTGTAGACGATGGACAGCGACCAGTAGGCGATCGCGAAGGCGAAGCTGCGCATGGGGGGACTATGCCCTGTTCTGACGGCAGGCCAACCGATCAGGCGGCGATGTCGAGCGATTCGGCCGAGGTGACCCGGTTCCGCCCGGTCCGCTTGGAGGCGTAGAGGGCCGCGTCGGCGCGTTCCAGCAGGGTCGAGCCCGTCTCGCCCGGACGGCGCACCGCGAAGCCGGCGGAGATGGTCACCGCGCCCAGTTCGTCATTGGTGGAGCGGCGTCGCAGCGAGCGCGACGCGATCTCCTTGCGGATGGCCTCCAGCGCGACCTCGACCTGCTTGCTGCTCTCGCGCGGGAAGATGATGGCGAACTCCTCGCCGCCGTAGCGGGCGGCGATGCGGGGCAACTGGCCGTAGCGGCCGATGACGCTGGCGACATAGCGCAGGACCTGGTCGCCGGTCTGGTGGCCCCAAGTGTCGTTGAAGCGCTTGAAGTGATCGACGTCGAGGACGGCCAGGACCATCGGTTCGCCGTCGGCCTCGACCTGCTGGCAGGCGGCGGCCAGATGTTCGTCGAAGGCCTTGCGGTTGGCCAGGTTGGTCAGGGCGTCCGTCATCGCGTCGCGGCGCACCTGTTCCAGGTGTTCGCGCAGGCGGGCGACCTCCTTGGTGGAGGCGTCGAGCTTCTTCTCCAGCGTCTCGTTTTCGCGCTGGACCCGGCGGGTGGCGGTGCTCAGGCCGCCGACGATGGTCTTCAGGGTCTCGCCGTCGCCGGCGGCGTCGATGCTGCTGGCGGCCTTGTCCAGGGTCTGGCCGTAGGCGGCCTGGGACCTGTGGGCCCGGGAGATGGCGTCGGCGACGCTGGACAGCTCGCGGTCCAGCACCCGGCCGGCGTCGCGGATCTCTTCGGTCAGGCGTCCGCGCGGCAGGTATTCGGCCGCCAGCATGTCGGCGGTGGCCTCGGTGAACGGCTCTTCGGCGGCCAGGATGCGCTGGATCTCACGGCCCAGGGCCCCATCGGGGTCCCCGAGATAGTGGAGCCACAATTCGAAATTCAGCGGGGTGGGCCAGACGCCCGCCGCCTCCATCTCATCGATCACTCGACGCGACAGGCTATAGGCTTCCGGTCCCCGGAGCGTGGTCTCGACCGACGAGGTCATGCGGAATTCTTCCCCATGCATCCGCCCCTGACGAACGGATACAGCGGCAAGACGCTAGAACGCCGATCGGTAACGCCGGGTTAAGCGTAACCGTAAGAAGGCCGGAAAAACCGTTAGTTTTTGATCGTCACCGGGCGGCGCAGGAAGGCCGGGATATCGGCCTCGCCGAACGGACGGCCGTTGCCGGCGCGCGCGTCGTCCGCCGGAGCGGCCTCGCGGCGGTCGGCGTTGCGGTCCCGATCACGATCCCGGCCACGACCCCGCTCGCGGCGCGGTTCGCGGGGTTCGCGAGGCTCGGCAGCGGGCGCGGCTTCGGCCACGGGCGCGACGGCGTCCGGCGCGGCCTCAGTGACCGGGGCGGCCTCGACCGGCGCATCCACGGCGGGCTTGGCGCCGCGACGGCTGCGGGTGCGGCGGGCGGGCGCGGCTTCTTCGGCGGCGGGCGCGGCCACTTCAGCGGCGGGCTGTTCGACCGCGGCCTCGACCGATGCGTCCTCGGAGCGGGCGCGGGCAGGGCGTTCGCTGCGGGTGCGGCCGCGCTTGTCGCCGCGGCCCCCATCACGACCACTGTCACGACCGCCGTCACGGCGCGGCTGGTCCTTGATGGCGGCGAAATCGATGCCGTCCAGCGTCAGCTCCTGCGGGTCCATCTTGATCAGCTTGAGCACCTTATCCAGCGACTTGTCGTCGGAGGGGGTGACGATCATGAAGGCCTGGCCCAGCTTGCCGGCCCGGCCGGTGCGCCCGATGCGGTGCACATAGTCGTCGGCGTGGTGCGAGACGTCGTAGTTGAAGACGTGGCTGACGTCCGGGATGTCCAGGCCGCGCGCGGCGACGTCGGAGGCCACCAGGATCTTCAGCGCGCCCGAGCGGAAGTCCGCCAGGGTCTTGGTGCGCAGGGACTGGTCCAGATCGCCGTGGATCGGCGCGGCGTCGAAGCCGTGCAGCTTGAGCGACTTGGCGACGATGTCGACTTCCGACTTGCGGTTACAGAAGACGATGCCGTTCTTCACGTCGTCGCGGCCGACCAGGGCGCGCAGGGCGGTGCGCTTGGCCTTGGGGTCCGAGGTCGGGATGCGGACGATGTACTGGGTGATGGTGTCGGCGGTCATGGCCGGACGCGAGGCCTCGATCCGGGTCGGATCCTTGAGGAACTGCGTCGTCAGCCGCGTGATCTCCGGCGGCATGGTGGCCGAGAAGAACAGGGTCTGGCGCTTGGGCGGCGTCAGTTTGAAGATCTTCTCGATGTCCGGGATGAAGCCCATGTCCAGCATGCGGTCGGCTTCGTCGACGACCATGATCTCGACGCCGTTCAGCATCATCTTGCCGCGCTCGAACAGGTCGATCAGGCGGCCCGGGGTGGCGATCAGCACGTCCACGCCCTTGTTCAGGGCGGCGACCTGGTCGCCCATGGAGACGCCGCCGATCAGCAGCACCCAGTTCAGCTTGGTGCCCTTGGCGTATTTGGCGAAGCTTTCGGCGACCTGGTCGGCCAGCTCGCGGGTCGGGGCCAGCACCAGGGCGCGCGGCATGCGGGCGCGGGCGCGGCCGGACTGCAGCCGGTCGATCAGGGGCAGGGTGAAGGCGGCGGTCTTGCCGGTGCCGGTCTGGGCGATGCCCAGGACGTCGCGGCCGGCGAGGGCCACCGGGATGGCGGCGGCCTGAATGGGGGTGGCGGTCGTATAGCCGGTATCGGCGACCGCTTGCAGGGTCGTGGGCGAGAGGCCCAGTTGCGAGAATTCTGTCATGGGTCCTTGGGACTGTGGAAGGACGCCCCGCGCATCGGGCCGTCGTGCGATGTCTCGGAACCGCCCTGTGCCGTGGGCGAGCGGGCGGCGCGAATTCGCCAGTCCTGTCCCGTAACGTGGGCCGCATATAGAAGCCCCTGCGCGATAGTCAACTATTCGTGTGACGGCGTTCGGGGGTTGGCAGAACCTTACACGATGTTAATGTCCGTCTCGGGAAGGGTCTTTGTGAGGGTATCTGTATGCTGCGTGCGCTAGCCGTGGCGACCGTTGCGGTCGCCTGTCTCGCCGCCGGCCCGGGTCGGGCCGATATGAATTCCGCCTTCGGCAACACCGTCATGTCCCGGTATCCGGACGGCGGCTGGGTCAAACACTGGTTCAATCCGGACGGCAGCTACGCTGCCCAGTTCTCGGACGGCCGCCGCCTGGCCGCGCGCTGGAGCGTGCAGGGCGAGCGAATCTGCCTGACGAACATGCGCCCCAACATGCTGATCCCGCGCTTCTGCACGGCGCTGATCGAGGCCGATGTCGGCGACACCTGGCAGTCGCGCGATCCGCTGGGCCGCCGGGTGCAGAACGTCCTGCTCGCCGGACGCCAGTAGGGCCGCTCAGCCCGCCGCCTGAGGCGCAAAGACAAACGGCCGCTCCGGGGGGAGCGGCCGTTTTGTTGTCATCGGTATCGATGGAGGGGGGCGGTGCGCCATCTCTTCAGAGTAGCAGAACCTTGAGCGGATCGACGCGGAGCAAGCTCGACGTGGCGGCTGCGGCGGCTAGTATCCAGTGATGCTCCTCGAATTCCTCCTCGCTGCGGCCCTATCGCAGACGCCGGCTCAGGACAGCATCCGCGACTTTACGATCAGGCGGATGGACTTCGTGCTCTTCCATCAGGAGATCGACCCGGAGAACGTCAGTCGTCTGTCTCGTATCCTCGGCGAGGGGGAGATCCTCGATGTGCAAAGCCCGGGTGGAGACATCTGGGCGACCATCGACATGGCCCGCCTTGTCCGGGAGCGGCGAGCCCGGGTTCGCACCACGGCCGAATGCAGCTCTGGTTGCGCGATCGTGTGGGTGACGGCGCGGGAGAGGATGGTGGACGGGTTCACCGCTATCACCTTCCATGGCAACCCGATCAGTTCGCTGGCGTGGATGCGCGCCAACCCTGGAACGATGCGTGATGAGGAAATCCGGTTTGCCGAATCGAGCGCCGCCGCGCTGACCGCCGTCTTGGATGAGGCCGGAATTCAGCCTTGGCTGTTCCTGTGCGCCAACCGCCTACAGAACCAGGTGCATACGGTACGGCCAGACCTGACGCTTCCGACCAGCGAGCGTTTTACGTCCTCTGAGGACTACCACCTGGTCTGGTTCCCTCGATCCATTCTCGAAGCCGCGGGGGTTCGTCACCTGGATAGCTATGACGAGCCGAATGCGCGACAGCGACAGGCGATCGAGACCGAGCAAGGGACACGGCGCGTTCCCAAAAGGATCTACTGGGCCAAGGATGGCGACTGCGACATCGATCGTGAGGCCTCGGCAGGTTAGCGGCGGGCGCTCCGCATGTGGTCAGGCCCGAAACACAAACGGCCGCTCCGAAGGGAGCGGCCGTTTTGTTGTCGTCGGTATCGATGGAGGGAAGGGCGGTGCGCCATCCCTTCAGAAGAAGGAATGGCGCGAGTGACGGGGCTCGAACCCGCGACCTCCGGCGTGACAGGCCGGCACTCTAACCAACTGAGCTACACCCGCGTTTCCCGACCGAAGCGCTGGTGCGCCGCGGCGAGGGGCGTCGTTTAGGCGGGCTCGCCGGGCGCGTCAAGCACGTCGGATAAGGAAAATCCGGATCAGCGGTTGGCGACCCCCGGACCCGCCACCGCGGCGGCTTCCGGAGGCGCCGCGGGACCCGCCACGCCGCCGTCCGCGGGCAGCTGGGCGGCCACGGCGGGCGGGGGCGGTTCATAGTGGACGCCGACGCCGGGGCCCACCGGCAGGTCGAAGGCGACCCAGGCGGCGACCATGGCCAGGCCGGCGACCAGGAAGGCCCCGGCGTAGGGCAGCATGGTCGACATCAGCGATCCCAGGCCGAATTTCGGGTCCCAGCGCTGGGCGAAGGTCAGAATCAGCGGGAAGTAGCTCATCAGCGGCGTGGCGATGTTGGTGACGGAATCACCCATGCGGTAGGCGGCGGTGGTCATCTCCGGGCTGATGCCCAGCAGCATGAACATGGGCACCACGATGGGCGCCAGCGCGGACCACTTGGCCGAGGCCGAGCCGATGAACAGGTCAAAGAAGCAGGACACCAGGACCACGCTGATGAGCAGCAGCGGGGCGGGCAGGTTGATCTGCTGCAGGCCGGCGGCCGCGTTGATGGCCAGAATCGGTCCCAGCCCCGACCAGTTGAACATGGCCACGAAGTGGGCGGCGAAGAAGGCCAGCACGAGGTAGGGCGCCAGCTGGGAGATGCCCTCGCGCATCATGCGCACCAGGTCGCGATGGTTGGCCACGGTGCGCGAGCCGACGCCGAAGGCCGCGCCGGTGACGAAGAAGGTGACGGCGAAGAAGGCGGCCAGCGACTTGTAGAGGGGGTTGAAACGCTGGGCGGCCTCGGCGTCCGGATCGACGAAGGGCGAGCCGGGCAGGAGGGTGATCAGGGTCCACAGGGCGATCATGCCCAGCACCGTCAGGCCGGCGAAGCGCAGGCCGCGCTTTTCGTCGGCGGTCAGCGGCGTCTTCTCGTCCGCGGCGGGCGCGTTGACGCCGGCGGCGGGCTTCCACGGCCCCAGGCGCGGCTCGATGACCCGATCGGTCAGGAACCAGACGATGGGGGTGAAGACGGCGACGACGCCGATGATGAAGAACCAGTTGCCCGCGATGTTCACCGAATAGGACGGATCGATCAGGTGGGCGGCCGGCTCGGTGATGCCCAGGATCAGGGCGTCGCTGGCGCCGGGGAACAGATTGCCGGCGTAGCCGCCCGAGACGGCCGCGAAGCCGGCGGCGAGACCCGCCAGCGGGTGACGGCCCGCCGCGGCGAAGATGACCGCGGCCAGCGGGATGACCACGACGTAGGAGGCGTCCGAGGCGTGGTGCGAGACCATGCCGGTGATCACCACGATGGGCGTCAGGATGGATTTGGGGGCGTTCAGCAGGGCGCTGCGGATGGCGGTGGAGAACAGTCCGCTGCGCTCCGCGACCGAGGCGCCGTAGATGATGGTGATGACGATGCCCAGCGGCGGAAACTCCGCCAGGGTGCGCGGCATGCCGATGATCAGCCGCTCCAGATTCTCGGGCGCGAGCAGGCTGACCGCCTTCAGGGTGTCGCCGGTGACCGGATTGACCGCCGCCCAGCCCAGGCCCGAGCCGATCAGGCTGAGCACGATCAGCCCGCCGATGAGCCAGAGGAAGAGGAAGACCGGGTCGGGCAGGCGGTTGCCCACCCGTTCGACGGCGTTCAGGACCCGTGCGCCAATGGCCATCCGCGTATCTCCCCCGGATTGTTTCGCGAACTTCCATAGGCGTGAAGCGGCGGTTCGGGACAAGACGCGGGCCCTGCGACATGTCGCCCGCAAATCTGCGAACCGTTCGCAAGAAAAACCTTTCACCATATGGGTTTGAACCCCGGCAGTTCCGGGGCTAGAAAGCGCCGAATCCGCCCCTCCCTCTGTGGCGGACGAGGTCCCTCCGGATGAATGCATTCCTTCTCGAATATCTGCCGATCGTGATCTTTCTCGGGATCGCGGCGGTGCTCGGGCTCGGCTTCATGCTGGCCGCCTGGGTGCTGGCCCCCAAGAACCCCGACTCGGAGAAGCTGTCCGCCTATGAGTGCGGGTTCAACGCGTTCGACGACGCGCGCATGAAGTTCGACGTGCGCTTCTACCTGGTGTCGATCCTCTTCATCATCTTCGACCTGGAAGTGGCCTTCCTGTTCCCGTGGGCGGTGTCGATGTTCGACCTGTCGCACGCGGGCATGATCTTCGCCTTCTGGTCGATGATGGTGTTCCTCGGCGTGCTGACCGTCGGCTTCATCTACGAATGGAAGAAGGGCGCGCTCGAATGGGAGTGACGACCAACAACGTGCCGCTGATCGGCATGGGCAACTCCGGCGCGTCGCCGGTGGGGCCGGGCGCCTCGTCGCCCGTCGCTTTCGGGATGGGCGCGCGCTCGACCGTCGAGGGCTATGACCCGGCGATCCACGACAAATTCTTCGAGGCCGTGAACGCCGAACTGGGCGAGCGGGGCTTCATCACGACCTCGCTGGACGACGTCATCAACTGGGCGCGCACCGGCTCGCTAATGTGGATGACCTTCGGTCTGGCCTGCTGCGCCGTGGAGATGATGCAGGCCTCGATGCCGCGCTTCGACATGGAGCGCTTCGGCATGGCCCCGCGCGCCAGCCCGCGTCAGTCCGACCTGATGATCGTGGCCGGCACCTTGACCAACAAGATGGCTCCGGCCCTGCGCAAGGTCTACGACCAGATGCCGGACCCGCGCTATGTGCTGTCCATGGGCAGCTGCGCCAACGGCGGCGGCTATTATCACTACAGCTACAGCGTTGTTCGTGGTTGTGACCGGGTGGTCCCGGTCGACGCCTATGTGCCCGGGTGCCCGCCGACGGCGGAGGCGCTGCTGTACGGGCTGCTGCAGCTGCAGAAGAAGATTCGCCGCACGGGGACCATCGACCGATGACCTCTCTGGTGAAGCAACAGGAACTCGAGACCGCCCTGACGCCGCTGGGCGCCGAGATGGTGGCCGAGCTGGGCGTGCAGGCGCAGGTGGCCTTCGGCGAGCTGACGCTGGTCGCGGACCGCGAGAAGATCGTCGAGGTCCTGACGGTGCTGAAGGACCGCTTCGGCTTCCAGCAGCTGCTGGATCTGTGCGGCGTGGACTTCCCGGACCGGGAAGAGCGGTTCGAGGTGGTCTATCACCTGCTGTCGCTGACCCGGAACGCGCGCATTCGCGTGAAGGTGACGACGGACGAGGTCCAGCCGGTGCCGAGCGCCGTGTCGGTCTTCCCCTGCGCCGACTGGTTCGAGCGCGAGGCGTTCGACATGTACGGCATGCTGTTCGAGGGCCATCCGGACCTGCGCCGCCTGCTGACCGACTACGGCTTCCAGGGGCATCCGCTGCGCAAGGACTTCCCGATGACCGGCTATGTCGAGGTCCGGTACGACGAGGAGCAGAAGCGGGTGGTCTACGAACCCGTCAAGCTGACCCAGGAGTTCCGCAACTTCGACTTCCTGTCGCCGTGGGAAGGCGCTGAGTATCCCGCCCCGGTCCTGCCGGGCGACGAGAAGGTGAAGGGCTGATGGCTGATTCCAACACCATCCCGGCCCCTGTCGGCACCGACGTGTTCGACGACCTGCCGCACGACGGGCGGACCGATCACGCCCGGGCGATGGACGACCGCAAGTTCACCATCAACTTCGGCCCGCAGCACCCGGCCGCGCACGGCGTGCTGCGCCTGGTGCTGGAGCTGGACGGCGAGCTGGTCACCCGCGTCGATCCGCACATCGGCCTGCTGCACCGCGGCACCGAGAAGCTGATGGAGGCGCGCACCTATTTGCAGAACGTGCCGTACCTGGATCGCCTCGACTACGTCGCGCCGATGAACCAGGAGCACGCCTTCTGCCTGGCCATCGAGAAGCTGCTCGGCGTCGAGGTGCCCTACCGCGCCCAGCTGATCCGCGTCCTGTACTCGGAAATCGGCCGCATCCTCTCCCATCTTCTGAACGTGACGACCCAGGCCATGGACGTCGGCGCCCTGACGCCGCCGCTCTGGGGCTTCGAGGAACGCGAGAAGCTGATGGTGTTCTACGAGCGCGCCTGCGGGGCGCGCCTGCACGCCAACTACTTCCGCCCGGGCGGCGTCCACCAGGACCTGCCGAGCGACCTGATCGACGACATCGGCCGCTGGTGCCAGACCTTCCCGGCGGCGCTGAAGGACATCGAGAGCCTCGTCACCGAGAACCGCATCTTCAAGCAGCGCAACGTCGACATCGGCGTGGTGTCGAAGCAGCAGGCGCTGGACTGGGGCTTCACCGGCGTGATGATCCGCGGCTCGGACATTCCGTGGGACCTGCGCAAGTCGCAGCCCTATGAGTGCTACGCCGATCTGGAGTTCGACATCGCCGTGGGCAAGAACGGCGACTGCTGGGACCGTTATCTGTGCCGCATCGAGGAGATGAAGCAGTCGGTGCGGATCATGGAGCAGTGCATCCACAAGCTGCGCAACTGCCCCGGCGAGCCGGTGATGATCGAGGACAACAAGATCGTCCCGCCCAAGCGCGGTGAGATGAAGCGCTCGATGGAAGCGCTGATCCACCACTTCAAACTCTACACCGAGGGCTTCAAGACGCCCGAGGGCGAGGTCTACGCCTCGGTCGAGGCGCCCAAGGGCGAGTTCGGCATCTATCTGGTGTCTGACGGCACCAACAAACCCTATCGGGTGAAGATCTCGGCGCCGGGCTTCCGCTCGCTGCAGGCCATGGACTGGATGAACCGCGGCCACATGCTGGCCGACGTGTCCGCCATCCTCGGTTCGCTCGACATCGTTTTCGGAGAAGTGGACCGATGAGCGTTCGTCGTCTCGCCAAGGAACAGCCGGCTTCGTTCGCCTTCTCGAAGGCGACCAAGACCAAGTGCGACTGGTGGATCGCCAAATATCCCGAGAACCGTCGCCAGTCGGCGGTGATCCCGATCCTGTGGCTGGTCCAGAAGCAGGAGGGCTGGGTCTCCGAGCCCGCCATCCGCGCCATCGCCGAACTGCTGGGCATGCCCTTCATCCGGGTGCTGGAGGTCGCGACCTTCTACACCATGTTCATGCTGGAGCCGGTCGGCTCGGCGGCCCTGATCCAGGTGTGCGGCACGACGCCCTGCATGCTGCGCGGCGCCGGCGACCTGATGGACGTCTGCAAGAAGAAGATCGGGCCGAAGCAGACCCTGAGCGCCGACGGCCGCTTCACCTGGGAAGAGGTCGAGTGCCTGGGGGCCTGCGCCAACGCCCCGATGGCGATGATCAACGACTACTATTTCGAAGACCTGACCGCCGAGAACATGGCGCAGATCATCGACGACTTCGCCGCCGGCAAGAAGCCCAAGCCCGGCTCGCGCGTCGGCCGCGCCAGCTCGGAGCCGGAAGGCGGGGCCCTGACCCTGACCGACGCCAAGCTGTATGACGGCTCGGCGGCCAAGCCGATCAAGAAGCTGCCGAACAGCGATCCGGTGACGGCATGAGCCAGAAGCCGACTCTCAGCCCCCAAGTCGCCTCGGGCCTGTTCATCGCCGCGGGTGCGATGTGGTGCCTGGCTGCCTGGATGGGTAAAGAGGCGGCGTTCTACGGCGTCGGCGCGATGTTCGTGCTTCTCGGGATCGCCAACCTGGCGCGGGCGCGCAGGGGCGGGGCGTCATGAGCCTGCCGGATCTCGACACCGAGGAAGGCCGCGCGGCCTACCGCAAGGAACTGATGGCCGTGGGCCGTCCGTACCGGCTGGGCGGGCTGGCGCTGGTCGTGGCCGGCGCCGGCTATGTCCTGGGCACCCGTTACGCCGGCCTGCCCGCCGACCAGACGCTGACGGTGGTCGCGTTCGGCGCCGTGGCCGCGGGCTGGGTGCTGTTCCTGGCCGGCCGGTTCATGCGCACCCAGCACCACAAGCGCCGCCTGAGGGAGGGCCTGTGATGGCTGAACAGGATCCCAAGAAGCTGGGGCAGATCTATTTCTGGGTCGGCGTCAGCGATGTCGTGATCGGGGCGGGGCTGGCTTTGGCGAGCCTGACCGGTCTGTTCGGCCCGGGCATGGACGTGCTGGCGATCGTCGGCGGAGTGATGGCGCTGGTCGGCGTCGGCTTCATCGTCTTCGGGCGAAACCAATTGAGCAACGCCGACAGCCGGCGTGGAGATCTGAACTGACCATGGTCGGAATCCTCGAAGACAAGGATCGCATCTTCACCAACCTCTATGGTCTCCAGGATTGGGGCCTTGAGGGCGCGAAGAAACGCGGCGCGTGGAACGCGACGAAGGACATGCTCGACCTGGGTCGGGACTGGATCATCACCAACGTCAAGAACTCGGGCCTGCGCGGACGCGGCGGCGCCGGCTTCTCGACCGGGCTGAAGTGGTCCTTCATGCCCAAGGAGGTGAAGGATCGTCCTCACTACCTGGTGGTCAACGCCGACGAATCCGAGCCCGGGACCGCCAAGGACCGGGAGATCATGCGCCACGATCCGCAGCTGCTGATCGAGGGCTGCCTGATCGCCAGCTTCGCGATGCAGGCGCACGCCTGCTACATCTACCTGCGCGGCGAGTACGTGCTGGAGCGCGAGCGCATGGAGGCGGCGGTCAAGCAGGCCTATGAGGCCAAGCTGATCGGCAAGAACAACGTCCACGGCTGGGACTTCGACGTCTACATCCACCATGGCGCGGGCGCTTACATCTGCGGCGAAGAGACCGCCCTGCTGGAGAGCCTGGAAGGCAAGAAGGGCCAGCCGCGCCTGAAGCCGCCGTTCCCGGCCGGCGCGGGCCTGTACGGCTGCCCGACCACGGTGAACAACGTCGAGTCGATCGCGGTCGTCGGCACCATCCTGCGCCGCGGGGCCGAGTGGTTCGCCGGCTTCGGCCGGCCGAACAACACGGGCACCAAGCTGATGACCATCAGCGGCCACGTGAACCGGCCGTGCAATGTCGAAGAGGCGATGTCGATCCCGCTGAAACAGCTGCTGGAAGAGCATTGCGGCGGCGTGCGCGGCGGCTGGGACAATCTGAAGGCCGTGATCCCGGGCGGCTCGTCCGTGCCGCTGATCACGCGCGAGATGTCCGAGACGGCGCTGATGGACTTCGACTCCCTGCGCGATATGCGCTCGGGTCTGGGGACCGCGGCGGTCATCGTCATGGACGAGTCGACCGACCTGGTGAAGGCGATCGCCCGCATCAGCTATTTCTACAAGCACGAGAGCTGCGGCCAGTGCACGCCGTGCCGCGAAGGCACCGGCTGGATGTGGCGCGTGCTGGAGCGGATGGCGATCGGCGAGGCCGACCCGTCCGAGATCGACCTGCTGCTGGACGTGGCCGGCCAGGTGGAAGGTCACACCATCTGCGCCCTGGGCGACGCCGCGGCTTGGCCGGTGCAGGGGCTGATCCGCCACTTCCGCCATGAGATCGAGGACCGCATCGCCCAATACCGCAGCCGCCGCGCGAACTTCGCCGGCCATGCTATCGCGGCGGAGTAGGGGAAGATGTCCACGCGTCTTTCAATCCTGATGCTGTCGGCGGCGGCGCTGGTCGCCTGCTCGCCCAAGCCCGCCGAGGCTCCGGCCAAGGCCGAGACCCCCGCGCCTGCGGCCGCTCCCGCCGAGCCGGCCGCCCCGGCTGCTGCGCCCGCGACGTCGGACGTGACGCCCAAGGCCGGTGAAAGCTACTGGACGGTGCGCGCCCGGCTGGTCGCAGCAGGCTTCACGCCCGTGGACACCAATGACGAGGAGTTCACGGTCTGTCCGGACGCGATGCAGCAGCAGCGCGAGATTTCCGTCCGCGAATGCCCCAGCACCGTCGAGGTGCTGCCGGAAGTGAACAGCTGCGCCGGGACCGGTATGGGCAACTGCCTGACCAACTGGCGCAGCCCGGACGGCCGTTTCCTGAAGATCTTCACCGTCGACGGCCCCCAGCCGGGCGTCGTGCAGTCCATCGAATGGTCCAACACCCGCCCCGCGTTCGAAGAGTGAAACACGCTGTCGCGCCTTTGATGCTGATCCTCTCCCTCGCCGCCTGCGGCGAGCGGACGGACGCGCCTGCCGCGACGCCGGCGGAGAAGGTCTCGGCCGTGAACCCCGCGTCGGACGCCGAGGCCAGCGTGCCGGCCGTGCTGACCGCCGCCGACCTGCGCCGCGTCTGTCAGGCCGGTCTGGCCGCGATCCACGGACAGGACCTGTCGGCCATCCAGATCGACGGGCTGGAAGGCCCGGTGGTCAACGCGTCGTGGCGTGCGCCGGTCGACGGCGGACGTCGTCGGGCGCAATGCCGGGTCGACGGCGACATGGTCACCTGGAAGCCGGTCGATGCGAGCAATCCCGAACAGAACCGCTGGATGAACCAGTCCGGCGACCCGGCGGTGCGCTTCGTCCTTGACGGCGACGCCATCACCATCAACACGACGCTCCCGGATGGGAGCACAGCCACGGAACGGTATTCCGTCGCTGCTGAGCAAGAGGCCCGCTGATGCCCGTCGCCAAGGTCAACGGCGTAGAAACCGAGTTCGAGCCCGGGATGACCGTGCTCCAGGTCGCCGAAAAGGCCGGCCATGAGATTCCGCGTTTCTGCTACCACGAACGCCTGTCCATCGCCGGCAACTGCCGGATGTGCCTGGTCGAGGTGAAGCCCGGACCGCCGAAGCCGCAGGCGTCGTGCGCCCTGCCGGCCGCCGAGGGCCAGGAGATCTTCACCGACACGCCGATGGTCAAGAAGGCCCGCGAAGGGGTGATGGAGTTCCTGCTCATCAACCACCCGCTGGACTGCCCGATCTGCGACCAGGGCGGCGAATGCGACCTGCAGGACCAGGCCGTCGGCTACGGCCGCGACGGCTCGCGCTACGCCGAGAACAAGCGTGCGGTCGAAGAAAAGAACATGGGTCCGACGGTGAAGACCTTCATGACGCGGTGCATTCAGTGCACGCGTTGCGTCCGCTTCATCACCGAAGTCGCCGGCGTGCCCGACATCGGCATGATCTCGCGCGGCGAAGACGCCGAGATCACCACCTATCTGGAAAAGAACATCGACAGCGAGCTGTCGGGCAACGTCAACGACCTGTGCCCGGTGGGCGCCCTGACGCACCGCCCGTGGCAGTACCACTACCGCCCGTGGGAGCTGAAGAAGACCGAGACCATCGACGTCATGGACGCGCTGGGCTCCAACATCCGCGCCGACTTCAAAGGCTCGGAAGTCATGCGCGTGCTGCCGCGCGTGAACGAGGGCATCAATGAGGAATGGCTGTCGGACGTCAGCCGCTACGCCGTCGACGGCCTGCAGCGCCAGCGCCTGGACCGCCCCTATGTGCGTGAGAACGGCCGCCTGCGCGCCGCCTCGTGGGACGAGGCCCTGGGCGTCGTGGCCGCCAAGCTGAACGCCGCCCCGGCTGATCGCATCGGTCTGGTCGGCGGCGACCTGCAGGACGCGGAATCGATGAAGGCGGCGCTGGACCTGTTCCGCGCCCTGGGCTCGGCCCACACCGACTGCCGCCAGGACGGAGCCGCTCTCGGCGTCGGCCCGCGCGAGGGCTGGCTGTTCAATACCGGCCTGCAAGGCATTGAAAACGCGGACGCCGTCCTGATCGTGGGGGCCAACCCGCGCACCGAGGCGCCGCTGCTGAACGCCCGCCTGCGCAAGGGCTGGCTGGCCGGCAAGACCGAGATCGGCCTGATCGGCGAACAGGCCGCCCTGACCTTCGACTACAGCTGGCTGGGCGCCGGCTCCAAGACCCTGGCCAAGCTGCCCAAGGCGGCGATGGACTTCCTGACCAAGGCCGAGCGTCCGGCGATCATCGTCGGCTCGGGCGCCCTGACCGGCGCGAACGGCCCGGCCGTGCTGAACGCCCTGGGCGCGCTGGCCAAGAAGGTCGGCGTGGTCACCGAAGGCTGGAACGGCTTCAACGTCCTGCACACCGCCGCCTCGCGCGTGGGCGGCCTGGACATGGGCTTCGTCCCGGGCGAGGGCGGCAAGACCGTCGCCGAGATGATCAAGCCGGGCGCGCTGGACGTGCTGTTCCTGCTGGGCGCCGACGAGATCGAACTGGGCGGCTCGGACGCCTTCCGCGTCTACCTGGGTTCGCACGGCGACCGGGGAGCCCACGGCGCCGACGTGATCCTGCCGGGCGCCGCCTACACCGAGAAGTCGGGCCTGTATGTGAACACCGAAGGCCGGGTGCAGATGGCCGAACGCGTCGTCTTCCCCAAGGGACAGGCCAAGGAAGACTGGGCCGTCCTGCGCGCCCTGTCGGCCCTGGTCGGCCAGACCCTGCCGTACGACACGCTGGACGCGCTGCGCGCCAAGCTGATGGCGGACCATCCGACCTTCGGCCGCATCGACTACTTGCCGACGCCGGCGTCGTTCGACGTGGCGGCGCTGGGCAAGAAGGGCGACCTGGGCGATGTGGCCTTCGCCTCGACGGTGCGCGACCCCTACCTGAACAACCCGATCACGCGCGCCAGCGTGACGATGGCCGAGCTGTCCGCCCAGCGGATCGCCCCGGTCGCGATGGCGGCGGAGTAACCGATGACCGACGTCGTTTCCCCCAAGTCCAAGCCGAACGTCCTGGCGGTACTGTTCCTGACCGTCGTCGGTCTGGCCGTCGCCGCGGGCCTCGTCGCCCTGGCCGTCTGGGCCTGGGGCCTGATCCCGCCGGCCTTCTGGGCCGGTCCGGTGGGCTGGACCCTGATCACCGCAGGCGGGATCCTGCTGGTCACCGTCGGGATCCTGATCTCGCTGGCCTTCCTGCTGCTGGCCGACCGCAAGATCTGGGCGGGCGTGCAGATGCGCAAAGGCCCGAACGTGGTGGGCCCGTTCGGCCTGCTGCAGTCGTTCGCCGACTTCTTCAAATTCGTGCTGAAGGAAATCGTCGTCCCGGCCGGCGCCGACAAGGTCGTCTTCCTGCTGGCGCCGCTGCTGACCTTCATCCTGGCCTTCATCGCCTGGGCGGCCATTCCATTCGCGCCGGGCTGGGTCGTCTCCGACCTGAACGTCGGCATCCTGTACATCTTCGCGATCTCGTCGCTGGGCGTGTACGGCATCATCATGGGCGGCTGGGCTTCGAACTCGAAGTATCCGTTCCTCGGCTCGCTGCGGTCCGCCGCGCAGATGGTTTCGTACGAAGTCTCCATCGGTCTGGTGATCATCAACGTCATCCTGCTGGCCGGGACGATGAACCTGACCTCGATCGTCACCCAGCAGCAGGGCATGATCTGGAACTGGTTCGCCTTCGGCGGCGGGGCAGGGACCTGGCCGACGATCCTGGTGATGTTCCCGATGGCGATCATCTTCTTCGTGTCGGCCCTGGCCGAGACCAACCGCCCGCCGTTCGACCTGCCCGAGGCGGAATCCGAACTGGTGGCCGGCTATCAGGTCGAATACTCGTCGACCCCGTACCTGCTGTTCATGATCGGCGAGTACGCCAACATCGTCTTCATGTGCGCCATGATCAGCCTGCTGTTCTTCGGCGGCTGGAACCCGGGCGTGCCGCAGGACTGGCTGGACGCCCTGCCGGGCTGGCTGGAGCAGGCGGTCTATCTGGTCACCTTCCTGGCCAAGATCGTCTTCTGGTTCTGCATGATCGCGCTGGTGAAGGCCTTCGTGCCCCGCTACCGCTACGATCAGCTGATGCGCCTGGGCTGGAAGATATTCCTGCCGACCTCGCTGGTCTGCGTGGTCGCCGTCGCCGCCTGGCGCGTGTTCGCGGTGGGTTCATGATCCGCACCCTCGCCCTTTCCGGACTGATGCTGGCGGCGCTGGTCGCCGGCGGCTGCCAGACGGTCTTCAAGCCGATCCAGCCCGAAGTGATCTCGCCGATCGACCGCATGGATCGCGCCGAGGGCGCCCGTCAGCGCGGCGCCCAGACACATCCGGACTGCAGGATCGAGCCTCGGGGCGGAAGCCAGGAGGACCAGCGGCGCCGGCGCGAGGCCTGCGAGCGGATGGAGCGCGGCCAATGATGCGCGTCCTGACCCTTCTCGTGGCCGCGGCCACGCTGACCGCCTGCGCGGGCCAGCCCTACGAACCCCTGCCGGTGTCGCCCCATCAGTGGCAGCAGCGCCAGGAACGCATCCAGCGTCAGGAGGCCGAGCGCCTCCAGCGTTGCGAGGCGATGGATAAACAGAGCGAGCGTTACGCCCGCGAGTGCCCGCGTACCGGAGGCGCGCAATAATGCTGAACCGTCTCGTCCAGGCCGCGAAAGGCGCTCTGCTGCTCGACGCCGTCGGCGCCATCGGCCTGTCGCTGAAGTACATGGCGCGGCCCAAGGCCACGGTGAACTATCCGTTCGAGCGCAATCCGCAGTCGCCGCGCTTCCGCGGGGAGCATGCGCTGCGCCGCTATCCGAACGGCGAGGAACGCTGCATCGCCTGCAAGCTGTGCGAAGCCATCTGCCCGGCCCAGGCCATCACCATCGAGGCCGAACCGCGCGCCGACGGCAGCCGCCGCACGACCCGCTATGACATCGACATGGTCAAATGCATCTACTGCGGCCTGTGCCAGGAGGCCTGCCCGGTGGACGCCATCGTGGAAGGTCCGAACTCGGAGTTCACGACCGAGACCCGCGAGGAACTGCTCTATGACAAGGATCGCCTGCTGGCGAACGGCGACCGCTGGGAACGGCTGATCGCCAAGAATCTGGAACTCGACGCGCCTTACCGCTAAGGCGCAATCGCTGAACGGGGAGGACGATTCCACCAGGGATCGCCGCCCATAACCGAAAGGGGCTGAGGCCTCCGATGTTGCAAGGCATTGCCTTCTATCTGCTGTCGACGGTGGCCGTCGTGGCCGGCCTTCTGGTCGTCACGGCGAAGAACCCCGTGCACAGCGTGCTGTGGCTGATCCTGGCCTTCTTCTCGTCGGCGGGGCTGTTCGTCCTGCTGGGGGCGGAGTTCCTGGCCATGCTTCTGATCGTGGTCTACGTCGGCGCCGTGGCGGTGCTGTTCCTGTTCGTCGTCATGATGCTGGACGTCGACTTCCTGCGGCTGCGCGAAGGCTTCGCGCAGTATCTGCCGCTGGCGGTGATCGTGGCGGGTGTCCTGCTGGCCGAGATGGTCATGATCTCGCTGACCGTGGTGAACCGCGGCGCCGCCGCGGACGCGGCCTCGCCGATGGTCGCGACGGCGGACGCCTCGAACGTCGAGACGATCGGCCGGGTGCTCTATACGGACTACGTCTACTTCTTCCAGGCCGCGGGCATCGTGCTGCTGATCGCCATGATCGGCGCCATCGTCCTGACCCTGCGCCACAAGCCCCACATCAAGCGCCAGAACGTCGCCGACCAGGTCGGTCGCGACGCCAAGACGGCCATGGAAGTGAAGTCGGTCACCACCGGCGCGGGCGTCACCCCCGAGGATCTGGTCTGATGGTCGTCACCCTGCAGCACTATCTGGCGGTCGCCGCCATTCTGTTCACCATCGGGGTGTTCGGCATCTTCGTGAACCGCAAGAACGTCATCATCATCCTGATGTCGATCGAGCTGATCCTGCTGGCCGTGAACATCAATTTCGTCGCCTTCTCGAGCTACCTCAACGACGTGTCGGGGCAGATCATGGCCATGTTCGTGCTGACCGTGGCCGCCGCCGAGGCGGCCGTGGGCCTGGCCATCCTGGTGACCTTCTTCCGTAACCGCGGCGATATCGCCGTGGACGACGCCTCGGTCATGAAGGGCTGATCGTGAATATCCAGCTCCTCGTCACTCTCGGGATCTTCGCCCCGCTTTTGGGCGCGACCATCGTCGGCCTGTCGGGCCGCCGACTGGGCAACGTCGTCTCCCAGGCCATCACCACGGGCCTGCTGTTCTTCTCGTGCGTCATCGCCTGGATCGTGTTCAGCCAGTGGACCTGGGGCCATCTGGAGCCGTTCACGCTCACCCTGGCGCCCTTCATCCACGTCGGCGACTTCGTCTCCAACTGGTCGATCCGCATCGACGCCCTGTCGGCCACCATGCTGGTGGTCGTGACCAGCGTGTCGTCGCTGGTTCACCTGTATTCCTGGGGCTACATGGCCGAGGACCCGGACAAGCCGCGGTTCTTCGCCTACCTGTCGCTGTTCACCTTCGCCATGCTGGCGCTGGTCACCGCCGCCGACTTCATGCAGCTGTTCTTCGGCTGGGAAGGGGTGGGCCTGGCGTCCTATCTGCTGATCGGCTTCTGGTACAAGAAGCCCACCGCCAGCGCCGCCGCCATCAAGGCCTTCGTGGTCAACCGGGTCGGCGACTTCGGCTTCGCCCTGGGCATCTTCACCGTCTTCTGGATGTTCGGCACGATCCAGTTCGCCGAGTTCTTCCCGATGATCGCCGCCAAGGCCGGCACGGGCTGGGAGTTCCTGGGCCACACCTGGTCGGGGCTCGATCTGGCGGCCTTCCTGCTGTTCATCGGCGCCATGGGCAAGTCGGCCCAGTTCTTCCTGCACACCTGGCTTCCGGACGCGATGGAAGGCCCGACCCCGGTGTCGGCGCTGATCCACGCGGCGACCATGGTCACCGCCGGCGTCTACATGGTCTGCCTGCTGTCGCCGCTGTTCGAGTATGCGCCGACCGCCTCGGCCATCGTCGCCACCATCGGCGCGGTCACGGCCCTGTTCGCCGCGACCGTCGGCCTGGCCCAGAACGACATCAAGCGGGTCATCGCCTATTCGACCTGTTCGCAGCTGGGCTACATGTTCTTCGCCGCGGGCGTGGGCGCCTATGAGGCGGCCATGTTCCACCTGTTCACCCACGCCTTCTTCAAGGCGCTGCTGTTCCTGGGCGCCGGCTCGGTGATCCACGGCATGCACCACGAGCAGGACATGCGGAAGATGGGCGGCCTGTGGAAGCTGCTGCCCGTGACCTATGCTGTCATGACCATCGGCACCATCGCCATCACCGGCCTGGGCATCCCCGGGATCGGCGGCCTAGCTGGCTTCTATTCCAAGGACGCCATTATCGAGAGCGCCTTCGCCGCCGCGGCGTCGGGCCACTCGCCGATCGGCCTGTTCGCCTTCTTCGTCGGCATCTTCGCCGCCGGCCTGACCGCCTACTATTCGTGGCGCCTGGTGTTCATGACCTTCCACAACAAGCCGGTGTGGAAGGACGAGCACCACGACGATCATGCGCACGCGCATGACGACCACGCCTCGCACGCCCAGCTGGAGACCCACTCCGAGCCGGACGCGCATGACGATCACGCTCATGACGACCATGGCCACCACGGCCCGCTGAAGCCGCACGAGAGCCCGTGGATCATGCTGGTTCCGCTGCTGGCCCTGTCGGTCGGCGCCGTGGCCGCCGGTTTCGTCTTCGCGCCCTTCTTCATCGGGCACCACGAGGGCGAGTTCTGGAAGGCCGCGATCTTCTCGGGCCCGCACAACCACGTCCTGCACGACGCCCACTCGGTTCCGACCTGGGTGAAGTGGTCGCCGCTGGTCATGACCCTGGTCGGCACCTTCGCCGCCTTCTGGCTCTATGTCCTCAAGGAGGGCATGGCGCGCCGGATGGCCGATCGTGGCGGCGTGGTTCACGCCTTCCTGTACAACAAGTGGTACTTCGACGAGCTGTACCAGTTCGTGTTCGTCAAGGGCGCCAAGGCGCTGGGCGACTTCTTCTGGAAGATCGGCGACGTGAAGATCATCGACGGAGGAGGGCCGAACGGCTTCGCCTGGCTGTCGCGTAAGTTCGCCGGCGGGCTCGCCCGCTTCCAGTCCGGCTATGTCTACTTCTATGCGTTCGTGATGCTCATCGGTCTCTGCCTGTTCCTGGCCTTCGCCATCTCCGCGTGGGGAGCCTGATCATGCCTCAGATCCCCTACATCCTGAGCGTCGTCACCTTCCTGCCGCTGGTCGGCGCGGGCCTGCTGTTGCTGACCCGCCTGCTGGGCAAGGGCTCGGTGGACAGCGCCGCGCGCTGGATCGCCCTGGTCACCACCCTGGTGACGCTGGCCGTCTCGGTCGTGCTGGTCGCGAACTTCGACCAGTCCAGCGCCGCCTATCAGTTCGTCGAACGCTACGTCTGGTTCGCGGGCGCGCAGTATCACCTGGGCGTGGACGGGATTTCGATCCTGTTCGTCCTGCTGACTGCCTTCCTGATGCCGATCTGCATCCTGGCCAGCTGGAACTCTATCAAGGACCGCGTCAGCGACTACATGATCGCCTTCCTGGTGCTGGAGACGCTGGTCATCGGCGTGTTCACGTCGCTGGACCTGTTCCTGTTCTACATCTTCTTCGAAGGCACCCTGGTCCCGATGTTCATCATCATCGGGGTGTGGGGCGGGGCGAACCGCATCTACGCGGCGTACAAATTCTTCCTGTACACCCTGCTGGGATCGGTCCTGATGTTCCTGGCCATGCTGTGGATGGCGCATACCGCCGGCACCACCAGCATCCCGGCGCTCAAGGAATTCGCCTTCTCGCCGACCGCGCAGCCGATCCTGTGGCTGGCCTTCTTCGCCTCGTTCGCGGTGAAGATGCCGATGTGGCCGGTGCACACCTGGCTGCCCGACGCCCACGTTCAGGCGCCGACGGCGGGCTCGGTCATCCTGGCCGGCATCCTGCTGAAGCTGGGCGGTTACGGGTTCATCCTGTTCAACCTGCCCATGTTCCCGGACGCGTCCAAGATGTTCGCGCCGCTGGTCTTCACCCTGTCGGCCATCGCCATCGTCTACACCTCGCTGGTCGCCTTCCGTCAGACCGACATCAAGAAGCTGATCGCCTATTCGTCGGTCGCGCACATGGGCTTCGTGACCATGGGCATCTTCGCCGGCAACGATCAGGGCGTGCAGGGCGCGGTCTTCCAGATGCTGAGCCACGGCCTGATCTCGGGCGCGCTCTTCCTCTGCGTCGGCGTGGTCTATGACCGGATGCACACCCGCGAGATCGCCTTCTACGGCGGTCTGACCAGCCGGATGCCGTGGTTCGCCGCCATCTTCCTGATGTTCACCATGGCCAACGTCGGCCTGCCGGGGACCTCGGGCTTCATCGGCGAGATCCTGACCATGACCGGCGTCTACCAGGTTTCCACCTGGACGGCCCTGTTCGCCGCCTCGGGCGTGATCTTCTCGGCGGTCTACGCCCTGACGCTGTACCGCAACGTCATGTTCGGCGAGATCACCAATCCGAAGCTCAAGGACATCCTGGATATCGACAAGCGCGAGCTTCTGATCTTCACGCCGCTGATCGTCGGCACCCTGCTGCTGGGCGTCCAGCCCGGGCTGGTGCTGGACTACACCAACGCCTCGGTCGGGGCCCTGACGTCCGCCTATCAACTCGCGATCGGTGGCTGAGACCATGATGCCTGATCTGATTTCCGCCCTCCAACTCTCGGCCCCCGAGATCACGCTCGCCGTCGGCGGCCTTGTGCTGCTGATGGTCGGCGCCTTCTCGGGCGAGCGCAGCGCCGGCCTGGTGTCCTGGCTGTCGGTGCTGCTGCTGATCGCCGCCACCGCCGTCACCGTGACGGGTCCGCTGGGCCAGGCCTTCAACGGCGCCTATGTGGCCGATCCGCTGGCCGTCTACGGCAAGGCCGTGATCTTCCTGTCCAGCGCCGCCGCCATCGTCCTGGGCAACGGCTGGATGCACCGGTCCAAGATCGCGCGCTTCGAATTCCCGGTCCTGATCGTGCTGGCCTCGGCCGGCATGGGCATGATGGCCTCTTCGGGCGACCTGATCTCGCTCTACGTCGGCATCGAGCTGCACTCGCTGGCCCTGTATGTGCTGGCCGCCTTCCACCGCGACGACCTGAAGGCGTCCGAAGCGGGCCTGAAGTATTTCGTCCTGGGCGCCCTGTCGTCGGGCCTGCTGCTGTACGGCGCCAGCCTGATCTACGGCTTCACCGGCTCGATGCGGTTCGAGGACATCGCCGCCTACGCCGCGGCCAATCCATCGACCGGTCTGATCTTCGGCCTGGTGTTCCTGATCTCGGGCCTGGCCTTCAAGGTCTCGGCCGCGCCGTTCCACATGTGGACGCCGGACGTCTACGAAGGCGCCCCGACCCCGGTCGTGTCCCTGTTCGCCACGGCCCCCAAGGTCGCGGCCATGATCCTGATCGCCCGCACCCTGGAAGGCGGCTTCGCCGGCTCGCATGACCAGTGGTCGCAGGTGCTGATCCTGATCTCCCTGATCAGCTTCGCGGTGGGCGCCTTCGGCGGCCTGGCGCAGAAGGACCTGCAGCGCCTGCTGGCCTATTCGTCGATCGCCAACATCGGCTACGCCCTGCTGGGCATCGCCGTGGGCACGACCCTGGGCATCCAGGCCATGCTGATGTTCATGACCCTGTACGTCATCGACCAGTTCGGCTTCTTCGCCATCCTTCTGTCGCTGAGCCGCGGCGGCCGTCCGATCCGCAAGATCGCCGACCTGGCGGGCCTGCGCAAAGAGCGTCCGCTGACCACGATCGCGCTGACCGTCCTGTCGCTGTCGGTGCTGGGCATGCCGCCGCTGTCGGGCTTCTGGGCCAAGTACTACGTCTTCGGCGCCGCCGCCGAGGCGGGTTACTGGATGGTCGGCGCCGCCGGTCTGGTGGCTTCGGTCGTGGCCGGCTTCTACTATCTGCGCATCATCAAGCTGATGTGGTTCGACCCGGCTCCGGAAGGCACCGCGCCGACCGACGCCGCGCCGGTGGAGGCCCGCACCATCGCCATGGCCTGCGCGGCCTTCAGCTTCCCCGTGGTCATCGTGGCCCTGCCTTGGCTGGTTCCGCTGGCCGCTCGCGCCGCGACGGGCTTCGGGGTCGGATAGGGGTGGCGACCGCCCCCGTCCTGCTGCTCGACCACACCGATTCCACCAATGCGGAGGCCCGTCGCCGGGCCGAGGCCGGCGAGGCCGGACCGCTGTGGATCGCCGCGCGCCGTCAGACCGCCGGCCGCGGTCGGCGGGGGCGGGCGTGGGAAGCCAACACGGGCAATCTGTTCACGACCCTGCTGACGACCACCCGCAAGCCGCCCGCCGAGGCGGCGCAGGTGACCTTCATCGCCGCCCTGGCCGTCGCTGACCTGCTGGACCGGTATGCGCCGCCGTCGCTGGTGACGATCAAATGGCCCAATGACGTGATGCTGGCGGGCCGGAAGGCCTGCGGCATCCTCGTGGAATCCGGCGCCCATGCGAGCGGCGGCCTGTGGCTGGCCGTGGGCATCGGGGTCAACCTGGCCGAGGCGCCGGCGGGGACTGAGCGTCCCGCGGCCGCCCTGTCGCACCATCTGTCCGCCGAACACATCGCCCCGCCCAAGGTGGAGGTCGCGGCCGAGCAGTTGGCCGAGACCTTCGGGGTCTGGATCGACCGCTGGGAGACGCTGGGCTTCCAGCCGATCCTCGACGCCTGGGCGGCGCGGACGCCGGGCCTGGACGGGCCCGCCGTCGCCCGGCTGGGCCACGAGACCGTCGAGGGCCGCGCCGAGGGCGTGGAGGCGGACGGGGCGCTGCGGCTGAGACTGGCGGACGGGAGCCTGCGCCTTATCTCGGCGGGTGACGTGTTCTTCGGGGAGGGCGGCTGAATGTTGCTGGCGATCGAACAGGGCAACACCAACACGCTCTTCGCGGTGCATGACGGCGCGGACTGGATCGCCCAGTGGCGCGCGGCCACGGACTCGCAGCGCACGGCGGACGAGTACGCCGTGTGGCTGACCCAGCTTCTGACCATGCGCGGCCTGACCCTGGGCCAGCTGGACGGCTGCATCATCTCCAGCGTGGTGCCGCAGTCGATCTTCAACCTGCGCAACCTGTCGCGGCGCTATCTGAACGTCGAGCCGATGGTGATCGGCGACAATGTCGAACTGGGCATTCCGGTGCGCATCCTGAAGCCCAGCGAGGCGGGCGCCGACCGGCTGGTCAACGCCATGGGCGCGCACCTGATGTATCCGGGCGACCTGATCGTCATCGACAGCGGCACCGCCACGACCTTCGACGTCATCGCGGCGGACGGCGCGTTCGAGGGCGGCGTGATCGCGCCCGGCGTGAACCTCAGCCTGCAGGCGCTGCACGAGGCGGCGGCCATGCTGCCGCGCATCGCCATCCAGAAGCCCGGCAAGGTGATCGGCAAGGACACCGTCACCAACATGCAGTCCGGCGTGTTCTGGGGATATATCGCCCTGATCGAAGGCCTGGTGGCCCGGATCAAGGCCGAGTGGGGCAAGCCCATGACCGTCATCGGAACCGGGGGCGTGGTCTCCCTGTTCGAAGGCGCGACCGACAGCATCGACCGGTTCGATCCGGACCTGACCATCCGCGGCCTGCTCGAAATCTGGCGGCGGAACACCCATCTCAAGGACAAATGAAAAAACAAGCTGACGACGAATTCGTCTTCCTGCCGCTAGGCGGGTCGGGCGAAATCGGAATGAATCTGAATCTGTACGGCTACGGCCCCGAGCGCGACCGGCAATGGTTGATCGTGGACGTGGGCGTGACCTTCGGCGACCTGTCGACGCCCGGCGTCGACGTGATCGTGCCCGATCCGGCCTTCCTGGAAGGCGAGAAGATCTGCGGCATCGTCCTGACCCATGCGCACGAGGACCATATCGGCGCGCTGGGCTGGCTGTGGACGCGGATGAAGGCTCCGCTCTACGCCACGCCGTTCACGGCCTATCTGATCCGCGAGAAGCTGCGCGAGGCGGGCATCCTGGACCAGGTCGAACTGATCGAGGTGCCGCTGGGCGGCTCGATCAACCTGGGGCCGTTCGACGTCACCTTCGTCACCATGACCCACTCGATCGCCGAGCCGAACGGCCTGGCGATCAAGACGCCGCTGGGCACGGTGCTGCACACCGGCGACTGGAAGATCGACGACGATCCCATCATCGGCGGCGTCACCGACGCCAGGGCCATCAGCCAGCTGGGCGACGACGGCGTCCTGGCCATGGTCTGCGACTCGACCAACGTCTTCGTCGAGGGTTCGGCCGGGTCCGAGGGCGGGGTGCGCGACGCCCTGACCGAGTTGATCGGCGGGCTGAAGGGCCGCATCGCCGTGGGCTGTTTCGCGTCCAACGTGGCCCGGATGGACAGCGTGATCCGCGCCGCCGAGGCCGCGGGACGCCGGGTGTCGCTGGCCGGCCGGTCGATGCACCGCATCACCGCGGCGGCCAAGCACGTGGGCATGCTTCACGACATCAAGCCGTTCCTGAGCGAGCAGGAGGCCCGCATCTGGCCGGCCGATGAGATCCTGTACCTGTGCACCGGCAGCCAGGGCGAGGTTCGCGCCGCCCTGTCGCGGGTCGCCGAGGGGACCCACCCCTATGTGAAGCTGAGCAACGGCGACCACTGCATCTTCTCGTCGCGGGTCATCCCGGGCAACGAGCTGTCGGTCGGGCGTCTGCAGGACAAGCTCGCGGACCGCGGGGTGCGCCTCTACACCGAGAAGGATCACCGCGGCATCCACGTCTCGGGCCACCCGTGCCGGGACGAGCTGAAGCAGATGTACGAATGGGCGCGGCCGAAGATCGCCGTGCCGACCCACGGCATGCGCCGCCACCTGGCCGAACACGCCAACCTGGCCAAGGACATGGGCGTTCCGGAAACGGTGACGCCGCGCAACGGCGACATGGTGCGCCTGGCCCCCGGACCCGCCGCCATCATCGACGAAGTGCCCTCGGGCCGGCTGTACGTCGACGGCGGGCGTCTGGTGACCGAACAGGGCGAGGCCCTGCACGAGCGGCGTCACGCCTCGACCAACGGCGTGCTGATCGTCAGCTTCGCCATGGACAAGCGCGGCAAGATCGTCAGCGACATCGACGTGCGGGCCATTGGCCTGCCAGGCGATGAAGAGGCGCCGCTTGGCGACGCCCTGGACGATTTGGCCGAACGGGTCGAGCAGACGGTCCTGAAGCTCAAGGGCCCGGCGCTGGAGGACGAAATGGTCATCGAGCAGGCCATCTCGCGCGTGCTGAAGAAGGCCAGCCAGCAGATCTGGGACCGCCGTCCCATTGTCGAGACGATCATCCTGCGGCTCTAGGAAGCGGGCCGGAACCGCGATCATCCGGGGTCTGTATGTCGCCGGGGCTTTGAAGCGGGCGGTGAGGTTCCTATAAGGAGCCGAATCCCCCGCCCAAGGTCTGCCCATGCCCGACGTTCCGACCGAGTTCCGCTACAAACGCGTCCTGCTCAAGGTGTCGGGCGAGGTGCTGATGGGCGATCAGGGCTACGGCATCGACATGAAGACCGTGGCCTCGGTGGCCGGGGCCATCGCCGACGTGGCCCGCGAAGGCGTCGAGATCTGCCTGGTCATCGGCGGCGGCAACATCTTCCGCGGCCTGTCCAAGGCGGCGGGCGACATGGACCGCGCCTCGGCCGACTACATGGGCATGCTGGCGACGGTCATGAACGCCCTGGCCATGCAGGCCGCGCTGGAGAAGATCGGGGTCCAGACCCGGGTGCAGAGCGCCCTGACCATGAATGCGGTGGCCGAGCCCTATGTGCGCCGCCGCGCCCTGCGCCACCTTGAGAAGGGACGTGTGGTGATCTTCGCCGCCGGTGTCGGCGCGCCCTTCTTCACGACCGACTCGGGCGCCGCCCTGCGCGCCGCCGAAATGGGCTGCGACGCCCTGCTGAAGGGCACCAGCGTGGACGGCGTCTACACCGCCGACCCGAAGAAGGACCCGACGGCGACCCGCTACGACACCCTGACCTACCACGACGTCCTGGCGCGCGACCTGAAGGTCATGGACGCCTCGGCCGTGGCCCTTATGCGTGACTCGGGCATTCCGATCGTGGTCTTCTCCATCCGGGAAGACGGGTCGTTCCGGAACGCCCTGACCGGGAAGGGCCACTTCACCGTCATCAGCGCCGACGGCAAGGCCGCCTGACAACCTTATAAGAAGACGAGAGAAACGATCATGGCCAAGCCCGATCTGAAGACCTATCGCGATCGCATGGACAAGGCGGTCGCCGCCCTGAAGGAAGAGTTCAACGGCCTGCGCACCGGCCGCGCCCACGCGGGCCTGCTGGATCCGGTGCAGGTGGAAGCCTACGGCTCGACCTCGCCGCTGAACGCCGTGGCCGCCATCAGCGTGCCCGAGCCGCGCCTGCTGTCGGTCAGCGTCTGGGACAAGGGCATGGTCGTCGCGGTTGAGAAGGCCATCCGCTCCGCCGGCCTGGGCCTGAACCCGATCCTGGACGGCCAAATGCTGCGCATCCCGATCCCGCCGCTGACCGAGGAACGCCGCAAGGAGTTCGCCAAGCTGGCCGGCAAATACGCCGAGCAGCAGAAGATCGCCGTCCGCAACGTGCGCCGCGACGCCAACGACGACCTGAAGAAGGCCGAGAAGGCGGGCGACATCAGCCAGGACGAGCAGAAGAAGATGGAAGCCGAGGTCCAGAAGGACACGGACGCGGCCATCAAGCGTGTCGACGAGGCCTTGAAGGCCAAGGAAGTTGAGATCATGCAGGTCTGATGGCGCGATCTGCCATAGGATAGCCGACGCATGAGCGCCGAACCTCTCAGTCCTGAGCCCCCAAGTCCTGCGTCTCCGGGGCCGCGCCATGTCGCGTTGATCATGGACGGCAACGGCCGCTGGGCCGAGGCGCGGGGCCTGCCGCGCGCCCTCGGGCACCGGGAGGGCGTGCAGGCGCTCAAGCGCACCATCCAGGCCGCGCCCGCGCTGGGCATCACCTGCCTGACGGTGTTCGGCTTCTCGACCGAGAACTGGCAGCGCCCGGCCGAGGAGGTCTCGGACCTCATGGGGCTGGTGCGCACCTATGTCGGCAGCGACCTGAAGCGGCTGGAGCGGGAAGGGGTGCGCCTGCGCATCCTGGGCCGCCGGCAGGGCCTGCCCGCCGACATCGCCGAGATCGTCGACCGCGCCGAGGCGACGACGGCCCGCAACACCAAATTCACCCTGCAGGTCGCCTTCAACTATGGCGGCCGGGCCGACATCGTCGACGCCGCGCAGCGCTACCTTGACCGGGTCAGGGCGGGCGAGGCCGTCGAACCGCTGGACGAGGCCGCGCTGGGCGCGGGCCTGTCGACCGCGGGCGGACCGCCGGTGGATGTGATCGTGCGCACCTCGGGCGAATACCGGCTGTCGAACTTCCTGTTGTGGGAAGCCGCCTACGCCGAGCTGATCTACCAGGACATCCTGTGGCCCGACTACGGCGAGGCCGCCCTGGCCGACGTGGTCGCGCAGTTCCGCAGCCGTGATCGCCGTTTCGGCGGCCGTCCCGCCGCCCGCGTGGCCGGCTGATGGCGGTTCGGGCCGGCGACATCGGACTGAGAGCCGCTTCGGCCCTGGTGCTGGCGCCCGCCGCTGTCCTGGCCATCTGGGCGGGTGGCCTGTGGTTCCTGGGCCTGATGCTGCTCGCCTGCGTCCTGCTGTCGATCGAATGGGCGATGATGAGCGCCGCGGCCGCCTGGCGGCTGATGGCGGGCGCCGTCGGCTTCGGCCTGTTCGCGGCGGTGATCTCGGCTCACGTCGGCCAATTGTCCCTGGCCCTGGTGATGCTGGTGTTCTGCGCCGCCGCGGCCGGGATGTTCGCCCGCAGCCGCGGGCAGGAGGCGCTGGATGCCGCCTATGGGGTGCTCTACCTCGGCTGGCCCGCTGTCCTGCTGATCTGGCTGCGCGGGGCGGACACCGAGGCAGGACCGCATGTCGGCCTGTACTGGACCGTCTTCGCCTTCGCCGTGGCCTGGGCCTCGGACATCATGGCCTATCTGGCCGGCTCGACCATCGGCGGGCCCAAGCTGTGGCCGCGCTTCTCGCCCAACAAGACCTGGTCGGGCTTCATCGGGGGACTGGCTGCCGGGACCGTGGCCGGCGCCCTGATGGGCGTCTACCTGGACATGGGCATCGGCCTGTGGGGCGGCCTGCTGGGGCTGGCGGCCGCGATCGCCACCATGGCCGGGGACCTGTGGGAGTCCGCCCTCAAGCGCCGCTACGGGGTCAAGGACGCCGGCAACCTGATTCCCGGACACGGCGGCCTGCTGGATCGGGTGGACGGCCTGATGTTCGCCGCGGTGGTGGTGGCCTGCGGACGCCTGATCGCCGTCATGATGGGCGGAGGCGGAGCATGATCCGTCGCCGCATCACGGTGCTGGGCTCGACCGGCTCGGTCGGCTGCTCGACCCTGGACCTGATGGAACAGGCCGAGGCGGGCGGGGCGGGGGCCTTCGAGGTCGAGGCCCTGACCGGCGGCGCCAACATCGCCCGGCTGGCCGAACAGGCCCGCCGCTGGAAGCCGAAGGTGGCGGTGACCGCCGACCCGGCTCGCCTGGATGAATTGCGCGACGCCCTCTCCGGCAGCGGCGTCGAGGCCGCGGCGGGCGAGGCGGCGATCACCGAGGCGGCCTCGCGGCCCGCCGACTGGGTGATGGCCTCGATCGTCGGCGCGGCGGGGCTGAAGTCGGCCTGGGCCGCCGCCTCGACCGGGGCGACGCTGGCCCTGGCCAACAAGGAAAGCCTGGTCTGCTGCGGTCCGGCCCTGATCGAGCGGGTGCGCTGGTCCGGCGGACGTCTGATCCCGGTCGATTCGGAGCATTCGGCCATCTTCCAGGTCTTCCCGCACGACGCGCCGGAACAGGTCTCGAAACTGACCCTGACCGCGTCGGGCGGCCCGTTCCGCACCACCCGCGCCGCCGACATGGCCGCGATCACGCCGGAACAGGCGGTGGCTCACCCCAATTGGAGCATGGGCGCAAAGATTTCCGTCGACAGCGCCAGCATGGCCAACAAGGGCCTGGAGATGATCGAGGCGGCCTATCTGTTCGACATGCCGGCCGAGCGGATCGACGTCGTGGTGCACCCGGAATCGATCATTCACAGCCTGGTCGAATACATCGACGGCTCGACCCTGGCCCAGATGGGGCCGCCGGACATGAAGACGCCGATCGCCTGCGCCCTGGCCTGGCCTGACCGGATCGCCTGGCCGGCGCCGCGGCTGGACCTGGCCGCGCTGGGTCGGCTGACCTTCGAGGCGCCCGACGAGGCGCGCTTCCCGTTGCTGGGGCTGGCGCGCCGGTCGCTGCAGGCGGGCGGTGCGGCCCCGATCGTATTCAACGCCGCCAACGAGGTCGCGGCCCTGGCTTTCCTTGACCGCCGACTGGGCTTTCTCAATATTGCCGCAGTCGTCGCCGACACCTTGTCGCGCATAACGGCTTCGGGGGTGGATTCCGGTTCCCATAACGCTTGTGACGCGGCCCTGGCCGTGGACGCGGAGGCGCGACGGGTGGCGGAATCGATTGTTCGGGGTCTCGCGGCGGCGGCCTGAACGGCGGAGGACCCTTTTCGGCATGACGGGCTTTTTAGGCCAGGCGCTTATCTACATCGTGCCATTCCTGCTGGTGCTGACGTTCATCGTCACCATCCATGAGCTGGGCCATTTCCTTGTCGCGCGCGCCTTCGGCGTGAAGATCGACCGGTTTTCGATCGGCTTTGGCCGTTCACTGCTGAGCCGCGTCGATCGCCGGGGCGTCGAATGGCGCCTGGGCTGGATGCCGCTGGGCGGCTACGTGAAGTTCTCGGGCGATCTGGACGCGTCCAGCGTGCCGGACCAGGCCGGACTGGCCGAGCTTAAGTCGCGGGTGATCGCGGAGCATGGTCCCGGAGCCGAGCGCGACTATTTCCATTTCAAGCCGGTCTGGCAGCGCGCCCTGATCGTGGCGGCGGGCCCGGCGGCGAACTTCGCGCTGGCGTTGGTGCTTCTGACCCTGCTGTTCAGCGTGGTGGGCGAGCAGATCGCCGCGCCGCGCGTCGCCGAGGTGGAGCCGGGCGGCCCCGCCGCCGCCGCCGGTTTCCAGCGGCTCGACCTGATCACGGCCATCGACGGACGCCCGATCCGGGACAGCGGGGAAGTCACGCGCACGATCGTGCTGTCGGCCAATGACGCCCTGACCTTCACCGTAGAGCGGGGCGGGCGGACGCTGCAGCTGACCGCCACGCCCCTGCGCCGCCTGGAGAACGATCCCATCGCCGGCCGGATCTGGGTGGCGCGCACCGGGATGACGCTGTCCTCGCTGCCGCAGGACATCCACTACAACCGACTGAATCCGATCGAGGCCGTGGGCAAGGGCGCCGACACCATGGTGTCTGTGGTCAGCAGCACCTTCCGCTACATCGGCCGGATATTCTCCGGCAAGGAATCCGGCGACCTGCTGAACGGTCCGCTGGGCATCGCCAAGGCCGCCGGGGGCGTGACCCAGCAGGCTGTCGCCTATGAGGCGCCGCCCGCCATCCTGATGCTGAATCTGATGCTGACCTATTTGCAGTTCGCCGCCATAGTTTCGATCGGAATGGGTATTGTTAATCTGTTGCCGATTCCCGTTCTGGATGGGGGCCACCTGGTGTTCTACGGCTATGAGGCTGTGGCGCGCAGGCCAGTCCCCGCCCGTGTTCAGGAGGTCGGCTACAGGGTCGGTCTTGCTTTGCTGGCGGGATTGATGTTGTTCGCAACCTGGAACGATCTCCAGAAACTGAGTTTGTTCAAATTCCTCGGCGGGCTCGCCTGATGAGCCAACGCCAGCCCCCGATGGTTCCCCGTATGATCCGACAAGACGCGTCCGCCCTTCGTTTCGCTCGCGCCGCGAGCCCCAGCCTGCTGGTGCTGGCGATCGCCGCCGGCCTGGCCGGACCGGCGCTGGCCCAGAGCGCGCCGCCCGCCGCGCCGGTCCTCCAGCCGGGCCCTCCGATCGAGGCCGCGCCCGCCCCCGCCCAGGCAGCCCCGGCGGCTCCGGCCCCCGCGGACCGGGTGCAGGTCTCCCGCATCCTGGTGCGCGGCAACCAGCGGATCGACCAGACGACGGTCCTGTCCTACCTGCCGATCCAGCCGGGCGACGTCGTCGACGCCGCCGTGCTGGACGTGGCGGTCCGGACCCTGACCCGCACCCAGCTGTTCGCCGACGTCCAGTTGGGCGTCCAGCCGAACGGCGACCTGATCGTCGAGATCGTCGAGAACCCGATCATCAACCAGGTGGTGTTCGAGGGAAACAGCGCGCTCGGCCAGGAGAAGCTGACCGAGGAAGTCACCCTGAAGCCGCGCGGCATCTACACCCGCGCCCGCATTCAGGAAGACGTCGGCAAGATCGTCGAGCTGTACCGCCTGTCGGGCCGTATCGGCGCGACCGTCACGCCCAAGATCGTCCAGCTTGAACAGAATCGCGTCGACGTGGTGTTCGAGATCAACGAAGGCCCCGAAACGGGCGTGCGCGCGATCACCTTCCTGGGCAACCAGGCCTTCTCGGACAACGACCTGCGCGAGGTCATGATCACCAAGCAGTCGCAGTGGTGGCGCCTGTTCTCCAGCACGGACAACTACGATCCGAACCGCCTGGACTACGATCGTGAGCAGCTGCGGAAATTCTACACCAACCGCGGCTACTACGACTTCCGCGTCCTTTCGGCGGTCAGTGAGCTGACGCCGGACGACTCCAACTTCGGCATCACCATGACGGTGGACGAGGGCGACCGGTACAATTTCGGGACGATCAACATCGTCACCGAGAACGACCGCCTGAACCCCGAATTCCTGCAGCTGCTGCTGCCGATCCACGAAGGCGACCTCTACGAGAGCGACAAGATCGAGACGGCCGTCGACGCCCTGACGTTCGCCGCCGGTTCGGCCGGCTACGCCTTCGTCGAGATCGAGCCCGAGTACCGCGCCAATCCGGAGACCGACAAGGTCGACGTGACCTTCAACATCAAGGAAGGCCAGCGCGTCTACGTCGACCGGATCAACGTGGTCGGCAACACCCGGACCCTCGACAACGTCATTCGCCGCGAAATGATGCTGAGCGAAGGCGACGCCTTCAACCGCACCCTGCTGGAGCGGTCGCGCAACAATCTGCGCGCGCTGGGCTTCTTCAAGGACGTGACCGTCGAGGAAGCCCGCGGCTCGGCTCCGGACCGGTCGATCGTCAACGTCACCGTGCAGGAACAGCCCACCGGCGAACTGTCGGTCGGCGCCGGCTTCAGCTCGGTCGACTCCTTCGTGCTGAACCTGGGCATCACCGAGCGCAACTTCCGCGGACGCGGCCAGAACGTGGTCGCCCGTCTGGAGTGGGGCTCGCTGCGCCAGCAGATCGACTTCCGCTTCACCGAGCCGAAATTCCTCGGTCGTGACCTGCGCGCCGGCTTCGACGCCTTCCACTCGCGCTACGACCTGAGCGAATATTCGTCGTACGACTACCGCTCGACCGGCGGCGGCGTGCGCCTGTCCTATCCGCTGAACGGCTTCACCCTGCTCAGCACCCGCTACTTCCTGAAGTCGGACGAGATCATCGTTCCGTCGGGCTATTGCAGCAGCAGCGGCTCGGGCTCGAACGCCCTGTGCGACCAGGTCGGCTCGTACATCAACTCCTCGGCCGGCTACACCATCCTGGTCGACCGCCGGAATGATCCGGTCCGCCCCACGCGCGGCTGGACGGGCACCCTGCGTCAGGACTTCGCCGGCATCGGAGGCGACGTGAACTATGTGAAGACCGAAGCTGAAGTGTCGGCCTACTGGGGCTTCTCCCCCGCCTGGATCGTCACGGCCCAGGCCTCGACCGGCTATGTCGCCGGCTGGGGCGGGGATCCGATCCGGATCAACGACCGCTTCTTCAAGGGCGGCAACAGCTTCCGCGGCTTCGAAACCGCGGGCATCGGTCCGCGCGACCTGAACACCACCGACGCGCTGGGCGGCAATTTCTACGTCATCGGCACGCTGGAGCTGACGGTCCCCAACTATCTTCCGGAAGAATACGGCATCCGGACCTCGCTGTTCACCGATGTGGGCACCCTGGGCGCGCTGGATGATCGTTACACGGTCACCTCGGCGGGGCTTCCCGACGCCAAGATCGTGGACGAGCTCGAACTGCGTGCGTCGGCCGGCATCAGCATCCACTGGCGTTCGCCGATGGGTCCGATCCGCTTCGACCTCAGCAAGATTATCGGCCAGGAAGACTACGACAAAACCGAAACCTTCCGCTTCTCGACTTCAACCCAGTTCTAACCGCGGGACGAAGTCCCGCTCCAAAGGCCTGACCATGAAACTGTTCGCTATCGGCGCCTTCGCCGTCGCCACCCTCGCCGCCGGAACCGCCTCGGCCCAAGCCCAGGCCCAGCAGCCGGCTCCGCTCACGCACGGACCGGTCCTGGCGGGCGTCTGCATGTACAGCCCGCAAGCCCTGATCACGAACAGCACCGCCGGCCGTTCGCTGGCCACCGGCCTGCAACGCCTCGGTGAAGAAGTGCGTGGCGAGCTGGCCCCGTACGCCGCGACCCTGGAAACCGAAGCCACGGCGCTGCAACAGGGCGGCCAGGCCGCCGATCCGGACGGCTCGCGCGGCCGTGCCTGGCAGACCCGCCTGCAGGAAGCCCAGCAGCTGGAAGAGACCCGCACCAACGAGCTGCGCTACACCGAGCGTCTGCAAACCCAGACGATCGTCAACGCCGCCCGCCCGATCATCACCGCCCTCTATCAGGAGAAGGGCTGCAGCATCCTTCTGGACGGCGGTTCGGTTCTGGCCGTGAACCCGCAGATGGATCTGACCGAAGCCGCGATCCAGCGCCTGAACCAGGCCCTGCCGTCGCTGCCGCAGTTCACGCGCAGCGCCGTGCCGGTCCAGCCGCAGCAATAAGCCTGCGATCCGGAATGCCTGACCCGCGATTTTTCGAGAGCCTGCCGACGCTGGACGTCGCCGGGCTGGCCGAACGGATCGGGGCCGAAGTCTCGCGCGGCGGGGACCGAAAGGTCTCCGCCGTTGCGCCTTTGGGGACCGCCGGTTCGACCGAGGTCGCCTTTCTCGGCGACCGCAAATTCGCTGAACAGCTTAAGGCCACCGCCGCCGGGTGCGTTATCGTTCCGGCCTCCGCCGCCGACCTGGCGCCGGCCTCCGCCGCCGTGCTGGTGTCATCGACGCCCCAGGCCGCCTGGGCGGCGGCGTCACTGCTGTTCCACCGCCCGCATGCGCTCGACAAGGCCGCCGACCCTGTCTTCGCCGTCGAGGACGAGACGGTCGTGCTGGAGCCCGGCGTGGTGCTGGGTCACGGCGCCCGCATCGGCCGCGGCACCCGCGTCGGCGCCAATACGGTGATCGGCCCGGGCGTGCAGATCGGCCGCGACTGTCACATCGGCTCCAACGTCACCATCGGCTTCGCCCTGATCGGCGACCGGGTGAAACTGTATTCCGGCGTTCGCATCGGCGAGCCGGGCTTCGGCGCGGCCGGATCGCGCGTCGGACCGGTCGATGTGCCCCAGCTGGGCCGGGTCGTCATCCAGGACGGAGTCACGGTGGGCGCGAACACCTGCATCGACCGCGGCGCCTATGACGACACGGTCATCGGCGAGAACACCAAGATCGATAATCTGGTCATGATCGCGCACAATTGCACGATCGGCCGCAACTGCCTGATCGCCGCCCACACGGGGATTTCCGGGTCGGTGACGGTCGGCGACGGCGTCATGTTCGGCGGCAAGGCCGGCATCGGCGACCACCTTGCCATCGGCGAAGGCGCCCGGGTCGCGGGCGGCGCCGGGGTGCTGGCGAACATCCCGGCGGGGGAGACCTGGTCCGGTTATCCAGCGAAACCCATTCGACAATTCTTGCGCGAAACGATCTGGGTGTCCAAACAGGCGTCGAAGAAAAAGGACGACAGGGAGTAGAGCCATGGCCGACGAGAACGGCAGCATCGATTACGCCGAGGTGATGCGGCGGCTCCCCCACCGATATCCCTTCCTGCTCGTCGACAAGGCCGAGAATTTCGTGCCCGCGACCTCGATCACCGGGATCAAGAACGTCACGCATAACGAGCCGTTCTTCCCGGGGCATTTCCCGATCGATCCGGTCATGCCGGGCGTGCTGATCGTCGAGGCGATGGCCCAGACGGGCGCCTTGCTGATGTCCAAGACCATGGATGTCGCGGTGGCCGACAAGGTCATCATGTTCATGTCGATCGATGGCGTGCGCTTCCGCAAACCGGCCCGGCCGGGCGACCAGCTGCGCATGGAGGTCAGGGTGACCCGCGCCCGCGGCGACGCCTACAAGTTCCGGGGCGAGACTTTCATCGACGGCAAGCTGGCCGCTGAGGCCGAGTTCATGGCGATGGTCGTGACCGTCGATCAGCCGGCGACCTGATGGCCATCCACCCCACAGCCCAGGTCGATGCGTCGGCCAGACTTGCCGATGGCGTCGATATCGGCCCGTGGAGCATCATCGGGCCGAACGTCGTGCTGGCCGAGGGCGTGCGCGTCGCCAGTCACGTGGTGATCCAGCAGGACACCGCGATCGGCGCCGGCACGACGATCCACCCGTTCTGCGTCATGGGCGGGGACCCTCAGCACGGCGGCTACAAGGGGGAGCCGGTTGCGCTGGAGATCGGCGAGAACAACACCATCCGCGAGCATGCGACCTTCAACCGGGGCACGCCGGGCGACCGCAAGCTGACCACCATCGGCTCGAACAACCTGTTCATGACCGGGGCCCACGTCGGGCACGACTGCATCGTGGGCAGCAACGTGACCTTCGCCAACAACGCCACCCTGGGCGGTCACGCCCGGGTCGGCGACAAGGTCTTCCTCGGTGGACTGGCAGCGGTGCACCAGTTCGGGCGGGTCGGGCAGGGCGCCATCGTCGGCGGCCTGTCGGCGGTGACGCGCGACGTGATCCCCTACGGCTCGGCCTGGGGCAATCACGTGCGCCTGCACGGGCTGAACCTGATCGGCCTGAAACGGAAGGGCTACGGCAAGGACGCCATTCGCCGCCTGCTGGCCGCCTATCGCGACATCTTCGAGGGCGAGGGCCTGTTCTCCGAGCGCCTGACCGAGGCGGCCGCGACCTATGCCGACCTGCCGGAGATCCAGGAGATCGTCGCCTTCATCCGCGAGGACACGCGGCGACCGGTCGCTCTTCCGGAACGCGGATGAGCGGCAAGCTGGCCCTGATCGCCGGAGGCGGGGCCTTGCCCGTCTCGGTGGCGGCGCGCTGCGAGGCCGAGGGCCGGCCGGTGTTCGTGATCCGGCTGGCGGGCTTCGCCGACCCGCATCTGGCCCACTATCCGGGCATCGACGCGGGCATGGCCGAGATCGGCAAGATCCTGTCGGCGATGAAGAAGGCCGGCTGCAAGGCGGTCTGCCTGGCCGGGACGGTCAGCCGGCCCGATTTCAAGACCCTGAAGCCTGACTTCAAGGGCGCGACCGTCCTGCCGGGCATCATCGCCGCTGCCACCAAGGGCGACGACGCCCTGCTGCGCAAGATCCTGTCGGTGTTCGAGGCCGACGGCTACCTGGTCGAGGGTGCCGACGACATCCTGGGCGGAGAGACCCTTCCGGCCGGAGCGCTGGGCCGGGTCCAGCCGAGCGAAGACCAGCTGACCGATCTGCGGAAGGCGCTGTACGTCGCCGAGAAGTCGGGCGAACTGGATATCGGCCAGGGCGCGGTCGTCTGCGACGGCCTGGTGCTGGCCGTGGAGGCCCAGGAGGGCACGGACGCCATGCTGATGCGCGTCGCCAGCCTGCCCGCCGACCTGCGCGGCTCGGCCTCCGTCCGCAAGGGGGCGCTGGGCAAGGCGCCCAAGCCGATCCAGGACCTGCGCGTCGACATGCCGGTCATGGGCGCGCACACCATCGAGATGGCCGCCGCCGCCGGTCTGGCGGGCGTCGGCGGGGTGGCGGGCAAGCTGATCGTCATCGACCGTCCGTCCCTGATCGAAGCCGCCGACCGGCTGGGCCTCTATGTCTGGGGCGAGGACCGATGAGCCGTCCGCTGAAGATCATGCTGGTCGCCGCCGAGGCGTCCGGAGACGCGCTGGGCGCCGGTCTGGCGCAGGCGCTGAAGACCCGGCTGGGCGACGACGTGACCTTCGTCGGCGTCGGCGGGCCCAAGATGGCCGCCGAGGGGGTGGTCAGCCCTTTCGACATCGCCGAACTGTCTATCCTTGGCTGGATCGAGGGGCTGAAGGCCTATGGCGTGGTCAAGCGCCGCGTGGCCGACACCGTGGCCCATGCCGTGGCGGAGAAGCCCGACGCGGTCGTGCTGATCGACAGCTGGGGCTTCACCATCCGGGTGGCCAAGGCGCTGAAAGAGGCGCTGCCGGGCGTGCCCCTGATCAAATACGTCGGGCCGCAGGTCTGGGCCTCGCGGCCGGGCCGGGCCAAGACCCTGGCGCAGTCCGTGGATCACCTGCTGGCGCTGTACGCCTTTGACGCGCCGTGGTTCGAGCGCGAGGGGTTGGCGACAACGGTCGTCGGCTCGCAGGCCCTGCACGTGGACATGAGCGCGGCGGACCCCGCCGCCTTCCGCGCCCGCCGGGGCATCGCGCCGGACGCCGACCTGCTGCTGGTCCTGCCGGGCAGCCGCCCGTCCGAGATCCGGCTGATGACGCCTGTCTATGAGGGCGCGGTGGGGCGGCTGAAGCGCCAGAATCCGGCGCTGGAAGTCGCCGTGGTCGCCGCCGGCACCGTCGCCGAAGACGTGACCGGACGGATCGCCGCCTGGCCCTTCCGCGTGCACCTGGTGTCCGAGGCCGAGAAGTACGATGCGATGAAGGCCGCCACGGTGGCGCTGGCGACCAGCGGCACGGTCTCGACCGAGCTGGCGCTGGCCGGCGCGCCGATGGTGATCGGCTATCGCTTCCAGCCGCTCAGCTACGCGATCATGAAGCCCTTCTTCACGGGCAAGTACGCGACCCTGTTCAATCACGCGGCGGACGAGGAGATCGCCCGCGAGCTGATCCAGAACGACGCCACGCCGGAGAAGGTCGCCGCAGAGGTGAAGCGGCTGCTGGCCGATCCCGAGGCGCGCCGGACGCAGGCCGAGCGGCAGACGGCGGCGCTGGATCTGATGGGCCGCAATGCACCGGACCCGTCCAGCCTGGCGGCCGATGCGGTGCTGCGCGTCATCGCGGCCAGGGCGGGACGCTGAGACCGTGTCGTCGGCGCCCCTGATCCTGATCCCGGGGCTGCTGAACGACGCGGACCTGTGGCGGGACCAGGTCGCCGCCCTGTCGCCGCGCTTCGACGTGCGGGTCGCGGACATCACCCGGGGCGAGACGATGGCGGCGCTGGTCGAGGCCGTCTTCGCGCTGGCCGAGGGACCGGTCGCGGTCGCGGGCTTCTCGATGGGCGGCTATGTGGCCCAGGCCATGCTGATGCACCGTCCGGAGCGGATCGAGCGGCTGGCCCTGCTGGACACCGGGATTCGTCCCGACACGCCCGAGCGCGCCGCCGAGCGGGCGACGCAGACCCGGTTGGCGACAGCGTCCGGCCGGTTCGTCGGGATCGGAGACCGGCTGCTGAGGACCTATATGGCCCCGGACCACGTCGCGAACCCGGAAATGGCCGAGCGGGTCAAGGCGATGACCCAGCGGCTGGGAGCCGAGGTCTTCATCCGCCAGAGCGCCATCGTTCGCGGGGACGGCGAGGCGGCGCTGCGGGCGTATCGCGGGCCGACGCTGGTGTTGTGCGGGGAGGTGGACCAGATCACCCCGCCGGCGGGTCACCGCGAGATCGCCGGGCTGGTCCCGGACGCCGAACTGGTCATCGCGCCGCGTTGCGGCCACCTGACGCCGATCGAGGCGCCGGAGCTGGTCAGCGGGGCGCTGGCCCACTGGATGGAGCGCTGAGCATGGCGCGCGCCCTCAGCCCCCGCCGGGCGGCCGAGGTGCGCGCCGCCGTGCAGATGGCGGTCGGGGCCGCCGCGGCCTTCTATCTGGCCACCGCGCTGAGCCTGCCGCATCCCTACTGGAGCGTGATCTCGGCCATCGTGGTCATCCAGACCAGCGTCGGCGGCGGGGTGGTGGCCGTGGCGCGCGACCGGGCCGTCGGCACCATCGTCGGGGCCCTGATCGGCGGAGCGGTGGCCTTCGTGCGGCCCGAGGGCGTCAGCACCATGGTCGGAGCCCTGGCCCTGTCGACGGCGGGCCTGGCCTTCTTCGCCGCGGGTCGGCCCTGGCTGAAGATCGCGCCGGTGACGGCCGCCATCGTCATCGCCGGCGGCGCGGGGCCCGAGGGACCCGCCTCGCTGGCGCTGGATCGGGTGATGGAGATCCTGACCGGCAGCGGAGTCGGCGTCATCGCCATCCTGCTGCTGTTTCCCCGGCATGCGCGCCAGACCTTCCGGCTGCAGGCGCGGGAGGCGGCGGGCAAGGCCGCGGCCCTGCTGGCGCTGGTCATGCGCGGGGACGCCGCCGACGCGGGCGAACTGGCCCGCAGCCATGCGGACATGAAGAAGCGGCTGGACGCGCTGGGGCAGGCGGCGACCAATGTCATCGACCTGCCGGGCAGCCAGAAGGAGACCGCCGACCGCGCGGCCCTGGTGCGGGCCTTCTGGCGGGTGCGCAGCGACATCGTCATCCTGGGGCGCGGCTTCCAGGCCTCCGGGGCGCTGGACCGTCTGGAGCCGTGGATTCACGCCGCCACGGCCGCCGTGGTCCGTCTCGAGGCGCTGTCGCGGGGCGAGGCGGGGGAGCCGCTGGGCGATCCCGATCCGGTGCTGGCGCTGGGCGGCGGCGAGTCCGACGGCGATCTGGCCCGGGGTGCGGCGGCCATCGGTCTGGCTCACATGCACCGCGATCTCGACGACCTGGGCGAACGTTTCCGCGACCTGCGTCTGGTCTAGACGCGGCGGGGCCGAGGCCACATTCTGGTCCGGAGATCGGGGCTTGCTGAGCCCTCGAAGAGGATTGAGCGATGACCCGCCAGAAAGCCCCCAAGAAGAGCGAGACCATCGAGGTGCGCGTGCCCTACGGCGCCAAGACCGCCTTCGCCGAGCGCTGCCGCGAGAACGGCCAGACGGTCAGCGAAGCCGTGCGGGCCTTCATGGAACGCGAGATCGGCGGCGAGAGGCGGTCGGGGCGGGGCCGGACCCGCCTGTGGCACGCGGTCGCGGCGCTGGCGGCGGGACTGGCCCTGGGCTCCATCGCCGCTCCGTCGCTGGCCCAGAGCGCGCCCGCGTCCCGCGCCGCCTTCGAGCGGCTGGACCGTAACCACGACGGCGTCGTCAGCTATGACGAGTTCCGCCGCTAACGGGTCTAGCGGACCGGCTTGAAGAGCCGTCCGCCGCGCAGGTTCAGCCAGGTCCAGGGCTTGAACAGGCCGGCGCCGGGCTTCCACGACGCGACCACGATCTCGGCCTTGCCGACGATGTTCTCGGCCGGCAGCAGCCCGACGCCGACATCGCCGGGCCAGCGGCTGTCCAGGGAGTTGTCGCGGTTGTCGCCCATCATGAAATACTGGCCCTCGGGCACGACATAGACGCCGGTGTCGTCGCCCGGCAGGCCGGAACCGCGATCATAGGTGAGGTACTGGCGCCCCTCCGGCGTGGTCTCGCGCACTCGCAGCACCTGGACGCCGGAATCATCCTGGTCCTGGACCAGGTTCAGCGGCGTGCGGGGGATGGCGCCGCCGTTCACGAACACCGTTCCGCCCATGACCTGCACCCGGTCGCCGGGCAGGCCGATGACGCGCTTGACCCAGGTCTGCTGCGGCGCGCTGGGGCGGCGGAAGACGACCACGTCGCCCCGCTCGGCCGTGCGGCCGAACAGGCGGCCGTCCGGCAGCGGCGGGTTGAAGGGCAGGGAGGCCCGGCTCCACCCGTAGGCGAATTTCGACACCACCACATAGTCGCCGATCACCAGCCCCGGCTCCATCGATGACGAGGGGATGGTGAAGGGCTGGTACAGGGTCGTCTGGATGGCGGTGGCGGCCAGCAGGCCGATCGCGACCACGCGGACGGTGTCGATCAGTTCGCGGACGGGCCCCTGGGAGGGGCGGAGGGCGGTCTTGGCGTGTTGGGTCATGGGCTCAGCAGACGGCGCCCCACGGGCGGCTTCAACGGCGAAGGCGTCCGGACGCCGGGAAATCGTGTCCGGACAAAGAAAAACGCCGGGGCGCGGGGCCCCGGCGTTCTGTCCGGTAGAGGCGGGATCAGCCGCGGTTTTCGATCGGCACGTAATCGCGCTCGGTCGGGCCGGTGTACAGCTGGCGCGGACGGCCGATCTTCTGGCCCGGGTCGGCCATCATTTCCTGCCACTGGGCGATCCAGCCGACGGTGCGGGCCAGGGCGAACAGAACGGTGAACATCGAGGTCGGGAAGCCCATCGCCGACAGGGTGATGCCCGAATAGAAGTCCACGTTCGGGAACAGCTTGCGCGAGGTGAAGTACTCGTCCTGCAGGGCGACCTTCTCCAGCTCCTTGGCGACGACGAACAGCGGATCGTTCTCGCGGCCCGTGGCGGCCAGCACTTCGTAGGCCGACTGCTGCATGACCTTCGCGCGCGGGTCATAGTTCTTGTAGACCCGGTGGCCGAAGCCCATCAGCTTGAATTTGCGGTCCTTCACGCCCTGGATGAACTCTGGGATCTTGTCCGGGGTGCCGATCTCCTTGAGCATGTTCAGCGCCTCTTCGTTGGCGCCGCCGTGCGACGGGCCCCACAGGCAGGCGATGCCGGCGGCGATACAGGCGAAGGGATTGGCGCCCGACGAGCCGGCCAGACGGACGGTCGAGGTCGAGGCGTTCTGCTCGTGGTCGGCGTGCAGGGTGAAGATGCGGTCCATGGCGCGAACCAGGCGCGGATCGACGTGATAGTCCTCGGCCGGAACGGCGAAGCACATGCGCAGGAAGTTCTCGGCGTACGACAGGTCGTTGCGCGGCGAGATGAAAGGCTGGCCGACGTGGTACTTGTACGCGCGGGCCGCGATGGTCGGCATCTTGGCGATCAGGCGGATGGCCGAGATATTGCGCTGCACCGGATCATGGATGTCCAGGCTGTCGTGGTAGAAGGCTGACAGGGCGCCGACGGTGCCGACCATGATCGCCATCGGGTGGGCGTCGCGGCGGAAGCCTTCGAAGAAGCGGTCGAACTGGGCATGCAGCATGGTGTGCATGGTGATGTTGCGTTCGAAGGCCTCGTATTCCGCGGCTGTCGGCAGTTCGCCGTGCAGCAGCAGGTGGCAGACCTCGATGAAGTTCGACTGCGAGGCCAGCTGGTCGATCGGGTAGCCGCGGTGCAGCAGCACGCCGGCGTCGCCGTCGATGAAGGTCAGGGCCGACTCGCAGGCCGCGGTCGAGGTGAAGCCCGGGTCGTAGGTGAAGGCGTCGGTGCCCGCATAGAGCTTGCGGATGTCGATGACGTCGGGGCCGGTCGAACCCGACAGCACCGGCAGATCCACGGTCTTGCCGGCGTAGTTGAGGGTCGCCGTCCCGGCGGGTTTGGCTTGTTCGGTCATTTCAGCCCCTTGTCAGCGGCAGCCTCGCGCGGGGAGGCGGCGGGCCGCGTTTTGTTTGTAAACGTCACTTAGTCTGTTGCAGCGCATCATCCAAGCGCCCGAGGCTTTCTTCGCGTCCCAGAGCCCCCAACGTTTTCGCGATGTCGGGCGATGCGGCCCCGCCGGTCAGGGCCGCGCGCGTGGCCGGACCGATCTTTCCGAAGCCCACGGCCTCTTCCTCGGCGAAGGCCTTCAACTCGGCCTCGAGGGCGAAAACGTCCCAGCTCGCGAATAGCTTCAGCCGGTCGCGCAGGCGTCCGATGCGCTCGCCGGACTCGCCGGACAGCAGGCCTTGGCCCTTTTCGTCGATGGCGAGGGGGCGGGTCTTCAGCACGAAGGCGGTCTGGTCGGCCAGTTCGAGAATGCTCTTGGCGCGGTCCTTCACGAACGGCATGGCCCGCAGTAGGCGGGCTTCGTCGTCGGGGCCGAGCGTGTGGCCGCGCGACAGGTGGACGTCCAAGGTCAGCTTGGCCAGCCGGTCGTCCTGGGCGAGCCGGATCCAGTGGCTGTTGACGTGGGCCAGCTTGTCGAAGTCCAGCCGCGCGGGCGCCTTGCCGACGCCGCCCAGGTCGAACCAGGCCTGGGCCTGTTCATCGGAGAACAGTTCGTCGTCGCCGTGGGCCCAGCCGAGGCGGGCCAGGTAGTTGCGCATGGCCTCGGGCAGATAGCCCATCTCGGCGTATTCGTGCACCGCCTGGGCCCCGTGCCGCTTGCTGAGCTTGGCGCCGTCCGGGCCGTGGATCAGGGGGATGTGGGCGAAGGTCGGCCGGGTCCAGCCCAGGGCGTCATAGATCAACGATTGACGAGCGGCGTTGTTCAGGTGGTCGTCGCCGCGGATGACGTGGGTCACGCCCATGTCGTGGTCATCGACCACCACGGCCAGGTTGTACGTCGGGGCGCCGTCCGACCGCAGGATGACCAGATCGTCCAGCGATGCTGTCTCCCAGCGCACCGAACCCTGCACCGCGTCGTCCACGACGACGGGCGCGTCCGCCGGGCGGCGGAAGCGTACGGTGTGCGGCTTCAACAGGTCATCGACCGTGGGCGTCCGGTCGCGCCACGGCGACTCGAAGGGGCGGCCCTCGGCCTTGGCCTGGTCACGCAGGGCGCCGGTCTCTTCGGCGGTCAGGAAATCCCGGTAGGCGTGGCCGGTCTCCAGCAGGATGTTGGCGACCTCGCGGTGACGGTCGGCGCGCGCGAACTGGAACACCGGCTCCTCGTCGGCGAACAGCTCCAGCCAGGCCATGCCGTCGAAAATGGCCTTCACGGCCTCGTCGGTCGAGCGCTCGCGGTCAGTGTCCTCGACGCGCACGAGAAACTTCCCGTTGTGTCGCCGCGCATACAAATAGTTGAAAAGCGCCGTCCGGGCGCCCCCTATGTGCAGGAAGCCGGTGGGCGAGGGGGCGAAGCGGGTGACCACTTCGGAAGTCGGGGCGGAAGAGGAGGTCATTTCAGGTCGGTCCGATCGGGCCGCCCTTATACCCCCGCCTGCCGCAAAGCCTAGCGCCCGGGTGAGGGTCGCGGGTTTCCTGCGCGCCCAGGTCAAGGCCCAGACCCTGCGCTGGCGACTGTGGACGCCGGTGGCGTTCGGCGCGGGCTGCGCGACCTATTTCGCCTTCAAGGCCGAGCCGCCGCTGTGGCCGCTGCTGGCTTTCGCGGGTCTGGCTTCGCTGGCTTGGCTCATGGGGCGGCGGCTGCATGCGGCGCGGGTGGTCAGCCTGTGCCTGCTGATGCTGGCCTGTTTCGCCCTCGGACTGGCGGCCGCCAAGCTGCGCACCGCCGCCGTCAGCGCGCCCATAGCGCCCGCCATGGACGGGCCGACGGTGATCGAGGGCTGGGTGGTGGATGTCGACAGCCCCGGCGCGGCGGGGCCGCGCATCATCGTCGCCCCGGTGCGCATCCGCGGGCTTGAGCCGGAGCAGACGCCCGTGCGTATCCGCGCGACGGTGAAGGGCGTGGCGCCCGAGCCCGGCGAGGCCGTGCGCCTGTTCGCCATCCTCAATCCGCCGCCCGCGCCCGCCAGCCCCGGGGCCTATGATTTCGGCCGCACGGCCTTCTTCCAGAGGATCGGCGGGGTGGCGTTCACGCTCGGCGAGACGCGGACGGCGGTCCTGTCCGAGGCCCCGTGGCGGCTGCGCCTGGTGATGTGGGTCAACGCCATGCGCTTCGACCTGGCCCAGCGGATCGTGGCCCGGCAGGGCGAGCGCGCGGGCGGTGTGGCGGCGGCCATGACCACGGGCCACGAGGCCTGGCTGGATCCCGTCGAAGTCGACGTCATGCGCGATTCCGGGCTGGCGCACATCCTGTCGATCTCGGGCCTGCACATGGCGGTGGTGGGCGGCTTCGCCTTCTTTCTGGTGCGGCTGCTGATCGCGGCCTGGCCGTGGCTGGCGCTGCGCGTGCCGGGCAAGAAGGCGGCGGCCGTCGCGGGCCTGCTGGCGGTCGGGACCTATCTGGTGGTGTCGGGCGCGCCGCCGCCGGCGGAGCGGGCCGCGGTGACCGCCTCCATCGCCTTCCTGGCGGTCCTGCTGGACCGGCAGGCGATCACCATGCACGCGCTGGCGGTGGCGGCCCTGGTGGTCCTGCTGCTCCAGCCCGAGGCCATCGTCACGCCCGGCTTCCAGATGTCCTTCGCGGCCACGGCGGCGCTGGTCGCCCTGGTGGAGGCCTGGCCGCACCGTCCCAGGGAGATTTCGACGCCGTGGCCGATCCTGATGGTGCAGCGGACGGGCGCCTGGGTCGGGGCGGCGGTGCTGGCCAGTCTGGTGGCGGGCGCGGCGACAGGGCCGTTCGCCATGCAGCATTTCAACCGCTCGGCCATGTACGGACTGGCGGCCAATCTGGCGACGGCGCCGCTGTCGGACTTCCTGATCATGCCCGCCCTGGCCCTGGGCGCCCTGCTGGAGCCGATCGGGCTGGGCGCGCCCTTCCTGTGGCTGGCGGCGCGGGGCATCGACCTGATGCTGGCCATCGGTGAACGGGTTGCGGGTTTGCCGGGCGCGGTGCGGACCATCGCCAGCGCGCCGGACATCGTCCTGCCCATCGCCTTCCTCGGGGTGCTGTTCTGCTGTCTCTGGAGAGGGCCGCTGCGGTGGCTGGGCCTGCCGTTGGCCTGCGCGGTGCTGATCTGGCCGCGCGACCCGGCGCCGGACCTGTGGATCGGCGACGCCGGCACGCAGGCGGCCTTTGTTCAGGACCGGCAGGCCATGATCGTCCGGCCCGGCGTGCGCCAGTTCGCGGTCGATGTCTGGACCCGGCGGCGGGGGCTGCAGGCGGTGGATCGGCCCGCGGAGCGCTGGACCTGCGGCCGGTTTTCCTGCGCGCCGGAGACCTCCGGTCCCGTAGCCCTGTGGTGGGGCCGCCGCGCGCCGTCGGCGGAGCAGCTGGACGCCCTGTGCCGGTCAGCGCCGGTCGTCAGTGTGCGGGGCGAGCTGGCCGCGCTTCCGCCGTCCTGCGAAGAGCGGCTGGTGCTGGACGGGCTGGACTACGCCCGGGGCGGGGCGGTGGAGCTGAAACGCGAAGGGCCCGCCGCGGCGAACCGCTGGCGAGCCCTGTGGGTATCAGATGTGCGTGGCGATCGGCCGTGGAGCCGGTTCAGCGACGCGCTTAGTGATACCGGCGGATGAGGCCGACCAGCTTGCCTTGCACGGCGACCTGGTCCGAGCCGTAGATCTTGGTCTCGTAGTTGCGGTTGGCGGGCTCCAGCGCGATGGAGGCGCCCTTCTTGCGCAGGCGCTTCAGCGTGGCCTGTTCGCCTTCGACCAGGGCCACGACGATCTCGCCGGACGAGGCGTTCTCGGTCGATTTGATGATCACCAGATCGCCGTTGAGGATGCCGGCCTCGATCATCGAGTCGCCCTCGATCTCGAGCAGATAGTGTTCGCCCGAGCCCAGCATGGCCTCCGGCACCGGATAGCGGGCGGTCTCGTGCTCGATGGCGTCGATGGGCGTGCCCGCCGCGATCTTGCCCATCAGCGACAGTTCGCGGGTGTCGTTGGCCGGTTCGGCGGCCTGGGGGCGTCCGCCGCCCTCGATCACGCCGGGCTTGAAGCCCGCATGACCGCGCGGCGCGCCCTGCGTCGCCTGTTCCGGCAGCTTGGTGACCTCCAGCGCCCGCGCCCGGTGAGCGAGGCGGCGGATGAAGCCCCGTTCCTCCAGCGCCGTGATCAGGCGGTGGATGCCCGACTTGGACGCCAGATCCAGCGCCTCCTTCATCTCGTCGAAGGACGGAGACACGCCGGTCTCCTGAATCCGCTCGTGGATGAACATGAGCAGTTCGTGCTGTTTGCGCGTGAGCATGACGTCCTCGAGGCGAATCCGGTTTCCAGAACGCTAGCGGAACAAACCGCAAACGTCCAGAAACTGTTCCTGAGGTGTTCCGGTTAAGGCAGGGTTACCGTGAAGTTGGATTGCACTTTCATTGCTGGTCGGCTTTTGCGAGCATCGGGCTATCAGACGGTGTCTTGGAGCGCGTGATGATCCCCCCTCTGCCGACTAACGAGGAGACCAACGATCTCTTCGAGGAGGTCGCGATCAGGTTCAGTCTCGCCTACGGTGTCCCGATGACCGAGGCGGAGGCTGCGGTTCGGCAATACTACGGCGCTGTCGAGTCCTCGTGGGGCGACGATTATTTTCACCACGAGGGTGCGCGGGCCCTCGTGTGGGAAACGCATACGCTCGCCGTGGAGGGGCTGGCTTGGGGTACGCCGCAGTGGCATGCCGCACGACAGGCTTGGCATCAGTCGACAAGCCCGCTCCCTGAGGGCATTGAGCGGCTGTCGGCTGATCAGCGTAGGGTGACGCTTGATCGCCGGGAGGCGTTCGATCGGAAGCGTCGGGGCCTCGGCGAGGGTTGGCTTCCCGGCCGCTAACCCAACAACACCCGCGTCGCCGCTTCCACGTCGTCCTGACGCATCAGGCTTTCGCCGACGAGGACGGCCTGGGCGTGGGCGTCGGAGACCTGCTGCACATCGTCCGGGGTGAAGATGCCGCTCTCGGCCACCAGCAGGGCGCGGACCGGGCTGAGCATGGCGAGGCGTTCGGTGGTCTCCAGATCGACCTCGAAGGTCCGCAGCGACCGGTTGTTCACCCCGACCAGGTCGCCGCCCAGCTTGCAGGCGCGGGCCATCTCGGCCTCGTCGTGGGTCTCGATCAGGGCGTCCATGCCGAAGCGTTCGGCCTCTGACAGCAGTTCAGCGGCCAGCGTGTCGTCGATCATGGCCAGGATGATCAGGATGCAGTCGGCGCCCAAGGCCCGGCTCTCGGCCACCTGCCAAGGATCGACCAGGAAGTCCTTGCGCAGGCAGGGCAGGGCGACCGCGTCGCGGGCGGCGGCCAGATAGGCGTCGTCGCCCTGGAAGCTGGGGCCGTCGGTCAGGACCGAGAGGCAGGTCGCGCCGCCGCGCTCATAGGCTTTCGCCAGCGCCGGCGGATCGAAATCGGCGCGGATCAGGCCCTTGGACGGGCTGGCCTTCTTGATCTCGGCGATCAGGGCCGGTCGGCCGGTCTCCACGACATGGCTGTCCAACGCGGCGCGGAAGCCGCGCGGGGCGGAGGCCAGGGCGGCCCGCGCCTCGACCGCGTCCTGTGACAGGGCCGCCTTGCGGGCGGCGACGTCCTCGCGCTTGTAGGCGGCGATGCGGTCCAGCACGTCGGTCACGCCGGCTCCTCTTCCTCGATGGGGGTGTTGGTGGCGGCGACCAGTTCGGCCAGGGCGTTGGCGGCGCGTCCGTCGTCGATGACGGCGGCGGCCAGACGCGCGCCCTCGGCCAGATCGGCGGCCTTGTCGGCCACCACCAGCCCGGCGGCGGCGTTCAGCAGCACCACGTCGCGATAGGCGCCCTTGGCCCCGTCCAGCAGGGCGGTCAGGGCGGCGGCGTTCGCCTCGGCGTCGCCGCCGCGGATGGCAGAGAGGTCGTGGCGGGCCAGTCCGGCGTCCTCGGGCGTGACGGTGAAGCGGCGCACGGCGCCGTCCTTCCATTCCGCCACCTCGGTCTCGCCGGTGACGGTCAGTTCGTCCAGGCCCTGGCCGTGCACGGTCCAGGCCCGCACGGCGCCCAGCCGGCCCAGCACCTCGGCCAGCGGCTCCAGCAGGCGGGGATCGTAGACGCCCATCACCTGCCGCTTCGCCTGGGCCGGATTAGACAGCGGGCCCAGCAGGTTGAACACGGTGCGGAAGCCGATCTCGGCCCGCACCGGCCCGACGTGGCGCATGGCGCCGTGGTAGGAGGGGGCGAACAGGAAGGCGATCCCCGCCCGGTCCAGCGCGCGCAACTGCTGGGCCTGGCCGGCCTGCAGATTGACCCCCAGCACCGCCAGCACGTCGGAGGAGCCGGACTTCGAGCTCAGCGCCCGGTTGCCGTGCTTGGCGACCTTCAGGCCCGCGCCCGCCAGCACCAGCGCCGCCGCCGTGGAGATGTTGAAGGTGTGCTGGCCGTCGCCGCCGGTGCCGCAGGTGTCGATGACATCCCAAGGGTGATCCAGCGTCAGGGCCGCCTCGCGCATGGCGGTGGCGAAGGCCGCGATCTCGCCCACCGTCTCGCCGCGGATGCGCAGGGCGGTGACGGCGGCGGCGACCTGGGCCGGGGTCGGCTCGCCGCGCAGGCAGGCGGCGAAGAAGGCGTGCGCCTCGGCGTCCGACAGGGTCTTGCCGTCGACCAGCTTGGCCAGCAGGGGCTTGAAGGTGTCGGCCACCTCAGACCATCGCCCGGCGCTTCACGCCCGCGAGGTCCAGGAAGTTGGCCAGCAGGTCGTGGCCGTGTTCGGTGGCGATCGATTCCGGATGGAACTGCACGCCGTGAATGGGGCGGGTCTTGTGGGCCAGGCCCATGATCTCGCCGTCGGCGGTCCAGGCGGTGACCTCCAGCACGTCCGGCAGGGTCTCCCGCTTCACCGCCAGCGAGTGGTAGCGCGTGGCCGTGAACGGCGAAGGCAGGCCGCGGAACACGCTCTTGCCCTCGTGAAGGATCGGCGAGGTCTTGCCGTGCATCAGGGCCTTGGCGCGGATCACATCGCCGCCGAACGCCTGACCCATCGCCTGATGGCCCAGGCAGACGCCGAAGATCGGCATGTCCAGCGGCGCGGTGTCGATCAGGGCCAGGCAGACGCCGGCCTCGTTGGGCGTGCACGGACCGGGCGACAGCAGCACGGCCTCGGGCTTCAGCGCCCAGGCCTCGGCGGCGGTCAGGTCGTCGTTGCGCACGACGCGCGTCTCCGCGCCCAACTCCGCCAGGTAGTGGACGAGGTTGTAGGTAAAGCTGTCGTAGTTATCGACGACGAGGATCATGACTTGGCTTCTAGGGACTACGGCCCGCCGCGCCAAGCGCCCAAGGCGTCTCAGGAGGCCGGTAAGATTGCGTTAACCGTATTGGATCGAATTGGGACTCTTCGAACGGGGAGGCTCGAATGGCCGACGGCATCCAGAAGGCGCGTATCCTGCTGACCGATCCCGCGGCGACGCGGAGCAGCCCATGGCCCGCGCTCGGCGCGGCGGCCCTGGCCGCGACGGCGGCGGTGCTGATGGCCGGGGTGATGATCCTCGGGCCGGGCGTCCGCTTCCAGGACGCACCGCCGATCGATCAGGCCCTGTTGCCGAACGGATAGCGCCAGGCTTCGTCCGCCGCCCGCATGGGCGCGCGCGCCTTGGCCCGGGTTTCGGCATATTCCGCCGCCGGATCGCTGTCGGCGACGACGCCGGCGCCCGCCTGCACATGGATCTTGCCGTCGGCGAACAGGGCGGTGCGCAGGACGATGCAGATGTCCGCCTCGCCGCCCGCCGAGATATAGCCCACGCCGCCGCCGTAGCCGACGCCGCGCTTCACCTCTTCCAGCTCGTCGATGATCTCCATCGCCCGCACCTTCGGCGCGCCCGACAGGGTGCCGGCGGGCAGGGCGGCCAGCAGGGTGTCGACCGCGTCCAGTTTGGGATCGGCCATGCCCTGCACATCCGAGACGATGTGCATGACCGAGCTGTAGCGCTCGACCTTGAAGCTTTCGGTGACCTCGACCGTGCCCGGCGCGGACACCCGGCCCACGTCGTTGCGGCCCAGGTCCAGCAGCATCAGGTGCTCGGCCCGCTCCTTGGGATCGGCCAGCAGCTCGGCCTCCAGCGCCCGGTCGGCCTCGGGCGTCTCGCCGCGCGGACGGGTGCCGGCCAGCGGACGGATGGTCACCCGGCCGTCCTTCAGCCGGACCAGGATCTCCGGGCTGGACCCGGCCAGCTGGAAGTCGCCGAAGTCGAGGAAGAACAGATAGGGCGAGGGGTTCTGACGTCGCAGGGCGCGGTAGAAGGCCAGCGGGTCCGCGTCCCACGGCGCCGAGAAGCGGTGGCTGAGTACGACCTGGAAGATGTCGCCGGCGGCGATGTACTCCTTGGCCCGGGCGACCATGACGCCGAAGGCGGCTTCATCGACCGGCGAGACAAAGGCGGGGCCGGCGGCTTCGACCGGCGCGGGCAGGGCGGGCAGGGGCGTGCGCAGGTCGGCCTCGAACCGGTCCAGACGCTCGACGGCGGCGTCCCAGGCGGCGCGGGCGTCCTGTCCGCTGTCCGGATAGGCGGCCGAGACCAGGACGATCTCGTGCTTCACCGAATCGAAGATGCCGACGATGGCGGGACGGGTCAGGACCGCGTCGGGCAGATCCAGCGGGTCCGGGTTGGGCGCGCCCAGCGGCTCCAGCAGGCGGACCATGTCGTAGCCGAACACTCCGAACAGGCCCGCGGCCATGGGCGGCAGGTCCTCGGGCAGTTCAAAGCGCGAGGCGGCCATCAGGGCGCGCAGCGAGGCCAGCGGATCCTCGCCGTCGGGAGTGTAGCGGTCGGCCGCGATATCCGCGCCGCGGGCCGTCTCCGGCCGGCGGTCGCGGCAGCGCCAGACGACGTCGGGCTCACGCGTGATGATCGAGTAACGGCCGTTGACGGCGCCGCCCTCGACCGACTCCAGCAGGAAGGCGTGGGACCGGCCCCGCCCGACCTTCAGAAAGGCGGAGACGGGAGTCTCCAGATCATCGACCAGCCGGCGGACGACCACCTGCGGCCGGCCCGAGGACCAGCCGTCGCGGAAGTCGGAGAAGGCGGCGGCGGAGAGGTCCGCCGTCGTCATTGCGCCGGGGCGGGGGCCGGACCGCGCGGAGCGGCGGCTCCAGCGGCGCCGCCGGCCGGGGTCGCCGGGGCGACTTCCGACAGGCCCAGGGCCAGGCGGGCCTGCGGTTCGCTGAAGGTGGCGTTCACGCGGGCCGCGGCGGCCTTGATCGCGGCCTCGCCGACGGCGTTCAGGTTGTCCCCGGCCATACGGGCCCGGAACTGGTCCGCGGGGCCGGCGGCCAGGGTCGGGTTGGGCGCCGTGATCGCTTCCGTACGGCCGATGACGAAGCTGTCGGCGGCCTGCTGCTGGGAGAAGACCTGGCCGCGCGGCGTGGAGAACAGGCCCTGGACGACGCCCTGGCCCGCGGACTGGTCCTGGGCGCCGATGTTGGCGGCGGTCTGCAGCGTGGCGCCGGCCGAGCGGGCGACGGCGGCCATGTCCTCGCCGCCGCGGATGCGGCCGGCCAGGGCGTTGGCGCGGGCGTTGAGCAGGCGGTTGTTCTCGCGGGCGATCCAGTTGGCGGCCAGTTCGGAGCGGAAGCTGGGGTTGCTCAGCGAGGGCAGGGCCGGGGGCACGATCTCGTTGATCCGGACGACGAAATATTCGCCCTGACCGGCTTCCATGACTTCGCTCTCGCCGTTGCGGCCGAGTTTCCACATCGCTTCCAGCAGTTGGGGCGGGGCGCGGAAGTTCGGCTGCTGAATGCTGCGGCCGTCCTGGGTCACCTGCGGCACGGCGAGGATGCGGGCGCCGACCTCGGTGACCGCGGCTTCCAGCGTCTTGCCGTCCTTGCGCGCCTTGTCATAGGCCTCGACGCGCCGATAGACGGCGGCGCGGCGGTCTTCCTGGCGCAGTTCCTCGACGACCTGGGCGCGGACGTCCGCGAGCGTCGAGGGGCGGCCCGGCTTCACGCCGGTCAGCTTGGCGACGACGAAGCCGACGCGCGCCTGGACGGGGTCGGACACCTGGTCCGGGGTCATGCCGAACACGGCGGCGGCCACGGCCGGATCGGTCACGGCCGTGCGCGGGCGATCGGTGAAGGCCGAGGGCGCCAGGTTGTTGGCCTGGCCGACGGCTTCCGGCGTCTGGCCGGCGCGCAGGGCGGCGGCGATGCGGTCGGCCACGGCCTTGTTCGGCGCGGTCAGGGTCACGAAGGTGCGGGTTTCCGGTTGCGACAGGGCGTCGCGGCGGAAGTTGAAGCGTTCCTGGATACGGGCGTCGGTGATCTCGCCCTGACCGTCGGCCGGGCTGTCGAACAGCACCACCGAGGCGCTGCGGAATTCCGGCAGGCGCAGCTGGGCGGCGTTCTGCTGGATGAAGGTGTTGAGCTGGGCGTCGGTCGGCGCGGCGGCCGAGCCGGCCATGGCCTGGGTCACGGCGAACCAGCGACCGTCGCGGGTCTCCAGCGCCTGGTTGGCCAGGACGGCGCCGTAGATGCGCGGCAGGCGCACGCCGGCGCCGATGGCCGAGCCGTAGTGGCGGGTCACGATCTCGTCGCGCATCTCGTTCTCGAAGCGCTCGGGCGTGGCGTTGTTCTGCTGCAGGGCGGCGACGTAGGCGCCCTGGTCGAAGCGGCCCGTGACCGAATCGAAGAAGGCGGGGACCTGACGAATCTGACGCAGGACCAGTTCCTTGCCGGGGCGGATGCCGACCTTGTCAGCCCACGACATGAAGCCGAGGCGCTCGGACTGCTGGGCCAGATAGGCCGGGAGCTGCCCGCCGCCGACCAGGTCCTCGAACGTCAGGGGGCGACCGGCCTGTTCCTGGGCCTGATTGCGGATGCGGTCCAGGTCGGCGCGGAACTCCGGCGCGTCGATGCTGCGCTCGCCCGCCGAAATCACATGCTTGGGCCCGAAGCTCGACAGCAGGTCCGGCATCTGCGAGCCGCCAGTGACCAGCAGGCCCACACCCAGCAGGACGAGCAGGCCGATGGCCCACTTGGACTTGGCGAATTTGCGGAACGCGGTGAGCATGGTCGGTCCTGAACGGAAGGGCGGCGAGAATGGCCACCTCGGCCTATAGGGCGTGAGGGGCCAGCACGGCAAGACGATGGCGACGCTTCGTCTGTTCGCGCATCTTGGCTTGGCCGCCGTCCCCGCCTAGAGAAGCGCGCATGAAACAATCCGTGAAGCTGGTCGCAGGAAACTGGAAGATGAACGGGCTGGGCGCGAGCCTGGCCGAGGCGGAGGCCCTGCGCAGCGCGCTGGAGGCCGAACCGGCGGCCTGCCGGGTCGCCCTGTGTCCGCCCGCCACCCTGGTCGATCGCCTGGCCGCCGTCTGTGCAGGTGGCCCCGTCGAGGTCGGCGGACAGGACTGCCGCGCCGAGACCTCCGGCGCCTACACCGGCGACATTTCCGCCGCCATGCTGAAGGACGCCGGCGCGAGCCTGGTCATTCTCGGCCACTCCGAACGCCGTCAGGGCCATGGAGAGACCGACGCCCTGGTGCTGGCCAAGGCCGAGGCGGCGCTGGCCGCTGGCCTGTCGCCGATCGTGTGCGTCGGCGAGACCCTGCAACAGCGCGAGGCGGGGCAGGCGGTCGCGGTCGTGCGCGACCAGGTCATCCATTCCCTGCCGCTGGCGCTGGCCGGTCAGGCGTTCGCTGTAGCCTATGAGCCCGTCTGGGCCATCGGCACCGGCCTGACCCCGACGCTGGAGCAGATCGAGGAGGTCCACCGGGCCGTCCGCGCCGCGATGATCGAACGCCTGGGCCTGGCCGCCGCCACGCCGCCGATCCTGTACGGCGGCTCGGTCAAGCCGGACAACGCCCGCGACATCCTGTCGACGCCCGAGGTCGGCGGCGCCCTGGTCGGCGGCGCCTCGCTGAAGGCCGCGGACTTCCTGGGCATCATCCGCGCCGCCTGACTGGAGGCGGGTGATCAGCGGGCGGCTGCGGCCGTCGGCGAACCCCTCGTCCCTGGCCACCAACCCCATCCCTCGCGCCGTCGTTGCCCACCGCACACAACGATGATAGACGCCGCCGCTTGATCGGCGCGGGTTTGCGCCACACATATCGGCTGCCATGCTCCAGATCATTCTCCTCGTCGTCATGATCCTCATCTCGCTCGCGCTCGCGGGCGTGGTCCTGCTGCAGCGCTCCGAAGGCGGCGCGCTGGGCATGGGCGGAGGTCCCTCGGGCTTCATGACCGCGCGCGGAGCGGGCAATCTGCTGACCAAGACCACCTGGGTCCTGGCCTTCCTGTTCTTCCTCTGCGCCCTGTCGCTGACGATCCTGGGCAATGTCGAACGGTCGAACCGGTCGATCGTGGACGCCGACGCCGTCGGCGAACTGGCCGCTCCGCCGCCGTCGGCCACGCCGGGCGCCGCCGCCGCCGATCCGGCGACCCCGGCCCAACCGGCCGCCCCGTCGATGCAGGACCTCGAGTCGAGCCTGTCCGGCGCTTCGGCGGCCCCGGCTCCCGCCCCGGCCCAGCCGGCGCCCGCTCAGTAAGGATGGGCGGGGACCTTCTCCCCGCCTTCCTCTCCCGCCCTCAAAGTCTTCGCAGTTCAGGGTCGCGTTTCACGCGACCCTTCTTCCACATGTTTGCGCGGTCGCCGCTGATCCGGCGGACCGAATCAGCGGTAAGGTGATCTCCCATGGCCCGTTACGTGTTCATCACTGGCGGCGTGGTTTCCTCCTTGGGAAAAGGCCTCGCTTCCGCCGCTCTCGGCGCGCTTCTGCAAGCGCGCGGCTACAAGGTTCGCCTTCGTAAGCTCGATCCCTATCTGAACGTCGATCCGGGCACGATGAGCCCGTATCAGCACGGCGAGGTCTTCGTGACCGACGACGGGGCCGAGACCGATCTCGACCTGGGCCACTATGAGCGCTTCACCGGCGTGTCGGCCGCCCGGTCCGACAACATCACGACCGGCCGCATCTATTCGACCATCCTCGAGAAGGAGCGCCGGGGCGACTATCTGGGCGCTACGGTGCAGGTGATCCCGCACGTCACCGACCAGATCAAATCCTTCTGCCTGACGCCGGCCGTGACCGATGACGGCGAGGATGTGGACTTCGTGCTGGTCGAGATCGGCGGCACGGTCGGCGACATCGAGGGCCTGCCGTTCTTCGAGGCCATCCGCCAGCTGGGCCAGGACCTGCCGCGCGGCCAGTCGTGCTTCGTGCACCTGACCCTGCTGCCCTTCATCAAGACCGCCGGCGAGATGAAGACCAAGCCGACGCAGCACTCGGTCAAGGAGCTGCGCTCGATCGGCATCCAGCCCGACATCCTGCTGTGCCGCTGTGAATTCCCCATCCCGGCCGAGGAAAAGCGCAAGATCGGCCTGTTCTGCAACGTGCGCGAAAGCGGCGTCATCCAGGCGATGGACTCGGCCGACATTTACGCCGTGCCGCTGGACTACCACCGCGAGGGGCTGGACGCGGAAGTCCTGGCCCACTTCGGCATCACCGACGCCCCGGCGCCCGACCTGTCGCGCTGGCAGGAGATCGCCCGTCGCCGGCTGCAGCCCGACGGCGAGGTCACCGTGGCCGTGGTCGGCAAGTACACGGTCCTGAAGGACGCCTACAAATCCCTGATCGAGGCGCTGCACCACGGCGGCGTGGCCAACAACGTCAAGGTCAACATCGACTGGGTCGAGGCCGACACCTTCGAGGGCGACCCCGAGGCCTGCGAGGCCCGGCTGCAGGGCGCGCACGCGGTGCTGGTGCCCGGCGGCTTCGGCGAACGCGGCTCGGAAGGCAAGATCGAGGCGGCCCGCTTCGCGCGGGTGCGCAACATCCCCTATTTCGGCATCTGCTTCGGCATGCAGATGGCGGTGATCGAGGCGGCGCGGAACCTCGCCGGCTATCCCAAGGCCTCCTCCACCGAGTTCGGCCCCACGACCGAGCCGGTCGTCGGCCTGATGACCGAATGGACCCAGGGCAACCAGCGCGTCCTGCGCCAGCAGGGCGGCGACCTGGGCGGCACCATGCGCCTGGGCGCCTATGAATCGACGCTCAAGCCGGGATCCAAGATCGCGGAGATGTATGGTTCGACCACCATCAGCGAACGGCACCGCCACCGCTATGAGGTCAACATCAACTACCGCGAGGCGATCGAGCAGAAGGCCGGGCTGGTCTTCGCCGGCCTGTCGCCGGACGGCGTCCTGCCCGAGACCGTCGAGCGCACCGACCACCCGTGGTTCATCGGCGTCCAGTATCACCCGGAGCTGAAGAGCCGGCCGTTCGCGCCGCACCCCCTGTTCGCCGGCTTCATCGCCGCGGCTGTGGTGCAGAGCCGGCTGGTCTAGGCTTCGGACCGATCCAGCGGCGCCGGACCTTCGGCGGAGGCGGCCAGCTTCAGGCTCTCAAACGGCTGGCGGACGCGGCAGCGGATGCAGGTCTGCATGCCGGGCAGCGCGCGGCTGTCGACGAAGATGTGACCCCTGATCCTGCAGCGTAGCGACTGGAACATGCTCTATCCCGGATTGGGATAACCATGTTTCATCCGATGCGAAGCTACAAGAAAAACATAGATTTCCGACACTTATAGGTCGAATCTCGTCATGCCTGCAACGCTAGGAGGGCGAAGCTGGCCAGCCAGTGCTCGCCCATATAGTCGCCGGTGACGTGGGGCAGGGCGGCGTCCAGGTGGGTCGCGGCGGCCCGACCGGCGATGACGGCGCGGATGTCGTCTTCAGGAAGGGCCGAGGCGATCTCGCGCCAGCACCAGGCCCGGCTCAGGTTCAGTCCGTCCAGGTGGGCGATCTTCCCGTCCGACCGGTCGCTGACGCTGGCGGGCGTGAAGAGGGTCGCCGGCTTCTGTGATCCGACCTTCGGCAGGAAGGCGTTGAACCAGTCCCGGAAAGCCTCGGGCGCCATCACCCGCCGCATCAGGGCGGCCTCCATGAGGGCCGGGGACAGGAACTCGTCCTGCGACGGCTCCCACGCCTGACAGTCGCGGTCGTCCGCATGCCAGGCCAGCGCCTTCTCGCGGCACAGGGCCGCCAGCGCCGGATCGTTGGTCTCGGCCCAGTCCAGCGTCAGCCGCAGGGCGAAGGCGGTGTTGTAGTGGGTCCCGACCCGCACCGGATAGCCGGCGAGCGGCAGGAAGGCGTGGAAGCGGTCGGCGAAGGCCCGCGCCAGCGGACGCAGGGTGGCGGCGCGGCGGCGGCCGTCCTCGCTGTCGTGCCGGTCCATCTCGGCGGCCAGCATCAGCAGCCAGCCCCAGCCGTAGGGACGCTCGAAGCCCCGGCTGGACGGCTGGGCCAGATAGGCGGCCTCGGCGGCGACGTTGTCCGGGGTGAACAGCTCGTTCGCCAGCGCCCAGATCCGCGGCGCCTCGGGATTGTTCGGGTACAGCCGCAGCAGGGTGAACAGGGTCCACCAGCCGTGGACGCAGGAATGCCAGTCGAAGCTGCCGAAGAAGATCGGGTGCAGGTCGCGCGGACCTCGCACGTCGCGCCTGCCGGTCATCACGTGATCCAGCTTGTTCGGATACTCGAGGGTGACGTGCCCCAGCGCGGCGGAGGCGAAGCGGGAGGCGGTGGCCGCGTCGAGGGTGTGGGTCATCTCAGAACCGGAAGGCGAGGGCGTACATCAGCCCGATATTGACGATCAGCATGATCACGGCGGTGGGAAGCTGGGCCCGGATCACCCCGTTCAGGGCGGCGTTGCGGTCGGGCAGCTCCAGCAGGTTGGCGGGCACCACGTTGAAGTTGGCGGCCATGGGCGTCATCAGCGTCCCGCAGAAGCCGGCCAGCATGCCGATGGCGCAGACGATGGCCGGATTGCCCCCGAACTGGTGCACCACGATGGGCAGGCCGATGGCGGCGGTCATCACCGGGAAGGCGGCGAAGGCGTTGCCCATGACCACGGTGAACAGGGCCATGCCCAGGCAGTAGGCGATCACCGCCAGCAGGGGCGTGGTCAGGGGGACGGTCTGGCTGACCAGCTGGCCGACCACCCCGCCCACATCGGCGGCCAGGAAGACCGCGCCCAGCGAGGCCAGCATCTGGGGCAGCAGGGTCGCCCAGCCGATGGAGTCCATCAGCCGGCGGCCTTCCTGCACCGGGGCCAGGACCGGCGGACGGAACCAGGCCATGGCCGCGAACAGGGCGATGACGCAGCCGAGACCCAGGGCGATCAGGGTCGTCTGTGTCGATGAGATCAGCCAGGCCCCGGCCCCCGTGTACTTGGCCAGAAGTGTCCCGCCGACGGCGACCAGCGGGATGATCAGGGCCGGTACGAACAGGGCGTTGCCCCGCCGGGCCGCGCCCTCGCGCCGTTCCTCCAGCGTGGTGGTCGCGGGCCGGCCGACGCCCATCTTTCCAACGGCGCCGACGATCACCAGCGCCACGACCAGCAGGCCGTTGCCCAGCCCGCCCAGCAGATCGCCGAACAGCAGGGAGACCGCGATCAGGCCCCAGAACAGGGTGTTGCGGATACGGGTCGGGTGGGTCCGGTCCGTGGCCGTGAAGACGGCGAAGGCCAGGAACATCAGCCCGACGAGGATGTAGGCGTGCTGCAGGGTGATCATTGCGCCGCCTCCGCATCGGCGGCGGCGGGCGTGGCCAGGTCGCGCTTCAGCGACCGGTCGAACAGCCACAGCCTGACGCCGTGCACGAGGAAGGCCGCGATCGCGGTGGGGATGGCCCACAGGGAGATGTGCAGGGCCTCGACCCGGATGCCCGCCTGTTCGAGGAAGCCGACCATCAGCACGATGGAGCCGATGGCGATGAAGATGTCCTCGCCGAAGAACAGGCCGACGTTGTCGGTGGCGGCGGACATACCCCGGATGCGGAAGCGGACCTTGTCGGGTAGGGGACCGTGTTCGGCCTCCGCCGCGCCCTCGGCCATGGGCGCCACCAGCGGTCGGACCATCTGGGGATGCCCGCCCAGCGAGGTCAGGCCCAACGCCGAGGTCGCCTGACGGACCAGCAGATAGACCAGCAGCAGCCGCCCCGCGGTGGCGGCCCGCACCTGGGCGATCAGCTGGCGCGCCCGCTCCTGCAGCCCGGCGCGCTCCAGCACGCCGATGACCGGCAGGATCAGCCAGGTGATGTGGAAGTAGCGGTTGTCGTTGAAGGCCTCGCCCAGCCGGGCCAGCGTCGCCACGCCGGCGTCGAACAGGGCTCGAGGATCCGCCCCTGTCGTCACCGCCGCCAATACGCCCGTAACGACGGCGGCGATCAGTATGACCAGCAGCGGATTGATCCGGGCGATGAAGCCCGCGACCACCACGGCGATTCCCAACAGCACCAGCATCGCGTCCCCCTTCGTCCCCGTGCGGACAGTCGCGCGGTTCGCGGGGCGGGGGAAGCCCTAGGCCGCGCCGAACCCGCCGCCGCCCGGCGTCTCGATGACGAACACGTCCCCGACCGCCATCTCCACCTCCGCCGTGGCGCCCAGCGTCTCCGCCGTTCCGTCCGCCCGCTCGACGCGGTTCACGCCGACCGCGCCCGGCTCGCCGCCGTCCACGCCGAACGGGGGCGTGCGGCGGTGATTGGACAGGATGGCGGCGGTCAGGGGCTCCAGGAACCGCACGCGCCGCACAGCGCCGTCGCCGCCCCGGTTCGCACCCGCCCCGCCCGAGCCGGGGCGGATGGCGAAGGCTTCCAGCAGGACCGGGAAGCGGGTCTCCAGCACCTCGGGGTCGGTCAGGCGGCTGTTGGTCATGTGGGTCTGCACCGCGGCCGCGCCGTCGAAGCCGGGCCCGGCGCCCGAGCCGCCGGCGATGGTCTCGTAGTACTGGCGGGTCGCGTCGCCGAAGGTGAAGTTGTTCATCGTCCCCTGGCTGGCCGCGAGCACCCCCAAGGCCCCGTACAGGGCGTCAACGACGGCCTGGCTGGTCTCGACATTCCCGGCCACGACGGCGGCGGGATAGCGGGGGTTCAGCATCGATCCCTCGGGCACGATCAGTTCGATCGGCTTCAGGCAGCCCTCGTTCAGCGGGATGGCGTCGTCCACCAGGGTCCGGAAGACATAGAGGGTCGCGGCCCGGGTGATCGACAGCGGCGCGTTGAAGTTGTTGGGCCGCTGGGCGCTGGTCCCCGTGAAGTCCACGACCGCGCTGCGGGCCTCCGGATCCACGTCAATCCGTACACGGATGATCGCGCCGTCATCCATCTCCAGATCGAAGGATCCGGGCTTCAGGGCGGCGATAGCGCGGCGGACCGCCTCCTCGGCGTTGTCCTGGATATGGCCCATGTAGGCGGCGACCACGTCGCGCCCGAACTCGGCCACCATGCGCGCAAGCTCGTCGGCGCCGCGCGCGCAGGAGGCGACCTGGGCCTTCAGGTCGGCCATGTTCTGGTCGACGTTGCGCGACGGGTGAGGCCCGGAGGCGAACAGGGCGCGGGTCTCGGCGTCCCTCAGCGTCCCGGCGTCGACCAGCAGGAAGTCGTCGATCAGCACCCCTTCGTCCTCGACCGTCTTCGAGGTCGGCGGCATGGAGCCGGGGGTGATGCCGCCCACGTCCGCATGGTGTCCGCGCGCGGCGACGAAGAAGGCCGGCGCCTCATCCGCATTTAGGAAGACAGGCATGATGACGGTGATGTCCGGCAGGTGCGTCCCGCCGTTGTAGGGGGCGTTCAGCATATAGACGTCCCCGCGCCTCATGCCGCGTCCATCCCGGGCCTTCCCGCGGGCGCCGCCGCGCGAGGCGATCACCGTGCGGATGCTTTCGCCCATCGAACCCAGATGGACCGGGATGTGCGGCGCGTTTGCGATCAGGGCGCCGCCCGCGTCGAAGACGGCGCAGGAGAAGTCCAGCCGCTCTTTGATGTTCACCGAATAGGCCGTGGCCCGCAGCGCCTCGCCCATCTGTTCGGCGGCGGCCATGAAGCGGCTGTTGAACACCTCCAGCAGGATCGGATCGGCGTGGGCGCCGATGGCCGTGCGGGCGGGCAGGGGAACGACCCGCTCCAGGACCAGGTTCAGCCCCGCGTCGGCGGCGGCGCGCCAGCCCGGTTCGACCACGGTGGTGCCGGTGTCCTCCAGGATCACCGCCGGGCCGTCGACGGCGGCGCCGGGTCCGAAGTCCTCGCGGCGATAGACGGGGGCGTCGCGGCTTTCCCCGGCCATCCAGACCGGGGTGCGGGTCACGGCCTCGGGCGTCTGCTCGCGCGGGTCGCCATCGGGCGCGGCGGTCTGGCCCGAGGCGCCGGTGGCCTCGGCCTCCAGCGTTTCGACGACCAGCGCCTTGCCCTCGGCGAAGAAGCCGAAGCGGCGACGATGGAGGGCCTCGAACGCGGACCTCATGTCGTCGGCGGGACCGAAGGGCACGCTCAGGGGCGTGTCCGAGCCCGCGAACTTGATCTCGGCCCGGGCCGTCACCGTGATCCGGTCGTCGGCGAAGCCCTGCGCCGCCAATTCGGCCCGCGCCTGTTGGGCCAGTTCGCCCACCCGCGCCGCCATTTCGGCGTCGGCGGCGGTCTCCAGCGGGATCGCCGCCGTCGCCTGCCGGATCGCCCGCACCTCGGCCAGACCCATGCCGTAGGCCGACAGCACGCCCGCGAACGGGTGCAGCATCACCGTCGTCATGCCCAGGGCGTCGGCCACCAGACAGGCGTGCTGCCCGCCCGCGCCGCCGAAGCAGTTCAGGACATAGCGTGTGACGTCATAGCCGCGCTGGATCGAGATCGACTTGATCGCCTCGGCCATGTTCTGCACGGCGATTGTGACGAAGCCCTCGGCCAGGGCTTCGGGCGTGGTGGCGCGGCCCGTCGCCGCCTCGACCTCGGCGGCCAGTTCGGCGAAGCCCGCGCGCACGGCGTCGGCGTCCAGCGGCTGGTCCGCGCCCGGTCCGAAGACGGCGGGGAAGAGCTCCGGCTTCAGCTTGCCCAGCAACACATTGCAGTCGGTGACCGTCAGGGGCCCGCCCCGGCGATAGGCGCGCGGCCCCGGCACGGCGCCCGCCGATTCCGGTCCGACCCGCAGCCGCGCGCCGTCGAAACGGCAGATCGAGCCGCCGCCCGCCGCCACCGTGTGGATCGAGAGCATGGGCGCCCGCAGTCGCACCCCGGCGACCACGGCGTCGGAGGTGCGCTCATACTCGCCGGCGAAATGGGACACGTCGGTCGAGGTGCCGCCCATGTCGAAGCCGATCACGCGGTCGAACCCCGCGACCTTCGCGGTTTCCGCCATGCCGACCACGCCGCCCGCGGGTCCCGAAAGGATGGCGTCCTTGCCCTGAAAGGCGCCCGCCGCCGTCAGCCCGCCGTTCGACTGCATGAACAGCAGGGGCGTGGCCTCGCCCAGTTCGCCGCCGACCTTATCCACATAGGCGCGCAGGATGGGCGACAGATAGGCGTCGGCCACGGTGGTGTCGCCGCGCCCGATCAGCTTGATCAGCGCCCCGACCTCATGGCTGACCGAGATCTGCTCGAAGCCCAGCTCGCGGGCGATCCCGGCTACCTGCCGCTCGTGGTCGGTGAAGCGCCAGCCATGCACCAGGGCGATGGCGACGGCCCGGAAGCCGGCGTCGCGCGCGGCCTTCAGTCCACGCCTTGTCCCCTCGATATCCACAGGTCTGTCCACAGCCCCGTCGGCGCGGACGCGCTCGTCGATCTCGACCACCCGGTCATAGAGCTGGTCGTTCAGGCGGATGTGGCGGGCGAACAGGTCGGGGCGGCTTTGCCAGCCGATGCGCAGGGCGTCGCCGAAGCCTCTGGTGATCGCCAGCACGGTCGGCTCGCCCTTGCGTTCCAGCAGGGCGTTGGTCGCCACGGTGGTGCCCATCCGCACGGCCTCGACCAGGCCGGCGGGCAGGGGACCCGGTCCCGCTCCCAGCACCCGGCGCACGCCCTCGACGGCGGCGTCGGCGTACTGCTCGGGATTGACCGACAGCAGCTTGCGGGTCGTCAGAGTTCCGTCCGGCGCGCGGGCCACCACATCGGTGAAGGTGCCGCCCCGGTCGATCCAGAAGCGCCAGCCGCTCGGGGCCTGATCCATTCCGCTGCTCCGACTCATCCGGCCTCCATTGTGCTCAGAGGCCGAGCGGGCCGAACAGCCAGGTCATCCATATTCCGACCGCGAGGAAGACGCCGAAGGCCAGCCGGTCGTCTCCGGCCAGGGGCTTTTTCATGAGCGCGCGCGCGAGCACGAGGCTGAGTCCCGCCGCCGCTGACCACAGCAGCACGGTCGGCAGGCCGATCCATCCGACCCAGGCGCCGCCCGCCGCCAGCAGGAAGGGATCCCCGCCGCCCAGGCCATCCCGTCCCCTCAGGCGCCGATAGGCGAACGCCAGCAGCCAGAGGGCGGCGAAGCCCATCGCGGCGCCGATCGCGGCGTTCAGCAGCCCTGTCCCCCCGGGGAGCAGGGCGGCGCCCAGGCCGGCGGCGGCCAGGGGCAGGGTCAGCTCGTCCGGCAACCAGAAATGTTCGGCGTCGACGACGGCGATCTGCAGCAGCATCCATCCCAGAATCGCCGTCAGCAGGGTGGCGGACACCGAGGCCTGCGAGAGCCCGGCCCAGGCGCCGATCGCGGCGGCCGCCAGGGCGAAGGCGGACAGTCTCAGCGGCCAATGCGCGCCGGACCGCGGCCTCGATCCGGGAAGACGGACGCTGATCCAGGCCAGGGCGAGGCCGATCATGGACCCCGCGGCGGCGAAAACGACTGTGACAGTGACGACGTCCACGATCCCTCCGACCGGCTCCGCGACCGTTGCGATAGGCGGCTCGTCCAAGCGCCGCAAGGCCGATGGGGTCGGACCTATTGTGACGGTTACGCCGTATCATGACGGTGTTTCATCAAGCTGCGACGACATCTTCACGCAAGGGCGACCGAACCGTCACGGTTCGGCGGCCCCGCTGTCATATCCGGCTCCTAACCACGGACAGGGCAGGCGGGGGCGATGCTTCGTCAGGATCGGGCGCATGGGCGTGCGGTCTCACCTGCCGTGAGTTCCTCTGGACCAGACACGGTGAAAACGATGACCGGCTTCAAACTGACCACCCTGCTGGCCCTGTCGGCCAGCGCCCTGACCCTCGCCGCCTGCGGTTCGTCTGAAGTGGCTTCGCCCGGCGAAGGCGACTTCGGCGGCGGCACGGGCGGCGGCGGCGGCGGCGTGACGCCCCCGGCTCCGGGAACCCCGGCCGCCGACTGCCCCACCGGCTTCGCCAACGTCGGCGTCGTCGCCGCGGGCACGCTGCGCGCCTGCCAACTGCCGACCACCATCACCGGCAACCTGACGGTGCCGCTGCGCGCCGGCACCATCTATTCGATCTCGGGCCGCACGGAAGTCGGCAACGACCGCGGCGCCGATCCGGCCGCTCCGGTCGCCGGCACCCAGCAAGGCATCCTGACCATCGAAGCCGGCGTGCGCCTGTACGGCTCGGGCGGCTCGGACTACCTGCTGGTCAACCGCGGTTCGCAGATCTTCGCTGAAGGCACCGCCACCAACCCGATCATCTTCACCAGCCGCGCCAACGTCGAAGGCACCACCACCGAGAACTCGCAAGGCCAGTGGGGCGGCGTCGTCATCGCCGGCCGCGCCCCGACGGCGGTCTGCCCGGTCGGCGTCACCGCGCCGAACATCGCCTGCGTCGGTCAGGTCGAAGGCACCAGCGCCAACTACGGCGGCAACAACCCGACCGATAACTCGGGCCGTCTGCGCTACGTCCAGATCCGCTACTCGGGCTTCGAAATCTCGCCGAACAACGAGCTGCAGGCCCTGACCCTGGCCGGCGTCGGTTCCGGCACCGTGATCGACCACGTCCAGGCCTACAACAGCTCGGACGACGGCATCGAAATCTTCGGCGGCACCGTCAACCTGAGCCACATCGTGATCAACGGCGCCGACGACGACGGCCTGGACACCGACACCGGCTGGCGCGGCGGCGCCCAGTTCGGCATCATCACCCAGCGCGCCACGGCCGTGACCAACGGCAGCCGCGGCTTCGAATGGTCGGCCGCCCCGTCGGGCACCGCCTTCTACGCCCAGCCCAAGGTCTCGAACTGGACCATCGTCGGCCGTAACGCCGCCGTGGCCGCCGACGCCCTGCTGACGCTGAACACCGGCACCCAGCCGACGATCATCAACTCGGTGATCACCAACCCCTCGACCTCGGCCGCGGCCTGCCTGGACATCGACGACGCCCAGACGGTCACCAACGCTCCGGTGTTCCGTTCGGTCTTCTTCGCCTGCAACCGCCCCTACGAGAACGACTCGAACGTCAACGCGGTCGCCACCGAAGCGGTGTTTATCAACGCCACGAACGTCGGCAACACCGCGACGGGCGTCTCGTCGATGACGGCTCCGGCCGGCGCCACCCTGACGGCCCAGAGCCTGGCCTTCATCAACGGCGCCAACGAGACTGCTGTGACCCCGGCCAACGCCCCGGCGATCTACAGCTTCTTCACCGCGGTGACCTACGTCGGCGCCGTGCGGAACGCGGCGGACACCTGGTACCAGGGCTGGACCTGCGGCCTGCAGGCGGCCAACGCCGCGGCCCCCAGCCTGACCTGCTGACGACGGATGGACGGGCGGCGGCTTCCCGCCGCCGCCCGGCTACCGAACCCTTCCGTTGATCCCTTCGAGGCGCAGACCATGAAGACCGTGAAAATGTCCCTTGGCGGGCTTCTGCTCGCCACCACCGCCCTGGTCGCGCCGGGCGTCGCCCTGGCCCAGACCGCCCCGACGACCCAGACGCCGGCCGCGCAGGCCGAGCCGCCGGTCGACACGGAGACCGACCTCGGCGAGGTCGTCGTTCTGGGCCGCTATATCCCGCAGCCGAACCGCGAGAGCCCCGAGGTCGCCGCCTTCGTGACCGCCGAAGACCTGCAGCGCACCGGCGACGCCGACGCCGCCCAGGCCCTGTCGCGTGTCACCGGCCTGTCGATCGTCGAGGGTCGCTTCATCTATGTGCGCGGTCTCGGCGAGCGTTATTCGTCGGCCCTGCTGAATGGTTCGCCGCTGCCCAGCCCCGAGCCGCTGCAACGCGTCGTCCCGCTGGACCTGTTCCCGTCGGAAGTGCTGGCGGGCCTGACGGTCCAGAAGACCTATTCGGTGTCCTTCCCCGGCGAGTTCGGCGGCGGCGTCGTCGACCTGCACACCATCGACACGCCGGGCCAGCCGTTCTTCAGCATGCAGGCCTCGATCGGCGGCAACACGGAGACGACGAACAAGGAGTCGCTGATCTATTACGGCTCGCGCACCGACTTCACGAGCTTCGACGACGGCACCCGCGATGTCCCGGGCGCGCTCCAGCTCGGCTTCGGCAGCGGCAAGCGCATCTCGGCGGCCAACTTCACCGCCACCGAACTGCGCCACATGGGCCAGTCGCTGGTCAACGCGCCGCTGCGCCTGCTGCAGCGTGAGACCACGCCCGCCAATTTCGGCCTGCGCTTCACCGGCGGCACGAACATGGAAACCGGCATGGGGACGCTGGGCGGCGTCTTCGTGGCCTCCTACGACAACAAGTGGAGCGGCCGTCGCGGCGTGCGCCAGACGGGCCGTATCGACAGCGGCCAGCTGGTCACCGCCAACGACTTCGACTTCCAGTCGAACCAGAACGACCTGACCCTGAACTTCCTCGGCGCCCTGAGCCTGACCAGCGACACCAACACGCTGAAGTGGACCAACCTCTACGTCCGCAACGTCACCAAGGAAGCGCGTTCGGAAGCGGGCTTCGATGACGGCTCGGGCGGTCAGCGCCGCACCGACAACACCGAATGGTTCGTGCGTCAGCTGTTCTCGACCCAGCTGGCCGGCGAGCACACCTTCGGCGGCGCCGGCGAGTGGGAGTTCGACTGGCGGGCGGCCTACGCCAAGACCTCGCGTGACGCGCCGTACGAGAGCCGCTTCGGCTACGGCCAGAACGTGGCCGGCGACTGGATCCACGACATCGAGACCAACGCCATCTCGTTCAGCGAACTGGACGACGACATCGTGTCGGGCGGCGCGGACGTCAGCTACACCCTGCCGCTCTCCGACGCCCGCGAAGCCGTCTTCTCCTTCGGCGTCGCCTATTCGGACAACAACCGGGAATCCGAGCAGCGCACCCTGCGCTTCATCGCCCCGAACGGCCTGAGCGCCGATCAGCTGGAGTCGCGCGTCGACTTCCTGTTCGCGGACATCAACATCGGGCCGTACCTCCAGATCGAGGAGATCACCGGGACCAACGGCGCCGCGGCCTTCGACGGCCAGCTGACGGTCAAGGCCGCCTACGCCCAGGTGGCGGCGGAGATCATCCCGCTGGTCAACCTGAACATCGGCGTCCGCGCCGAGCAGGGCGAGCAGACCGTGACCCCGCGCGACCTGTTCGGCGGCACGACCGGCTTCCTGCCGACCCGGATCGAGGAAGAGTACATCCTGCCGGCGGGCACCATCACCTGGAACTTCGCCGAGGACATGCAGCTCCGCTTCGGCGCGTCCAAGACGATCGGCCGCCCCCAGTTCCGCGAACTGGCGCCGCAGCAGTACACGGACGTCGAGAGCGACCGGACCTTCATCGGCAACCCCTACCTGGTCGATACCGAGATCCTGAACATCGACGCGCGCTGGGAATGGTACTTCGCCCGCGATCAGTATGTGACGGCCGGTCTCTTCTACAAGGACCTGGACAAGCCCATCGAGTCGAGCGTCGTCGACCAGGGCTCGTCGATCTCGCAGACCTTCCTCAACGCGCCGAACGCGACCATCCAGGGCGCCGAGGTCGAGGTGAAGAAGTATTTCGAGTTCGGTTCGGAGATGGACTTCATCGCCAACAAGCGGTGGCTGATCCAGGCCAACTACACCTACTCCAAGTCCGAAGTGAACGTCGGGTCGGGCGACACCGTCATCACCCAGAACAGCCTGGGCGTCGCCCAGCCGGCCTCGTTCTACGTGGTCGACGGCAGCCGCCTGCAAGGCCAGTCCGAGCACGTCGCCAACCTGCAACTGGGCTGGGAAGACGACACGGCTCGCTCGCAGGCGACCCTGATCGCCAACTTCGTGTCGGAGCGCACCTCGGCGCGCGGCCGTCCGGGCGAACCGGACCTGATCCAGGAGCCGGGCGTCCAGCTCGACTTCGTCTTCCGCAAGGACTTCGACTACGCGGGCCGCGAATACGGCGTGGCGGTCGAGCTGCGGAACCTGCTGGGCGAGGAGTTCCTCGAATACCAGGAGCTCGGAAACCGGGTCGTCATCAACGGCTACGAACTGGGAACCAGCGGCTCGGTCAGCCTGACCGCCCGCTTCTGATCCTGCCGAAAATGGAAAGGCCGGCTCCATCCGGGGCCGGCCTTTTCCGTGCAGGCTGTGTGGAGATTTTGTCCGGAAACGGCTGGGTTGTCATAACAAGTTCGCGTCGCCGTCATGAGGGCGTGAAGCCCGAACCCGGACGATTGAGCTAGGACTGTTCCGGGCCGTCGGGGGCCATGACGGGCGTCCTCTCGTGATCGCTGTTCTTCGCAACTGGACCACCTCGGCCCGCGCGTTCGCGCAGGATGTCGCGGCGCGTCCGGTCCGGCTCCGGCCCCTCGTCGAGGGCCTGCTGGTCGCCGTCCTGCTGGTGCAGGCCGGGCGTCTGGTCTGGCTGTTCGTCGAGCCGCCGCCGGTCGCCTCGGCGGAGGCGCCGGCGGCGAACCGCTCCGCCGACACCTCCATCTTCCAGCGTTTCGACGCCTTCTTCCGCACCGGCGGCCAGTCCAGCATGGCGGAAGCCACCGCCGCGGGCAGCAGCCAGATGCGCCTGTTCGGCGTCCGCGCCGACGGCGCCGGCGGCGGCTCGGCCATCATCGGCCTGGCCGACGGCCGCCAGATCTCCGTCGGAGTCGGCGAGGAGGTCGAGCCCGGCCTGACGCTTCAGTCGGTCGGCGCGGACCATGTCGTCCTGTCGCGCAACGGCGCGCTCAGCCGCCTTATCTTCGCCGAGACCCCGGTCGGCGCCGCCGCACCGCCGCCGCCGCCCGCCACGCCGCAGGTGGTCGCCCCGCCAGCCCTCGCCGCCGCTCCGGCCGCCGCCGCCCAGGCCGCCGTGGTCGACCCGGCCCGGTTGATGGCCCAGGCCTCGCTGCGCCCCCGCATGCGCGGGCTGGGGATCAACGGCTTCACGGTCTCCGCCGCTGGCGACGGCGCCGCGCTGAAGGCCGCCGGCCTGCAGTCGGGCGACGTCATCCTGGCCGTCAACGGGGCCGAACTGAACAGTCTGGACCGTATCGCGGACCTGCGCCGCGACCTCGCCAACAGCCCCACCGCCGAGATCCGCTACGAGCGCGGCGGGCAGGTGCGCACCACCACCATAAGGACCGCCCGGTGAACCGCATGAGCCGAAACGCCGTCTGCGCCGTGCTGGCCGGGCTGATGATCGCCCAGGGCCCGCTGGCCGCCGCGCCCGCCATGGCCCAGACGGGCGCGCAGGCCGGCGCGCGCCAGACCCTGAACGTTCAGGGCGCCGACATCCGCGCCTTTATCCAGGACGTGGCCCGCATGACGGGCCGCACCTTCATCGTCGATCCGGCCGTCAGCGGCACGGTGACCGTGACCAGCGAGCGCGCCCTGTCGCGGACGGAACTGTTCGAGGTCTTCCTGTCGACCCTGCGCGCCAACGGCCTGGTGGTGACCCAGACCGGTTCGGGCGCCTATCGCATCAGCCCGGCCCAGGGCGCGGCGCAGGGACCGGCCACCGTGGGCGCCGAGCGCTTCACGACCGAGGTCTTCCAACTGCGCAACATCGACGCCGCCTCGGCCGCCGAGACCATCCGTCCGCTGGTCGGCGCGCAGGGGCAGGTGCTGGCCAACCCGGGCGCCAACAGCGTCGTCGTGGCCGATTTCGCCGACAATCTGGGCCGCATCCGCGCCCTGATCCGCCGCATCGACGTGGACCGCGCCAGCTTCGAGGTCATCACGCTGGAGAACTCCTCCGCGCGCGAGATCGCCGCCGTGCTGCAGTCGGTCCTGGCGCCTCCGGGCGGCCAGCCGGGGCAGGGGATGGTCTCGGTCACCCCGGTCGACAGCTCCAACTCCCTGGTCCTGCGCGGCGATGCTTCCGCCGTCGCCCGGGTGCGCCCGCTGGTCGAGGATCTGGACCGCCGCGCCCAGTCGGCCGACGACATCAAGGTCATCTTCCTGGAGCACGCCAACGCCGAGCAGCTCCTGCCCGTGCTGCAGCAGATCGTCGGCCAGCCGATCACCGCGGCCCAGGCCAACGCCACCCCCGCCGTCGGCGCCGACGGCGCGCCCGCGGCGACGACGGCCGCGCCGGTAGCGCCCGCCGTGCCGGGCCAGCGCGCCACCATCGCCCGCTTCCCCGGCGCCAACGCCCTGGTCATCTCGGCCTCGGCCGACACCCAGCGCATGCTGGCCGAGGTCGTCCGCCAGCTCGACCAGCGCCGCCAGCAGGTGCTGATCGAGGCTATCGTGGTCGAGCTGAGCGACACCGCGGTGCGCGAACTGGGGGTCCAGTGGCTGCTCGCCGGGCAGGACGGCAATCCGATCGGCCTGACCAACTACAGCGACAGCGCCACGCCGCTGCTGCCCATCGTGGGCGGCGCCGCGGCCAGCCGGCTGGAGCCCACCGACCCGATGCGCGCGCGGCTTCAGAACCTGGCGCTGAACTCCCTGCTGGGCGCCAACGGTTTCGTGGGTGGGGGCGGGGTCTCTATCGGGGACGGCCTGTTCGGCTTCATCATCAATGCGGCCAAGTCGGACGACGGCTCCAACCTGCTGCAGACCCCGTCGCTGATGACCCTCGACAACGAGGAGGCCACCATCCTGGTCGGTCAGGAAGTGCCGATCACCACGGGCGAGGCGCTGCTGGACGGCAACTCAAACCCCTTCCGCACGACCCAGCGGCAGGACATCGGGGTCAAGCTGGTGGTCCGGCCCCAGATCAACGCGGGCGGCTCCATCACCCTGCACCTGCGGCAGGAGGTGTCGAGCATCAACGGCGTCCTGACCAGCTCGGCCAGCGACCTGGTGCTGAACAAGCGCGAGCTGGAGACCACCCTGGTGGTCGATGACGGCGACATCGCCGTGGCCGGCGGCCTGCTGGACCAGAACGACCGGATGTCGGTCGACAAGGTGCCGGGGCTGGGCGACATCCCGGGCATCGGCGCCCTGTTCCGCTCGACCAGCCGCCAGCGCGGACGCACCAATCTGATGATCTTCCTGCGCCCGACCATCATCCGCTCGCCCGCCGACGCCCAGCGCCTGAGCGCCGACCGCTGGGGCTATATGCGCAACCAGCAATTGCTCAACGATCCGACCCGCGAGCCCAGCCTGGACGAGATGCTGCGCGACTACATGCGCACCCAGCCGCCGGTCGCCCCGGGTCCCGAACTGGTCCCCGGCGAGGTGGTGATCTCGCCCCTGCCGCCCGCGGCTCCGCAGGAGTGACCGGGCGGTGATCACCCTGATCAATCCGACGCTGCCCTACGGCTTCGCCAAGCGGCACGGCGTGATCCTGCTGGACGCCGGCGAGATCGCCGTGATCGGCCTGCGTGAAGGCGCGGACCCCTCGGCCCTGATCGAGACGCGCCGCGTGCTGGGCCGCCCGCTGCGCATCGAGCCGCTGGGCCAGGCCGCCTTCGACCGCCAGCTGTCGGAAGTCTATGCGGGCGATCACCTGAACGCCGCCGACGGCGACGATCTGGACATGCCCGCGGGCCTCGAGGGGCTGATCGACGACATCCCCGCCGCCGCCGACCTTCTGGACACCGCCGACGACGCCCCGGTCATCCGCCTGATCAACGGCGTCATCGCCGAGGCGGTGCGCACCGGCGCGTCGGACATCCACCTGGAGCCGTTCGAGACGGCCCTGATCGTGCGCATGCGCGTGGACGGCGTCCTGCGCGAGGCGCTGACGCTCAGCCCGCGCATCACCCCGCTGCTGGTCTCGCGCATCAAGGTCATGGCCCGGCTCGATATCGCCGAGAAGCGGGTGCCTCAGGACGGGCGCATCCCGCTGGCCCTGGGCGGCAAGACCCTGGATGTCCGCGTCTCGACCCTGCCGTCGCGGGCGGGCGAGCGGGTGGTGCTGCGCATCCTCGACAAGGACCAGGCCGGGCTGACGCTGGATCGCCTCGGCATGTCGCCGGACGCCTTCGACGCCTTCCGCAGCGCGCTGAAGGAGCCCAACGGCATCATCCTGGTCACCGGACCCACCGGTTCGGGCAAGACCACCTCGCTGTACGCCGGCCTCAGCCTGCTGAACGACGCGACGCGCAACATCCTGACGGTCGAGGATCCGGTCGAATACGCCATCGACGGCATCGGCCAGACCCAGGTGAACACCAAGGTCGGCATGACCTTCGCCGCCGGCCTGCGCGCTATCCTGCGCCAGGACCCGGACGTGGTCATGGTCGGTGAAATCCGCGACGTTGAGACGGCGGGCATCGCCGTCCAGGCCGCCCTGACCGGCCACCTCGTCCTCTCGACCGTGCACACCAATGACGCCGTCGGCGCTGTCACCCGCCTGCGCGACATGGGCGTCGAGCCCTTCCTGCTGGCCTCGACCCTGCGCCTGATCGTGGCCCAGCGCCTCGTGCGCCGCCTGTGCGGCGAATGCCGCGTGGCCGAGCCCGCCGACAAGGCCACCGCGAAACTGGCGGGAATCAGGAAGGGCGAGACCGTCTGGCGTCCGCAAGGCTGCGCCCACTGCCAGAATACCGGCTACGTCGGCCGCGTCGGCCTGTATGAGGTCATCCGCGTCGATGACCGCATCCGCCGCCTGATCGCGGCCGAGACCGGTGAGGACGCCATCGTCGCCGCCGCCTTCGAGACCGGCGGAACGCTGTCGCAGCGCGCGCGCGAGCTGGTGCTGGAAGGCGTCACCTCGGTCGAGGAGGCCGTGCGCGTCACCCGCCAGGAGACCGGCGAGGCGCACGATCCGGCGCCGTCCGAGGCTGCGGCCTGATGGCGGCCTTCGACTATGTGGCGGTGGACGCGGGCGGTCGGACCGTCTCCGGCGCCGTGACGGCGTCTGACGAAACCACGGCCCGCGCCCTGCTGGGCAAGCGCCGCCTGATGCCGCTGGAAGTCCTGCCCGCCCGCACCGGCGCTGCTCGCACGAACACACCCTTGGTCCGGGGCGGTAAACTGGACGCCAGCACCCTGGCCCTGACCACGCGCCAGCTGGCCACGCTGGTCTCCGTCGCCCCCATCGAGGAGGCGTTGCGCACCATCGCGCTTCAGGCCGACCGGCCGGCCGTCCGCCGGGTGCTGGAAGGCGTCCACGCCGGGGTCATGGAGGGCCGCCGCCTGTCCGACGCCATGAGCCTGCAGGGGCAGGCCTTCCCGCCGCTGTACCGCGCCATGGTCTCGGCGGGTGAAGCCTCGGGCGCGCTGCAGCCGATCCTGGAACGCCTCGCCGACGGGCTGGAGCGCGACCAGCAGGTCCAAGGCAAGGTGATCACCGCGCTCGTCTATCCGGCGGTGCTGGCGGTCGTGGCGCTGGGCGTCATCACCGCCCTGATGGCCTTCGTAGTGCCCAAGGTGGTCGACCAGTTCGACAGCATGCACCAGACCCTGCCGCTGCTGACCCGGCTGGTCATCGGCGTGTCGCACCTGATGCGCGACTGGGGCTGGCTGATCATCCTGCTCCTCGTCGTCGGCGCCGCCCTCGGCGCCGCGGCCCTGCGCAATCCCGCCGTGCGCCTGCGCGCCGACACCCTGATCCTGAAGTTGCCGCTGATCGGCCGCCTGACCCGCGACCTGCACGGCGCGAAGATGGCGCGCACCCTGTCGACCATGATCGCGGCGGGCCTACCCGTGCTGGAGGGCCTGACCATCACCGCGCGCACGGTCTCGAACCGCCGCCTGCGCCTGGCTACCGAGACCATGGCCGAGGCGGTGCGGGAAGGGGGCGGCCTGTCCGCTGCCATGCGCCGCGCCGACGTCTTCCCGCCGATCCTCGTCTACATGACCGCCTCGGGCGAAAGCAGCGGCCGTCTGGAGCCCATGATGGAGCGCGCCGCCGACTATCTGGAGCGCGAGTTCTCCACCTTCACCGCCGTGATGCTGAGCCTGCTCGAGCCGGCCATCATCGTGGTCATGGGCGGGGTCGTGGCCCTGATCGTCCTGTCGATCCTTCTGCCGATCCTGCAGATCAACACCCTCGCGATGGGTTGAAGATGAGTTGTGAGATGACTGAATCTGAAAAGAAAACTGCTCAACGTCGCCTTCGCGCTCAAGCCGCGTCGCGCCGCGCGCGACGCGTTAGCGCCCAAAGGAGAGCGGGCTTCACGCTCGTGGAGCTGATGGTGGTCATCGTGATCATCGGCCTGCTGGCGACCGTGGTCGCGATCAACGTCCTGCCCAGCCAGGACAAGGCCATGGTCGGCAAGGCCAGGGCGGACATCGCGACGCTGGAGCAGGCCATCGAGACCTACCGCCTCGACAACCTGGCCTTCCCGGATTCGCTGCAGGCCCTGGCGACCGCCCCCGCCGGTCTTACCAATCCGGAACGCTACCGCGAGGGCGGCTACGTCCGTCGCCTGCCCAAGGATCCGTGGGGCAACGACTACCAGTTCCGTCGTCCCAGCCAGCATGGCGGCCAGTTCGACGTCTGGTCGTTCGGCGCCGACGGTCGCGAAGGGGGCGAGGGCAATGACGCCGACCTCGGCAACTGGAGAGTCTAGGCGCAGCCGTTCCGGCTTCACGCTCGTCGAGCTCTTGATGGTCGTCGCCATCATCGGCTTGGCCGCCGGGGCTGTCGTTCTGTCTGTGCCCAATCCCAAGCCCGCCGTTGCGGCGGAGGCCGAGCGTTTCGCCGCCCGGCTGGTCCGCGCGCGGGAGGAGGCCATCCTCGGCAACCGTCCCGTGGCTGTCGAGGCGACGGCGCGCGGCTACGCCTTCTGGACCTTCGACGGCGCGGAGTGGACGCCGCTGGCCGACGGCCCGTTCGGACCGGAGACCTGGACCGAAGGCTCGACAGTGTCGCCGTCCGACACCCCCGTGCGGGTGGTGTTCGATCCCTCCGGCGTGGCCGATCCGGCGACCCTGACGCTGGCCCGCGACGGGCGCAGCCGCCGCATCGCCGTGGACGGGGCGGGCGAGGTGCGCATCGATGGCTGAGCGCGGCGGCTTCACCCTGATCGAGATGCTGGTGGCGCTGGCGGTGTTCAGCCTGGCCGCCATGGCCCTGCTCAATCTGTCGGGCGAGAGCACCCGCTCGGCCCAGCGGGTCGAGGTGCGGACCCTCGGCGGCATGGTGGCCGAGAATGTCGCCGTCGAGGCCGCCGTTTCGCCGGCGCTCGGCGAAGGGGAGAGCTCCGGCCAGTCCGACCTGGGCGGTCGCCGCTGGGCTTGGAGCCGGGCCGTGACCGCGACCGCCGACCCCGACCTGCTGCGTATCGATGTCCACGTTCGCGACGAGGAAGGCCAGGCCGCCGACCGCACCCTGTTCCGCAGGCGGGCGCCGTGAACCGGTCCGGCTTCACCCTGGTCGAGGTGCTGGTCTCGCTGCTGATCTTCGCCATGCTGGCGGCGGCGGGGGCGGCGGTGCTGGGCGTCACCATCGACAACCGCTTCGCCGTGAAGGCCCAGAGCGACCGTGTCGGCGACCTGCAACGCATGCGCAGTCTCCTGCGCGCCGACCTGGGTCAGGCCACCGCCCGCCGTGCGCGCGGCCCCAGCGGCCGCCCGGCGCCCCAGGCCATGACCGGGCCCATGAGCCCGGCCGATCCCGTCCTGACCCTGACGCGCTCAGGCTGGAGCAATCCCGGCGAACAGGCGCGGCCTTCGCTGCAGCGGGTCGAATACCGCGTGGTCGACAACCGTCTCGAACGCCGCGTCGCGGGCCAGCTGGACGGCGCCCGGCCGGGACCGCCCCAGGTGCTGTACCGGGGCGTGCGCGACGTGACCGTGGCCTTCCTCCGGGACGGGGAGGCGGCGCCCGCCTTCACCTCCACCCTCGACCGGCCGCTGCCCGACGCGGTGCGCATCACCATGACGCTGGACGGCTATGGGCCGGTCGAGCAGCTGTTCCTGGTCGGGGGCGGCCGATGAGGCGCCGCGCCGACCGCGAGGGCATGGCCCTGCTGACCGTCCTGCTGCTGGTGGCGGTGATGTCGGTTGTGGCCGTGGCCCTGCTGGACGACGTGCGCTTCTCGGTGCGCCGCGCCACCAACGCCGAGATCGGCGGGCAGGCGCAGTGGCTGGCCTCGGGCGCCGAGCTGCTGGCGCGCAACCGCATCAAGCGGCTGATCCAGATCAATCCGTCCCGCACGCCGCTGCAGCCCGAGTGGAACGGCCGCCGCCTCGACTTCCCGGTCGACAACGGCGCCATCAGCGCCACGGTCACCGACGGACAGGCCTGCTTCAACCTGAACAGCGTGGTGCTGGGCGTGGGCGAGGATCTGGTCGCCCGGCCGCTGGGCGCGACGCAGTTCCGGGCGCTGGGCCGGGCCGTGGGCGTGCCCGACAGCCGCATGCGCGCCATCGCCGACGCCTTGACCGACTGGCTGGACGCCGACAATCAGGCCCTGCCGCTGGGCGCCGAGGACGGGGCCTATGCGGGCCTCGCCAGTCCCTACCGCACCGCCGGGGTCATGCTGGTCGAGGTCAGCGAGCTGCGCGCCGTGAAGGGGGTGGACGCCGACGCCTACCGCCGCCTGCGCCCCTATGTCTGCGCCCTGCCGACCAGCCAGCTCTCGCCGCTCAACGTCAACACCCTGACGCCCGCCCAGGCGCCCCTGATCACCATGCTGACCGCCGGCGTGGTCGGGCCCGAACGCGCCCGCGCCGTGATCGCCCGCCGCCCCCGCGACGGCTGGGGCAGCAGCGAGGCCTTCTGGAGCCAGTCCGAACTGCAGGGCTTCACGCCTGACGACGAGACCCGGGCCCAGGCCACGGTTCTGACCCGCTTCTTCCGCCTGCGGGTGGACGTCGACTACGCCGGCGTCCGCGCCGTCCGCACCGCCCTGCTGGAGGCCCGTCCCGACGGCGCCGTCCGCACCGTCATCCAGCGCTGGACCCCCGAAGAATGAAGCCCACACGCCTGATCCTGATCCCCGCGCTGGCGGGCGATCCCGCGCCCTACCTGATCATCGGGGCGGGCGGCTATGTTCTTGAGCGCGGGCAGCTGGCCATGGACGCGGTCGAGCGGCCCGAGCCGATGCGCACCGTCGCCGTCGCGCCGGGCGCCGATGTGCTGGTCCGCTGGCTTGACCTGCCGCCGGGCAGCGCGGCCCAACAGCGGACGGCGGCCCTGTGGGCGCTGAAGGACGATCTGGCCGTCGCGCCGGACCGGCTGTCGGTCGCCCTCGGACCGGTCCCGGTGACGGGCGAGCCGCGGCTGGCCGCCGTGGTCGGCCTGTCCCTGCTGGACGCCTGGACCGACTATCTGGCCGGGCTCGGCGTGCGCGCCGACGTGCTGGTCCCCGATGTCCTCACCCTGACCGAGCCGTCCGACGACAGCCTGACCGCCGTCGCCTTCGGAACCTCGATCGCGCTCCGCGGCCGCCGTTTCGCCGCCTCGGTCCAGCCCGATCTGGTCGATCTGGTCGCGCATGACCGGTCGGTGGAGCCCGTCGACGATCCCGCCTCGGTCGAGCGGGCGCTGGTGCAGGCCGCGCTCAACCCGCCGATCGACCTGACGCCCGCCCGTGTCCGCGAGAAGGCCGAGAGCCGCCGGGGCTGGAACCGCGCCGCCGCCCTGGCCGCCGCGGTCGTCGTCTCGCCCCTGGTGCTGATGATCGCCGGAGCCGGCCGCGACGAGATGGCCGCCGCCCGCGCCGACGATCAGGCCCGCGCCGAGATCGCCCGCGTCGATCCCGAACTGGCGCGCACCCCGGACCCCGTCGCCGCCCTGCGTGGACGGGTCCGCGCCGCGCCGCCGCCCGGCGGCGTCATGGCCGCCACCGCCGCCCTGTTCACCGCCGTCGAGGGCGTGCCGGACGCCGAGCTGGACATGCTGGTGGTCGATCCCGAGGACGGGATGAAGGCCAGCGTCACCCATCCCGACTATGGCGATGTGAAGCTGATCGACAGCGCCATGCGCGCCTCGGGCCTGACCGTCACCGAGACCGGAACCGAGGACGACGCCGGACGCGTGGTCAGCGACATCACGATCGGAGCCGCCCGATGACCGCTCTTCTCGCCCGCGCCCATGGCTGGTGGGACGGCCGCACGGCGCGCGAACGCCGTCTGCTGACGGTCCTGGCCGTGCTCGTCGCCGCCGTGCTGGTCTGGCTCCTGGTCGTGCGCCCGGTGCAGGCCTGGCAGGCCGGCGCCGCCGACCGCCGCTTCCAGGCCGAGCAGACCCTGACCGAGGTCCGCAGCGGCCTTCGCATCGTCGCCCCGGAGACAGCGCCCGCCGTCGTCTCGACCGAGGGCCTTGAGCCCCTGGTGCGACGCACCGCCGAGACCGCGGGCCTGACGGTGGTCACCACCATGGCGCGGGGCGGCGGTCTGGGCATCCAGATGTCGCAGGCGCCGGGCCGAGAGACCTTCGCCTGGCTGGCCGCGCTGGAGGCGGACCACGGGATCAAGGTCTGCAGCCTCGGCGTCATGGAGAACGCCGACGCCACCCTGAACATCGATGGGGCGCTGGGGCAGGGGGGCTGCGCGCCCGCCGGCTGAAGCGGCGCGTCAGCGCGCGATGCGGACGACGGCCCCTTCGGCCGGATCGGACGCGCCGTCCGCCAGGGCGCGCACTACGCTCGCCGCCGCGTCCAGACCCTGGTGTTCGACGATGCGGATCCATGGCGAGGCCGGGTCGACGACCCGTTCGAAGAAGGTCTTCTGGTCGGCCAGGAAGCGCTCGTAGAAGGCGTGCAGCGTGCCGCGCTCGCGGTGCTGATCCAGACAGGTGGCGGCGAAGAAGAAGACCGGCTTCGGCCCCCTCAGCTCCGGATCGGCGCCGGTGAAGTTGTCGCTCTGGGTCGAGCCGACCAGGCAGTCGTAGGTCAGGCGCTCGCCGAAGTGGGCGTGCACCCGCCGCCGCAGCGCCGGGTCGCCCGCCAGATCCAGATACAGGGTCGGCGCGTCGGTCGGCAGCGCCTCGACATCATCGTAGCCGTGGACGGCGTCATAGGCGCCCAACCCTTCGACGAAGGCCCGGTTGCGCGCACCGGTCAGGGCCACGACCTCGACATCGTCGTCTTTCAAACACCAGGCCGAGCCGTAGGCCGTCTTGCTCGACGCGCTGGACACCACGATCCGTCTAGCGCCGAAGAAGCCGTTGTCGCGCAGGAAATCGACCGCCGTATAGGAGGTGATGAACAGGGGCCGGAACAGGGCCTCGCTGTTCTCCAGCGCGGGATCATAGTGGCGGTCCGCCGCGCACAGGACATAGCGGTTGTAGATGTCCGGCACCGCCTTGCGCCACGGCGAGGCGTCGGCGAAGCCGCCGCGGGTGATCTTCTCGGCCTGCACCACCAGGGCATCGGCCATGGGGAAGTAGCCGAACACCCGCGCCCCGACCTCGACCCCTTCGGCCCGCGACTGCGTCACGTCGGCGAAGCCCCAGACCGGCATCATGCCGTAGTCGTCGCGGCCTGTCGGGAAGACCTTCCAGTAGCCGATGGCGTCGCCATAGGCGGCGTAGGTGATGTTGTTGGTGGTCAGCGAGAACCGGTCCGGCGCCAGCACCGCCTCGCCCTCGGCCAGCGGGCCGTGATCCGGGATCGCCGCCTTCAGAGTGTCGCCGATGTCGGACTTGCGGGTCATCAGGCGTTGGTTTGCGTCGGACACGGCGTCTCTCCTGTCTGGCTGTTGCGCCAGCCTATCAGGAACGCCGGTTGACGCAGGAGAAGGATCGGGGCGGCCCGTCAGGCGCGCCGCCCCGTCCGTTCGTCAGGCCGACACGCGCCCGAACAGGTCCGCCAGGGCGGTCAGGCGCGCCTTGCCGGCCCCGGTCGCCTTTTCGGCGGCGGCGCGCAGGGGGGCGACCAACCGGCCGGCGGCCCGCTTGTCGACGGATCCTCCGCGCCAGCCCGTGATCGCCGTGCCGGCGCGGCCGGCCAGGTCGGCCTCGATCCCGTTTCCGCGCGTCAGCTGGTCCAGATAGGACTGGGCCACGTCGGGGGTGTCGCTCCAGGTGATGCGGGTCTGCAGCTGCGGATTGATCTCCGCGGCCGTGATGGCCTCGGCCGCCGCGATCTCGGCCGCCGACAGCGTGTCGCTCGGAACCAGACGCAGCACGTCCAGGCCGCGCGCGATCTCGCTGGAGTAGATGCGGCCGTTCAGCCAGTAGGCCGACCACGAACCGCCGACGTACAGACGCTCGGCGCTGATCGGACCCCGGTCGAAGTGGGCGATCTCGACGGGCTTGGTCGGGTCGGTGAAGTCCATGATCGAGACGCCGCCCTGGTACCAGGCCTGCACCATCAGGTCGCGGCCCGGAACCGGGATGATGTTGCCGTTGTGGGCCACGCAGTTCTCGGTCGCGCCCTGCGCCGAGGGCAGCTTGTGGAAGCTCTTGCCGGTCAGGGTGCGGTTCTCGATCGTGGCGATCATGTTGGCGCCCCAGGTCGCCGGATCCTCGGCCCGGCAGCGCGCGCCGATCCCGCCGCCCCACTCGTCGGTGAAGACCACCTTGTCGCCGGCGTTGTTGAAGGTCGCCGAGTGCCAGTAGGCCATGTCCGGATCGAAGATGTCCGACACCCGCGTCGGGTGCTCCGGATCGGCGATGTCCAGCAGGATGCCGTTGCCGCTGCAGGCGCCGCCCGCCAGGCCGATCTCCGGATAGACGGTGATGTCGTGGCACTGGTTGGTCTGGGCGGTGTTCTGGCTGGCGACGCCGGCCCGGCCGCCGCGCCACAGGCCCGCCACGCGGCCCGTCGTTCCGTCAGCGAAGATGCGCGGCCGGTTGACCACGGCGGCGTCCTGCGGATGGCTCAGATCGACCTTGATCACGTCGATCGAGAACAGGGCCGTTTCGGGGTTCGCGTCAGGCTCTCCGTCGGTGCACATCGCCAGTTCGCCGGTCTTGCGAACGCTCGAGGTGCCCTGGCCGTAGACGTACAGCACATTGGCGTCGGTCGGGTGCGGCACCAGCGTATGGGTGTGCGAACCGCGGCAGGTCTGGACGGCGGCGATCTGGCGCGGCGCGTTCAGGTCGCTGATGTCGAAGATGCGCACGCCGCGGAAACGTTCGGGGCTGATTTCGTCCGTCGTGGTCGCGGGACCGCAGTCCAGGCGGCCGCGGCCTTCCTCGACCGACATGAACAGCAGGTTGCCGTGCACCGAGACGTCGCCCTGGCCGCCCGGGCAGACCACCGACATCACCAGCCGCGGCTCCGCGCCGGGGGTGGAGATGTCATAGGCGTTGAAGCCGTTGAAGTTGCCGACGAACAGCTTGCCGTTCGACACGGCCAGGTCCGTGTTGGCCATGCCCAGCACGCTGAAGTTGGGATTGGCGTGGGCCCGGGCCATCAGCGCCTCGCCCTCGGCCCGGCTGGTCGGCGGCGAGAAGCCGATGTCCGGATCGACGAACCCCGGCGGCTTGCCGATCGTGTGCTCCAGAACCATTCCGGAGGCTGACTGGCCGGCGTCGTTCAGGCCCGGCGTCAGGGCGCTGCGGACGTCGGCGGTGATGGTCTGGTTCTGGCCGGGGCCTGAGGCCTGCTGCGCCGACACGGCGGTCGCGCCCAGCAGGACGGCCAGGGCGGCGGCGGAGGTAAGCAAGGTGCTGCGAACGTTCATGGCCGGTCTTTCCAAGAGGGAAGGGATTGGGTTTCGAGGTTCAGAGATCGGAGAGCAGGGACTGCATGCGCAGGATTTCGGTCGACTGGTCCGCGACGACCGAGGTGGTGAAGTCCGACAGCATCGTGTCCTGGGCGGCGTTCGGGTGCTCGAGCAGCTCGGCGACCATGTCCAGCGCGCCCTGGTGGTGCTGGATCATGCCGGTCAGGAACAGGCGGTCGAAATCGGCGCCCTGCGCCGCCGCGAGCCGCTGCATCTGTGCGGGCGAAAGCATGCCGGTCATCAGCGGCGTCTCGGACGCGGGCATGGCGTGACCCATGTGGGCGGAGTGATCCATGCCGCCGTGTCCGGCGTGCATGTCCGGCATGTCGGTCGATTGTCCCCGCTCGGTCAGCCAGTCGCGCATCAGGGCCATCTCGGCCTCCTGCGACAGGGCGATGCGGCGGCCCAGCAGCTTCAAGCGCGGGTTCGCGCCGCGCGTCTCCAGCAGGCCGACCATTTCCACCGCCTGGGCGTGGTGGACGATCATGTGCTGCATGAAGCCGACGTCGTCTTCGGTGAAGCTGGTGCGGGCCAGCTCCAGCGCCTCGCCGGCGGTGATCACCCGGGACGGCGCGCCGGGCGCGCCGGGCTGGAAGATGGGCACGGTCTGCGGCGCGCAGGACAGGGCGACGGCGATCAGTCCGGCAACAAGCAACACGCCTACGTCTCCCCCGGTCGCCCCTCCGACCGAAGGCCAGACTAGGGTCCGGCATCGAACCGACGCAAGCGGCAAAGGCCGGTCTTCCGTGACAAAGCATCCATCATCGGATGATCCGGCGCCAGATCGAGTGACGGGGCGGGTTCCAGTCAGAGGCGGAAGAGGCCGCCGCTGCGGCCTTTCGTCCGGGCGCTGGGACGCCGGTGCGCCATTCTGGGACGGGTGGGCGTGGCGCGGTCCCGGCCATTCGAACTAACAGTCATTTTTGGGGATGCTCCAGGTTGAGCGCTCCATTAACTCCAGGGTCGGCCGCGTCTCGGCGCCCATGGAGGCGTATCGCGAGGAGGGGGCGCAAGCCCGAGGGGACAATGATTGCCGAATGCGTTTGCCCCCCGGTCGCCGACGACCCGGAGACGATCAACGAACAGACCGCGCCGGAGCGTTATCTGTCCGCCTGGGCGGAAAGCCATTCCGCGCCCCTGGCCCTCGTCTCGCTCGACCAGAAGCTGATCTGGGCGAACAGTCTCGCCGCGGCGGTCTTTGCGGCCGGCGAGCCCTTTGTCGTCCGGGACGGCGTCCTGACCGCCGCCGACAAGGTGCAGGCCGCGGCCCTGCGCGGCTTCTTCGAAAGGCTGGGCGAAACCAGCGAGGCCTGGATCATCAAGTCCGGGTCCGGGGCGCCGACGATCGTGCGCGCCCATGTCCTTCGCGCCGAGGACGGCGCCCGGGCCATCGCGATCAACCTGTTCTCCACCGAGCCGGCCCAGCGCTATGTCTGGACCAATTTCGGCGAGGCCTTCAGGCTCACCCGCGCCGAGGTCGAGGTCGCCAAACGCATCCTCGAGGGGTCGGCGGCCGATGAGGCGGCCGAGGGGCTGGGGGTCTCGGTCGAGACCGTACGGACCCATATCCGCAGTCTGTACGGCAAGCTGTCGATCAACAGCCGCGAACGCCTCTTCGCCCTGATCTCGCCCTTCCGCATCGGCTGACGGATCGTGGGGCGCGGCCGCAAGGGCTACGGCGCAAGACTTGGCGGCCCGCTGTGCAGCGCAATCGCCACGGTGCCGCTCTAGTCACGGACGGGGCGGGCGTGACCGGTCTGTTTCTAATCGTTTGCGCCAACGTCTTGCTTTGGAGCTTCGGCAATATCGAGGGCAACGAGGTCGCCGCTATCGGTGGTGAGGACAATGGTTCCGCTATCGTCACTATCGGGTTCGTAACTCAGCAGCGCCTTGCCCGGCTCCACTGCTCGACGTCGAGCCCAGTCGATCTCGGCACGGGCGATGGCGTGAGCATCATCCTTCGCGTGAGCAATAACCCCCCTCAGGAGGCGACCCTCCGCAGTCTGATAATCGGCCTGTCCCCCTTGTCGTCGCGCCTCCAGTACTTTTCGCTCGAATATGGCGACGAAGACGAAGTCGGCCATTCGGAGCATCCACGGCAGGATGAGGTGGGTCGCTGACTCCATCTCTTCGCGCCAATCAAGCTCACCTACGGCTCGGATCGTGCAGGGTTCAGGTCCAAGCCAGCTTGCGAACTGAGTTAGCGAGGCGAGCCGCTTGAACACATCATCGAGGGAGATCAGGAGTTCTGCTGGCCGCCGTTCGGGTGGAGCGATCGCGCACAAGGCCCGTACGGCGGTCGCCAACTCCCGCCATGTTTCAAGTTCCTTCCGTTTCTCGAAATCCAGACGATCAACCGTCACCCTGCGTCCCTCAGACCAGACGGAGACATCCACCTCCTCGTCTGTGGAGAGCCATCTGCGCGCCTCGGCTGACCGCCTCAAGTCTTCAAGCGTGAGGGGCTCATCCATGGCTTGCTTCCAGGTGACGGTGGTTGTTCCGGCAGACCTGATGAGAACTTGCATGGGACCTGCGGCTGCACGCACGCGGCCATGTTTAGGATTCTCTCCGGCCAGATAGTCCGAATAGATTCGACCTGGCCACGAGAGCTCCTCGCCGGATCGCCGGTGTTCCAAGGACACCACGCATTTGGGTCGCTCGTGAACCAGAGAAAGGAGTCCGGCGCCTTTGAATACCGGTGGCGCGGCGAAGCCAAAGCGCTTGTCGACAAACCTCAAATTCTCGATGGCGATGCTGTCCTTCAAGCCCAGCAAGAGGTCTTTGAAATCTGGCATGCCCAAGTTTGCGCCAAGCTCAAAAGTGGCTTCTCCCCCGCCAGCTTCGTAACCGACGCCCTCCGAGATTTTTCGCTTCTGCTCGCCGTATCGAGCGCCAATCTCGTCGATCGCCGCGATCACGGCCTCGGCGGTCAGCTCGTCCTTTCGATCCGACTTCTCAAACTTGATCGGCATCCTGAGCCGATTGAGTTGCTGGTGCCTCAGGCCCGCCTGGCGCGCGGCGGAAAGCGCTTGTGCGATCAAAGGGGTCCAGAAATGGCGAAGGTAAATGGCGTCGGGCTTGGCGCCGCGCGCCGGATAGCTCACCAGCGCGACGAAACAGGGGAGCGTGTCCTTTGCAAACTTAACCCCATTGGAAAGTTTGACCGCGGTACGCGGCTGACCGCTTCGGGTGGATTTCACCTGAATCAAACAGCGACGAATGGCCGGCTGTTGATCAGGAGATCCGTCAACCTTCCGCGCTGGAAACTCCACCATGAGATCCCAGCCGTGTTGATCGTCTTCTACCCGATGACACGTTCCGCCAAGTTCGAAGCAGAGGTCCTCAATCACGCGTTCCGCGAGCTTGTCGAGCCGCGCGTCGGGGCGCTTACTGCTTTCTGGAAGCATGACTAGGGGTTGCTCACATTCAACGACATCAGCGCGCACTTGGATGGTGATGTGATTTATCAACCAAGGGCGCTGGCGGACAGGGTGGGATTCGAACCCACGGTAGGCTCACACCTACGGCGGTTTTCAAGACCGCTGCCTTAAACCACTCGGCCACCTGTCCGTGTCCCGCGAGCGGAGACGCCGCATACCCTCAAACGCCCCGTTAACCAAAGCGGAAATGTCTGCGGGGCATGAAGGCCGTCTCAAGGATCGGGGCGATGACGGCAAGATTTCTCAAGGGCGCATGTATCGTCGCGCTGCTGCCGCTGATGGCGGCCTGCGCCACGGCGGCGCGGCCCGGCGGGCGCGTTCCCGTGGTCACCGATCCGGCGCCGATCGTGTCCGGGACCATGCGGCCCTATCAGGTCCGCGGCCGCTGGTACCGCCCGGCCGAGCAGCCGAACTATGACGAGACCGGCATGGCCTCCTGGTACGGCGACCAGTTCAACGGCCGTCCGACCGCGACCGGCGAGCGCTTCGACATGTACGCCCTGAGCGCCGCCCACAAGACCCTGCCGCTGCCCGGCCTGGTCGAAGTCACCAACCTGGCCAACGGGCGCAGCGTCGTGGTGCGGGTCAACGACCGGGGCCCCTTCGTCGACGGCCGCATCATCGACCTGTCGCGCGGCGCCGCCGACGCCCTGGGCATGCTGCAGCGGGGCGTGGGCGAGGTGCGGGTGCGCTACCTGGGCCCCGCGCCGCGCCTCGGCTCGGCCCAGCCGATGCAGTACGCCGCTGCGGTCGCCCCGGCCCCCGCGCCGCCGCGGCCCCAGCCCGCCGCCGAGACCGGCCGCTACTGGATCCAGGCCGGGTCCTTCGCGGACCGCCGCGCCGCCCGCCAGGCCGCCGACCGTCTGGGTGACCGGGCCACGGTCGATGTGGCGGGGCAGGGCGATTCGGCCCTGTACCGCGTCCTCGTCGGCCCCTGGCCCGATCCGAACGCCGCCGAGCACGCCCGTCAGGCCGTGGTCGCGCGCGGCTACGCCGACGCCCTGTTGATATCGGCCCAGTAAAGCTTGCGCCCCAAGCCGGCGCCGCCATTGTGCGCCGGTGACCTACGGCAGATTCATTACATTCGAAGGCGGCGAAGGCGCCGGCAAGTCGACGCAGGTCGGCCGGCTGCTTGAACGGCTGCGCGCGCTCGACATCGACGTCATGAAGACCCGTGAGCCGGGCGGCTCGGAAGGCGCCGAGGAGATCCGCAACATCGCCCTGAACGGCGACGCGGGCCGCTGGTCGCCCCTGACCGAGACGATGCTGATGTTCGCCGCCCGCTGCGACCATCTTGAGAAGACCATCCGCCCGGCGCTCGACGCGGGACGCTGGGTCGTCTGCGACCGCTTCGCCGATTCCAGCCGCGCCTATCAGGGCGCCGGCGGGGGCGCGCCCGCCGAATTCATCGAGACCCTGGACGCCGCCATCGTCGGCGCGACCCAGCCGGACCTGACCCTGATTTTCGACCTGCCGGTCGAGGTCGGGCTGGAGCGGGCCTTCGGCCGCGGCCTGTTCGAGACCCGGTTCGAGTCCAAGGGGCTTGAGTTCCATGAGCGGCTGCGCCGGCGCTTCCTCGAGATCGCCGAGGAGAATGCCGACCGCTGCGTGATCATCGACGCCGTCGGCGATGAGGACACGGTCGCCGCCCGGGTCTGGGCCGCCGTCGAGGGCCGGCTGCTGTGAGCGAGCATCCGCGGGACCGTTTCGACCTGATCCCGGACGCCGCCGCCGAGGCCGCCTTCATCGACGCCCAGGCGCGGGGCCGCCTGCACCACGCCTGGCTGCTTTGCGGGGTCGAGGGCTCGGGCAAGGCCACCTTCGCCTATCGCGCCGCCCGCCGCCTTCTGGGCGCCGCGCCCGACCCGTCGCGCGGGCCTCTGGGCGCCGACCCCTACGACCCGGTGTCGCGCCAGATCGCGGCCCAGTCCCATCCCGACCTGCTGGTGCTGGAACGCGCCGTCGAGGGCGGTAAGACCAAGAAGTCCATCTCGGTCGACCAGGCCCGCGACCTGCCGGAGTTCTTCTCCAAGAGCCCGTCCCAGGCCCACTACCGTGTCGCCATCATCGACGCCGCCGACGACCTGAACCTGAACGCTGCCAACGCCTTGCTGAAGGTTCTGGAAGAGCCGCCCGAGCGGGGCGTGCTGTTCCTCGTCACCCATGCGCCCGGCCGCCTGCTGGCCACCATCCGCTCGCGCTGCCGCCGGCTGGCCTTCCCGGTCTGGCCCCAGCATGCGCTGGAGGAATTGGTCCGCGACCGCACCGGCGTGCCGTCCGCCGAGGCCGCGCGGATCGCCGCCATGGCCGGCGGCTCGCCCGGTCAGGCCCTGGCCCTGGCCTCCGGCGCGACGCTGGAGGCCGACCAGATCGCCCAGGCCTGGGTCGCCGCCGACCAGATCGACCGCGCCGAGGCCCTGTCCCTGGCGGACAAGTTCCGGGGTACGGAGGGGCAGGAGCGGTTCGAGACGCTGATGGACCGCCTGATCGCCGCCGTGAAGGTCCGCGCGCTGGAGGAGGGGGCGTCCGGCGCCAAATGGGCCGACCTTTGGACCCGCCTGTCCGAACTGCCGGACCGCACCGCCGCCATCAACCTGGACCGTGGCGACGTCCTGGCCGGAGCCCTGGCCGACCTG